>Ga0182024_10026997_pt1 | contig 10069 bp, 8 predicted proteins | sample P32metaG_FD_120480 | JGI IMG/M metagenome (GOLD analysis project Ga0182024, IMG submission 120480) | Permafrost microbial communities from Stordalen Mire, Sweden - P3-2 metaG (Illumina Assembly) | ecosystem: Environmental > Terrestrial > Soil > Wetlands > Permafrost | place: Sweden: Stordalen...
ATTTATGTTTCTGGCGAGCGTGGGTTCGTAGTTCGTTATCAGATACTTCGAATGGGCCAGGCAGCCGCTGCTCAGCGCCGGATCCTCGTCCACGGTCGGCAGATTGAGTCGCGTGCGATACAAGTTCAGGGTTGCGAGCCAGTTCGTGGATAAGCCGGCGGCGGCAGGAGTCTCCTCCGCCATCGGCGAGATTGGCGGCATCGCGCTCGCGGGACGCTCCGGCACGAACTTCGGCGCGGTCGCGGCAGGAGTCGCGCGATGCGTCGCTCGCGCGGTCCGTCGAGGACGCGGCGACGCGGTTAGCGCCGGCTCGCTCGCGGCCGGCTCGGCCGATGCCGGCTCGGTCGCGGGTGGCTCGCTCGGTGGAGGCGTTGGAAACTTCGCGATCGGCGTGAATGTCGTCTGCGTATCGGCGACCTTGAAATTCCACGCGTAGGTCTTATTGTCCGCGGTGATCGAGACCGCGTAGCGCGACCCGGCCTTCAGCGGCTCGCGCGGGACAATCACCACCGCACCTGCGTCACGCAAATTCCAGTAGCCGAATTTCTGCGCGGCTGCGTTCGGATTTCGATAACTCGGCGCATCGAACGCGCAATGCTCGATCGGCTTGCCATCCTCGGTCAAAGAATGTGCGGTGAGTTTCGTGTCCACCAGTCGGCCGATTTGCAGCGTGACAGGAAGTCCGACCGGCCTTGTGTAACCCGGGCAGCTCGCGAGCGGGTCGGGCGCCTCGAGTCCTATCCAATCGAGCGCCACCGCGGCACCGTCGGGCGGAAATTCTATTGCGCGCGCATAGGTCTGCTGGTCTTCGGGCGTCGGCGGCAATCGCAGCGCGGCGACCCAGCATCCACCGCTCGAGGCCTCGCCGTAACCGGCCTCCGTCAACGAAGGATCGAACACCGCAAGGCGATGGAACGGGCCCTCGATCCAACGATCGATCTGCTGCTGCACGTCGTACGAGCTGCATCCCCACGAGAGCTGGAGATTTTGCGCCGCGCGCGCACCGCTTGCCGAGTAACCGCTCTTGCCGGGCTTCTCTTCGTAGGCATCCGCGCCCATCGGTTTTGCACTGCGCAAATCTTCGCCGAAATTCAGCAGCAAGTAGCGCGCATGCGCGGCGGCGCCGGCACTCAGCTCGGAATTGTCGCTAATGGGCTCGAGCCCCAGGCTTGAGCGATAAAAGTTGACCCGCTCCAGCCACGTCATCGACGACGACGCGGATAAATGTGATGTAGGTGCCGAGACTGGTAGTTTCGGCGTCGAGTCCGCCAGCGGCTTTGCCGTCGGTGCGACGTTAGCGACATAGGCGGCTGGTCCCGGCATGCTCGTCGCTTGCGCCGACGGTGCCGCGAGCCGAGTCGGCGCACTAGCAGCTATAGTGTTAGCAACTACAGGGATCGGCGGCTCGACCGGCTTCGAAGTCGCTTGCGGATGCGCCAACGCCGCAATCTCTGTGAGCGTTGCGCTGAACAGTCCCCATTTCTCAATGTGGTCCGCCAGTCCGACTGCGACGAGCACCGCGATAACCGCACTCGCGCGCAGGTTGCGCCGCCAACGCCGCCGCTTCAGCGCGTCTGGATCGATAAAGCGATACGGGGCCGCGCCGCCGAACCGCAGAATGTCGCCATGCTTGAGCTCCTGCCTGCGACGAATCTTTCGCCCGTTGACGAACGTGCCGAGCGCCGACTTGAGATCGACGACGTAGTAACGGCCGCGCGCATATCTGATGACTGCGTGACGATCGGCGACGCTCGCATCGGCGAGCCGCAGTCCCGACCCTTCAGCGCTGCCGACACCCGCTTCATCGCGCGCGAGCAGCAGCAACCGCGTGTCCGACGCGTCGCGATCCACCGCGAGCAGGCGCGCGGCTTGCGGTCTTCTCAGCACGTGCGGCTACTTCCGCTCGAACCGCTAGGCCTTGCAGCCATCTAGAAAACGAACGCGGTACCCTTCGCGGGTGGCGCGTTTGGCGTTCGCGTACAGTACGGCGCCGGCCCGGTCTCGTTGTTCGCCGCCCGATCCGCAAGCATCTTCGCGAGATCCTGCTGGCAGGTATTCTCCCCGGTTTGATAGTAGCGATAGCGGGTATCGGTGCTCGATTGGTCCGGCGGCAGGACCAGCACTGGGCCGCTCATTTTCGCAGCCGCCTCCGGCGTCATTCCCGTGTCGGTAAGACTTTGCGGCACCGGCGCCGGCTTTTTAGCTTGCCAGAACGGCACTCCGGGAATACCCACCGATTGCAGGTTGCCCGACTGATCCTCGGTCCACTCAAAACATCCGGCGAGCGCGGAACAGCAGATCGCGACCACGACTAATACCGCGAATCTCAAGGCAACCGTCCCCTCCTGCTTTTAACTCGACCGGCAACCGTCAGTTAACGGGCCGCACTACATCATGGAGCAATGGCGAATGTCCAGTTGTACTGCTTTCCATTCGTGCTCAAATGAACCTGGTACTTTGCGCCCTTGTCGAGCGTCGCCCGCGGAATGACCACTACTGTGCCGTAAGACTTCAGCACGTTACGCCCCAGCTCTTGTGAGTATGCGTCGGGATTCGAGTAGCTAGTCGAGTCGAACCCGCATGCCTCGACGGCGGCGCGGCTACCGTCGGCGTTTACCCGCGCGACTGAGTATTCGCCGAGATGAGTATCCACCCAGTCGCCGAGTTGAAGTGTAATAGCCAGTCCGCTCGGCGCCTCGTAGCCGGGACAACTCGTGAGTGGATTCGGCCATTCGTTCTCGAACGATCTTATAGCTACAGTTCCGCCGTCAGGAGGAAACTCGATCGGCTCGCGCTCTGCCGCGCGGAGCGGCATCTTCCCCTGTGAACCTTTCAAGAGGTTGAGTCCCGCCGCGCACGCCTCCGATTCGCAGTAGAGTCCGAAGCCAGCGCTGGTCAGTCGCGGGTTGATTATCGGCATGCGATGAAACGGCAGCGCCATCCATCCGTCGATCGACCACTCGGGCGAGCCCCATCCGCCGGCGTCACTCGAAACCCCTCGCATCGACCATACGTCCATGTCACTGGACTTGGCGGCTTCGATTCCTTCGGGCGTGAAACCCGGTTTGGCCGGATCCTCGGTATGCATTTCGGCGCCGAGACCACTACTCATGATCGCGTCGTGGTAATTCTTGACAATATACATCGTATGCGCGCGGTCGCCCTTGCTCGCGTCCGGGTCTTCCACAATCGGCGGCAGTTTCACCATCGCTCGGTAGTAGTTCACTCGCGTCAACCATCCGGGCTCGGCGGCCGCGGGAATCGTCGAGGTTGAGGGTGCCGAGGCCGCAGTTGCCACCGAGTCTGATGACGCCGACTGAGTATTGATAGCCGAAGGTGCGGAGCTGAATTCGCGCGGCGAAATCCCTGCTGCGGGTTCCGGCGTGGCGGGTCCGACTACGCGCCGATAGCGAGCTACGGCGAATCCGGCGATGAACATCACGGCCAGGATCACAAATCCTCGCCGCATGCGCTTCGCGACCGACGCCGGATCGAAAGCAAAACGCGCAGAGCCGAACTTGATCTCGTCGCCGGGCTTAAGCGCGACCGGTTTTTGCACTCGGCGGCCATTGACGGACGTGCCATTGGTCGAGCCGAGGTCTGCCAGCTCGAAGCCGCCTGACGTGCGCGTAAGCGTGGCATGACGGCGCGACACAGTCGTGTCGTCGACCACCACGTCGTTCGACGGATGACTGCCAATAGCTATTGTCGGCTTGTCGAGTGAGTATTCGCGCGACGGGGAACTGCCTATTGTAACGAGACGATCGTTCGTGGCTCCCTGCTTCGCCGGCATCGATCGCTTAGCCCAGGTTCCAGAAGCGGCCGACGTTCTGCGACGCCCGCTCGATCATCGGCATCACGCGATCGCCGCCACCGTCAGGACGAAGCGGCTCGTCGGCGTCGCGTCCGAATTCGTCGATCACCGCGCGTCCCGACTCGGCGATTGCTTCGAGATCGTAGCCGCCTTCGAGCGCCGCGACCATCTTCCCGCCGCAGCATTCCGCTGCCAGCCGTTTCACCCGCCGCGCCATTGCTCCGAATCCCGCCTCGGTCACGCTCATCTGCGCGAGCGGATCGCGGAAGTGCCCGTCGAACCCCGATGAAACAAGGATGAACTCGGGTTTGAAATGGCGTCCGATCGGCATGATCAGGCGATCGAACACGCGCAGATATTCTGCGTCGCCGAATTCCGCCGGCATCGGCAAATTCACCGTGAACCCGATCCCCGCGCCATAGCCGATTTCGTGGAGCGAGCCGGTGCCAGGGTAATGCGGAAACTGATGCGTCGATACGTACAGCACTTCGGGCGATTCGTAAAATATGTCTTGCAACCCGTTGCCATGATGGACGTCCCAATCGACGATCATCACGCGCTTGAGGCCGCGCGATTCGATTAGCCACTTCGCCGCGATCGCGACGTTGTTAAAGAAGCAAAATCCCATCGCGCGATTAGGCAATGCGTGATGCCCCGGCGGACGGACAATAGCAAATCCATTATCTATTGCTCCGTCCATCACCGCCTCGACCGCGGTCAGCACGCCGCCGGCAGAAAGCAGCGCGGTCTCGTAGGTATCGCGCGAGCTATGCGTGTCCGGGTCGAAGTCGAATCGATCGAGTGACGCCGTCCGCGCCACCGTCGCAATGTACTCAGGCGTGTGACAGCTCGCGATTTCCTGCTGCGTCGCTTCGCGCGGCGCCATGAATTTCAGGTCCGGCCGCGTGAGCGACTCCGCCATCTCGATCATCGCCTCGACGCGCTCCGGACGTTCCGGATGCGCGCGGCCGGCGAAGTGTTTCAGGTAGCGGCGATCCGCGACGACCCCGGTTTTATACATCGTTGACACCCCGGTCGGGTATGATGATTAACTGGCATGGCGGGCTTGTGCGGAATTTTTCCGCGCCTCGCACAGTCGTCGAATTGCAGGTGTCGGTGGTCATCGAAGTTTGCCTGATCTTTTTGAAATAGCTCTGATCCTCGCGATCGCGCTGATCGTCGTCGGCCCCGAACGCCTGCCTGAAGTAATGCGCACGGTCGGAAAAATCTTGCGCGAGCTGCGCCTGGCGAGCAATACCGTCCTCCACGAACTGACCGACGTCCTCGACGAGCCGCCCGCTAACACTCCGCCGCCACCCAAGTCATCGCCTGAGGCGGTTAAGCCGCCGCCCGCGCCGCCGGCTATCCAGCCGACCGAGAATAAATAGCTGGTCATCCCGCACCGTGCCTAGCGAGGATATCACACCGCCAGCGGTCATCGAGGCGACGCCCGAACAGGCCGGGATGTCGCTCATCGAGCATCTGAAGGAACTTCGCACGCGCCTGATTCGCGCCTTCATCGCCATCGGCGTCGGCTTCATCGTCGCGTACGCGATCGCCGATCCGCTGTTTCACATGCTGACCTGGCCGATTCGCGAGGTCTCCGGCGGCAAGGTGCTGCTGATCGGCACGGGCGTCGGCGAGGCGTTCTACACCAAGATCAAAGTGGCGCTGATCGCGGGTCTGTTCATCGCGAGTCCCGCGGTATTTTACGAGGTCTGGAAATTCATCGCGCCGGGTTTGTACGAAACCGAACGCAAAATGGCGAAGCCGTTCGTTTTCTTTGCGACGGTCTTTTTCGTGCTCGGCGGATATTTCTGCTGGGCCGTCGTTTTCAAAGTCGGCTACGCGTTCTTCCTCGGTCAGTACGCGAGTATCGGGGTCACTCCGACAATTCGCATCAGCGAGTATCTGGCCTTCTCGTCCAAGCTGCTGCTCGCGTTCGCGCTCACGTTCGAGATGCCGATTTTCGCGTTCTTCTTCACCAAGCTTGGAATGATCGACTACAAAATGATGTTAAGCTACTGGCGCTATGCGATCCTCGCCATCTTTCTCGTCTCCGCGGCGCTCACTCCGCCCGACATGATCTCGCAGTTCCTGCTCGCGATTCCGCTGCTGCTGCTGTATGCGATCAGTGTCGGCGTCGCCTGGATGTTCCGAATTGAGGCTGCGGAAAAATCCACCGCGACAACTCCAAAACCGCCACAACCCGAAGTTGTCTGAGCGCGGAGCGAACCGAACAGCAGCCCTATGGCAAGAATCCAGACATCTCCGGTCGCCACCGGCGCGCCCGGCATCTCACCGCGATGGACCCGTAGCGCCAAGGACGCAGTCTGCACCGCGTATTCCTCCGCGAGCAAGCTGTGGTTCACGACGTCCGCCGGCGTTCTCAACGAGATTTATTTTCCGACGATCGATCAGCCGCAGGTCCGCGACCTCCAGTTTCTCATCACCGACGGCGAGACTTTTTTCCACGAGGAGCGCCGCCATCTCCAGTCCACCACCGAGTACATCGGCGACATCGGCCTCGGAGTTAAAATCGTCAGCCACTCGCCCGACGGCCGCTATCATCTGTTCAAGGAAGTCATCACCGATCCGCATCAACCGACCCTGCTGATCAACGTGCGGCTCGAGGGCGACCCGGAACTGCTCAGAAAACTTCACCTCTACGTCCTGCTCGCGCCTCATCTGTGCGTCGGCGGATGGGGTAACAGCGGATACCTGACCAGGATCGTCGGCCACGAGTTTCTCACCGCGAACAAGGATGGGGTCTGGCTGGCTCTGGGAACCACCGCGCCGTTTCTCCAGACCTCATGCGGATACGTCGGCAGCACCGACGGATGGCAGGACCTGAAAGCGAACTTCAAGATGGATTATCAGTTCGCCGCCGCGCTCGACGGCAACATCGCGCTGACCGCCGAGATCGATTTGCGTAAGGGCTACTCGTTCACGCTCGGCCTGGGCTTCGGCCGCGAACTCAATCGCGCCGTGACCACTCTGTATCAATCGCTCGCCGATCCTTTCCCGGAGCATCGCGCCCGTTTCCTCGAGCAATGGGAGCGCGCGTGCCGCCACTTCGCTCCGCTCGACAAATTTTCCGGCGACGGCGGCAAGCTGTATCGTCGCGGATGCGAGCTGCTGCTCGCGCACGAGGACAAAACCTATCCCGGCGCGCTGATCGCCTCGCTCAGCATCCCGTGGGGCGAGGCCAAGAGCGACGAAGACCTCGGCGGCTACCATCTCGTGTGGACGCGCGACATGGTCAACAGCGTGACCGGGCTGGCGGCCACGGGGGACGTCTCCACCGCGCTGCGCGCGCTCATCTATCTCGCGTGTGCACAGCGTCCTGACGGTGGTTTTCCGCAGAATTTCTGGATCGACGGCAAGCCCTACTGGAACGGCATTCAGCTCGACGAAGTTTCGTTTCCGATCACGCTCGCGTGGCGGATGCACAAAAACGGCGCGCTCAAGGATTTCGATCCGTATCCGATGGTGCTTCGCGCGGCGCACTTTCTGGTCGACAACGGCCCGCCCACGCCGCAGGAACGATGGGAGGAGAACGCCGGCTACTCGCCCTCGACGCTGGCCGCCAACGTTGCCGGCCTGGTCTGCGCTGCGTGCTTCGCGCGCGACCGTGGCGATCTCGTGACTGCGCAGTTCCTCGAGGAGTACGCCGACTTCCTCGAAGCAAACATCGAGAAGTGGACTGTCACCAACGACGGCTTCCTCGTCCCCGGCATCAAGCGCCACTACATCCGCATCAATCCGATCGACATCGCCGATCCCGACGCCGCCGAAAGCATCGAGGGCAAGCGCGTCTTGATTCACAATCGTGCGCCCGGCGCGCAGGCTGAGTTTCCTGTCGCGGAAATCGTTGACGGAGGATTTCTCGAACTGGTCCGCTACGGCATTCGCAAGGCCGGCGACCCGCTGATCGAGGATTCGCTCCGCGTCATCGACGCCGTCCTCAAGACCGACTTCCCCGCCGGTCCGTGCTGGTGCCGCTACACCCACGACGGCTACGGCCAGCGCGATAACGGCGGCCCGTTCCTTGGATGGGGGCGGGGGCGTCCATGGCCGCTGCTGACTGGAGAGCGCGGACACTACGAACTGGCCGCCGGCCGCGACCCGACGCGCTACCTGCAGGCGATGGAACGGTTTGCGAATTCGACGCAGTTGCTGCCCGAACAAATCTGGGATCAGCCCGACCTCAAGCGCGCGATGCTCAAGTATGGCGGGCAGACCGGCAGCGCGACGCCCCTGATGTGGGCGCACGCCGAGTATATCAAGCTGCTGCGCTCGGTCTCCGACGGCCGCGTGTTCGACCTGATCGACGAAGTCAGAGATCGCTACATGAAGCGCGGGCGAAAACCGAGCCGGCTTCGTGTATGGAAATCCGATCGCCACGTCAATTCGGTGTCGCCCGGCGACCGCCTGCGCATCCAGACGACCGAACCGTTCACACTGCATTGGTCCAATGACGAATGGCAGCACGTCAATGACACCGTGTCGATCTCGACGCCGATCGGCTTCGAATACGTGGACATCGACATCGGCGCGAGCGACAAGGCGCCGATTCGCTTCACCTTCAACTGGCGCCAGACGGGCAAGTGGGAAGGCCGCGACTACGCCGTCGCAATCGCGAATTAACTTAACACCCCGTACTCTTCGCGACGCGCACCAAATCGGCGACGAGCCTGCCGCATTTGCGCGCGCCCTCAGGTCCGATTTTCTGAATTCTCCGCCGCATGGATCGCGATTGTTCCCCTTCCCTCGAGGGAAGGGGTTAGGGGTTTAGGTTCCCCGCCGTTGTGGCACGAAGTTGGCTCTCTTTCTTCCCGAACGCGCGCCTTACAATCCGTTAATAACCAAATCGGCGCGCGTTCGTACTCGTACCAGGAGGAAGACGAATGACCAGCAAGGATCCGTTTGTACGCGATGCGGTTGAAGTGCGACTGGTGTTCGCGCTGCTCGTCTTGGCGGCGCTCCTGGTCATCCAGGGTTGCACCGCATTCAATCCGCAGGGCGCGGCGATCCAGCAGGCGCCCAACTACTACAACGGTGAACAGTACAGCCAGCTCTCGCCCGAGCAGAAAATGCAGCTCGAAGATCATCTGGCCAATCAGAGCAACACGGCGTGGCGAACCAGCGCCGACGTCGCGTCGAGCGCGGGGCAGCTTCAGCAGGGAACAGGATTTCTGTTGTGGGGAATCCACTCGATCCAGAAATGAAATGAGTGGATCGAGTTTTCGATGTGGGTCGTAACGCCGACTCCCCGGGCCACGCTGCTCGCGGCCGTCGCACTCGCGATCGCGGTCGCAGGCGTGCCGGGATGCACCGGCATGGCGCCGCAATATGCGGCCCAGCAGTATGCGCCTTCATATTACGAGAGCGGATACAGCACGCTGACGCCACAGCAGAAATTTCAGCTCGAAGACCATCTCGCCAACCAGAGCAATCAGGCGTGGCACACCACCGCACAGGTGATGAGCGGCGCTGGGAAGTTGCTCGGCGGGACAGGAAGCTTGCTCGGCGCGATCAACTCAATGAAGAAGCCGCCGGCGGGCAACTCTGCACGCGCGCGCAACCTGCGGATGCCCCATCGGTTCGCAGGGCTACGACTCCGCGGCCGCGATTCATCGCGGGAGTCGTCGCTCGAAAGCTTGTTGAAGTCCTGAATGAAAGCGCCGGGGGCAGTGTATCGGGACGAAGTCTGTCTTATTCCGTCATGGCGCTGACCGCGAGCGCGGCCCATGGCAAAGACAGCATCCGAAACACACCTAAATCCAAGGTATCGGCAAGCAATCTGACACGGCTCGTGCAATATAATCTTTTGTAGGATATTCCTACGCAAAGGCGGAAGTTGGAGCGGCTCTACAGCAAACGGCATGCATTAACAGGCGTTTAGACTTCGTAACCGACAAATAACCGCATCCGTATTCACGATAGGAGAGACATTATGAAAATCCACACAACCATAGTTGCCGCGACCTTTGGGCTCCTCATGATGGCGATGCCAAGCCTCGCCTCCGCCGAGATCGTCCGCTGGTATCCCCAGCCGGTCCGACCGGTGGTGGTCCAGCAGGTAGTCGCGCCCGCGGGCTTCACTACCGTCGAGTACTATCGGCCGTGGGCGTGCTCCAACCCATACTTCCGCCGCCATCACTGGTGGAGATGCCGATAACTCGGCAGCCCGATAGCCGAAGCGTCCAGCCGAACGCCGAAGCGGGCGGAGTGTCGATGACACCCGCCCGC
>Ga0182024_10026998_pt1 | contig 10069 bp, 9 predicted proteins | sample P32metaG_FD_120480 | JGI IMG/M metagenome (GOLD analysis project Ga0182024, IMG submission 120480) | Permafrost microbial communities from Stordalen Mire, Sweden - P3-2 metaG (Illumina Assembly) | ecosystem: Environmental > Terrestrial > Soil > Wetlands > Permafrost | place: Sweden: Stordalen...
CACCGCCCAGATCGCCGGGGCCGACGTCGAGCACAATCCCGACGTGCTGGCCGCCAAGGCGCGGCTGGACGCCGCCGAACTGGCCCTGTCGCGCACCGTGATCCCGGCGCCGATGAGCGGGGTGGTGACCAAGAAGGCGGTGGAGATCGGCCAGCAGGTCGAGCCAGGGGCCGTGGTCATGCAGATCGTCCCCACCGAGAGCGTCTACGTGGACGCCAACTTCAAGGAGGTGCAACTGGCTCGGGTGAGGCCCGGCCAGCCGGTGATCCTGACCAGCGACCTCTATGGCGGCGGCGTGAAGTTCCACGGCCGCGTGAAGGGACTGTCGGGCGGCACCGGGTCCGCCTTCTCGCTTATCCCGGCCCAGAACGCCTCGGGCAACTGGATCAAGATCGTCCAGCGGCTGCCGGTCCGCATTACCCTCGATCCCGCCGAACTCCAGGCCCACCCGCTCCGCGTCGGCCTCTCCATGAAGGCGACGATCGACGTCTCGGGAGACGGGAAGTGAGAACGCCGGCGACGCCCGAAACGCCGCCTCCGTCAGGCCCGCGGCCTGCCACCTCCCCCGCTTCGCAAGGGAGGAGGACGGCGGTATTTCTCCTCCCCTGCGCAGCGGGGGAGGTGGCGGCGCAGCCGTCGGAGGGGGTGTCGCCGGCCGTAGAACCCCGGTCATGACCGATATCGCCCGCCCTGCCGCCGCCCCGGCTCGCCCCGCACCCGCGGCTGCCGCGTCGGCGCCCGGCGCGGCGATGACCGGCGGAGCGCTGGCGATCACCGCCATCGCCCTGGCGCTGGGCACCTTCATGCAGGTGCTCGACGGCTCGATCGCCAACGTCTCGGTGCCGACCATCGCTGGCGACCTGGGGGTGAGCGCCGACCAGGGAACCTGGGTGATCACCTCGTTCGCGGTGGCCAACGGGGTCTCGGTGCCGCTGACCGGCTGGCTTATGATGCGCTACGGGGTGGTGAAGACCTTCGTGGCCTCGGTGGCGCTGTTCACGATCGCCTCGTTCCTGTGCGGAATCTCCTGGAACCTCGCGTCGCTGATCGTTTTCCGGGTGCTCCAGGGGGCGGTCTCCGGGCCGATGATCCCGGGCTCGCAAGCCCTGCTGATCTCGATCTTCCCATCGGATAAACGGGGCCAGGCCCTGGCCATCTGGTCGATGACCACCCTGGTGGCGCCGATCGCCGGGCCGGTGCTCGGCGGCTACATCTCCGACAACATGAGCTGGCCGTGGATCTTCCTGATCAACGTGCCGGTGGGGACGCTCTGCGCCTGGTTGTGCTGGCGCAACATGAAAAGCCGTGAAACCCCCACCCGCAAACTCCCCATCGACACCACGGGCTTCATGCTGCTGCTGACCTGGGTCGGCGCGCTGCAGGTCATGCTGGACACCGGCAAGGACGCCGACTGGTTCTCCTCGGCGGCCATCGTCGTCATGGCCGTGGTGGCGGTGATCGCCTTCGTCGCCTGGGTGATCTGGGAGCTGACCGAGAAGCACCCGATCGTCGACCTGTCGCTGTTCCGGTCGCGCAACTTCACCGTCGGCTGCATCGTCACCTGCCTCGGCTATGGGGTGTTCTTCGGCAACAACATCCTGTTGCCGCTGTGGCTGCAGACCCACATGAACTACATCGCCACCTGGGCCGGGCTGGTGGCGGCGCCCAGCGGGGTGGTGGCGGTGATCCTGACGCCGTTCGCGGCCCAGGTGATGAGCAAGATCGACGCCCGCTGGACCGCGACCCTGGCGATGGCCGCGTTTGGCCTCTCCTTCTGGCTGCGCTCGGACTACCCCGCCGACGCCAGCTTCGGCGTGCTGGTCGTTCCCCTGCTGGTCCAGGGCGTGGCGATGAGCGTGTTTTTCGTGTCGATGATCACCATCACCCTCAACGGCGTGCCAATGAACAAGATCCCCCAGGCGACCGGGCTCTCGAACTTCACCCGCCTGATCGCCGGCGGCTTCGCGGCCGCCCTGACCACCACGATCTGGGACAGGTCGGAGTCGCTTCACCAGACCCGGCTGGCGGAGACGGTGGCCCCCACCGACCCGAACTGGCTGAAGGCCATGGGCGGGCTGGGCCACATGGGCATGAGCCTGCCGCAGTCGGTGGGCGCCCTGACCCGGCAGTTCGTCGACCAGGCCTATCTGCTGGCGACGCTCGACTTCTTCCGCGCCTCGGCCTGGATCATGATCCTGCTGATCCCGATGCTGTGGTTCACCAAGCGCGCCACCGGCGGCGGCGGTGCGGTCGCGGCGGACTGACCAGGACCGTGTTCCCCGTTCCGCCCGCGAAAAGCGTGATGAGCGGGTTGGGGACGGGCGCCACACCAGCTTGACGCCCCTCCGAGCCCTCCCTAGACCGCTCGGCAAACAACGTCCGGCAGGACAGTCCGAGGGAGCCCCAGCATGCAGCGGCAGGATTTCGACGCCCTGGCGGAGCGGTTGCGCAACTGGGGGCGGTGGGGCGCGGAGGACCAGCGGGGGACGCTGAACCATATCGGACCGGAGACCCTGAAGGAGGCGGTGGCGACGGTGGTCAGCGGCAAGCTGTTCAACCTCGGCCTGAACTTCGACAAGAACGGCCCGCAGCTGGGCGCCGGACGCTTCAACCCCAAGCTCTACGTGACCGACCTGTTCACGCCCTTGAACCCGGCGCGGCCGAACGTGGTCTATTCCGACGATGTCATCCACATGCCGCTGCAGGCGGCGACGCAGTGGGACGCGCTGGGCCACGTCCACTACGACGGCGTGCTCTACAACAACTGCAACGCCCGGGAGACCCTGACCGAGAAGGGAGCGGCGAAGATGGGGATCGAGCATCTGGCGAGCCCCGGCATCATGTCCCGCGGCGTGCTGCTCGACATCGCCCGGCTGAAGCGAGTCGAGCGGCTCGCGACCGACTATGCGATCACCGTCGACGACCTCAACGCCGCCTGCGCCACCCAGGGCGTGACCATGAAGACGGGCGATGTGGTGCTGGTCCGCACCGGCCACATCCAGCGCTTCACCATCGACAAGGACCGCCAGGCGTTCAACGGCATGCAGCCGGGCCTCAGCCCGGCATGCGCCGAATGGGTGCACGACCATTCGCTGGCGGCGGTGTGCGCGGACAACGTGGCCGTCGAGGTGATGGGCCCCGAGGGCCTCGGCTCCGAAATGCCGCTGGCCTTCCACATGCTGTGCCTGAGGGACATGGGCTGTCCGCTGGGCGAGATGTTCAACCTCGACGCCCTCGCCGCCGACTGCGCGGCGGACGGCCGCTGGGCGTTCCTGCTCGCCGCCCCGCCGATCGCCTTCACCAACGCCTTCGGATCGCCGGTCAATCCCCTGGCGTTGAAGTAGGACCCGCCATAAGAGGGCGATGACCCACGGGACGGGCGACAGGGAGATTGGACGATGTTCATCGCCATGAACCGGTTCAAGGTGCTGCTCGGCCAGGAGGCGGCGTTCGAGGCGGTGTGGCTGGGGCGCGACACCCACCTGGGCCTGTCGCCGGGGTTCATCGCCTTCCACCTGCTGCGCGGCCCCACCAACGAGGATCACACCCTGTTCTCCTCCCACACTGTCTGGCGGTCGCGCGAGGACTTCGAGGCCTGGACCCGGTCGGAGGCGTTCCGCGCCGCCCATGGGACCGCCGGCGGCGCCAAGCCCCTCTATCTGGGCCACCCCAACTTCGAGGGCTTCGAGGTGATCCAGGAAGTGCTGCCGGCCCCGAAGGCGATCCAGGCGTGAGGGGCGTCCTCGGCGCGCTCGGCCTGGCGACCACCCTGCTCCTCGCGGGAACCTCCAGCGCCCAGACGATGGGCGGCGCCCTGGAGGCCGCTGCCCAGGCCAGGACCTGGCCGACGCACGACGGCGCCTTCGACATCGCCAACTTCAGGTTCAAGGACGGGAAGACGCTGCCCGTCCTGCATCTGCACTACCTGACGTTGGGCACGCCCCACCGGGACGCCGAGGGCCACGTCGACAACGCTGTCCTGCTGCTGCACGGCACCGGCGGCGACGCCCACTCCCTGATGGCGCCGCAGTTCTCCGACGTGCTGTTCGGGCCGGGCCAGCCGCTGGACATCGACAAGTACTTCCTGATCCTGCCCGACGACATCGGCCACGGCCAGTCGAGCAAGCCCTCCGACGGCCTGCACATGCGCTTCCCGGCCTACACTTACGACGACATGGTGGCGAGCCAGCACGCCATGCTGACGCAGGGCCTGCACGTCGACCACCTGAGGCTGGTCCTCGGCACCTCGATGGGCTGCATGCAGACCTTCGTCTGGGGCGAGACCTTTCCCGGGTTCGCCGACGCCCTGGCGCCGTTCGCCTGCCTGCCGGTCCAGATCGCCGGCCGCAACCGGATGATGCGCTACATGTCCATCGCAGCCATCGAGCGCGACCCGGCCTGGAACCACGGCGAGTACAAGAGCCAGCCGGCCTTGGGCCTGCGCAACGCGGCCGAGATGATCTTCATCATGGGCTCCAGCCCGCTGCAGATGCAGAAGAACTTCCCGACCCGCGAGGCGGCCGAACAGCGTGTGGACGCCGCCCTGGACCGGGCGGTGGCGAACACCGACGCCAACGACCTGATCTATTATGTCAACGCCAGCCGCGAGTACGATCCCTCGGCGAAGCTGGATACGATCACCACGCCGGTGCTGTGGATCAATTCGGCCGACGACTTCATCAACCCGCCGGAACTGGGCGTCGCCGAGAAGCTTGTCAGCCGGATGCCGAACGCGAGGTTCGTGCTGATTCCCATCTCCGACGCCACCCGTGGCCACGGCACCCACACCCAGGCCGCGGTGTGGAAGGACTACCTGATCGATTTCCTGGCCCGCACGGAACGAAGGTAGATGGGGCGCACGTAGGCGGGGGCTTCCTCATCCCCTAAAGGGACGCGGGCCAATCAGGAGTCCGCGCCATAGACGCTTCAGCGAAAGATCGGGACGCTTCGTCGAAGGCCCCGAGCGAGCCGGTCGACGACGGCCTGGCCCGTGCGGCCCAGCCCCCGCTGGGGCTCATCCTGCTGCTGGGGGCGCTGACCGCCTCGGGGCCGCTCTCCATCGACATGTACCTGCCCGCCCTGCCGGCCATCGGCCGCAGCCTGCACGCGACACCCGCCGCCATGCAGCAGACGGTGGCGGCGTTCTTCATCGGCATGGCGGCCGGCCAGCTGGTCTATGGCCCGCTCTCCGACCGGATCGGCCGACGCCCTCCCCTGCTGTTCGGCCTCGTCGTCTACGCGGCCGCCTCCGCGGGCTGCGCCCTGGCGCAGTCGGAGTCGTGGCTGATCGCGCTGCGCGTGGCGCAGGCTCTGGCCGGATGCGCCGGCATGGTGATCGCCCGGGCGATCGTGCGCGACCGCTTCCACTACAACGAAGTGCTGCACATCTTCTCCCTGCTGTCGCTGGTGATGGGGCTGGCGCCGATCCTCGCGCCGCTGCTGGGCGGCTGGCTGCTGGCGGTGGCGGGATGGCGGTGGATCTTCGGCTTCCAGGCGCTGTTCGGCGCCGCGGCGGCGGCGGCGGCCTTCGTGCTGCTGCCGGAATCCCGCTCCCAGGCCACCGCCGACCATGCGCGGGGCGAACATCCGCTGCGCAGCTACCTGACTCTGCTGCGCCAGCCCCGACTGGTGGGCTTCGTGCTCACCGGGGCGTTCTCGGGGGCGGCCCTGTTCACCTATGTGGCCGCCTCGCCGGATATCCTGATCGGCGTCTTCCACGTGCCTCCGAGCCGGTTCGGCCTGTTCTTCGGCGTCAACGCCTTCGGCCTGATCGGGGCGACCCAGATCAACGCCCGCCTCGCCCGGCGTGTGCCGTTCGAGATCATCCTCAAGTGGGCCAACCTGGCGGTGTTCGCCGCCGCCCTGCTGCTGGCCTTCGACGCGGTGACCGGGTTCGGCGGCCTCTGGGGCGTGATGGTTCCGATGTTCCTGGTGATGAGCAGCTTCGGCTTCAACCAGTCCAACGCCACGGTAGGGGCGCTGGGCGTCGACCCGCTGCGGACCGGGGCGATCTCATCCCTGTTCGGCGCCGCCTCCTTCGCGGCGGGAGCGACCGCGGCGGCCCTGGCCGGGGCCCTGCGCGACGGCACGCCCCGGCCCATGGCCTTCGTGATCCTTGGCTCGCTTCTGTGCGCGGTGGTCACCTTGCGAACCCTCGCGCCGGTCCATGAGAGGGTGTCCAGAGCCTGACGGCGTTTTGATCGGGACTCGCCTCGCGCATGAACGACAGATGAACGGTTCCGCCTGGGTGGGTTCAGAAATGACGGCGTAAAAGCGGCGAATTGGAAACAATAACGAAAGGAAGCGCCATGCGTCCGCTTACCGCGACCTCCCTGGCCCTGGCCCTGAGCCTCGGCGGGGCGGTGGTCATCGCGCCGGCCGCCAGCCAGGCCCAGGTCGGCGTTGGGATCGGCGTCAGTGTGGGAGTCGCGCCGCCGCCCCTGCCCTACTACGATCAGCCGCCGGCCCCAGGGTATGGCTACCTCTGGACGCCCGGCTATTGGGCCTGGAGCGACTACGCCGACGACTACTACTGGGTGCCTGGCACCTGGGTGCTGCCGCCCCGCGTCGGGTACCTGTGGACCCCCCCGTGGTGGGGATGGAACGATGGCGCCTATCTATTTAACGCCGGCTATTGGGGACCCATCGTCGGGTTCTACGGCGGAATCGACTACGGCTTCGGCTACACGGGCTATGGTTACGAGGGCGGTTACTGGAGAGGTCGGGATTTCTACTATAATCGGTCCGTCAACAACATCAGAAACGTCAACGTCAATAACGTCTACGAGCGTCCCGTCAGGGGCCCGGGCGGGTTCAACCGGGTGAGCTTCAACGGCCCGGGCGGCGCACAGGGCAGGCCGACGAATGCGCAGCTCTACGCGGCCCGGGCGCCCCACCTCGCTCCGACGGCGATACAGCAGCAGCACTTCCAGATGGCGCGCACCCAGCCGGCGCTCAGGGCCAGCTTCAACCACGGCGCGCCGCCGATCGCGGCGACGGCCCGTCCGGCGATGTTGCGTGGTCCGGGCGTGGCGCCTGCCGTCCGCGCCGGAGGACCCTATCACGCCCAGGCCGGCCCCTATCGCGCTCCCGGCGTGGGGGTCGCGGGCGTCCAGCGCTACGGACAGGGGCCCGTCGGCGGGCCGCAGCGCTCCAACAGCGGCTACCGCGCGCCGGCCGGCTACACCGGCGGCTACGCCGGCGCCGCTCATCAGGCGCCGCCCCGGTACGGGCAGGCGCCCGGCGCCAGACCGGAGCGCTTCAACCCCTCTCACCCGGGTGGCTACAACAGCGGCTCCGCCGCCGCCTATCGCGCCCCGGCGCGGGACTACGGCGCCTATCATCCGTCGCCGCGACCGCCGGCGGCGTACAACGGCGGCTTCCACCCGCCGTCCCGTCCGCCTGAGGGCTTCGGCGGGGGCGGGTCCAGGCCTGCGCCCCAGGCGATGGCCCGCGCGCCTCAGCCGATGGTGCGGGAAGCCCGGCCGGCGCCCGCGGCCGCGGCCGCGCCACGGCGCGAGCCCGGCCATCGCTAGTCGCCGGGCCCAGGTAGGGGCTGCGCTTGCGTCGCGCCCCCGACAACCCTAGGTGTCGCCGCGGCGACAACCTTCGCGAGGAACCGGCGACGTGGCGATCGAGGCGGTGATCTGGGACTTCGGCGGGGTGTTCACCACCTCGCCTTTCGAGGCCTTCAACCGCTTCGAGCGCGCGCGCGGCCTGCCCGCCGACCTGATCCGCGGCATCAACGCCACGAACCCGGACGCCAACGCCTGGGCGCTGTTCGAGCGGGCCGAAATCGACGCGACCGGTTTCGACAGCCACTTCCTGGCCGAGTCCAGCGCGCTGGGCCATCCGGTGCGGGGCGCCGATGTGCTGCCCCTGCTGTCAGGCGATGTTCGGCCGGCCATGGTCGAGGCGCTGAAGCTGTGCAAGGCGCGCTTTAAGGTCGGCTGCATCACCAACAACATGGCCCAGGGCCACGGGGCCGGCATGCAGGCGACCCGCGAGGGCGCAGGGCGCGCCGCCGAGATCATGGCGCTGTTCGACGCGGTGATCGAAAGCTCGAAGGCCGGGGTGCGCAAACCCGATCCGCGCATCTACCAGATGATGTGCGAACTGCTGGAGGTGGCCCCCGCCGCTTGCGTCTACCTCGACGACCTCGGGGTGAACTGCAAGCCGGCGGCAGCACTCGGCATGGTGGCGATCAAGGTGGTGAGCGAAGCCCAGGCCCTGGCCGACCTGGCCCGGGTGACCGGGATGGCGGCGATCGCGCCAAGAACGGTGTCTGGGCCGCGCGCCGCGGCGGAGGCGCGTCCGTGAGCCGGCCGGTCCGGATCGGGGCGGTCGCCGCCATGGCGCGCCTGCCCGGCTGGTCGGCGGTCGACGGCCGCGACGCAATCACCAAGACCTTTCGATTCGCCGACTTCAACACCACATTCGGTTGGATGACCCGGGTCGCCATGATGGCGGAAAAGCTCGACCATCATCCCGAGTGGTTCAACGTCTACAACCGGGTCGATGTGGTGCTCACCACTCATGACGCGAAGGGCGTGACCGAGCTGGATGTGACGCTGGCGCAAGCGATGGAAGAATTTGCGCCGGGCAGTCAATGAAGGCAAGATAGGAACATGTACGGCGTGATCGCCGTTCCGGGCCCTAGGGGTCCGCGAGAGAGGAAGACTTCGAATTCATGGCTAAAATAACCTTGGTGGACGACGACGAGAACATCGTCGCATCGGTCTCTCTGGCTCTGGAAAGTCACGGCCACGAGGTGACCGCGTACTACGACGGCGGCGCGGGTCTCGCCGCCCTGGAGAGCGACCCCCCCGACCTCGCGGTGCTCGATGTGAAGATGCCGCGCCTGGACGGCATGGAAGTGCTGCGCCGGCTGCGCCAGACCAGCAATGTCCCGGTGATCATGCTGACCTCCAAGGACGACGAGATCGACGAGATCCTCGGCTTCAACCTCGGCGCCGACGACTATATTCGCAAGCCCTTCAGCCAGCGGCTTCTCATCGAACGGGTCAAGGCGGTGCTGCGGCGCGCCCATCCCGAGGAGGTGCTGGGCGGCGAGACCGGCCCCCCGACCCCCGGCGCCGACGGCGAGGCAATCGACAACCGCGCCATCAAGCGCGGACGCCTGACGCTCGATCCCGCCCGCCACGACTGCCTCTGGGAAGGCAAGCCGGTGCGCCTGACGGTGACCGAGTTCCTGCTGCTGCAGTCCCTGGCCCAGCGCCCGGGGTTCGTAAAGAGCCGCGACAACCTGATGGACGCGGCCTACGAAGATCAGGTCTATGTCGACGACCGCACCATCGACAGCCACATCAAGCGCATGCGCAAGAAATTCCGGGAGGTCGATCCCAACTTCGACGCGATCGAAACGCTGTATGGCGTCGGCTATCGATACCGGGAATCCTGATCAACGGCTCCGCCGCGCGTCTGGTGAGCCGCCGATAGACAACCGCGCCGCCCAGGCGCGAGCCCATCGCAAGGGGGGTTGGTCTCTCGGCTCGCGCCTCGGCCGCACGATCGTTCTGCTCAATCTGCTGGGGCTGGGGATTCTCGTCGGCGGCGCCCTTATCCTCAATGAAATGCGTCAGGGGCTGGTCACCGCCCGGGTCGAAAGCCTGGCGGTCCAGGACCAACTGATCGCCAACGCCATCGATCAGTTGGCCACCGTGGGCGACCCCGCGCCCATGCTGCAGGCCAACGTGGCGCGCTCGGTCCTGCAGTCGCTCGATATTCCGCCTACGGAACGGGCGCGCCTCTACGATCCGCAGGGCCGTCTCCTGGCCGACTCCTACCAGGAGGCCAATCGCGTCGAGCGCCGTCCCCTGCCCCCGGCCCGGCGCCGCGGCCAGACTTCGTTCTCGTACAGGCTGGGCGTGTTTTCACCGGCCACGCGGGCGAAGGAGGCGCGGCTGGCCCTGGCCCGGGAGGTCGCCGGCGCGCTGTCGGGAGAGCCGGTGCGCGACGTCCGCATCGACGAGGAGGGCGGCCGGGTGGTGTCGGTGTCGGCGCCGATCAAACGCGTCCGGGCCGTGCTGGGCGTGCTCACCCTGGAAGC
>Ga0182024_10026999_pt1 | contig 10069 bp, 4 predicted proteins | sample P32metaG_FD_120480 | JGI IMG/M metagenome (GOLD analysis project Ga0182024, IMG submission 120480) | Permafrost microbial communities from Stordalen Mire, Sweden - P3-2 metaG (Illumina Assembly) | ecosystem: Environmental > Terrestrial > Soil > Wetlands > Permafrost | place: Sweden: Stordalen...
AACGGCGGACAAATTTACATCGACGGATTCACTGCCGGTCAGCTTCCGCCGAAATCGTCCATCCGCGAAATTCGCATCAACCAGAATCCGTTCTCTGCCGAATACGACAAGCTTGGTTATGGCCGCATCGAAATTCTCACCAAGCCCGGTACTGATAGTTGGCACGGACAGGTGCAGGTGCAAGGCACGTCCTCCGATTTCAATTCCCGCGATCCATTTCTCGGCGACGCTTCGCAGCCGGGCTATAACTCGGAGTTTTACAACGCGAGCATCGGCGGGCCGCTCAGTAAAAAGACTTCGTTCTTTTTCAGCATCGACCGGCGCGACCAGAACAATTTAAATATTGTGAGCGCCACGGTGCTGGATCCCGCGGACCCTTCCGTCTTCACGCCATTTTCGGAAGCTGTGCCTTTTCCGCAGACGCGCACGAATCTGGGTCCGCGCTTTGATTTTCAACTCGGCCCCAATAACACGCTATCCGTGCGCTACCAATATTTTCGCGACAATCAGCAGAACGAAGGAGTTGGCGGCTTCAACCTCGCCTCCCAGGCTTATAACGCCCTGGAAACCGAACAGACGCTGCAAGTAACGGATACGCAAATCCTCGGCCCCCGCACCATCAACGAAACCCGTTTTCAATATCATCGCGACGTCACCAATCAGAATATCGTTAACGCTGGCTTGCCCTTTTCCATCAACAATCCCACGGTTAATGTCCAGGGCGCCTTCATTGCCGGCCCCAACAACACCGGCAATCAGTCTGACGCCGAGAATTCCTACGAGGTGCAGAATTTCACGGCTATCACCGCGGGAACGCACCTGATCAAGTTTGGCGGACGGCTGCGCGCCACGCACGACGACAACAGCGTGACCAATAATTTTAACGGCCAGTTCACGTTCGCTTCTCTAAGCATCTACCAGCAAACTATCGCGGCGCTGCAGGCCGGTGCGACTCCGGCAATGATCCTCGGTGAGGGACTTGGCGCAAAACAGTACTCGGTAATCGCCGGCACGCCGGCGCTGCTCGAAAACTACTTTGACATCGAACCGTACGTGCAAGACGACTGGAAGGTGCGGCCCAACATCACGGTGAGCTATGGTTTGCGCTACGAAGCGCAAAATAATCTTAACGATCATCACGACTTCGCACCAAGACTCGGAGCGGCTTGGGGCGTCGGTGCAACGGGAAAGAAGGCCCCGATCGTCGTTCTGCGCGTGGGGTTTGGCATGTTCTACGATCGCTTCACGCAAACGCTTATTGAACAACAGCAGCGTCTGAACGGCATCCTGCAAACGCAAACGACTATTGCCAGCCCGGAATGTTTTCCGAACAGCAATCCGAGCGGGCTTTATGGACCGTCCACCTGCCTTACCGCTGGCGGCGCGGTCAGCACTCTCGGCACGCAATACCAGAGCAATCCAAATCTTCGCACGCCTTACACGATGCAAACCGGCGTCAGCGTGGAACGCCAGCTAACGAAAAATGCCAATCTCGCGGTAACTTACCTGACGTCCCGTGGCGTTCATCAATACGTCACAACAAATATCAACGCTCCTCTTCCATGCACTGGCGCGCCTTGCGACCCCGCGACCCAGCCGCGGCCCAATCCGAGTGAGGGAGATATTTATCAATATCAGTCCGAAGGAATCTTCAAGCAGAACCAGATCATCGTAAACAGCAGCGTCCGCGTGGGCGCCAAGCTTTCGCTTTTCGGCTATTACACTCTCAACTACGCCAACGCTGACACCGCTGGCCCGAATACGTTCGCCTCCAACTCCTACAATATTGCTCAGGACTACGGGCGCACCCCCTACGACGTACGCAACCGCTTATTTTTTGGCGGCACAGCTGGTCTGCCATATGCCTTTCGCCTCAGTCCCTTCGTCATCGCCAGTTCTGGAGCCCCCTACAACCTCACCACCGGCCAGGACAATAACAACGACTCGATCTTCAATGACCGTCCAGCATTCGCAACCGGCTGCGGCGCAGGCGCTCCCAAGAACTTAGTTTCCACCAGACTGGGCTGCTTTAACACCGCTCCAGCCGCGGGCGACATTCTGGTGCCTTACGACTACGGCACCAGCCCTGGCCGCTTTAGCTTCAACCTTCGCGTTAGCAAATCTTTCGGGTTCGGCGCAAAAAAAGAAGGCAACGCCAATGCAGGAACGGGCGGGCCGAGCGGCGGCACTTTCGGTCGTGGCCCCGGAGGAGACCGTGGTCGCGGCGGTCCCGGAGGCGGTTTCGGCCCTGGCAATCCCACAAACCGCAAATACGGATTGACCTTTAGCGTCTCCGCGCAAAATCTCCTCAACAATGTGAACGTCGCCACGCCCGTCGGTATCGTAACGTCGCCAATCTTCAGTTTTGCGAATGGGCTCGCAGGCCGGCCGTTCTCGACGACAACGGCCAATCGCCGTTTGGACCTCCAAATCCTTTTCAGCTTTTAGAGCTTTTAGGCGTGGTGGCTCGGCGAAATTGGCCAGACGGAACGGCGGGTATGGTGCTCAGGCAAGCGAGGAAGGCCCCCACCGTGAGAGTGACTTGCTCAAACCGCCGTATGCGGACCCGCTGACGGTGGTTTGGGAGGGGCGAGCAGGTGACTGCTCCCCCTATCCCAATTACGCTACACACGCATCGTTCGGACGTGTGGCGAGGTTGCTGCTGCGATGAACTATTCTTCGTCGCCGTCTTGTTCGGACGCGACTGCCGTTAATGTGCCGAACAGGCCGTGTGACTCGTGGTCCAAGCCGGCGGTGAAGAAAAGCGTAGTGGAGGGGCCGGCCGCCGCGCCATTCCCGAAAGCGAGCGACCACAGGCCGTCGATGGTTACCAGCGAATCGTCTGGATTTTTCACGAAGCCGATGAACTTGCGGGTGAAGCCGTTGAAGGCGGCGATCCAGCCGCTGCGGAAGTTGCCAACCAGGATGGTGTTGCTGAACTCGCCGAAATCGCGAGGTGTCCAGACGACGCCCCATGGCGAGTTGAGCCAATCGCCGTGTTCGAGGTGTCCGATGTGCTTTCCGGCGGGAGTATAGATTTCGACGTAGCCGTTGCCATCGCCGCCGACGTCATCGTGACGCGCAGCGTCCTGTTTGGCGTAGGTGACGAACAAGCTGCCGCCAATGTTTTGGATGTTGAAGGGAGCGAAGCCGGGGGGCACACGTTGCTCGTGATCGTGGTCATCGTCCTGATCGCCGTTGGGGTTAAAGGCGTCGTCAGACAATTGCACGCGATGAAAATTTGTGTCGTAGACTTCGACGCGAGCGGCGCGGAAATTGGTTACGTAAAGGAAACGCTTGCCGTTGATGTCGGCGGAGGTGGCCCCTTTGTAGACGGCGCCGTTGGCGGACCCATTGTCGTTATTGTCGACGGCAAGAACAGCGGATGGACCGCCGTTCCACCCGGAAATGGTGCCGTCTTCGGTAGCGAAGATAAAAGCGGCGGCGTTGCTGTTGGGAGCGGGAAGGACGAAGTTGGAGCTCCCGTTAAAGACGATGCCCGTGGGAGCCGCGATAGTGCCAGCGGGAGCGTTCTTGGGCGGCGGAATTATGACGGTGCCATTGCCGTTGATGGGGATGATGGCGCCGGCTCCGGTATAGAGTGTCGAAAAGCCGGAGTTGTTGTCGGAGACCCACCAGGGACTGCCCGCACTGCGGGTAATGCCCCAGGGATTTACGAGGTTAGGGTCGTGGACTGCCGCTTCTCCCGGAATGTCCGAGACCAGGTTGGTTTGTTGGTAGTGTTGCGCGAAAGTTGGGCCGGGATGGAGTGCCACACCTACCGCCAACAACGTCGCCAGTTTGAGAGACTTGGACAGGGATTGCATTATTCTTCTTTCCTCCGATCAGTATTCGACAGCGAAGAATCTTTCGAAGTCCCAAGCGCGCATCGCACGGAGGCGGCTGGGAAACGCCGATTGCATCGCTCGTTAAAAGAATTTCGGCCCCAGGCGAGAAGCAGGATACTCGGTGCCGCGATTCGGGCCGCGATACCGAGTCTCTCGCCGGGCCGGTAGCGATCATGAGATTTCGCGGAGAGATGTTCTACCCGGCAGTTGTAAACTTGTGCGCCGGGAGGGCGGGGGAAAATTTTACAAAAATTTGTCAAGTCGCCGGGCGGCGTTGGCGATTTAGCGGACACGAGCGGCGAGAAAAGCGCAAGAATTCAGCCCCGCCACGTACACTGTAAAGACAATTCGTATAGAGGAATAGCGCATGAAGAAATTGCGGGTGGTAGTGTCGCTGCCGAATGACAACGCGTACCAGCATGCACAGGGCTTGGCGGCGAAAACGACGGCGCAGAGTTTGGGAATTCAAGTCGACCTATTGCACGCGGAGGACGACTCCATCACGCAGAGTCAACAGTTGCTGGAAATTATTCAAGGAAGTGGAGCGGCGCGGCCGGATGCTTTTGTGGTGGAGCCGGTGACGGCGGCGGGTCTGCCGCGCGTGGCGGAAGCCGCGGTGCAGGCGGGGATTGCGTGGGTCATCAGCAATAGCGAAGTGGATTATGTGAACCGGTTACGGACGAATCCGCAGGTGCCAGTATTTACGGTGACCCAGGGGCAAAGTGAAATTGGGCGGCTGCAAGGGAGGCAATTGAGTGCGCTCTTGCCGCGCGGCGGATCGGTGCTGATGATCGAAGGGCCGGGAATGAGTTCGGTGGCCTCGCAGCGGCGCGCGGGGGTAGACGGTGTTAAGCCGCGCGGCACGCAGATTACTTCCATACGGAGTAAGTGGAGTGAAGATAGCGCATGCCAGAGCGTGAGTGCCTGGCTGCGGCTGGCTACTTCTCGAGCGGAAAAGTTTGATTTGATCGCCGGACAGACGCACGAGCTAGCGTTGGGCGCGCGTAAGGCGCTGCAGATGGTGGAAGACGCGGAGCAAAAAAGCCGGTGGATGGTATTGCCGTTCATCGGGATCGGGATTGCCACGCAAGTGAAGCCGTTGGTGGATCGGGGCGTGCTTGCGGCGGCGGTGATCACGTCCGTGACGATGGAATTGGCCTTGCGCATGGTGGTGCGCGCGATTGAGACGCGGATTCAGCCTCCGGAACGCAGCGTGGTCGAAGCCTTGTCGCTGCCAGAATTGCAGAAATTGGTTCCGAAGCCGACGCTGGCCTAATCAGAAATGGTGTTCTCTCCTTGCAAACTTAGTCTAGGGTTAACGGTTTCAGGTTTGCTTTTTGCAGCAGGGAATTGACGGCGGCGCGGTCTTCTCCGGAAACTTTTTTCCAGCGGGCCAATGCGTCCTTGCTGATGGCGTCCAGCACGCGCGCCGCAGAAGTTAGATCTGAAGTGGGCGCGGCGTCTGCGCTTTCCAATATAAAAAACAGCTTTGTGAGACGACTGGCGACTGCGGAAAGGCCTGGATGATTTTCTGCGGGAATCGTCGGTTCCAATTGGAGATTTTGGTCGTCCGGTGGCATGTCGGTCTCTTGATTGAGATTCTCGAGCGCCGTCAGGATGCGTGGCTTGGCGGCAGGTTCCTTTTTTCGTTCGGTGATTTGCTTGCGCAGATTGTTAGACTGCTGAAGCGCCGTGGAGACCTCACTGAGTCTGGTGGCCAGTTGTAATGCCAGCGCGTACTGTTGCTGCAAATCGTTCGCGGTAGCCTTCGAGCGCGGGTCGGGTTTTACGATTAAGGGTTGCATGGTGGATTTACCGTTAACCGTCAACTTCACGGAATAATTGCCAGGCACGGCGAGAGGTCCAGCTGTCAGAAATTCCGAACGGGGCACGCCAGTGGGCAGGGCGTAATGCAAATCCCAGACGAAGCGATGCGTGCCGGCATCTTTTAAGAGAGGTCTCGGATCGTGGACCCAGTTCATGGTTAGCGGGACAGAGTCGGGATTGGTTCGCGGGAGCTGATCGTCGCTGGCGAAGCGGCGGACCAAATTTTCTTGCGCGTCAAGGATTTCGAGATGGATGGGCGATGCCGGCGCTTCTTTCAAGTAATAGTCGAGAAGCGCGCCGTCGCTAGGGTTTTCTGCGAGCGGCTCGTCGACGGGCACCGGGGTGCCCTGATCGGAGCCGGGACGGACGCGATACGCGATCTCTGGCGTGAAGAGATAAACGTCGCTGGCGGTGATTTGCGCATTGATTTGGCGCAGCGAAGTAACGTCGTCCAAAATCCAGAAAGAACGGCCGAATGTGGCGACGACTAGATCGTTATCGTGAATGACGAGGTCGCGGACGGAAGTGATGGGAAGATTGCGCTGGAGAGACTGCCAGTCTTCGCCGTTGTTGAAAGAAACGTAGACGCCTTTTTCAGTGCAAGCGTACAGCAGACCCTGGCGTTCAGGGTCTTCACGGACGCAATTTATAAAACTGCCTTTGGGGATGCCACGCGAAACGAGTCGCCACGTTTTGCCAAAATCCTGCGTGCGATACAAATAAGGATTCGCGTCTTCCAATCTGTGACGATCGACCGCGGCGTAGGCAGTGCCGGAGACGAAGTGGGAGGCTTCGATGTGCGTGACTTTGCTCCACGACGTAACTTCGGGTGGCGTGACATTCTTCCACGTTTGGCCTTCGTCTTGCGTCAATTGAATTTGGCCGTCGTCCGTGCCCGCCCAGATTTCTCCTTTGTCCAGAAAGGAAGGAGCGATGGTGTAGATAACGCCGCGCTGTTTATTTGACGGCGCATCAGCGGCGGTGACCGTATCAAGATTTGCCGGAACGCCGGGATCTTCGCGGGTCAGATCGGGGCTGATGGGCTGCCACGAACTGCCGCCATCCGACGTGCGGAACAAAACCTGAGAACCGAAATAGAGGACGTGAGGATCGATAGGAGAAAAAACCAGCGGCAACGTCCAGGTGCGTCGGTAATCGCCCGCTTGCGCCATCGTGGGCGGCACCAGCAAAGTTTCTTCATCGTTCAGGTTTTGCCGCGTGACAAAGCCGCCGAAAATGATTCCGGGATTCACAGGATCGGGCGCGATATAGCCGTTTTCGTCGCCGGCCTCGATTGGGCGCCAATCATGAAAATTTAGCGAACGGAATTTCCCTCGGCTGGGGATAGCTGCGGAGCCGCTGTCTTGCTGCGCTCCGTACACCCAGTAGGGAAACTGATTGTCGGTGATCACGTGGTAGAACTGGCCAGTCGGTTGATTGAACCAGGAACTCCAAGTTTCGCCGGCATTGCGCGTCACGATGGCGCCCTGGTCGCAGCTCATAATCATACGCTGCGGATTGTCCGGGTCGATCCATAGTTCATGATAATCATCGCCGCCGGGAGCGCCCTTCCAGGCTTCAAAAGTCACGCCACCGTCCCGCGACCTGTACGCGGTGACGTTTGGGACGTAGACAACGTCGGGATCCTTGGGATCGACGCTGACTTCCCCGAAATACCAGCCTCGTTGCCAGATGCGTTTATCGTTGGAAACTAGCTTCCAGTTCTGTGCGCCATCGTCGGAGCGATACAGGCCGCCTTCCTTTGCATCCACGATTAGATATATGCGTTGCGGGTTACCGGGGGCGATGGCCATGCCCATGCGGCCCAGGCCTTGCGACGGCAGGCCGCGGCCGCTCAGTTGTTCCCAATGATCGCCGCCGTCCAGCGAACGATAGAGGCCGCTCCCTGGGCCTTTCGATGGAGGATAAATACTCCAGGGCGGGCGGCGCGTTTGCCAGAGTGTGGCGTAAACGGTTTGCTTATTGCCGGGTTCAAACGCGAGGTCGATGGCGCCGGTGTTTTCGTCTTTGAAAAGAATGCGCTGCCAGGACTTGCCGCCATCCTTCGAGCGGAAAACGCCGCGCTCGGAATTTGCGCCGTAGGGATGGCCCAAGGCTGCGACGAAGAGACGATTGGCATCGTCGGGATCGACCAGGATGCGACCGATTTGGCGAGTATCCTCGAGGCCGATGTGCGCCCAAGACTTTCCACCGTCGGTCGACTTGTACATGCCATTTCCGCCAGAAACAGAAGAGCGCATGTCGGCTTCGCCCGAGCCAACGTAAATAACGTCATGATTGGAAGCTGCAATGGCGATGGCGCCGATCGAAGCGACCGGCTGCGAATCAAAAATAGGATTCCAAGTCCGGCCCGCGTCGTCGGTTTTCCATACGCCTCCGCCCACGGAACCAAAATAGTAGACCTCCGGTTCGCCGCGGACACCGGTTACGCCGAGGACGCGACCCGCGCGGAATGGTCCGATGGAGCGCCACTGCAATTCTTGGAGAAATTTCGAATCAATTGGCTCTCCGTCCTTTTGCGAACCTCGCAACTGCGCGGCGGTCGCACTCAGACTGGCTAGTACCAGAACTGTTACTAGGTGTGTACCGCGACTGCCTACGGCCATGGAAAACTCCTTGTGCAGCGCCCGCTAAGTGATTGAAAGTCTGGGGAGTATACCGCAATGCCCAGCAATGAAGCTGCTCTCGCGACGTCGCGAACCGGCGATCGAGCCGAGCCGAGTTCCTTATGGTTGCACGGTCATGGTACCGGCCCAGGCCTAACAAATAATCTGTAACTGGTAGCCGCGCATCCTCATGATGTAAGCCTCGGGGTGCCTGCGCGAGGGCGGCGGAACCCCGGAGATTGCAGGAAGTGTTTTTGCACGCAGAACCTGTGCGAGTGAGAACTAGCCCACGAGTGTGATCGACGGTTGTGGTTGCTCGTTCGAAGGGAGAGAAGAAAAATGTCAGCAAATCCCGTGTCTGTCAGCGGGAATGTCCCGCTACCCACAGTTGCCAATCAGCCTTTCCGCCTCGACGTACCGCTACACGAACTGCTGCAACATGCCACGCGAGAACCGTTTCCACCACTAGCACAAGGCCCCGTAACACTTCCTGAACCGGTGTTTCCTCAGCATCCTGAGTTAGTGCACGAACTGGATGCCGCGGATATCGCCGCGCACGCGCAGGTGGTGCGCACCGGCAAACGCCACTGGCCCGCCGATCGCGTCCTGAAAACCATGCGCGGTTGGATGACGCCGTATTTCAAATCGCGAATTTTGCCCGGGGAGTTCCAGCCGATCATCGCGTATCTGTTCACGGAGTGGAAATGCAATCTCGATTGTCACTATTTTTGGTCTTACGACAATCGCGTGCGCGGCATGACGGAAGATACCGCGCGACGCACCATCGATTGGCTGCACGGAACGCCGTGCTGCGTGCTGGCGCCTACGGGCGGCGAACCGCTGCTGCGGCCGGATTTTGTGCATAAGGTGATTTACTACGCCGCGAAAAAGGACTTTTGGGTATACCTGGCGACCAATGCGCGGCTGCTGCGGCCGTCCGTGACGGATCGCCTGGCCGATGCGGGCATCGCAACCATTAATTTCGCCGTCGACGCCATCAACGAGACGCCCGGACTGCCAAAAGCTTTGGAGCACGTTCGCGAAAACTTTGACTATCTGGTGCGTCGGCAATACCGTTACGGGTACACCATGTTTTTCAACACCAATATTTGCCGCACGAATATTGAGGACGTGAAACAGTTGGCGCAACTCGCGCATGATAACGGCATCTCCATCACCTTCCACATCAATGAAGCGCCGATGATGGAACAAACGCACTTCAAGCATTTCAACGAAAACGACACATACATTCGTCCCGCGGATTTCGCCATGGTGGACGATCTGCTTGACTGGCTCATCGACAAACAACGGCAGGGTTGGAAGATGGTGGATTCTATTCCTCGTCTGCAAAACATGAAAGGTTTCATGCGCGGCAAGGGCGAACATTAGGGCTGCCGCGCTGGCCAGAATTGGGTAATCGTTCGTACCGACGGCACGCTCGCTCCGTGTTTCCCGATGTATAACGCTAAGTATGTTTAGGGTACCGCGGAAAATCCGAAATTCAATAGACAACAACTTGCCGAGATGAAGCAAGGATGCGAGCCAAATTGTTTTTCAACCCTGGGCTACAACGTCGCTTACTGTTACAGCATAGCCCGTGTCGTAAAGTGGCTGGCCAAACAAGCCATGCATGGCTTCCAGGGAGTAACCGGAATGTATGGTCCGCCGCTTTGCCGCAAGCGAAAAGTGATGTCACGGGTTGGTCTGCGCAAATGTATACGGCCTTTGTTGGAGTGAATCACTCCTGGCCAGGATGGAATGCGCTGC
>Ga0182024_10027000_pt1 | contig 10068 bp, 7 predicted proteins | sample P32metaG_FD_120480 | JGI IMG/M metagenome (GOLD analysis project Ga0182024, IMG submission 120480) | Permafrost microbial communities from Stordalen Mire, Sweden - P3-2 metaG (Illumina Assembly) | ecosystem: Environmental > Terrestrial > Soil > Wetlands > Permafrost | place: Sweden: Stordalen...
CCTTCGCAGTTCACGCAGGCCTTGAAGATCGCGCGCAGATGGCGCTGGTTGATCTTCGAGCCGGTGACGAGGTTGGCGACCTTCTGCTCCTCGATTACCTTCCACTCGACGAACTGCTCGACGTCGGGATGGTCGGCATCGAGGATGACCATCTTCGAGGCGCGCCGCGTGGTGCCGCCCGATTTGATGGCGCCAGCCGCGCGGTCGCCGATCTTCAAAAAGCTCATCAAGCCCGACGACTTGCCGCCGCCGGACAGTTTTTCGCCCGCACCGCGCAGTCTTGAGAAATTCGAGCCGGTGCCGGAGCCGTATTTGAACAGCCGCGCCTCGCGCACCCACAGATCCATGATCCCGCCCTCGTTGACGAGGTCGTCGGAGATCGACTGGATGAAGCAGGCGTGCGGCTGCGGGTGCTCGTAAGCCGTGGCCGATTGCACCAATTGCCCGGTTTTGAAATCGACGTAGAAGTGCCCTTGGCTCGGGCCATCGATGCCGTAGGCCCAATGCAGGCCGGTGTTGAACCATTGCGGCGAATTCGGCGCCACCATCTGCATCGCCAGCATGTAGCGATGCTCGTCGAAGAAGGCCTGCGCGTCGGCTTCCGAGGAGAAGTAGCCGCCCTTCCAGCCCCAATAGGTCCAAGTCCCGGCGAGCCGGTCAAACACCTGCTTGCACGACGTTTCGCCGGTGAAGCGCTCCTTCTCCGGCAACGCGTCGGGCGCAGCCTCGTCGGCGACGCTGCGCCACAGCCAGGAGGGAATGCTCTCCTCCTCGACCTTCTTGCGGCGCGCGGGCACGCCAGCCTTGCGGAAATATTTCTGCGCCAGCACGTCGGAGGCGACCTGCGACCATTGCTCGGGCACTTCGACGCCATCGGCGTGAAACACCACGGAGCCGTCAGGATTGCGGATTTCGCTGACGGTGAGACGGAAAGCGATATCCGCGTAAGGCGATTGTCCCTCTTTGGTGTAGCGCCGCTCGATCCGCATTCTCTGCCCCTTTTCAACTCTCGTTTTTTGACGCCGGCGGTCCTGCGGAAACACCCGCTTAATATAAGACGCCGACAGTTTCCACGCGACGCGGCAAGCCTTGCCGCGTCCAGTCTCACCCCTGCTCTGTCTACCCCCTGCCGGTTCGGCGCACGCAGGCACCGGACCGTCGTTGCGGCACGTCCAGGCGACCTCAGGGACAACAAGACCCACGCCTCGCGCCGATGGCAGCGCGGAGCCGTCCCGCAAACCCTTTTTGGAGAGCCCGGCGGACTTCGTTACCCGCGCGCCGAACTTTCGAAAGCTAGGCAAGCCGGTCGCGCCCGTCAAGACCTAGTATGAAATCGTAAATATACCCCCAAGATGTGGGGATAGCGGGGACGAATCGGGAGGAGGATGCGCAAGTATCGGATATCCCGGCTGAATTCGAAAGGCTCTCCAGACATCCATCCTTGTTTTCCTGGACCTGGAGGCTCGCGAACGACGTTTGCGGGACTGGCTCCGCGGGTATCCGGCAACGCGGTTGGAGGCGGTGGCGAGTTCCACGCCAAGTGCTTGTTCATCGTTCTGTCACGCAACGACGCGCGTTTCCGGCTGATTCTGAGTGAAACGATCCGAAAAACCGGCGTTTTTGCCTGTTGTCACCGCGCCGATGGCCGCTACCACATTGAAGAAACAAATGAATCCGCCCCGCTCCGTTGTGCTCGCCGGCGCTCGCGCGGCGACTCATGCGGTTTGTTGGCTTGAAGGCCAAAGCGGGCGGGGCCAGAGCCAACCGGCCGGTCGCGCAAAAGCCATTAACCTCAAATAGAAACGGGTGTTTTGCGGGGCCCGCCTTCGCTTGACGGGGCGGGAGTGCAGCGCCGATAAAGTGGTTAATGGTGGGGTGGCTTCAGCGTCTGGTCCAAGCAGGGCGCATTGTTGCGTGTTCCGCCCTGTTGGTCGCGTGCACCCAAATCATCCACAACGACCCGATCAATCAGCCGCTACTCCCCGGCGCTGTGCCCTCGGCCGAACTTGGCCGCTCCGTCGAGACTTATTACGATGATACCGTCATCGCGCTTTCCTTTTCGGGCGGTGGTACGCGAGCGGCGGCTTTTTCCTACGGCGTCCTAACCGCCCTCGACCAGACGCCGACACCCAACCGCTCGACATCGCTTCTTGACCGCGTCGACTTCGTTACCGGCGTATCCGGCGGATCGGTTCTTGCGGCCTATTACGGGCTGAAGAAGCGCAAGGCGCTCGTCGATTTCAAGGAGCGATTCCTGCTGCGCAACGCCGAGGAAGGGCTGACGACGGAAATCAGCCTCTTGACGATCGCGCGCGGCCTGCAAGGCGGCATCAACGATGCGGTACAATTCCCGAAATGGCTCGACGACAATCTGTTCGACCACGCGACCTACAAGAGCCTGCTGTTTCAGCGGCGGCCGCTCGTCTGGATCAACGCCTCCGACATCTACAATCGTACGCCGTTCGTGTTCGGCAGAGTCATATTCGGGGCGCTGTGCAGCGATCTCGCCAATTACCCGATCTCGCTTGCCGTGGCGGCGTCGGCGGCGGTGCCCGTCGTCTTCGCGCCCATCGTTATTCAGGGTTTCCCTGGCGGATGCTCGGTGCCATTGCCGGACTGGGTGCAACGTGTGCGCAACCGGGAAGATGCGCCACCGCTGCTCAAGCTCTTTGCCAACGCGCTCGAGCGCTATCACAGCGGCGAAGTTCGTTACGTGAAGCTGCTGGACGGCGGACTGGTCGACAATTACGGACTCGCCGGCCTCACCATTGCGCGTCTCGCCTCCGACACGCCTTACGGGCCGCTCGAGCCCGAGGAAGGCGTGAAGTTGCGGCGCATGTTGTTCCTCGTGGTCGACGCCGGCCGCGCGCCATCGGGCGCCTGGTCGCAAACCGTAGCAGGCCCGAGCGGCGTTACGCTCATCACCGCGGCGTCCGATACTGCAACCGAGTCCGGCGCGGTCGGCAGCTATTCGGCCTTTCAGGATACGATCAACGAATGGCAGCAGGCGCTCATCAATTGGCGTTGCAAGCTTTCGGCAGCCGATCGCCGCCGCTTCGGCGCGCCGGCAGCGTGGGGTTGCAAGGACGTGAAGTTCTTCGTCGGTCGCGTCGCGTTCGATCAGCTCGATCCGCAACGCTCGCTGGCGCTTAATAAGGTCGAGACACGCTTCGTCCTGCCGCCGCAGCAGGTTGACATGCTCATCGATGCCGGGCGCGACGCGCTCAAGGGCAACTCTACGTTCCGCGCGTTCCTCGGCTCTCTCGGGCGCGCGCCCTGGCGCAGCACGCCAGTCGCCACGCTCGCCCCGAGCACGATCCCCATCCCGCAAGAGGCCTCGGCGCAGGCGCAATGAAGTTACGCCGAGTCGCCGAATAGCTTGCCGGCGATTACTCCGCCGCCGCGCGTGTGTGTCCAAGCCGGCGGTTGAGCGCGTCGAGGAGTCCTTCGGCGGCCTCGGCGATCACCGTGCCGGGCGGAAAGATCGCCTCGGCGCCGGCGGCTTTGAGCGCCTCATAATCCTGCGGCGGAACGACGCCGCCGACCACCACCATGATGTCGGGGCGGCCGTTGCGTTCGAGCTCGGCCTTCAGCTCGGGCACCAGGGTCAAATGCGCCCCGGCGAGCGATGAGATGCCGAGAATATGCACGTCGTTCTCGACCGCTTGTCGCGCGGCTTCTTCTGGCGTTGCGAACAACGGCCCAATATCGACGTCGAAGCCGATATCGGCGAAGGCCGATGCGATCACCTTCTGGCCGCGGTCATGGCCGTCCTGGCCGATCTTGGCGACCAGGATGCGCGGGCGGCGGCCTTCGTTCTCCTCGAACTCGGCGACGCGTTTTTGCACCCGTTCGACGGCGTCCGACATGCCGACCTCCCGCCTGTAAACGCCGGAGATCGACTTGATCTCGGCCCGATGGCGGCCAAAAACCTGTTCCAGCGCCAACGATATCTCGCCGACCGTCGCCTTGGCGCGCGCGGCATCGATCGCGAGCGCAAGGAGGTTACCGTTGCCGCCGGACGCGTTGCGCGTCAGCGCGGCGAGCGCGTCTGCAACGGCGTGCGGATCGCGCTCGCGCTTGAGCCGCGACAGCTTGTCGATCTGCAACTGCCGCACCGCGCCGTTGTCGACCTTGAGGATATCGATTTGTGCTTCGTCTTGCGGACGGTATTTGTTGACGCCGACCACTGCTTGCACGCCGGAGTCGATCCGCGCCTGGGTGCGCGCGGCAGCCTCCTCGATGCGAAGCTTCGGCAACGAAGCCTCGATCGCGCGGGTCATGCCGCCGAGCTCTTCGACTTCGCGGATATGGGCCCACGCTTGCGTGGCGAGATTGTGCGTGAGCCGCTCGACATAGAACGAGCCGCCCCAGGGATCGATCATGCGGGTCGTGCCGCTCTCGCGCTGCAAGACGATCTGGGTGTTGCGGGCGATACGCGCCGAAAAATCGGTCGGCAGCGCCAGCGCCTCGTCGAGCGCGTTGGTATGCAACGATTGCGTACCGCCCTGCGTCGCCGCCATCGCTTCGACCGCGGTGCGCGCCACATTGTTGAACACGTCCTGCGCCGCGAGCGACCAGCCGGACGTCTGGCAGTGGGTGCGCAGCGACAGCGAGCGAGCGTCGCGCGGATTGAATTCCTTCATCAGTTTCGCCCAAAGCACGCGCGCGGCGCGCAGCTTCGCCACTTCCATGAAAAAGTTCATGCCGATGCCGAAGAAGAACGACAGCCGTGGCGCGAAGCGGTCGACGTCAAGGGAAGCCGCAAGTCCGGCGCGCACATACTCGACGCCGTCCGCCAGCGTATAGGCGAGTTCAAGGTCGGCGGTCGCACCGGCTTCCTGCATGTGATAGCCGGAGATCGAGATCGAGTTGAACTTCGGCATGTGCGCCGAGGTGTAAGCGAAAATGTCGGAGATGATGCGTAGCGAAGGCTTTGGCGGATAGATGTAGGTGTTGCGCACCATGAATTCTTTGAGGATGTCGTTCTGGATCGTACCGGCCAGTTTCTCTGGCGGCACGCCTTGCTCCTCCGCGGCGACGATGTAGAGCGCGAGCACCGGCAGCACGGCGCCGTTCATGGTCATCGACACCGACATCTGATCGAGCGGGATGCCGGAAAATAGCGTGCGCATGTCATAGATCGAGTCGATCGCCACGCCCGCCATGCCGACGTCGCCCGACACGCGCGGGTGATCGCTGTCGTAGCCGCGATGCGTGGCGAGATCGAAGGCGATCGAAAGGCCCTTCTGTCCGGCGGCGAGATTGCGGCGGTAGAAGGCGTTCGAATCCTCGGCCGTGGAGAAACCGGCGTATTGCCGGATCGTCCAGGGTTGGGTGAGGTACATGGTCGGGTAGGGGCCGCGCAGATAGGGCGCGATGCCCGGATAGCTGTCGAGACAATCGAGGCCGTTGAGAGCATCGGCGCCATAAACGCTCTTGACTGCGATACCTTCCGGCGTGAGCCAAGGAACGGCAGCCGCGGCCGGCGCCGCAGGCGATGCGTCCGCGAAATTGATCTGCGCGAAGTTCGGGATACGGCTCATCTCATTCACCCGATCTCGACACCAAGCATATCGTACGCGCGCGAAAGTGTCGCCAGGGCGTCGCAGCCTTCGTAAATGAACGATTGAACTCCGGCTGCCTTGAAGGCCGCCTCTCGCTCGCCCGGTCGTCCCACAAGGTAGATGTGCCGCGCGCCGGCTGCCTTAAGCGCTTCCGTGGCCGCCGGCGCCTCCTTCGCGTAACCCTTGTCGGAGGAACACAGGCAGGCCAGCGCCGTGCCGGCGGCTTTGAACGCCGCCGGAAGGGCGGGGATATCAGCGCCGTCGCCGCTTACGGTTTCGATGCCGCCGGTCTCGAAGAAATTCGTAGCGAAAGTCGCGCGCGCGGTGAATTCCGCTTGCGTACCGAGATTGGCGAGAAAGATTTTTGGCCGCGCGCCGGTCGCCGCAAGCAAACGGTCCGACGCATCGCGCAGTATTTCGAACGGTTGAGGCAGGCGCATCGCCCGCAGTGCCGTTGCAGACGCGCTAAGGCCACCGCCCTCCCGAGTAAGCGGAAAAGGTAGCTCCACCTTCGCTTCAACCTCGTGAAGATTGGGGAAGATGCTGACGCCGGTCAGCGCATCCTGGCGTCGCGCAACCGCCGCCATGCGGTTGGCGCGCACGCGAGCGACCTTTTGCTGAATCGCGCCGGTGGCGAGAGCGGGGGCAATTCCGCCCATTGCTTCGATCTCTTGGAACAGCGCCCATGCTGCTCGGCAGAGCTGGTCGGTCAAATCTTCGACCGCGCCGGAGCCGGCCGCCGGGTCGGCGACCTTGGCGAGATGGGATTCTTCAAGAAGGACGAGTTGGGTGTTGCGCGCGATGCGTCGCGCAAAACGATCGGGCAGGCCGCGCGCGGCGGTGAATGGCAAAACCGTGATCGCATCGGCGCCGCCGAGCGCCGCAGCGAACGCCGCGACGGTCGCGCGCAAAATATTCACGTGCGGATCGCGCTGCGCCATCATGCGCCACGCGGTTTCGGCGGAAACGAATCCCGGCTCCGGCGCGAGCCCGCAGGCGGCTTCCACCCGGGTCCACAATTTACGTAGCGCCCGGAATTTAGCGATGGTGAGAAACTGATCGGCATCGGCGGAAAGCCGGAAGAAGATCATGCGCCGCGCCGCTTCGAGCGCGATACCCTCGGCTTCGAGCGCGCGCAAGTAGGCAATCGCAACGCCAAGCGCGAACGCCAGTTCCTGCGCCTCGGACCCGCCCGCATTGTGGATGACGCGGCCATCGGCGGCGGCAAGTCTGTCGTTGAATCCTTGGCGGGCCAAAGCTGCGAGGCGCCGGGCGAAATGCGGCGCTTCCTCGCTCCAAGGCCGCGGGGCACTCCCGGCGACGGCCATTTGGCCGATCGGATCGTGTCCGAGACGAACGCCCGTTGCACGCGTTGGCAACGCGACCCCTTTGGCAAGCGTCGCGTCGATTGCTGCCGCGCCGTGCGCCGAGACATCGATTTCGATTGCGGCGCCGGCGTGAGGGTCAAAGCCTTCGAGCGCGCGCGCGAGCGCATCCTCGCTCGCCGGCAGTCCGAAGCCGTAATCGCCGACCGTGCCGGCGAACGCGAGTGAAAGTCCGCTTGCGCCGTTGTTGAGTTCACGCAGAGCGATCTCCTTGGCAAGCGCCGGGTCAGGATGATCGATCCGCGCCAGCACCTCCCAGGTCACCGCTCCCGGCCGCGCCGCGACCGGCCGCGTGTCGGAACGGCGTTGCGCGAGCGGTTCGATGGAGAGGCCGTCGTAAGTCTTGCTCAAGAGTCGTTCGAACGGCGCGCCCTTGAGGACGGCGTCAACGAGTTTGCGCCAATCGTCCCGCGTGGCTGGCGGAAAGTCGGCGGCGAGCGGCAGGGTTTCAGGATCGGTCATTGTCGCAAAATGCCATGCCGGGCCGAGGAGGCCAACCGAGCCATTTCGCAAAGCTCGTTCCGGTGCGGTCCAAGTCTCATGCTCGGTACATTCGATGGAGTGCTTAGGAGCGCGGCGGCAGCTTTTCGATGCCGCTGATGTCCACGCGCTCGAGCGCGTCACGTACCCGCACGCCGGCAATAAGGCGATTGGGTGCGATTTCGGCCAGCGGGACCAGCACGAAGGCGCGCGCGAACAGGTGCGGATGAGGCAAGATCAGATCCCGATCGATGAGTACCAGATCATCGTAGGCAAGGATGTCGATGTCGATCGCCCGCGGCCCCCAGCGGCGCTCACGCGCGCGGTCGCGGCCGAGCGCGCATTCGCATTCCTCAGCGCGCGCCAGGAGGTCATGCGGCGGCAGCGATGTGGTCACGGCAATTACGGCGTTGACGAAAGGCGGCTGATCGGTGACGCCCCAAGGTGGCGTCCGATAATCGGAGGACCGCGCAGCCAGCCGCACCGCCACATCGTCGCACAGCATGGCGATGGCGCGATCGAAGGTCGTCCGCACCTCGCCGACATTGCCGCCGAGTGCGATGAACCCCTCAGCCACGGTGATCGTCATGGCCGCTAGGCGCGCCGCGCGCGCGTGATGATCACGCCGACATCGTCGAAGATTGCGGCGATCGGAGCATGCGGTTTACGTATGGTGACACGGATGCTGCGGACACGTGGGTAACGATCGAGCACCGCCTCCGCGACCGCGCCCGCCGCGGCCTCCACCAGCCGGTAGCGGCGTGCGCAGAACGCCTCGCTGACGGTCTTCACCAACAGTTCATAGGACACCGTGTGTTTGAGCGTATCGGTGCGCGAGGCCTCGGCGAGATCGATGTCGAGCAAGAGATCGAGCCGAAACGGTTGTCCGACCTTGGCCTCGTGCGGCATTACGCCGTGATAGGCGTGAAGAACGAGCCCATTGACGAAGATCGTGTCGCTCATCGCGCGCGCCTGATCGCCGCGGCGACGGCAAGCGCTTGCACGGTCGGGGCAACATCGTGCACGCGCACGATCGTGGCGCCAAGCTCGACGGCCAACAGATGCGCCGCCAACGATCCGCCGAGGCGTTCGATTGGATCGGAGGGCGCGATGGTATGAATGAAGCGCTTGCGCGAAGCACCGACGAGGAGCGGGATCCGGAAGTCGCGCCAGGCATCGAGCCGGGCGATGCAGATCACACTCTGCTCGGGCGTCTTGCCGAAGCCGATGCCCGGATCGAGCACGATCCGCTCGCGCGGAATACCGGCGCGTGCCGCAATGTCGAGTGAGCGTTGAAAGAAAGAGGTGACCTCGGCAACGATGTCGATTGCAGCATCGGCGGTCTCGCGATTGTGCATGACGATCACGGGGACGCCGCGCTCGGCAACGACGCGGGCCATGTCGGGGTCGCGCTGCAGGCCCCATACGTCGTTGACGATTGCCGCGCCCTGATCGATCGCCCAGGCCGCTACCGATGCTTTCAGGGTGTCGATCGAGACGGGGACGCCAAGCCCGATGACTTCGGACAAGACCGGCGCTAGTCGCGCGCGCTCTTCTTCGAGCGGCACGCGCGCCGCGCCGCCATAGGGCCGCGTCGATTCCGCACCGACATCGAGAATATCGGCGCCCTCCTGGGCAAGGCGGCGCGCCTGCGCGATCGCCGCCTGCGGATCGAAAAAACGGCCGCCATCGGAAAATGAGTCCGGCGTGACGTTGAGCACACCCATCACCAGCGGCCGCGCCTTCGCCACAAGCTGCGCCAGCACGTCGCCGCCGGACGCCGAGCCCGGCGCGGAAACACGATGGGCCACGGTCGCGACCATCGGTTGAGCCATCCCATTGGCCTTTGTTTACGCGTCGCTTTGCGCGGTCGTTCTCAATGAGTCAAGGTGAAGGCCGCGCCGCCGCGAGCGCGCTGACGACGTACAGTCTAACGATCAATAGCGGATGACGGGCGGCAGCTTCTTGGCGCTTTCGATCCAGCGCTCCACCGCCTTCACCGACGGCAGCAGGCGCACCAGTTTGCGGCGGGCGTTGGCCGCCGTCATCTGGCCGACAAGCTTCTGCGGATTACGGAATTTGAGCTCCTTCACCGTCTTGACGCCGGCGGCGCACAACAGTTCCGAATATTCCCAGCCGACGCCTTTCACGCGCATGCGGTCGGCAGCAGTCACCCAGTCGAGGACACACTTATCGTCCGTTCCGACCTTCGCGGCGATTTTGAGCCGCTGTTTCGGAGTCTTGGCAAGCTGCAGCAAACCGCCAGTCGTGCGAATCCCTTCAGACTTCAGGATCATGGCAGTATCCGCGCCGATGTCTCGAATATCGGTGATGGGATACGCCATCGATGCCTCCATCGCGAAATAATTACGCCAACCAACGTGCGTGCTCAAACAAACTGCGAGAGACCGGGTATCGCTCCGACAATCTCGCCGACCTCGTCCTCGCCACTTTCTCGCGCGCAAACGCGATGAATTGCCGGGTGAAGCTTTGCACCTGGCCCATGCTCAATCCCGCGGCCATCATGCGCATACCGGCGCCCATCCGCCGCCAATGCCGCCGCCTTCGGCTGCGGCCTTCTGCATCAAGGCTTCGGCTCCGGGGAGCTTTGCCACGAGCAGTTGCTTTTTGTCGGC
>Ga0182024_10027001_pt1 | contig 10068 bp, 11 predicted proteins | sample P32metaG_FD_120480 | JGI IMG/M metagenome (GOLD analysis project Ga0182024, IMG submission 120480) | Permafrost microbial communities from Stordalen Mire, Sweden - P3-2 metaG (Illumina Assembly) | ecosystem: Environmental > Terrestrial > Soil > Wetlands > Permafrost | place: Sweden: Stordalen...
AGGTGGCCAGCCGAGCGGCCCATGGCCACCACCAGGTACCACCGCTGGGTGGTGATGGCGTCGGTCATCAGGTTGTTGACGAGCTGGACCCCCACGCTCCTGGCCGTCTCGAAGCCAAAGGTCGGCACGCCGCCCGGTAGCGGCAGGTCGTTGTCGATGGTCTTCGGCACGTGCACCACGCGCAGGCCACCTCCGGCCGCCTCGGCCAGCCGCGAAGCCGAGAACGCGGTGTCATCCCCGCCGATCGTCACAAGCGCGCCGATCCCCAGCTTCTGCAGCGACTCAACGCAGGCATGCAGCCGCCAGTCCGGGTCCGCGGCGGCCTCGTCCCGCACCGCCGGGTTGGCCCGCGAGGTCCGGATGATCGACCCGCCCAGGACGTGGATCCTCGACACGTCCGTGATGGACAGGGACCGCGCCTCCCCGGTCCGGCCCTCGATCAGGTGCTGGAACCCGTCCATGATCCCCAGGACGTCCCACCCGGAGTTCCGGGCCTCGATCGTGGCTGCAGAGATGACCGAATTCATCCCCGGGGCGGGACCGCCGCCGCACAAGATCCCCAGCCTCACGCCCCCATCGTCCCAGCAACCAGGCGAACCTGCCAAGCCCGCCGACCCCGGCCCCGGACCCATCGGCGTGGTGGACTCCGACTACCAGATCGAGCCGGGGTTCCTGCGCCACTGCGCGTCCGCGTTCACCGACCCGTGGATCGGGTTCGTGCAGTGCCCGCAGGACTACCGGGGCTGGCAGCAGGCGCGCTATTACCGGCGGCTGTACTACTCCTACAAGTACTTCTTCGCCGTCTCTCAGCCGGCCCGCAACGAGCATGACGGCGCGATCTTCGCCGGCACGATGGGGCTGATCCGCCGGTTCGCGCTCGACGAACTGGGCGGCTGGGACGAGTGGTGCATCACCGAGGACGCCGAGATCTCCCTCCGCCTGCTCCGCGCGGGGTGGCACGGGCTGCACGTGGACCACACCTACGGCCGCGGCATCATGCCGCTGACTTTCGAGGCGCTCAAGGGCCAGCGCTACCGGTGGTGCTTCGGCGGCATCCAGATCCTGCGGATGCACTGGCGTTCGCTTCTGCCCGGGCGCCGGACCCATCAGAACCACCTGACCGCCGGGCAGCGCTGGTCCTACGCGGCCGACGCAATGCAGTGGTACGGCGACCTGCTCGGCCTGGTGTTCTTCGTCTTCCTGCTGGCCGGCGCGGCCAACCTGGCGCTCGGCGGCGGTGAGTTGTTCCGGCAAGCTGACCACGTTCCTGGTCTCCACCATCCCGGTGCTCGTCGTCCTCGGCCTGGTCCGGGCGGTGGCGCTGCTCCGCCGGGGCACTGGCGCGTCGTGGCGCGACGCGCTTGGCGCGTTCTTCATCTGGCAGTCCACCTCGCTGGTGGTGGCGCGGGCCTCGGTGCTGGGCCTGATCGCCCGCAAGGCGGCCTTCCTGCGCACCCCGAAGACCAGCGAGCAGGCGAAGTGGTGGGAGACGCTGCGGGCGAACTGGGCCGAGATAACCCTGGCGCTGCTCGGCGCGGCAAGCATTGCCGCCGCGCTGTCCAAGTGGTATCAGCTGACTGGGCCGCTGCTCGCCGGGCTGCTGCTGTTCCCCACCCTCGGCTTCGCTGCCGCGCGGGTCAACAGCTGGGCCGCGCAGCGGGCGGCACTGCCCTAGTGGCTGCGCGAGCGGCGGCGCACCGAGGCCCGGCGGGACCGCCGGGGGTTCGCGGCCGGGGCGGCCACTGGCGGTGCCATCGCCGTGGTGGGCGTGGTCGTCGCGGCGCTGGTGCTCATGCTCACCCCCAGCAGGCAGCCGGTGCAGCCGCCGAACCTGATCGGCCCGGCGCAGGGCCAGGCCACCTCGTCCGCCAGCCCCACCCCGACGGTGTCGGCCAGTTCCACCTCGCCCGCGCCGACCCCACGCCGACACCGACCCCGGCCACCACGTCGCCGACCTCGGGCGCCCCGTCACCCACGCCCACCGGCTGACCCGCGCTCCAACCCCACCGCAGCGCTGTCGCACCGCGCAGGACGATCTGCCCTGTCTCCGCTCATTCACCCGCGCCATCCGCCGCGACCAGCCCGCCGTCGTCAACGGCCTCACCTGCCCTACAGCAGCGGCGCAGTGGAAGGTGCCGAATGCGTCTCCGCCACACCGGCGCAGCGTTCCCCCGCGGGCTTGGCCCGCCTGGCTGTCACGTTCAGCCACCATCGTCAGCCTGATGACCGGACGGCAGGTGCATGGAGAGCGCGGGAAATGCGGGCACTGCGGCGGCCACGCTATCCCGGTGGCCTGGTCCAGGTTTCGGCCTCGTGACTGGTGAACGTGCTGGCCACTGCCATGACACCCTCGACGTCGCCCGCCAGCTTGATGGCGGCCCGCACCTGGCCGGGGTCAGCCAGTGTACCGGCGAGTGTCACGACACCATCCCGGACCGTGATCTCAACTGAGGTCGGTTCCAGCAGCAGGACGGCCGCCAGCACGCCGGCGACGTCCGAGGCGATCTGCTCGTCGGGACGCAGGAATATCTTCAGCAGGTCATGCCTGCTGACGATGCCGGTCAGCTTGCCATCGGCATCAACCACGGGCAGGCACTTGAGGTGCTGGCGGTGCATCAGCCTGGCGGCGGCGCCGACCGGCACGTCGGATCCGATGGTGATGGCTGGGGCAGTCATGATCCCGCCCGCTGTCCGCGCGTCGGCTTTGGCGTCCTGGCGGGACAGGATTCGGGCGAGGTGCTGGGGGTGCCGGTCATGCTTGGGCAGCAGGTCGGCCTCAGAGACCAGGCCGGTGACCCGGCCGTGGGGGTCCAGCACAGGCACCGCGCTGATGCGGTGGTCGTGGAGGAGGCGGGCGGTGTGCTTGCAGCTTGAGTGCGGGCTGACGGTGAGAACGTTGGCGGTCATGACGTCGCGCACCCGCCGTTGCCCAGCCGAGTAACCCGCGGGTAGTCCGCCTGCCGCCGGGGCTGGCCGCCCGCTTGCTGGGGTGCCGCTGTCTGACCGGGAATGGTCAGCGATGGCCTCAACTGCCCGGGCTACGTCGGATGCCGTGGCGTCGCCATGCAGGGTCTGGTAGTACGTGGCGCCGAGGCGTTTGAGCAAGGCGTCCAGGTAGTCATCCCGGCGGGACATGTGTTTACTCCGCTCATCCGGGTCAGGGCCTCGCGGTGGCCCTGCTGCCGTTTCATGCCATCACGATGGATCAGCTCCCAGCAGGGCAGAGATTCCCGCGGGGCCGTGACTTTAGTCCCATCGCCGCCGTCGGCCATCGGGTGGCACCTTGCGCTCATCCGGGTGGCTGCCCTGCTGCTGGCCGCCAGTGTGGTGTAGCTGCCTGGTCTTAGGGCGTCGATGTAGTTCAAGCTGAACGGCCGGGAGGCCGGGTTGTACCGGTCGGTGAAGCTGCGCTTCTCGACGGCGGGTCAGAGGCGTCGTCCACCTTCGCCGGGTGTCAGCCGGGCCCACTACGGCGGCTCAGCCCACTCCTTCGGCTTTGCCGATCTACTCCGCCGCCCGCTTTTCAACATGTGCACCTGGCCCGGGCGAAATCAGCGATTCGTATTCTCCGGCCAGCCAGCGCACCCGGTACGGAGGCGATCCGTCCGGGCCGGTCACGGCGAGGATCCGGCCGATGCGGGGAGTGCTTGCGGTGCTCTCGTCCTCGATGAGCAGAGTGTCACCGACCTGCGCGCTTAGCAGCGTGCCCGTCAGGGGAAGAGGGCCACGATCCGGCACATCCGCAGTCATACTCGGCGTCATAGTGAATTCCCTTCAGTTCCGGGGAAGGCCGATCATGCGATGGTTTTCCCCGTTTACCAGGGTGGCCCGGCTGCGCATTAGGCTGGCAGGGTCATTTGCACCAGGAACAGGTGACCTTTACCGGCCCGGTCAAGACGTTGATCCTCCGGGAATGGGACTGGGACTTTCGGCTCTAGTCGGCACGAGGGGCGGCGCTTAGTTTGGCCTCATCTGATACGCCAGGCCGGTAAGGAGCCCCGCGTGCCCCAGCTGCGTGATTTCCTTGACCGCTTCCGGCCCGCCGGGGCCCCGGGAGCGGCCGCGCGCGCTGCGGTGCCGGTGGATCGCCGCGGTGAGCTGGAAGGAGAGCTGGGCCCCGTGCTCGCGCTCCTGGACAGCGTGGACGCCGAGTGTGCGCATATGGTGGCGCAAGCACGCTACGAGGCCGCGCGGATCACGGCAGCAGCCCGCGAGGAGGCGGCCGCGCAACTCCGCGACGCGGACCGGCGGGCTGCCGCAGCCCGTGCGGAGGCCGTGCAGGAGGCCCAGGCCGCAGCGCGGGGCGAGGCGGCCGGCGCCGTAGCGCGTGCACGGCGAGAGGCACGGCAGGTACGAGAACTTGCTGGGCAGCGCACCCCAGCACTGGTGAGCCGGACTGTCGCTCTGGTACGGGACCTGGGGACCGGGGAGCTGCGGCCGGCGGTCGGCTGGCCTGACCGGCGGAGCGAGCCTGGCCGGCCGGGATGAGCGCCGGCTGGGTAGCCGGCAGTGTCCGGGCAAGGGCACTGGCCCGGCGCCGCCTGGGCCCCGGCGCGGCGCGGCGGCTAGCGGCTTCTGCTTCGCTGGCGGGCGGGCTGCGCGCGCTGGCGGGTACGCCATACGGCGCTGCGGAGATGCCTGGGCAGACGCTCGCCGGGGCGCAGCATGCGATCGCCGCGGCGGTGTTGTGGGACCTGCGGGTGCTGGCCGGCTGGCTGCCGCGGGACGGCGTGCGCCTGCTGCGCGCGCTCGCGGGCTGGTTTGAGCTGGCCAACGTCGATGAGCTGCTGCAGGCGATGGCCGGCCGTCCGACAGGCGAGGAGTTCCGGCTCGGTGCGCTGGCCACGGCCTGGCCACAGTTGCGCCAGGCAGCCGGCCTGGCCGGGCTGCGGGCCGCGCTGACCGCCTCCCCGTGGCGGGACCCGGGCGGGGACAGCGCACTGGCGGTCCGGCTGGCCATGCGGGCGCGGTGGGCGGCGCAGGTGGCAGAGTTCGGCGATCCCGTGCGGACCTGGGCGGCTGGCGCTGCGGCGGTGCTGCTGGCCGGTGAGCGGTTCGCCGCTGGCCGCGCGGTGAACCCGACTGTCCTGCACGGCGCGCTCAGCCTGCTAGGCCCGGCGGCGGCCGGGGCGGCCACGGTGGAGGAGCTGGCCCGGGGTCTACCGGCCCGGGCGCGGTGGGCGCTGGCCGGGATCAGCTCGCCGGCCGGCCTGTGGCGCGCCGAGGCAGCCTGGTGGGCGAGGGTTGAGCGCGACGGGTTCAGGTTGCTGGGCACCTCTGGCCTGGACAGCGGGTCCGTGCTCGGCGCGGTAGCCGTGATGAGCGCCGACGCGTGGCGGGCCTGCGCCGCGCTGGAAATCGCCTCCCGGGGCGGCGGACCGCTGGAGGCCTACGATGCGGTGGCCTGAGGCGGTCGCACCGGTCCGGATGAGGCGCGTCGCCCTGGTGGCACCAGCCGGGTCGCTGCGCGAAGTGCTGGTGGCGGTCGCGGACACCGGTGCGGTGGAGATCGATCGTGGCGACGACGGGCGGGGCGCGCCGGGTGAGGCAGCCCGCCGACTGCAGCATGCAGGGCAGGCGCCGCTGGAGCCGGTCCTGCTGGCGGGCGGCGGTCCCGATCTCGGCAACCTGGAGCGGGCGGGCCGGTATGACCTGCTGGCCGGAGAGGCGCAGCTGGAAGGCTACGCCGCCGCCGCGGTCCGGCGCTCGGGGGCAGCGGCGCTGGCAGGCTGGCTCCCGGCAGCCCGGCTGGCTGATGTCGCCGCCCGGATTGCCGGCGCAGGCGGGGCCGTGGTCCCGCTGCCCCGTCCCCGCGGGGCCGACGTGCCTTCCTTGCCGGGTGGCGGGGAACTGCGGCGCTCGCTCACCCCGCTCGTCCAGACCTATGGGACGGTGCCCTACGCCGACATCGACCCGACGTGGACCGCCTGGGCGGTGTATGTGCTGATGTTCGGCATGATGTTCGGCGACGCGGGGCAGGGCGTGCTGCTGGTCGGGGTGGCCGCGGCCCTGCGCGCCGGGTGGCCGCGGTGGGCGCGCCGGTTCCGCCAGACCTGGCCGTTCGTCGGCGGTGCGGGTGTGGCGGCGACCGTCTTCGGGCTGCTCTACGGGGAGTTCTTCGGGCCGACGGGGCTGGTGCCGGTGATCTGGCTGGATCCGCTCAGCCGACCGGTCACCCTGCTGCTGGTCGCGGTCGGCATCGGCGCGGTCCTGCTCGCCGGGGCGTACACGCTCGGCACGGTCAACCGGTGGCGGGAAGGCGGCTGGCCAGCCGCGCTGTACGCGCCGTCCGGCGTCGCCGGGACCGCCCTGTTCCTCGGCGCGGGCCTGGCCATCGGCGGGTGGTACTTTCAGCAGCCCCTGCTCCTGGGCGCCGGGGGCGTCGCTGCCGTGGCTGGGCTGCTGCTCGCCCTGGCTGGCTTCCTCGCCGACGCCGGGGGCGGCGGCACTGGGATCGTCCAGGCGGTGGTCGAGCTGGCCGACATGCTGGTGCGGCTGGGCTCCAATGTCGTGTCCTTCACCCGGCTGGCGGCGTTCGGCCTGACCCACGCCGCGCTCGGCCTGCTGGTGTGGGAAGGCACCCGGGCGCTGTGGCATCGCGGCGGCGTGTTCACCGCAGCCGCGGTTGCCGTGTTCCTGGCCGGGACCGCGCTAGCCTTCAGCCTGGAGGCACTCGTGGCCGCGATCCAGGCACTGCGCCTGGAGTACTACGAGCTGTTCTCGCGGGTCTTCGTGACGCAGGGGCGGCCATTCAGGCCGTGGCACCTGCGCACGGTCACCGGCCACGAACCAGGCGCTCAGCAAAAGATTCCTGAGCTCAGCGGGAGAGGAGCGGGTGACTGATGTGGGCCTGGCTGATCGGGATACCGCTGCTTGCAGGTGCGGCCGTAGCGGCGCGCCTAGCAGCGCGGCGGTGGCGGCGTGGCACGGTGGTCGTGGTCTTGGGCGGTATCGGCGCGCTGCTGATGGCCGCTGCTGTCGTGGTGCTTGTTGTTGCTGTGACGGCTGACCCGGCGGGCGCGGCGGCGGGGGCGGCTGCGGCCAAGGCCGCGACAGGGACGGGCGGGAACTCGGCTGCCCTGATCGGTGCGGCCATCGCGGTGGCCGGGTCAACCATCGGCGCGGGCATAGCCGTGGCCTACACCGGCGGTGCCGCGCTCGCCGCGATGAGCGAGCGGCCCGAGTTGTTCGGGCGGGCCATGGTGGTCGTCGGCCTCGCGGAAGGTATCGCGATCTACGGCCTGATCATCGGGATCATCCTCGTCGGGAAGGCATGAGGCCATGTCCCGGGCGGCCGTCATCGGGGAGACGCTACGGGTCCAGGGATTCACGCTGGCCGGCGCGGTCGTGTGCCCGGCGGAAAGCCCTGGTGAGGCGCGCGCGGCGTGGCAGGGGCTGCCACCTGATGTCGCCGTGGTGATCCTGACTGCGAGTGCGGCGGCCTGGCTCGGCGAGGACCTCAGCCAGCGGCCCGATGTCCTGCCGGTGGTGATGCGGGCATGAGCGGCACCCGGGCTGCGTCCGCCGCGCTGGCACCGGTCCGGGCGGGCATGCTGCGCCTGGCCAGTGACCAGGCCGCGGGGATCATCGCCGACGCGCGGCGCGAGGCAGACGACATCGTCACGCAGGCACGGCGCAGCGCCGAGGCGGCCGTCGCGCAGGCCCGGGCCGCGGGCCGCGAGGAAGCGGCCGCGCTGGCCGCCGCGGAACGCAGCCGCGGCCGCACCGAGGCCAGCTCGGTGCTGCTTACTGCGCGGCGTGCGGCACTCGGCGAACTGCGCAGCCAGGTCCGTGCCGCCGTAGTCAGCCTGCGCGGCGAGCCAGGCTACGGCAAGTTGCTTGACCGGCTCACCACGATGGCCCAGCGCGCGGCCGGACCGGACGCGGCGGTCGAGACTACCCCGGACGGGGGTGTCATTGCGCGGTCGAGCGGCGTGGTCGTCGACTGCACGCTGCCCCGGCTCGCGGACCTGGCCGTCGCGGCCCTCGGTCCCGGGGTGCGGGAACTGTGGACACCATGACCGGCACGGCAGCCCGGATTGCCCGGGTGAACGGGCCCCTGGTAGAGGTGGAGGGGCTGGCCGCCGTGGCGATGAACGACATCATCGAGCTCGGCGAGCGGCGGCTGCCCGGTGAGGCCGTCGCCATCCGCGGGGATGTGACGACCGTCCAGGCTTACGAGTACACCGGCGGCCTGGCCCCGGGCGAGCCGGCCGCCTCGCGCGGCGCACCGCTGTCGGCCCGGCTTGGCCCGCACCTGCTCGGCGGTGTTTTCGACGGGCTGCTGCGGCCCTTGGCCGGCGCTCCGGCCTGGCTCGCCCCCGGCCAGTCCCAGGCCGGGGGCAGCAGCCGGGAATTCGACTTCACGCCCGGGGTGGCCCGGGGCGCGGCCGTCGGTGACGGCAGCATCCTGGGCTCAGTGGCCACTGCCAGCGGGATCGCCTACCAGGTGCTGGCTCCCCCCGGGCTCACCGGAACTGTCGAGGAGGTGCGCCCGGCCGGGCCCGCCCCCGGCGACGCAGTGCTCGCGACGGTCTCCGGCACGCCTGTGCCGCTGACCTCATCCTGGCCGGTTCGCCGGCCCAGGCCCTACCGCCAGCGGCTCGATGGCAGTGCGCCGCTGCTCACCGGCCAGCGCGTCATCGACGTGCTGTTCCCGGTGCTCCGGGGGGGCAGCACTGCGGTGCCCGGCGGGTTCGGCACGGGCAAGACGGTACTGCTGCAGCAGATCACCAAGTGGTGCGACGCGGATGTGATCGTTTACGTCGGCTGCGGTGAGCGGGGCAACGAGCTCGCCGACATGCTCGGCGAGCTCGCCGGGCTGGCCGACCCGCGGACGGGAGGCCGGCTGGCCGACCGGACGGTCGTCATCGCCAACACGTCCAACATGCCGATGATGGCGCGCGAGGCCAGCATCTACAGTGCCGCCACGGTCGCCGAGCACTTCCGGGACATGGGGCTGGATGCCGTCATCATCGCCGACTCCACCTCGCGATGGGCGGAGGCGCTGCGCGAGTTCGCCTCGCGCAGCGGGGAGCTGCCCGCCGAGGAAGGCTACCCGGCCAGCCTGTCCTCGGCCCTGGCCGCCTTCTACGAAAGGGCCGGCCGGGTGGTCACCAGCGCCGGCGGTGAAGGCTCGGTCACGATCATCGGCGCGGTCTCGCCCGCCGGGGGCGACATGACCGAGCCGGTCACCACCTACACCCAGCGCTTCGTCCGCTGCCTGTGGACCCTGGACCGCGACCTGGCCTACGCCCGGCACTACCCGGCCGTGTCCTGGTCGGGGTCGTTCTCCCGCGACGACGACGCCATTGCCGCCTGGCATGAAAGTGCGGGCGACCCCGGCTGGGCCGACCGCAGGAACCGGCTGGCCGCCCTGCTCGCCGAAGCGGACCGGCTCAGCTCCCTAGCCGAGCTGATGGGCGCCAGCGCCCTGCCACCCCGCGAACGCGCCACGATTCTGGCCGGGCGGCTGATCAGGGAGGGCCTCCTGCAGCAGAGCGCGCTCAGCGCCACCGACGCCAGCTGCGACAACGCCCGCGCGGCCGCGCTGGCCAGCGCGGTGCTGGCTGTTGCCGAACGGTGCCAGGCGCTGGCCGAGGGCGGTGTTCCGGCCGACACGATCGAGGAGCAGGACTTCTCGCCGATCCTGCGCGCGCGGGAGGAAGCCGCCACCCCGGAAGCCGTCACCGAGCGAGAACAGGACATGCTCGCCCGCCTTAGCGAACTGAACCCCCGCGGCGGGGACCAGGGCGACGGCGGGACGCAGCCGCCCGCGGCGGCGGGGAACGGCGAGGTCATCCAGCGCGCGGAGAGCGGGGCCGGATGACCACCTGGGTGCAGCGCGAATACACCGACGTTGCGGAGCTGCGCGGCCCGCTGCTCGTGATGCGCGGCGTGGCCGGCGTCGGCTGGGATGAGTTCGCCACGATCCGCACCGGGACGGGTGAGCCACGGCACGGGCTCGTGCTGGAAGCAGACCGTGATCTGGCCGTCGTGCAGGTGCTCGAGGGCACGCAGGGCATGAGCCCAGCGGCAACCCGCGTCGCGTTCAGCGGCAGCCCGCTG
>Ga0182024_10027002_pt1 | contig 10068 bp, 6 predicted proteins | sample P32metaG_FD_120480 | JGI IMG/M metagenome (GOLD analysis project Ga0182024, IMG submission 120480) | Permafrost microbial communities from Stordalen Mire, Sweden - P3-2 metaG (Illumina Assembly) | ecosystem: Environmental > Terrestrial > Soil > Wetlands > Permafrost | place: Sweden: Stordalen...
GCCTGCGCCAGCAACACACCCGTGCAGATCGGTACAGCGATGCTCAGTACGATTCGCGTGGGCAGCCAGCCCGGGGGTAAGGCGCGGGACGTAAGATGATGGTCCGTGGCTAATTTTAGGGCGATTAGCCCCACGATGAGCACGGACGACCATAAGCCCCGCAAAAACCGCAGGGCCAACGGCCAGAAGAGGTAAAACTGTTCCTCCGTCGCCAGGGTCCATGCCAAGTTGAACATCCCGCCCGGCCAATTTGCAGAAATAAACCAGGTGTATGTGAAGGTAGCAAAACTCGGAAGATAATGGAGAAAGCTCTGGGCCCGGACAGTGCCACGCTCGAACACCAGGGCATTCACTACATACACAGCCAGCACAGCGTAGTACAGCGGCCAGATTCGCAACGCACGACGGATGTAGAAATCTCGCAGAGAGATCCGACCGTACCGCTGCATTTCTCGCAGCAAGAGCGTGGTAATTAAGAAGCCGCTCACTACGAAGAAAATGTGTACTCCGTACGAGCCTTGCCTGAGCACGGGCATGGCTTCAAGTCGCGAGTAGTAAGGAGTGCCCCACCAGCTGTGAAACCAGATGACGCCGACAATGCTCAGCGCCCTCAATCCATCCAGAGAGCCGAAGAAGCGCACGTCGCGGAATTTTGCGTACGTTGGTTCCATATCGATGTCTCGATTATGCCTTAGCGAGAGGCCGACGTCACACCTGTTGATGCTGCATTCTAATGTGGGGTCGGGAAGTTTCCTGACAGGGCGTTGGACAAAATTTACGACAATTTCTAAATTGATTTTGCGGAGCGGTTTTACAGTAAGTTCGTAACACTTATTCTAAACCCTCTGACCTTCAATCCTGTTGTCCTCTTGGAAAGCACACATCCATCAGAAAAACACAAGCGCGAATATGTGTGGGTTTTCGATTCAACAAAGGCACATTTGATCCCGGGCGTTTCTCGCCAGATGCAAAGCCCGATTACTCAGAGGTTGAATCTGGAGCCCATGCTGGCGATCGAGCAGTCGACGCTGCGTTCAAGTTCATTGACAGTCAAAAGAAATAAAGATCGGATCGAGTTTGTAAGCATTAGCGTACGAATCGGTACGGTGTAACGACTCGCCTCTTTCTCCGCCTTTGCGACATTCCGATATCGAGCTCAAATATCCGCCCTTAGAGATCGCACGAATAGTTGATCCGCAAATCAAGAAAAAATCCGTCCGAGAACAGAGCGAACTCGCATGGCGCCGCTTAATGCCAAAAGACACTGTACCGTTGCACCCAAGCAATTCAGATTCATGGTGATCCGAGATATACTGTAAGTTCCCGGTTCCATTTGAGCGGTGTCTTTGTCTTATTGAATACTCTTCGAATTAATGGAACTTAAACCGAGAGGCTGAACCGATTCGATGTGTGGAATTTGCGGCGTCATCGGATTGGACTCCAAAGTAAACGGCGAGGCCGTCGCCCGCCGCATGCTCGCCGCTATCGTTCACCGCGGTCCCGATGAACAAGGAATCCTAGCCGCCCCGTTCGTCGTGGCCGGCTCGCGGCGTCTCAGCATCATCGATCTTCCCGGCGGTTCCCAGCCGGTTTGGAACGAGACTGGTACGTTGGCAGTCATTTTCAACGGCGAAATCTACAACTTCCGGGAGCTCCGAGAGGAGCTGGAAACACGCAAGCATAAATTTCGATCTAAATCCGACACGGAAGTCATCGTTCACGCCTATGAAGAGTGGGGCGAGGATTCTGTCAATCGACTGCGAGGAATGTTCTCGTTCGCGGTAATTGAAATGCCGGGAGGGCCGAGCGGCCGCGCCACACGCGTATTCATGGCCCGAGATCGCGTGGGCATCAAACCGCTTTACTACGCAAAGGCCGATGGTGCTCTTCTATTCGCGTCAGAAGTGCGAGCCCTTCTCGCGAGTGGATTCATCTCTCCGCGCCTCTCGAACGAAGCTCTTACTGCGTATCTATTTTTTGGTTCAGTTGGCGAGCCGACAACGCTCGTTCAGGGAGTCTTTTCCCTGCCACCGGGCCATTGCATCACGATTCCTGCCGATAATCCGGTCAAAACTCCTGAGCCGAAACCTTATTGGGACGTCGCACGGATATTCGAGATGCAAGCTGAAACTCGGCTTGCCTCGGGGAACTCGAACGCATCAAGAGTTTCTCCAGCCTCGCGAGTTCGCTCTTTGCTCGAAGATGCCGTGCGAAGTCATCTAATTGCGGACGTTCCGGTAGGAGTGTTCTTAAGCAGCGGAATCGATTCCACGGCGATCGCGGCTCTTGCGACAGCCGTACAGGGAGGAATACATACCTTCACCGTTTCGTTTCCCGACACAGAGTTCAGCGAAGCCGGAATTGCGCGACGCACTGCCGAGCGTCTTGGAACCCAACATCGCGAAATCCTGATTTCCGGCGATGAAATGGTTACTCGGCTCGATGAAGCGATCATGGCTCTCGATCAGCCCTCGATGGATGGCATCAACACGTATTTCGTTTCGTGGGCGGCACGCCAAGCTGGCTTGAAAGTGGCGCTCTCCGGACTTGGCAGCGATGAGCTTTTTGGCGGCTACACGTCGTTCCGAGCTACTGCGAAGATTGGTCGCATTGCTACGGTGGCTGGCTTCTTTCCGCAGTTGGCCCGCAGGTTTATGGCACTCGGAATAAAGAGCACAAAGATTTTTCAGTCTTCACCTGATGCCTTCCGCAAGGCGTCGGCGGCTTGGCTTCAGCCGCAACTGTTTCCGCATCACTACTTTTTCACACGCATGCTATTTACACCGCAGGCTTTTGCGTCCCGTTTGCGTGGAGACTCTTACCCGTGGAATTCGATGCGCTGGTATCAGTGGCTTGTTGCCGCCACACAGCAATCGCGGTCGTTCGATCGGTTTACACAAGTCTCGTGGCTCGAACTGCGCTCGTATTTGGTCAACACGCTGTTGCGGGATACGGACGCGATGAGCATGCGCAATTCACTCGAGGTACGCGTACCGTTTCTCGATACGCCATTGGTGGAATACGTTCTTGGATTGTCAGAATCGGTCAAGCGCGGCGGACGAGGACCGAAGGCCCTACTCGTGAAAGCTCTCGGCGATTTGTTACCCGAAGAAATCGCTAATCAACCTAAGCGTACTTTCACCTTTCCGTGGGAGCATTGGATGCGTGGGAAGCTGGGAGAGAGAGTGGCCACGGGACTTGGCGATTGGGCCCCCGCTCTCGACGCCTATCTGGACCATAGGTTCGCGCAAGGCGTTTGGAGAAATTTCTTACGAGGCAAAACATCCTGGTCCCGGCCCTGGAGCCTTTACGTATTGAATGAATGGGTCAAACGCAATTTAAACGTTCCAGCTAAGGACAGCACGGAGTGTCATAATTCGGCAACTGTTCGCGCCGGATGATTAAGAACGGCACCCAGCATTCCATATGCGAACATTTTAAAATGATTATCCTCGGCATCAACGCGTATCACGCGAACGCTTCGGCGGCAATCGTCGTGGACGGACGCCTGCTGGCTGCTGTAGAAGAAGAGCGCCTCAATCGCGTGAAGTATGCTGCGGGCTTACCGACACGCGCGATTCAGTACTGTCTGGATCGGGCCGGTGCAAAACTGTCCGAAGTGGATCACATAGCGGTTCCGCGCAATCCATGGGCGCGACTGGGTACGAAGATTCGCTTCGCAATGCGCATGCCCCGCTTCGCACTGGATCGCGCGCGCGTGATGAAACGCTTTGCGGGTGTGCGAGAAGATCTAGCCGCAGCCTTCGAGATGCCTCCAGAAAACATCCGGGCGCATTTTCATCGCATCGAACATCACACGGCGCATCTCGCAAGCGCGTATTTTGTTTCCCCATTCGAAAATGCTGCGGTGCTTTCTGCCGATGGCCTGGGGGACTTTGCCAGTTCCATGTGGGCGTTGGGCGAAGGGCCAAACATGCGGACGCTTGGGGAAATCAGGTTCCCTCATTCGCTCGGAATGTATTACACCGCCCTGACGCAATACATCGGCTTCTGGAAATTTGGCGACGAGTACAAAGTGATGGGCCTGGCAGCCTATGGCAAACCAGAATTTCTGGACGAATTCCGCCGGATCGTTTATGCCGATGGCCCGCTTTCGTTCCGCCTGGGCCTTGAATATTTTACCCATCAAAGCCAAGGCGCAGATATGACTTGGCGAGAAGCAAATCAGACGCCAGTGCTCGGGCGGCTCTTTTCCTCCTATCTCGAAAAGCGCCTGGGCCCGTCGCGCAAAGAGGGCGAACCACTTGAACAACGGCATCGGAACATAGCGGCAAGCATGCAAGCCGCACTGGAAGAAGTTCTTGCCGCTCATTGGAGCGCACTGGCAAAGAAAACGAGGCAGAAGTCCTTGTGCCTGGCGGGTGGCGTCGCATTCAATTGCCTCGCGAACGGAAGAATCTTTGACCGCTCGCCTTTCGAACGCGTGTATGTCCAGCCTGCGGCAGGTGACGCGGGTCTCTCAGTCGGAGCGGCCTTCGCGGTGAATCATCAAATTCTCGGACGGCCGCGCGAGTTCGTGATGGATCACGCGGGTTGGGGTCCAGAATTTTCGGATCAACAGCTCCGCCACTCAATCGACAAATTTCACTCATCTAAAGACGGAGTAACGATCACGGAGATGGAAGAAGCTCCTTTACTCCAAACTACGGCAAGTCATATCGCCGCCGGAAAAATAGTCGGTTGGTTTCAAGGTCGCATGGAGTGGGGCCCGCGTGCTTTGGGACAGCGAAGCATTCTGGCTGACCCGCGCCGGCCTGAGATGAAAGATATTCTAAATCGTCGAATCAAGCATCGCGAAATATTCCGGCCGTTTGCGCCATCCATTCTGGAAGAAGCTGCGGGTGAATTTTTTGAGAAGACTCACCCCTCGCCGTTTATGACCTTCGCCTATTCCGTTCGGCCGGAAAAACGCAATGTGATTCCCGCGCCTACCCACGTGGACGGTACAGCGAGGCTACAAACCGTAAACCGAGCTGCCAATCCGCTGTACTGGAAACTGCTGCGCGCCTTCGGTGAACAAACGAGTGTTCCAGTTCTTTTAAATACTTCGTTCAATGACAATGAACCAATCGTCTGCCGCCCAGAGGAGGCGTTGGATTGTTTCCGTCGCACTCAGATGGACACGCTAGTGATGGGAAACTTCATTCTTAAGAGAAAATCCTTAGGCGCACCGGAGACAGAAACTGCGGATAGTTTTGCGAAGCGCGCAGAATAGGAGCCGCGGTGAGAGCGCTGCTCGGCGCTATAGTTGTCCAGCCCGGCGTAGAGATTGCAAGTCAGAATTATGCACATCCTTCTTCTTAATCAATATTATCCACCGGACACTTCCGCCACGGCCAAAATGGCGGTGCAAGTGGCTGAAAAATTGGCAGAGCGCCATCAGGTAACGGTGATTGCCGGACGTCCATCCTACGACCCGGACGAGTTCTACCCTTTCGCATTTCTCCGGCGTGACATTCGCAACAACGTTACGGTCGAGCGCGTCGCTTCAACCGCTTATCCCCGGCATCAGATGCGGCGCCGCGTCTCAAATTATCTGTCCTATCTCGCGCTCGCTGTCCCTCGCGCGCTGGCTATTCACCCGGACATCGTTCTTGCCATGACGGATCCGCCGGTAGCAGGCATTGCCGGCGCATTTATTGCGCGCATGGCGGATCGCCCGTTCGTTTACAACATTCGGGACCTGTATCCCGACATGGCTATCGGTGGGGATATCGTGCAGCCCAATCGCTGGGTTGACCGTTGGGAGAAAATGCACCGCCGGGCACTCCATCAAGCCGCCCGAGTAATAGTTCTCGGCGACGACATGCGCGACCGCATTATTTCGAAGGGTATTTCACCAGACCGGATAGTGGTAGTGCGAGACGGCACGTCGTTTCCTCCTTCACTGCCGGAGCGCGATGATCTAGTCGTCCAGAAAATTCGCTGTGGCTTCTCCTTTGTCGCCTTACATGCGGGCAACCTGGGCTTCTACGGAGCCTGGGATTCGCTGCTAAAAGCCGCTGACATCTTGCGCAACGAAAATACTGGACTTGTGTTCGTAGGCGATGGGGCAAACCGCGCGGAGATCGAGACTTCCGCGAAGTCTTCGCCGAATGTACGCTTCTTGCCGTTTTTCCCCATCGAACAAGTGCCACACGTAATGATGGCCGGCGACGTACATATTGTGACCGTGAGGCGCGGCCTGGAGGGCGTCGTAGTGCCTAGCAAGCTTTATTCCATTCTTGCGGCTGGCCGTCCGGTGCTTGCCATTGCCGCTGCAGAAAGCGATGCTGCGCGCATCGTGCGTGAATCCGGCTGCGGAATATCCGCGGATCCGGACGATCCTGCCGCAATAGCCGCCGCCATTCGCAGGTTGCGCGACGATCAAAATCGACTGACTCAAATGGGGACCCGCGCAAAGGAAACAGCGGCGAAATATGCTAGAGTCGATGAGCTTGAAAGGTTTGTCCAAGTCGTAGAAGAGGCGGCAAATCATTGTAAAGATCACGGAGATGGGCATGTGGAATCTTAAGAAAGTACTCGTAACCGGCGGGGCATCTTTTATTGGCTCGCATCTAGTCGACGCTCTGGTGGAGCGCGGGGCGCAGGTGCTCGTGGTAGATGACCTGACGAGCGGCAAACGCTCGAACATCGAACAGCATCTAGCGGACGGCCGTGTCGAGTTTATCGAAGCTGATTTGCGCGAGCCGGGAGTAACCCGCGCGGCGATGAAGGGAATAGAAATTGTTTTTCATCTTGCTGCGGACCATGGTGGGCGCGGCTACGTGGATTTACACCAGGCCGGCCCCGCCTCGAATCTCTTTCTCGATGGCCTTGTATTCTGGGAAGCGGTGAAAGCGGGCGTCGAAAAAGTTGTCTACGCTTCATCAGGCTGCGTTTATCCGAATAACATGCAGACCGATACGAAGCAGATACTGTATCTTCGTGAAGAGGACGTCAAACCGCCGCACGATGCAGACAATATGTACGGCTGGGCCAAGTTGATGGCCGAGCTTACGCTGCAAGCCTATCACCGCGAGCACGGCCTGAAAGCAGCGTCGTGCCGGTACTTCACGGTGTACGGGCCGCGCGGAGTGGAAAATCACGCTGTAATAGCAATGATCGCGCGGGCTTTTATTGGGCAGAATCCATTTGATGTCTGGGGTGATGGCACGCAGATCCGTAATTGGACGTATGTGGATGACATCGTCAGCGGAACAATTCTCGCCGCTGAAAAAATCGATGACGGCACCGCCGTCAATCTTGGAACGATGGAGCGCATCCGCGTGATGGATGCCGCGAAAATGGTGCTCGACTTCTCCGGGCAAAAGGCCGATATACGCTTGCGTCCGGACATGCCCACTGGCCCCGTAAATCGCGTCGCAGATAATGCCTTGGCAAAAAAGCTTATGGGCTGGGAGCCGAAAACTCCTTTCCGGGAGGGCTTGCGCAAGACTATGGACTGGTATTTCGCGAGCAAGCAGAAAGAACAGGTGCGCGGCGTGCTCCAAAAGATGCTTACGGCACGCTGACCGGAGTGGCTGCAATGATGTCCATACATGCCGACTTGATTGCTTTTGCGGTGGCGCTGCTTGCGTCGCTTGGTCTTACGATTCCGGTTCGCCGTCTCGCTCTGCGTTTCGGAATGGTGGACCAACCGGGCCCGCGCAAGGTTCACGTAAAACCAATCCCACTTTTCGGCGGTATCGCCATTTACCTGGCTTTTGCACTGGCCATTCTTGTGACGGTCCACGGCGTGCCTCAGCAGCAAATTGCTGGGATTCTCTCTGGAGCTACGTTGCTCGCCATTGTTGGCTTTCTCGATGACGGCAAGTTTCTGCATCATCAAGTAAAGCTTTTCATTGGCATGCCGGTCGCCGCGGTGATGCTCATCGCGGTCGGAATTCACGCGCAGCTTTTCTCTCAGTTTGTTCCCGGACTAACGGGCGTGGTCCTTGATGATTGTTTTACCGTACTCTGGGTTGTAGGAATTACTGCGTCATTCAGCATACTCGACCATATGGACGGTCTCTGCGCGGGCATTGCTGCTCTGGCGGCAGTCTTTTTCACAATTTCCGCCAGCATGAATGGTCAGACTCTCGTTCGCAGCTTGGGTGCCGCAACCTTGGGTGCTGCGCTTGGATTTTTGCGCTGGAATTTCAATCCAGCGAAAATTTTTATGGGTGACGGTGGGGCGATGTTCCTCGGGTTCCTGATGGCGACGCTCGGGCTTAAGATCCGTCCCGACGGAGCCCCTTTCCCGATTACCTGGCTGATTCCAGTGCTGATTCTGGGGGTTCCCATCTTTGATACTGCGCTGGTCTCAATTTCACGCGCGCGCCGGGGCCTTCTGCCCTTTACATCACCAGGCAAGGACCATACGGCGCACCGATTGTCAAACCTCGGACTTGGTCAGCGCGGTGCGGTGCTCGTGCTGTATTGCTTTGCGGCGCTTTTCGGTGTGGTTGCGCTTTTTGTCCCGGGTTGGTCGCCGGCGACCGCATATGCCCTGGCGGGGCTACTCGTCGTTACCAGCCTTGTCGCTACTTTTATCTTGGAAGGTCTACCATACGAACGCCAAGTGAAACTGCCTAAGACATTCTCCGCGTAGCGATTTTTGAGGAGCCTATCTTCTTGCTGGCGCGCCCGTAGGATATACTTCGTCCCCGGTCGTTACGGTGTCTTGTAACTCCCTAAGCTAGCTGCAGTGCTCTGAACGTAAGGCCTGCTTGTAAAAATGAATATGGCGCTCGAATTAAGCGACGCGAAAAACATTTCTTCCCCCAACCCTCTCACAAATAAGCAAAGCGTTGCCGTGGTGGGCGGGTCGGCAGCCGGCTTATTTACCGCTGCCCTGCTGGCGCGCCAGGGCATTCCCGTTCGTGTGTTCGAACGCATTGAAACGCTCGAACCCGAAGAGCGCACTTTGATCGTCACGAATCGAATGCAGGCTCTCCTCGGTCGTGCCGCCCAGAAAAGCGTAGTTAACGAAATTCGACGATTTGAACTCTTTACCGATGGCCGCGCTGCTACCGTCACTCTGAAGCACCCCGATCTGATCATCGAGCGTCGGACATTAATTAAATGTCTAGCAGAAGAAGCGCAACATGCCGGCGCGAGTATCGAGCTGGGCCGCCGCTTTCACGCTCTGCACCCCAATGGCCGTGGGCTGGTACTCGAAGTTGACAGATGCAATGACGGAACCCGTGAGGAAGTCCGCGCGGACACGATTATTGGCGGCGACGGCGCTTCGAGCCGCGTGGCGCACGCCGCGGGATGGGCGCCGCTTGAGACAGTCCCGCTGGTACAAGCGATTGTGCCATTGCCGAAAGACATGTCGCCCAATACGGCGCGCGTGTGGTTCGTACCGCAGGACACTCCGTATTTTTATTGGCTCATTCCAGAATCGCCGACTCGCGGTGCGTTGGGATTAATCGGTGTAACCGGCCCGGAAACGCGACGTCATTTGGAGAAATTCCTCGAAAAGCGAAAACTCGATCCCATTGAATTTCAGGGGGCGCGCATTCCGCTTTACAAGAAATGGGTTCCCGTCCGCCGCCAGGTGGGCCAGGGATCCGTATATCTGGTGGGCGACGCAGCCGGACAGGTGAAAGTGACGACAGTCGGCGGCATCGTGACTGGATTTCGTGGCGCGCTTGGTGTTGCTCAGGCAATCTTGAATGGACGGTTAAGCGAGCTGCATACCCTACGCCGGGAGCTTGATCTTCATCTTCTATTGCGGCGCTCGCTCCATGATTTTCGGCAGGCCGACTACAGCCGGCTGGTAGACTTGTTGAACGATCCGGCTAAGCAGTCTCTGGCTGAGTATTCTCGCGACGAAGCATGGAAAATTCTCTGGCGCGTTTGCTTGAGCCAGCCCCGCTTGGTTCTACTCGGCCTGCGAGGGTTACTATCGCGCAGCCGCTCGCTGCGCCGGACCGACCTCTAAAGTACAACTTATCTCAACCTGTTTTACCGGGGCTGGCGCTTCGCGATATACCTGTGAAGACAGCTTGGATGTGAAATTTGTAGCTGCCGGTAGCCTTCTTTTGAAGAAACGATAGC
>Ga0182024_10027003_pt1 | contig 10068 bp, 12 predicted proteins | sample P32metaG_FD_120480 | JGI IMG/M metagenome (GOLD analysis project Ga0182024, IMG submission 120480) | Permafrost microbial communities from Stordalen Mire, Sweden - P3-2 metaG (Illumina Assembly) | ecosystem: Environmental > Terrestrial > Soil > Wetlands > Permafrost | place: Sweden: Stordalen...
GTTAGAGACCGAAGAGATGCATGGGTCGGACCGAGTTCCAGACCTGAAGATTGATTACGAGCGAGCTTGGGTTGGCTAGAGCAAAAGCAAAAGCTTCAACGAGAGCGAAATGGCGCTCTTCCATGAGTGCATGCTGAAGTGTGCTCAAAAACTTCTTGACACCGCCGACATTGTCAGAGAGGCGAGTTTCACCATTGACCTCCCATTAATCCCTCATGCCGTTAACCGTCATTGACTTGACCTGCCGTCCCCCAATAACATGGCGACGCGCCATGGTCGGCCAATTCAACCAGAACAGCACCCCTCATACTGCTATCGTGCGTTTTCAATGCCTTAGCAGTGCCTCATTCCGTCAGTGCTGCCTCATTCCGTCAATCAAGGTACCAAAACAAGGCTCGTAAGACATAGATTAAGACACGGGATAGCAGAGATGATTTTGCGGGAGGAGTGTGGCAACAATCGCAGCTTCCGCAGGGGTCTAACCCACGAGTTAGCACGCCGAGAGCGGCAATTTCCGAGCGTTTGGATGAATTACTCAAGGAACTCGGTAACGCTTGGAGCAGTCTTCGGCCTCACGACGACGGAGGACTTCCATTGACTAAGCCGTTCCTTTTGGCGACCTCGATTGGCCCCGCTGGAGGAAAGTAGAGCCAATGTTTTATATCCAAGACCGTGAAGCGAATCCTCGGCAGTTCGGGCTTCCTTCCCATTGATGCAGATCAGCTTCAATCGTGGGGCAATGGCCCTCAGCAGAGTGAAGTCATTCAATTCCTGCTCCCCAATGTTCTCGTCCATGCTTCCTTTGCGGATGCAGTTGTGATATGCATCCCACAAGCCGATTCGGTAGGTCTTCAGCGTTTCGATTTTGGACTCATAGGACAAGCCTTCAAGATTCTCGTGCAATGATGCTCCGATGAGTTTCCAAAAGTCATTGCCGGAATTGGCGTAATACTGACGCTTCGTTAGTGACGCATCGCTTGGAAGCGTACCCAAGATCAGAATCTCGGTTTTTTCATCGACGATGGGAGGGAGGCCAAATTTTCGCATAACATACCATCCCGCGTCACCGCTTGTTTAACCTATCCTCTTCGTCTTGTGTATTGGCGAACATGGAGAAGTTGTTGCTTAGGATTTCGCTTTGCAGGAACAACTTGTCCAAGGGGTCGCGGTTAGTGTGAATCGCCGGGGCATTGGACGGACAGTGTTCGACGTTGTTGAAGATATCAATGTATTGGGCTGCTGGATGGAACTCGCAGAAGACATCAAGCACGTCAAACCAGAGTGACACAGCATCTCTCCGAAATGCATGCCAGAAATCAAAGTGCAAATTGCGGAGGCTGATCCTTGCTCGTATACCGTCCATTGTGCGAGACATTCGGCACAATTCCAAGTCTGCTTCGTCCGCCGACGACAAATGCTCAATGTCTAGGGGTTTTTGATTCTTTAAGAGTTGCTGGCAGTGTGCATAGTCGCTTTGAGTTGCTTGTTGAGCGAATGCGACTGGAGAGGCGAACGCCAGAAGGATGACCGAGAAAACCGCATACCGTCTCAATGTGTTGCCCCCTTATTGAAGGGAACGCTATGCTAAGGTGCCGTCCCCATATGCCTGTAAGATACATCCCTTCAGCGATCCAGAGTAGTTCTTGATACCTTGTTCCGTTGTCAGGACCAATTGTTTCTCCGCTTTATTCCACAACGCCTGCCATGAGTGATTCGGGTCGTTTGTTGCAACATCGTATACCGTCGCATCCTTTTGAACCGCCGTCATTCCGAAGTCAGATGGGTCAACCGTTTCCGTGGCGACTTCGGTTAGCACAACATCGGCTTCCGCCCCCGTATCCACCTCAATCTTGAAGCGAACCTCAGCAGAGCCATTCTTTACACGAGCAATCTTGCTGGCAGGCATTTGCATTTCTCCTCTTTACCTCGCTTCCAGAAAGCATTGATGACGAACAATGTTATCATTCGGGCGATTTGGAGGGACGATGGTGTGGCTCGATCCGGGGATGCGCGATGCAAGGGTCGTGTCCGATATGCTGAAGCCGTATGACGCCCGGATGATGCAGTGCTATCCCGTGAGCAGTCGGATCAACTCCGTTGCAAACGACGACGCAGAATGTTCGATGCCTACAGAGATCATTCCAGTCCAGAGGCAAACGACTCTTTTCTGATCGGCACGCTGCACGAATTCTCAAAGGAACTGGTTGTACTGCACCCGGTTCGGATAGGCCATTCACTTCTTAGGTTGGTTCATCAACCCGGTGCATTTAGTCACCATTTCCATCGCCTGATTGTTGAGGTCTTCCTGTGCCTCAAGCTCTCGCACCATCAGAGCATGAACGGATTCACTCACTGTGTAGAGATGCAACGAAACGTCAGAGCAGTTTTGCATGACCGTCATGATGCGGTAAGCATCTTTAGGATCGAAGTGGTCAATCAATCCTTTCGCAATCTCAGCCGATCCCGAACTGGAGCACAGAGCGGCATTTCTGGAAGCGTCATCGAGCGTGGAGAGTAGCAGGAGACCTCCAAGCCCGGTAAATTTGTCAGGGTGTTCCTTGAGTGCGACGATGAGCTTGTGAGACATCTCGACAAGTTCTTGGTCCTTCTTCAAGCTCTCCGGGGCTTGCTTTGACGATTCGAGAGTTTGCTCCATCACAACCGAGTTCTTGTACTGGTCGAACGCTCGTTCAGCTTGCGTCATAACGAGAGTGATTTCCTCAGTCTTGGGAAATTCAACTTCGGTTTTTTGTTGGGCGAAAGACGTGACACAAGTTAGAAGCAGGCCTATCGGCAGTAGCAGTCGGCATATACGCTCCAGTCAGCGACCATTGTAGTCCGACGTGCGATTTGCGAAGCCGAGGCGTCATTGAGACTGTCTATTTGAGAGTCGCTCGTCAATCTTCGCCATGATGGCCTCAGCCCACTGGATACTTGCGGCTCAACTTGTCACTCCGTGCGCTTCCCTGCGGTCCTCCGAATAGATCGTCAGCCGTTTGCATGTGCAGGCTGGTAAGAATCGCTGCCATTATTCCGATCACGCGCTTGCGGCCTTCGTCCATCGGTCAACGATTTCAGCATCTTCGCCGTGTCTTCGCCATCGCGAGTATGCTACTCTTACCTCAATATCGAGGCCATTGAGCGTGAGCACATACGCGCACTTCGCCGAAGAGTTCCTGTTGCCACTTCTGGCAGCCGTTTGCGCTGGGGCGATTTTGGCGCTTTTCTTTGGCGGCCTAAAATGGTCCTACAAGAAGCACTTGGTTGTCACACTCCCGCTAATGCTCGTCTGTTTCGTTTTGTCCTGGCTTGTCGTTGAAAAGAGAGCGCCTGAGCGCCGGATGATCGTGGCGGGAACGATAGTGGACCAATCCAGTAACAATCCAATAGGGCAAGCGGTAGTCAGCCTTTCAGACGGTAGCGTGCGGTACGTCTCCGAGGACAACGGGAATTTCATTTTGGACCTCACAGGCAAGATCAAGGAATCCGAAAAGGTTCGGGTCCGCGTGACGAAGGCTGGGTACTTATCCTTTGACAAGACCGTAGGAGTACCTACAGAAGGGTTCGTTATACCGCTTCAACATCTATGAAAGTCGTCCTCTATCTCGTGATGGTCGCGGCGCTTGCTGCTTCGCAAGCATCTGCGCTCCCCGACGCCCTCACAGTGTCCGGCGTGGTCACTGACGCCTCCTCGCACGCGCCAATCGCTCTCGCGACCGTCAGCGTGGTGGGAGGGCGGGCTGTTCAAGACGAGGTTACAGACGCTCACGGCGTTTTTGTTCTCACCCTAGTCCAAACCGTGAAGCCTGGAGACATCATTCGCCTCAGAGTTCAAATGACTGGCTACGAAACATACGATGAGAACGTCGTGGTGTCATCCGGGGGCAAGTTACCTAAACCGATATCACTTCGCAAGAATTCCGCCTTTGGCTCTCGTGGTGCAGCCTCACAAGGGACTGCCTGCCATTTGAATTTTACTGTCAATGTCGAAGTGGTCGCCCGACTATACGCACGCCACGATGTTCGAACTCCAAGTGGACCGCTGTCACTTGATTTTCAGGAGCTATTTTACGAATGGAACGCGTCGTTTTCAGTGGATCGGAAGACGAGTCGGCTGTCTGTAAAAATTAACAACCTGACAGATGCGGATGTCGTGAAAGTATTGCCAGCGCTGTCTCAAGTCTCAGATCCCAATCCGGAGTGGTTTTCTGGGTTTAAGGAGACGGCGCGTACCAAACCTGATTACTACTCTAGAACGGTCACAGTCAGCGATCTTGCGAAACGGGGTAAGGCGACCATCTCCATTCGGCGAGCATTGCACTCGCCTGAAATTTCACCGGGCAGCGCGGTAAGGATTGAGGACGCAAGAACAGAAAACTGTTCAGCCATAATTTCGGCATTTGATGAAAATGCAGAAGCTAAAGCTATCAGCAACAGGGCGCTTGCGCTGGCTAATTTCAAGTGGGGTCAGGCTGACGGATCATCAAGAGCATTGCCTTTGGGGAGCGATCCTGGCGACGTTGCGTCGAACGAAGTTCAGGCTACCGTTGAGGCAAGGTGCGAAACCTCCACCTGTGACAAAGTGACTGTGAACCAACTTGAGGTTCACATGGGGAAACCGCCGAACGAGTATTTCAAGCCGACACCGCCGACTGCCGCAACACAGCCCACGAAACAGCCCGAGCCTCAAGCAATGCAGTCGAACTCGAAACCAGGCAGTAACTTGTCCCCAGTGCGGGCTAAAACTTCTGACGAAATCCTGGGAGAAATCAGAGCAGTGCTGGAGAAAGATCGAGAATTGCGGGAACTCGCAGGCTGCCCGACTGGAACAAGTGTCGAGTTGCGCATCGTCGGCAACGACATTTCGTACTATCTTTGCATCAAGCAGTGTTTCGCCGCGTGGAAAACCGTCAACTCCAAGGACCTAGATTTTGGCGACGTGAAGGTTAGCCAGCCGCTCGATGATCGCAGACTAGCAGTCGTTGAGATTCCGTGTTTGCATCCGGGTATGCTTGCGGGCCTCTGTGTGAGAGACGAAGTGGGAACTTTCCCTTCCAAGGGATGTCTTAAGAAGAAGCTAAAGACGGATTTCGATCCGAGTCTTTCCATGTCAGTGTACGCCGAAAACGTGGAGTCACTTGTGAGACTCTGGAAGGGGTTCGCGCAAGTTGGTCCTTAAGGAAAAGAGCGAAAAGGATAGATCAATATGGTTTCCTCGCTACATTACCAACCAATGCTGCCAGCGCCTTCCAGTGTCGTGGATGCGGACGATAGCCCTCGCGGATGCGGCCAGCGTACCCGCGCGATATTCCAATCTGCTTGGCTCACTCAGAATCAGCCCAGTGCTCGGAAAACCTGATGCCGCCATTACTGTATTTTCTTCTGTGGGGCGCGCTTATCAGTTGCTTGCTATTTTTCGCGATGGAACGTCAATTCTTGGAGGCTCTGCGAAAAAGATGGCTGTCGCTCGGCTTAATCCTCTTGGCAACGCTGCTTTGGCGACTTCCCTTTGAAGGGCACTTTTTTTACGGTCTGGAGTATGAGGATTCTTACATCTACTCGGTGTCAGCGCGTTATCTGGACTCCGGCACACGAAGTTGCTTACCCGGCAACTCTTGCTATTTGACGACCGTGTGTGCCGTCGGAAACTGGACTTCCTGTGAAGTCAACGAAACGTCGTCGGGGCATTTCCTTGGCTACCCGTTCATGATCGCTATTGCCTCGCGAGTGTTTGGGTACAGCCCGGCAATGACATCTTATCTGAGCTTGATCGCATCGATGGTAGCTGTGCTTTTTATATTTCTTTTCGGCAAGCTGATCGATGGGGACACTGCGGGACTCGCGGCCTCCATCATTTTTGGCCTCACTCCCGTATTTGCAGTCCAGGGCGTTGGTACTTACGCCGAGCCCGTTTCAAACATGCTCGTGGTTGCGTGCCTCCTTCTCTGCGTTCACCTGCTCAACTCGGGCACAGACTCCTTACAGAGGCTACTCATAAATTGGCTGGCGCTAACGCTAACCGCAGTCCTAGCCGTTGCCGTGAAGCGAGAAAATGTGCTCCTCGTCCCCGTGATTGCACTCGTCGGCTTGATATTCAACCTTGAGAGAAGAAATCGCGCACAAGGGAAGAGATGGCTCTTAAGTCTGGCGGCGCTGATCAGCGGCGGCCTCTGCGTTGTGTTTGCTGTGGTTCAGCTTCGGATGGTGACCGTAGTCCGGAGGGAAATGGTGGAATGGGAGCAATCCGAAAGCTGTTACAAATAAGAAGCGAACGATTTCGGTTGCTGGACGCAAGAGAATAGCTGCAGCACAGCGTGCGCGTTGGGCGAAACAGAAGCAAGCGCAGAAACCGAAGCGAACGATCTCAGCAGCAAGCCGTAGGAGAATGGCAGCGGCTCAGCGTGCGAGATGGGCCAAGGTGAAGGCGCAGGAGAAGGCGGCCTAGCGTTTGAGCTTAGGGCTTCCAAAATACATAAGAACCTTACAATGACGAACGCAGAATTATGTCAAGGCGACCCCAGAGGCTTTGCTGAACGGAATCAAGTTGCTGGAAGCGGCTGCGACGGACGGGAAGTAAGCAAGAACTAAACGGCGCGGACGGTGAATCCATGCTTTTCTAAGATCTTGCGAGAAATAACCTTGTCGCCAAGGTCGATTCGTTCCTTCGGTTTGTATTCCTCCAACCGTTTCAGATCTTGAGTGACCAGAGTTTCCCCGAATCCGAGATCAATTAACACAGCTCTAGCCTTGACGGGATTGAAATTACGAAAGGTGCTAAAACACCAAGGAGACGGCAAGGTTACACAGATGGTGACATTACCATTCCGTTGCTCGTTGACGGTTACATTCACGATCTCCGTCTGCAGGCGCGATGGCTGGGGCATTTTCAATGAGCCTTAGACAGCCTCATCGTAGGCCTTTCATCGTTCGGGATGCAAGGAAACGACGGACGGTCCTTTCAGCAATTCATCAGACATCGACTTCGTTCTCGCAAAGCCCTCGCCGCGTGAATGAATCCAAGACATACCCACCTCCTTGGCGAGCTGGATGCGGGCATTGCACCATTTGAATTGTTTTGGTGCAAGCGCGCTCGTAGTGATGCAAGAGTTGAAACAATACAACTCATCTGTTTCACGAAAACCCAGTATTTATGCGGGTTTGACGAACTTTTTCCTTAACTCGGATTCTCACGATTGGTATCGTGAACTGAGTAAGCCCCTGCATGACACTGGTGCAGGGCACCACATGGGGAGACGGCAATAAGCCTAATCTGGCATGTGAGTGATGCGTGGAACGAACCGCATCAACTGGAGGGCACATGAATGCCTTCAGAACAAGACGAGCTTCTCACCGTCAGTGATCTTGCTCTCATCCTGAAGTGCAAGGAATCATCAATCTACAACCTGACCCGCCGTCGCGGGGGCTGCGCGTTATGACAATCCTGTCCCCGTGATGCGCTTGCCGATGGGCTTGAGGTTCCGTCGCTCAAGCGTCCTCGCATGGCTCGAATCGCAGGAGACGCGCGGGGGAACGGCAGGCGGCTGACTCTAGCGGGTTAATGAGTGTAATGGCGATATTGCGTCAACAGTCCGAAGTCCTGAGTTAAGTGTCCGAATAATGCGTTGCTAGTCTTGGTCTTTTGCGATCAGTCGGCGGTCACGATGCGGATCGGTTCGCGGTTGGCCATTGCTGAGTTCACACTTCTCCCCCGGAGCAGCTCCGCAGGTCGGACAGCGAACAGCCAGCACCTGTTTTGGGCTGAGTTCCTTTGTCACACAAACCTCCACGTACAAAAGCTGGTCAACTAGAACAGTGCCCCTTTGGACGGTCTACGCCCTCCTGACAATGGACATGGGCCGATTTTGCAGAAAGACGCTGATAAGTGCGCTATTTATTTGCAAACCGCCGTTGTAGCTGACGAAGCCCTTCTTCTTGAACGCATTCATAAATTTACTTACCCTCGCGCGGGTGGTACCAACCATCTGCGCGAGGGTTGCTTGGCTCACCTTCAGGGGGTTCTCCGGCTTTGATTCCTTGGTTATTTCCCCAAACAACAACAGAACCCGTGCCAGTCGCTTTTCGCTGAAATTGAAGAATTGATCTGCCAGGTCTTCCTCGACTCGAATAACTCGGGAAAGCAGATATGCATTAAGCAACGCTGCAAACTGCGGGTCGCGCTTGAGTGTGCGAAGCGTCCTCTCCTTCTGCAAGCGAGTGATATTGGAGGGCCCAATTGATCTCGCCGTGTACATCCGCAGAGATTGCCCTCCCAGACAACCTTCGCCAAAAAAGCTACCCCGCAGCAGGACGGCGATTATCGCTTTTTTGCGACGCGTAGCGGCCATCGTGAGCTTCACCGTGCCGCTCTGGTTGTAGAACACAGCGTCGGCTTTGTCCCCTTGCGAAAAAATGATCTCGTTGTCTCGGTAGTTCCGTACACTCATTCCATCACGGAATTGTTTGCGGAAAACTGTGGAACGGAAACCGAGAGTTTGTTTCGCCATCTGTCTCCTTGGCACAATCAATTCACGCGGGAAATCCCGTTCTCCTGTCTAGAAAGAGACGGTAAATCATACGGCTCAGGAATCTGGCTCGGCTGGTCAATATTGGCCATACACAATTGCACACAGTATCTAAGTGGTTATCCCGGCAAACTGATCTAACGGCGAGGCTCCGCGCGCCGCTGACGCCAGTTCGCAACCGTCCCAATGCGATTTAGTTGTTGCTAGTCCTTTGGGTGCGGTTGTGGCTCGCTTCGACCTTGGGACGCTAGACCAGCCGGACGCCCGATGACGCCGTCACCGTGGGTGGTCTACGACTACGAGGTCTGGATGTTCACGGAGTTGCGGAAGCTGGACTCGATGGGTCCAAACAGAATCTTTCAACAGTTGATCGTCAACGCCATTGTCGAGTCAATGTTGCTACATCTCCGCATCCTCACCGGGATATTGATTTCGAGCGGGCATTCAAACGACATCAAACTCAAAGATCTCCTACCGAAGTTTGAGTCACCGCGAGTGGATGAACTGCGAAAGAAGTACGGCGAGAGCGGCGAGGAAGGAAGCCCCTGCTGGACTCTGAACAAGATGCTGGCTCATCCATCTCTGTTGCGGTCGAGTAGTTACAACTACGATTCAGTGTTGAGCATTCTCGAACCCTGCATTACGCCTCTGATTGAAGAGATTGATCACGCACGGGAGCCGTCAACGAGGACCCTCAAGTCCTGACACTCACACTGTAATAGAACGCGGCACGCGGCACGCATCGCGAGAACTGGGCAAACCGGGCCATCATCCCAGCGGACCATAGAACCCAGGCAGCCAGCCGGACGCGGCACGTGGTAACGTTACCAAAGTAACCTAGTCCCTGAACTCCTGGAGAATCGGGCAATCCTTCCCAGAATCTATGGATAAGACAGAGAGACTCATCGCCATTTGCTTCGCATGCGGGAGTGTATTTCATACCATTAACTCATCAGTAAAAGATCACAGGCCATGTGAAGCACGCGGCACGCCGTTGGGGCTGGGACTACGCCGTGTCTAATCAACCACGTTTGTGTGGAAAATTAACCACACAAAAGAAATATTTCCCACTTCGTGCCGCGTGCCGCGTGCTTTATCCCACTTCTAGGCCGCCGGAAGTGCGAGATGGTCAGGCAACCATCTCGTAAGCCTGTATTATCAATTAGTTAGCAGTGTTTATGTCTTAGATTATGTCTCACTCCAGCCCATTCCCAAACTAGAATCGGGCTCGCCGCGGCCATGGTCAGAACGCGGAACACGGCCCGCGGTAATGGCAAACTCTGGAGCAATAAATCACTGTAAGTCATTGAAAATAAATAGGGTGTCAATGGAGATCCTAGCAATGACGGCACCGGCCTGTACCCAGCGGGCGTCCACCCTGGCGACGAGCACGGCCCGTCGCGACTCATGCAGTTGCCTCCTGGAGGGAAAGATCATTCGCGCTTAACGGAGTCTTTCCCTCAAGGTAAAGTGTCATTCTTCAGCCGATTTGCCTATCTTCTCCTCTGATTCTTGCCCTACATCCCCATTGTCGAATCCTCTCAAC
>Ga0182024_10027004_pt1 | contig 10068 bp, 8 predicted proteins | sample P32metaG_FD_120480 | JGI IMG/M metagenome (GOLD analysis project Ga0182024, IMG submission 120480) | Permafrost microbial communities from Stordalen Mire, Sweden - P3-2 metaG (Illumina Assembly) | ecosystem: Environmental > Terrestrial > Soil > Wetlands > Permafrost | place: Sweden: Stordalen...
AGGCCTGCCAGAACCGCGGGCCGAAAGCACCTTGCGGATTGCTATCCAACCCTCGCAGTTTGGGCGACAAGCCGCTACCTCCCCCGCCCGTCACAGACGCCTCCGCGGGAACGTTGGCTTGACCGTCGTTGGCACTGTCCTCAGCCATAACGTCGCTCTCCGCCACCAGAAAAATTCCTAGCACGGTCGAAGTGAATTGACACCGGAGATCAATTCAATGACGCCGCGTCTCAATCTGTGGCGCAACGCCAATTTGCGCTTGAAATAAATGATTGTTTTTATTAGCATTTTGGCCCACACCGTACTATTCTCAGTTCGAAAAAATCAAAGCCTTGGGGGGCCAAACCTATGCGATTCACTGCATTGCTGCTTTGTACGGTCCTATCGAGCATTTCCCTGCCCGTTGCCGCAGCCGAATTCGGTACGAAGGACGAGGCAGTAGCGATGGTCAAGCGTGTCCAAGAAATGTTCAAGACGGACGGCGCCGATGCCACCTTTAAGGCCGTCTCGGACCCCTCCACGAAAGAGTTCCACGATCGCGATCTCTATCCGTTCATTTATTTCAGGGACGGAGAGAAAAAGGGACTCTGTGTCGCTCACGGTGCGCGGACCGCGTTAATTGGCAAGAATCTACTCGGTCTTAAAGATCAGGATGGAAAATATCTCATTCAAGCGCTAGCCGATGTTGCCAATGGGCCTGGAAGCGGCTGGGTCGATTACAAGTGGCCTAATCCGGTCAACAACAAGATCGAAGACAAGTCGAGCTACGTCGAAAAGATGGGAGATTATTTTGTAGGTGTCGGAGTTTATCGGCAATGACGAGTGTGGAGGGGCCGTCACACCGCCTGAACGCCCGATGAGTCCGAAGGAATCTTCCGGGATCCAGTCACTTATTGGCATCTTCAATAATCTGTCTGTCCAAATCAAAGCGTCAGTGGCATCGGTGCTGCTGCTGATTTGTCTGTTGGGTTTGGGAACGAACGCCTATTTGACCTCGACGCGATCGGCTGCCGGACTACGGGTCCTTACGAACGAACTCATCCCGAAGCAGAGGTCGTTTTCTCAAGTCAGCGAGGCTGTCGTAGCTACGCACCTGAAAATCTTTCGTTACGTTTCGTGGGCCAGTAATGGCGTGAGCGATACATTGCTCAAGCCGCTGTACGCGGAAATCAATTCGGATCTCGATACTGTATCCAGCCGCATCGTCGTACTTGCCCAACGGCCAGATTTGTCCAGTCTGGAACGCCCGGCCATGCAGGGCCTACTGGCCAAGTGGCAGATTTGTAAAAATCAGGCGAAGGACACGATTGACGTCGGTCAATCCGATGCGCCCATGGCAACGATGATGCTCGGCCAAACGGACGACACCTTCAAGGCCGTCGACACCGATCTCCAGGACCTGTCAGCCGCAATTTCGTACACCGCAAGCGATATGGGGACTCAGCTTTATTCCGATGCCGGTTGGAATGAGAACATCATCATTTTGATAACGCTGGTCGGCTTCGTGATCAGTACATTTGTCGCCGTGGTGGTCGGCCAATCGATCGTCAGTCCGGTAAAGTCCATTACCAATGTGATGCAACGCCTTTCGTCCGGTGAGACCAACGTTGAGATCGGCTATCGCGATCGTCGCGACGAGATTGGGCGAATGGTCGACGCCATCGAAATTTTTCGAAGAAACATCATTGAAAGGCATGAGGAGCTGCGCGCGCTCGGCGAGGTCAGTCAAACCGTCAACTCGACGCTCGATCTGGAAACGGTGCTGAGCGCGATTGTCAGCAAGGCGACCCAGCTTTCCGGCACCGAGGCGGGCACCATCTACGTGTTCGACGAAGCGAAGCGCGAATATCAGCTGCGCGCCACCTACGGCATGACGGAATCCTTGATCGAGGCAGTCAAAGATCAGCACGCCGAAATCTCCAAAGCCGTCGCGCTCGCCATCGAGCAGCGCCAGCCGATGCAGACGCCCGACCTGGGCGCCGAGCCGACTTCGGTGGCCCGCGATATCATGCTGCAGGCCGGCTATCGCGCGCGCCTCGTTGTGCCGCTGCTCGCTGCCGAACGCATCGTGGGTGCGCTGGTGGTGCGGCGGCAGGCGCCGGGAGAATTCCCGAAGAATACCATCCAGCTGCTGCAGACCTTCGCGGCGCAATCCGTCCTCGCCATCCAGAACGCCCGGCTCTTCAGCGAGATCGAAGAAAAAGGCCGGCAGCTCGAAGCTGCAAGCCAGCACAAGTCGCAGTTCCTCGCCAATATGAGCCACGAATTGCGCACGCCGCTCAATGCGATCATCGGCGTGACCGAGATGCTGCAGGAGGACGCGCGCGACCTCAAGCGGGAGGATGAAATCGAGCCGCTCAACCGCGTCATGAACGCCGGGCGGCATCTTCTCGGATTGATCAACGACATTCTCGATCTGTCGAAAATCGAAGCCGGCAAGATGGAAGTCCACATCGACGAGTTCGCGGTCGCCCCTTTGATTGATGATGCCGTCAAAACCGTCGAAACGCTGGCGGCCAAGAACAACAACCAACTAGTGGTCGATTGCAAGCCGGAAATTGGAGCCATGCAGGCCGACCAGACGCGGGTTAAACAAGCACTGCTCAACCTGCTGAGCAACGCAAATAAGTTCACCGAGCGCGGCACCGTTACAGTACGGGCAGAGCGCCATAGGGAATCAGGACGCGATTGGATCACAATGGCGGTAAGCGACACCGGCATCGGCATGACGCCGGAGCAGATGGGCAAGCTTTTCCAGGATTTTTCTCAGGCCGATTCCTCGACGACGCGAAAATATGGCGGCACCGGCCTCGGGCTGGCGATCAGCCGCCGTTTCTGCCAGATGCTGGGTGGCGATATCACGGTCGAAAGCGAGCTTGGCCGGGGTTCGACCTTCACGATCCGCCTGCCGGCATCGGTCGCAGGCGAGGCGCCGACTGCCATTCATCAAACTTTTCCGGCACCAAGCGTCAAGACCGGGCCGGACAATGCGCCCCTGATCTTGATCATTGATGACGACGCAACGGTGCGCGAGGTGGTTGGCCGCTTCCTGGAGCGGGAAGGGTTCTCGGTCGCGAAAGCCGACGGCGGCAAAGAGGGATTGCGCATGGCGCGCGCGCTCCATCCGGCCGCGGTGACGCTGGATATCATGATGCCCGATCTCGACGGCTGGACCGTACTCGCCGCAATCAAGGGCGATCCGGATTTGGTCGACCTGCCGGTGGTTCTCATGACCATCGTGGATGAGAAGAATCGCGGCTATGCGCTTGGCGCCACGGACTACCTCATTAAACCGGTCGATCGTCAAAAGCTTGTCGATGTGCTGCACGCATTAAGCGGTTCGGCCGGCCGACGTCTTCTCGTGGTGGATGACGACGACCTTGGACGCCGGCAGATGCGTGCAGCCCTCGAACAGCAGGGCTGGACGGTGACCGAGGCCCGTAACGGTCTCGATGCACTGGCGAGATTGAACGAAGCCCGGCCTGACGTGGTCATCCTCGACTTGATGATGCCGGAGATGGACGGCTTCGAGTTCCTGGAGGAGATGCGTCAAAAGGCCGAATGGCGCGGCATCCCCGTGGTGGTGGTCACCGCCAGGGACCTCACCGACGCGGACCGCAACCGTCTCAACGGCGGCGTTGAGCGCATCATTCAGAAGACCGACCGTGACGACATGCTGCGCGAGGTGCGCAGCGTGCTGATAAAATGCGTGGAGCGGCAACGCAACGTGCTGCCCGCAGAGACATAAATGAAAATCCTGTACGTCGAAGACAACGAAGACAATGTCTTCATGCTGAAGAACCGTCTGACCCGGGCGGGCTTCACGATGATTATCGCCACCGACGGCGCGCAAGGCGTCGCAATGGCGTCGAGCGAGCGGCCCGACATGATCCTGATGGATTTGAGCCTGCCGGTGCTCGATGGCTGGGAGGCGACGCGCCGAATCAAGGCAGCACCCGATACCAAGCATATTCCGGTGATCGCCCTTACCGCCAACGCCATGGCCGGCGACCGGGAAAAGGCCCTAGCTGCGGGCTGTGACGACTACGATACGAAGCCCGTCGAGCTGCCGCGCCTCCTCGGAAAAATCAAACAGCTCGCCGAGAGGAACGGATCGTGAGCGTCGCCGGTCCGGCACTGCTCGTCGTCGATGATAATGACGACAATCGCTACACCCTTACGCGCCGCCTGACGCGCGAGGGCTACACAAATCTGACGACCGCGGCCAACGGGCGTGAAGCACTTGATCTCCTTCAATCGAAGCCGTTTGATCTCATTCTGCTCGACATCATGATGCCCGACATGAACGGGTATGAGGTGCTGGAGTGCATGAAGGCCGGTGCCGGGTTGCGTGACATTCCGGTCATCATGATTTCGGCGCTCAGCGAGATCGAGAGCGTGATCCGGTGTATCGAGCTCGGCGCCGAGGACTACCTGCCGAAGCCGTTCAATCCGACGCTGTTGCGCGCGCGGGTCGGCGCCAGCCTGGAAAAGAAGCGTCTGCGCGATGCGGTAAAGGCAAGCCTGGCGCGGCTGGAGCAGGAGATGGATGCGGCCCGCAAGCTGCAACTCGGCATGCTGCCGTTGGTTTTTCCCGCATGCACGCCGGAGCAGCCGGTCGAGATCCATGCCTTGATGGAGCCCGCGCGCGAGGTTGGTGGCGACCTCTACGACTTCTTTTATGCTTCGGAACACCTGTTTTGCTTTCTCGTCGGCGACGTGTCTGGAAAAGGAGCCGCGGCCGCGATGTTCATGGCGCGTACCCGCAGTCTTGTCCGGATGGCGGTACAGCTTTGGCGGAAAACGAGCGAAAATCAGATCACTCCATTGCGGATCATTGAGGCGGTCAATCACGAGCTTTGCCAAAACAATCGCGACCGCATGTTTGTGACCCTGTTCCTCGGCGTGCTGGACACCAAAACCGGCGTGCTCACCTACGTCAACGCGGGTCATCTCCCGCCGTGCGTGCTGCATGCTTCCGGCAGCATCGAACCCGTCAACGACAAACCGGCAATGCCGCTCGCCGTTCGCGCCGGAGCAACCTACCAAGAGCGAAGCCTGACTCTGTTGCCGGATGACACCGTGTTCGTCTTCAGCGACGGCGTGACCGAGGCGATGAATGCCGCGGACGAACTCTACGGCAATGTGCGGCTGCACGCCGATTTGTGCGCTGCGTCCGCAACGAGGCCGGAGGATATGGTGCGCGCGATCAAGGCCAAGGTCGATCTCTTCACGGGGGATGCGCCGAAGTTCGACGACGTGACGATACTGGCGCTGCGCTGGCAGCCTGCAGGGGCGCTCCTGCAAACGGGCGAAGCCTAACGGGATCCGAAACTTTGTGGCGAAACGTCCATGCCCTTGCCGCCAACCACGCATATCGTCATTCGCAACAATGTTGCTGACCTCGCTGTTTTGACTGCGGCGATGGGACGTGTGGGCGACGAGCATGGGATACCAGAAAAGGCGCTATTTCAGCTCCAGGTCGCGCTCGATGAGATCGTCAGTAACGTCATAAAGTACGCGTGGCCTGAAGGCGGCGCCCACGACATCGAGATCCGCATCACGCCACGAGAAGAAGGTATCGAAATCGAGATCATCGACGACGGGCGGATGTTCGACCCGCGCGAGGCGCCCAAACGCGACAAACCGCTACCCGGCCAGAGACCGCAGCCGGGCGGCGTGGGAGTGCAAATGACCAAGCAGCTTGTTGACCGCGTCGATTATGCAAGAATAGATAACCGCAACCACACCACGTTGACGAAACTTTGCGCCTTGGGTTCCGCGGTCTCGGGGAGGAAAAAAACGTGAACAATACCGCGCTCAGGATGCAACACAGCCACGCCGGTCCGGTGTGCATTTTGTCGGTTGGTGGCCGTATCGACAGCGGCAACGCCGCGGACCTCCTGGACCGGCTGAACGGATTGCTTTCGTCGGGAGAGAAGACGATTCTGCTCGACTTGAAGGAAGTGCTTTATCTCACCAGCGCGGCGTTCCGCGTGCTGCTCGTCGCCAGCGACGAGGCGGAACGAAACGCCGCACGCATGGTACTGTGCGGTCTCGCGGGCCAGGTGCGGGAGTTGTTCGAAATGGGCGGTCTGCTTGAGGCCTTTACGGTTCACGGTTCGCGCGAAGATGCGCTGGCTAGGCTTTGACGGGCGGGGATCCCCTCGAAAATGGCGCGCCCGCCGGGACTGCTCTACTCGGTTGATGAAACGCCGCCGCGGGCGGTGTTCATCGTAGCGGGGCTCCAACAGGTGGCCCTGATGTCGAATTCGTTGATCTATCCCATAATCCTCGGCCGAGAAGCGCATCTGTCTGCGGATCGGCTCCTCGATTTTGTTTCAGTTTCGATGCTGGCATTGGGGGTAGGCACACTGCTGCTCTGTGCGAGAAGCCGCTTTATCGGCTCCGGATATCTGTGTCCTGCGGCTTATACGCAAATCTACCTCGGTCCCTCGCTGTCGGCGGCACAGATCGGAGGCTTGCCGCTGGTGTTTGGGATGACCCTCATCGCCGGCATCCTGCAAACCGCCATAGCTCCCGTGTTGCGGCGGGTTCGCTTTCTGCTTCCGCCTGAGATAGCGGGACTTGTCATCGCGGTGGTTGGGCTGTCCATCGCAGTGCTCGGCGTACGCTACAGCCTGATTGGCGCGGCGAATGGCGCGACGACATCTGAATATCTTGCGATTGCCGTCGTTTCCCTGATGACGATGGTGATCCTGAACGTCTGGACAAAAGGCTATTTGCGAATGTTCTGCGTTCTGTTGGGCATGGCGGTGGGGTACGGCGCCAGCGCCGCGCTGGGCATACTGGATTTTTCCGCTGCGAATCCAAGCGGCGGACTGCCCCTGCTGCGTTTTCCCAGCCTTTATCTCCTGCAATGGCGTTTTGACGCGAGCCTGATTGCGCCGTTCGCAATCGTTGCTGTCGCCGGAACGCTGCATCTGATGGGTAATATCTCGACCGCGCAACGCATCAATGATGCAGAGTGGGTGCGTCCAAATTTCATTTCACTGAGCAGGGGGCTGTTTGGCAACGGCATCGCCTCCATTATTTCCGCTATGATCGGGAGCCTGGGAATTAACAGCTACAGTTCTAGCATCGGTCTGTCCGTAGCAACTGGAATCGCCAGCCGCTCTATCGCCTATATTATCAGCATGGCTTTTGCTCTGCTTTCGCTCGTGCCGGCGGCGGCGGTGGTGTTTGCAACGATTCCCGCTCCTGTCATTGGCGCGGCGATGTTCTTCACCGCGGCCTTCGTCTTCACCAGCGGCTTGCAGATGATAACTGCGCGTCTCTTAGACTCGCGCAAGATCATCGTCATCGGTTTCTCATTTGCAATGGCAGTGATCGCCGACGTCAGCCATGATCTGCTGTCGCAGGCTCCGCTCCTGCTTCACCCGATTCTGGATAACGCGCTGGTGCTCGGCACGTTTTCTGCCGTGCTCCTCAACTTGTTCATGCGCATCGGTGTCCGGCAGCGCGTGACGATCAAGCTCGATGCCGGCCACGTCAACCGGGATACGATCGAGCGGTTTCTGACCGAACAGGGCGGCCGATGGGGGGCACGGCGCGACATCATCAACCGCGCCATCTTCGGTGTCGTGCAACTGCTTGAGGTCGTGGGAGATGTGCCGGAAGGGACCGAGATCGAGGCAAGCTTCGACGAATTCAACCTCGATGTCAGAGTAAGATACAAGGGCGCGACTTTGATGATTCCCGAGCGCAAGCCGACGCCGCGGGAAATTATCGCCAGCGAAGAGGGCGAGCGGGTGCTTGCCGGCTACCTGTTGCGCCAAAGCGCGGATCGAATCAATTGCAAGACGTCCGGCACCATGGCCGAGGTGCAGCTGCACTACGATCATTGAAGCTGATGCAGGTGACACCTAACGAAGTATCGGCCATCCTTCATACCGCCGCTCGCGTGGTGTTGTGCGGTGTCGCGGGCCAGTTACGGGAGTTGTTCGAAATGGGCGGTCCGCTCAAGGCCTTGACGGCTCGCGCGAAGACGCGCTGGCCAGTCTGCGACGATCTGAGGCCGCATTAATGTCGCGCCCGAGCGGACTACTCTACTCCGTCGACGAGACCCCGCCGCGGACCATCATGGTGATCTCTGCGCTGCAACACGTCGCCGTAAACTCCGTAACCCTGGTTTTCCCGCTGATCATCGCGCGCGAGGCGGGGCTTCCGCTCGGCCAGCTTGTCGAATTCGTGTCCCTTTCCATGCTGGCCATGGGGATATCGACAATTCTGCTGTGCGCCCGCTGGCGATTCGCTGGATGCGGCTATCTCTGCCCGGCCGGCTTTTCGCAGATTTATGTAGGTCCTGCGCTGTTCGCCGTTCATCTCGGGGGCCTGCCACTGGCATTCGGTATGACGGCCGTGGCCGGAATCCTGCAGTGTGCGATTGCGCCATCGCTGCATAGATTGCGGGCTCTGCTGCCCACGGAAATTGCTGGTCTCGTCATCGCCATCGTCGGACTGTCGCTTGCCATTTATGGGATGCAATTTATGCTCGGCGTAACAAGCCAGCATGAGGTCCGGCCAGTCTACCTTGTCATATCGGGATTCACGCTTGCGACCATGGTCGTCCTGAACATCTGGACGAAGGGCTACACCAAATTGTTCAGCGTCTTGATCGGGGTCGTGGCGGGATATGCGGCCAGCGCGTTTACAGGCGTGCTCGACATATCGGGGGTGATTCCGGAAGGCGGGCTAGCGATTCTGCACCTGCCCAATATCGCAAATTTTGGCTGGCGATTCGACGCCACCTTGCTGGCGCCGTTCGCGGTCGCGGCTCTTGCCACAACCTTGCGAACCATGGGCGACGTCTCGAACGCCCAGCGTCTCAACGACAAGGATTGGATACGCCCCGACTTCGGCTCGCTCACCGGCGGCGTGGCCGCCAACGGCTTGGCCACCCTGCTCTCGGGGTTGATGGGCAGCTCCGGCCTCAACAGCAACAGTTCCTCGGTCGGATTGTCCAGCGCCATGGGCATCACGAGTCGCAGTGTCGGCTTTGCCACTGGCATAGCATTCGTACTTTTCTCAATAGTTCCGATTGCGTCGATCGGTTTCGCGGCGATGCCGGTGCCAGTGATGGGCGCATCACTGTTTTTCACGTCGGCTTTCGTATTCACCAGCGGGTTGCAGATGATTACGACCCGCCTGCTCGATGCTCGCAAAGTCTTGGTGATCGGGTTCTCGTTCGCGATGGCGGTCATGGCGGACGTCTATCGCGAAGTATTCGCCAACCTGCCCGCCGTGCTGCAACCGATATTCGGTAACTCATTGGTGCTTGGGACGGTTTGCGCCGTGCTGCTGAACCTGATCATGCGCATCGGCGTCCGGCAGCGCGTGACGATCAAGCTCGATGGCGGCCACGTCAATCGAGATACGATCGAGCAGTTTCTGACCGAACAGGGCGGGCGATGGGGGGCACGGCGCGATATCATCGGCCGGGCCATTTTCGGCGTCGTGCAGCTGCTCGAAGTCGTCGGCGACGTCCCGGAAGGGACCGAGGTCGAAGCAAGCTTCGACGAGTTTAACCTCGACATCCGCGTGCGATACCAGGGCGCGCCTTTGGCGATTCCCGAGCGGAGGCCAACCCCGCGGGAGATCGTCGCAAGCGAGGACGGCGAGCGGTTGCTCGCCGGCTACCTGTTGCGCCGGAGCGCGGATCGGATCACCTGCAAGGTATCGGGTGGCGAGGCCGAGGTCCAATTGCACTACGACCACTGAGGCGCCGACCGGCAATCTGGTTTGTGTCGCCTAGCCATGGCGCGAATTCTCCTGCGCCTAGTCCATCGCACTCCGAAAAATTGGACCACGAATAGGCAGGCCTTGAAGACAGCGAGAAGGCTTGCCGTCCTGCCGCAGTGCAAAATGTCGCCAATGGCCCATTGCGTCATTTCGCGGCAACGCAGCAAACGGTCGCTTTCGGGTTGTGCGTTCAACCGGTCAGTGCAACACCGCTTGTAGTCTATCGGCCGGCGTTCGGAAGCCCAAGGTCTTTCGCGGACGTTGATTGAGCCGCAGAGCAATCGCGTTCAGATAACTCTGAGAGAT
>Ga0182024_10027006_pt1 | contig 10068 bp, 7 predicted proteins | sample P32metaG_FD_120480 | JGI IMG/M metagenome (GOLD analysis project Ga0182024, IMG submission 120480) | Permafrost microbial communities from Stordalen Mire, Sweden - P3-2 metaG (Illumina Assembly) | ecosystem: Environmental > Terrestrial > Soil > Wetlands > Permafrost | place: Sweden: Stordalen...
CTCGTCCCGCTCGTCACAGGGCGGAGTTTCCAAAACGATGCCTGAGCCAAGCTTGAGCCTGCGGGGGTTCAAGACCCAAGGCTGCGTCAAGACGTTGGGGTCTTCGGCGGTCGCCTGGTAAATCAAAGTGTCCCCCTCGCGACTTACTCGTTCGACCACATGGAGCGCGGCGGAATGAATGTAGCCACCTCCGCCCATCCAGGTATCGTCGTTAAAATTATTCACGTCCACAACCAGAGTGTCGCCTTCCCAATGGCCAATGGAGTCGCCGAAGTACGAGGGATCAGCATCGGCTTGATGCGGAGATCCATCGACGGGAATGATGCGGACGGTGATGCCTCCGGAAGCCCCCGATCCGGTGTCCTGCTGATAGAAAAACACAACCATCTTAGAAGTCTGAACAATCTGGTGCGGAGGACCTATCCGCGGAATTCCGAGCGGCCTGCAGAAGAATGCGGGGTCTTTCGAGGATGCATTCTTGCCCAAGTCCTTCACCTTATCCACGAATTCGGGCTTGTAAGAAGGCACGCTGGGCGGCATCCGCGGCGGCTGGGGGGTAGCGCTTGGTTTCGGCGGCCCCGCTCCGAGGTCCAATATGGCCCTCGTTGTCTGTCCGTCCTTCACGACGGCCAAATTGTTATTTCCGCCAGTATCCCAGTAGCCATTCAGGTCCGGATGGCCATCCGGCAGATGGGGAGTCGGCTTGGAAGCGCCTGAGTCCTTCGCACCGGTTGGCGCTTGCGCCGACACTCCGGGCACCGCGAAGGCGATGAGAAACACCGTGGCGCAAAAAAGGGCTAGCGCGCCGAACTTCTTGTTCCCGTGAATTCCGAGACGAAACAGCATCGGTGCTCTCCTGTTCAGCAGGCAAAGTTGGCCGGCGCCTGGCGCGGTCTGTCGAGCTTTATTGGCTCTTCTGGCCAGGGTCGCTGGGATCAACGCGCCCGTAGCTCCAGAGAATAAACTGATGTCCGTCCGCGAACGTTACCTTCCCGAGATAGGCCAGCCTCGAGCCGTCCTTGGCGCGGTAGCCAAACATCGTAACTGTTTGCCCTTCGACGAAAAGCTGCCTCGACAATCCAGCCTTGTGCAACAGCCCGGTAGGCCATGTCGCGATCTCCCACGGAACTACCTGACCATTCTCATCCTTCATATCGATGTGGAAGCGAACGTGCGGATTGATCCACTCTACTTTGGTAAGAACGCCCGTGACGGTAACCGTCTTTTGGCCATCAAATTCGGCGGCAAACGAGTGGTGCGCCAAGGCAGGCAACGCCGAGAAGACCAAAGCAGCAACCACAAACAAGGATGCTTGAACTTTATTCCGCATAATGTCTCCCCCAGGATGTATGCCAACTAGAACTTGTCTTATAAATGGCGTGGCGCGGAAACGAAGAGATTCTCCAGGGACTCCGTTTGCGTACAACCGAACAACCCCTCGCGGAAAAGGCACCGCGAGAGGAAGGCGCCGCGGGCCGGCATTTATGTCGGAGCTGAAGCTCCGACCCCCTAAATGACGGCTCCATCCAGCCTAGTTGCAGCAAAGACTCTAAAGTATCCGACCCCCTGAAAAGTATTTATGAGCTAGCATCTAGTTTATTGGAGTCCAACATACATATGGAAATCTTGTCAAGGTGAATGATCGGCAGTCATCCGCGGGTGCCAGATGCGCACTCTTTATGCCGGAATTTAGCGGTTTTTTGCGACTGAAAATCTTTCATCCCAAGCCGCTTCCGCTCCGGGGAATCGCCGCGCGATAACGATGTCGAGAACATAAGGCCTGCCCTTCCGAACCGTTCGCAAACCACGCTCCAATCCTTTTCTGACATCACCCGGCTTCGTGATTCGCTCGCCATCCACTCCGTAGCCACGCGCAATTGCGGCATGATGGATTTCGGGCCCGGTCAGCTGACTCCCAATAAACTTACCGGTCTCAGCAGCTCGCCCCGCATAGCGAACAAGTCCCAGCCGATTCGATTGATAGCTTCGATTGTTCAATACGATGAAGAGAACGGGAATCTCGTAGCGCGCTGCTGTCCAAAGCCCCTGAATCCCGAATTGAAAACTTCCATCGCCGCTTAAAAGAATCACTTCGCGGGCGGGCGAACCCAATTTCGCGCCGCAGGCGGCACCGACACCCCACCCCAGCGTTCCGCCATGCGTCGAGATGTTCGTCCGTCCGTTTGGACCGCGGTAATATTCAATATAGTCCGCATTGTAATTGTCCGAGGTGATGGCCTCGGTAACGATAATCGCCCGCGGATCCGCCATCTCATTCAGCTCAGCGGCAACGCGCGCCGCCGAAATGGGATCGTTCGACCACTCCTCTTTCAACTGCTTTTTTCTGGCGGCATCTAATTTAGCTCGAATTTTCTCCACCGACTTTAAACGAGAATGTTTCCGTGCAAGGCGGACGGGAGTCATCTTTTGCAGCACGCTTATGAGTAAAGCGCGGAGTGTTTTTTCCGGATGCGCCACGAGCGGCACGTCTGTCGGGTAAGTTCGCGCGACATTATCCGCATCAACGCTCAGATGGATGGCGGGGATATTACGGGGTACAAGCGGCGAGGGATCGTAGTCATATTCCGAGAACATGCGGCCGCCCGCGTTGAAGAACACATCGAAATCGAGCGGGAAATTTTTCTGCCCTCGAAAAGGTCCGAGGTATTGAGGGTGCGCATTCGGGAAATTGATATGTCCGTGCCCGGCAACGAGTTCGCCTACGACGGGAGCTCCCAACAATTCCGCAAGCTCGACGAGTTCCGACCGACCGCCATATTTGCCGATTTCCTCGCCCGCCAGCAGCAAAGGGCGTTGCCCGTCGAGCAAAAGGTCAGCCGCTCGTTCGATCCGTCCCTGATCAGGAATATTTCCGGCGTTTGCCGTGAACCTCACCTGCGGCAGGATTTCCGCTTTCACCTTCGTCTCGTTCCAGAAGTCCTTCGAAAGCGTGAGAAAAACGGGGCCGCGGGGAGCGGCACCGGCCACTTTGAAAGCTCGCCGCACGACTTCCGGAATCGAATCGGCGCGCAACACTTCCCACGACCATTTCGCAAAGCCGCGGCCAAGCGCCGCCAATTCCGGCCATTCAAGAAAGGCGTCCCGTCCGCGAAGGCGGGAATCCTGATTTCCGGCCGTGAATACGATCGGCGTGCCGTCTATCCGGGAGTTCGAGAGCTGCCCCAGACCATTCGCCGTTCCGGCGACTGTGTGGACGAGGACAAAAGCCGTTTCACCGGATACCTTCGCGTATCCATCGGCCATGGCCGTAAGAGGCCCCTCATGCAATCCAAGAACGAATTTGACATTTGGATGGTCCACGAGCGCGTTCATAAATCCCACTTCGTTTGTTCCGGGGATGCCGAACACATATTTCACGCCAGCCGATTCGAGAGCGCGCAACATCAGATCTCCGCCCGAACCTTCCAGCACTTCTCCCGCATTCACCTTCGCGGAGTTTTGCAGCTTCGTCATCGCGGATCTCCTAATTCGGTCTGCATATTCTTCTGTATTTTAACGGCGGTATTCCCCGCATTTGCCTGATAGCATGGTGACTTTATTGTTCCATTACGGATATATTTCTGACGATGATCTGCAATACGTCGTTGGCCGAAAGGCGCCACGCAAACTTTATACTATGAACCCGATCGGGTTGGGAGCAGGCCATGATGTTCAAATTTCGAGTCGACGCCGATGGTCTCAAACCGGATTTGTGCCCGGACACCTCAGGACCTGCACAATAGTGATTGTTCTTTTCCTATTCGGATTAGTGAGCGTTTGCCGAGGATATTCCGTTTTGACCCATGAGGCGATCATTGACACCGCGTGGGACCCGGCAATCAAGCCGCTTCTGCTAAGCCGATTCCCGAACGCGACGCCTGACGATTTGCGGATGGCTCATGCGTATGCCTATGGCGGAGCCGTGATTCAGGACATGGGCTATTATCCGTTCGGAAGCAAGCTATTCAGCGACTTGGTCCACTACGTTCGGACCGGAGACTTTATCGAGGCGCTACTGCGAGACTCGCGGGACATCAATGATTATGCCTTTGCGCTTGGAGCGCTGGCTCACTACGCGGCGGACAACAACGGACATCGGATTGCCGTCAATAAGGCGGTCCCGATGCTCTTCCCCAAACTGAAGCGGAAATACGGCAATGTGGTTGTCTATGACGAAAATCCGGCCGCGCACTTGAAAACGGAATTTGGGTTTGACGTGCTGCAGCTTGCAAGAGGCCGTTACGCGCCGGACGATTACCGCGATCGGATCGGATTCCAGGTAGCCAAGCCACTCCTCCAAAAAGCATTCGAAGACACGTACTGCGTGAAGCTGGATGACATTTTCTCGAACTACGATCTTGCCGTCGGGACCTACCGGTACAGCATCAGTTCCGTTATTCCTCAAATGACGAAGGTCGCCTGGCAGGTGAAAAAAGACGACATCCAGAAAGAATTTCCCGGCATCACGCGCAAGAAATTTCTCTACCGCATTTCCCGCGCGGATTACCGAAAGCAATGGGATGGGAATTACAAGCAGCCCGGCTTCGTCACCAAACTGCTGGCATTGTTTTTTCGATTGATTCCGAAGATCGGGCCGTTCCGCGCGCTTGCGTTTCGAACTCCAACACCTGATACGGAGAAACTTTTCGTCACAAGCTTTGACGACTCCGTCCGCGAGTATGAGGGCCTAATCCACGACTATGGCGGCCCAGGACAGCCGATGCTGGTGAACGACAACTTTGATACCGGAACCACTACAGGGCCCGGACAATATCCGCTCGCAGATCAAACGTACGCAGATTTAATGGACCGTCTGGCCAAGGATCATTTCTCGCGGGTGTCTCCAGAGCTTCGCAAGGATCTCCTCGCCTATTACAGAGATTTGAATGCACCCTTCGCGGACAAGAAGAACAAAAAACAGTGGGCGAAGTTAGTCAAGGAAGTTGACGACCTGAAGGCGACCAGCGTCGCGTCGAACGCTATTTCGGATTCGGACAGTTGCTCGGACGGGGTGTGTCTACAGTTCTTCCCCGATTGACACTCCCGTTTCCCGTCTCTACGGTAAAAAGCGCAGGTGGGTTGTGCCCTGGGGGAGATTTATGCGCTGTTTTTTCTGTTCGTTTTTTCGGGCAATCCTTGTATTTGCATTAATTGCCGGCATGGTGAGTCTGCCACCGATGGCAGCGGGTGAAACGCCACTGGGAATGGTCGTGGCATCTCAGGCCGGATACCTCGATAAAACGAAGGCAGCTACGGGTGTGGATGTCTATTCGGGCGATGTCCTGAGCACCGATCCCGGCGGGACCTTACGATTGAAAGTGAAGGCCACGCAGCTGTATCTTCTGTCTGCAAGCGCAGCGACTTTGGCAAAGACCGATACCATCCTGCGCGCGCATCTGAGCAGCGGCACCATCGGATTCTCAACCGTTCCAGACGATCATCTTGAGATCGAAACCCCCATTGGCACCGTGCGGCCGGCAAACGGCCAGCGCGCTTTCGGCCAAGTCACCATCGCGGCACCTGATACGATTCTCGTCGCTGCTTACCACGGCTCTTTAGTCGTCAACGGACACGGGGAAGAGCGCACTATCAAGGAAGGCGACGCGTATAACGTAAAGTTTGCGCCCGATGCCACCCCGGTTCCCGAACCCGCCGGCGCACCTCCAAAGCAGGCGTACAACAGCGGTGCCGGGCATCTGATCTTCACGCTGGTTTTCCTGGGAGTTGCCGGCACGACGAGCTACCTGATCTATCACTACGAACAAGAAAGTGATTCCGCGCCCACGCCCCCGTCTCAGTAGCGGGACCGCCCCATCGGAATAAAGCGGGGGACCTGCCGGCAATAGGCCTGGTAAGCGGCGCCGAACCGGATGCTGAGTTCGCGCTCCTCAAGCGCAATGGCCGCCAGCGTCAGGAAGGTCCAGACAGCGGCGATAATCCACATCGCGCGGGTGGCCGCCAGCAGGCACGCGCCCAGAATCGCAAGAAACGATCCGGCATATCTTGGATGGCGGATGTGCGCGTAGATTCCGTGTTGTACGATTTCGCCTTGGCCCGAAAGCTCCGTTTTTCCCACGAGCCGTTCGATGCCCAGATCGCGATGAACCCGCCAAAATATCCATCCCTCGAAGATGATGAGCGCGAGCCCTAAGGCTACCCTCCAAACGGGCGGCCAGTCTTTCCGGAATATCGACGCGTGGAAATAAATCAGGGCAGCGGTGACGGGTGGCCACGATAACAAGAGACCGGTGACATAACTGGCCTTCTGATGTCGCCGCCAGAAATTCACTTGCGGGTGCACCACGAACCAATAGATGGGAATGGGCAGCTGCAAGAACAGTACAACCGCTGCAAGCCAACCCGGAACCGTCATTCCGAGCATGTTATGGCAAGCGACTCACGGCAACAATATCTTTCAGCATTGGAAAGACTTCGCATGAGAGCGTTGCCGGGGCGATGTCGCGCGGGCGATCCAGCTTGACGATACCAGTTTTTCGATGCAGGATTCTCCGAATCTGAACAACAACACGGAGGAAGACAAATGCTTTCGGCAACCCCATGGGAAAAACTCAAAAACGACGAATTAAGCCCGCTGATCACGAGACAGATGGTTAGCGGCGAGGACGGCACTCTTGGCCGGCTTCTCCTAAAGCGCGGGGCTATCGTGCCGAGGCACTCGCATCGCAGCGAACAATATTCCGTCATTGTTTCGGGCGCTCTGAAGTTCACATTCGATAATCAGGAAGTGACCGTGCGCGCGGGCGAGGTGCTTCTGATCCCGGCGCATCTGCCACACCTGGTCGAGGCGCTGGAGGACACGGTGGATATCGATTTCTTCGCACCGCGGCGCGAGGATTGGGTAAGCGGCACCGATTCTTACCTGCGATCGAGTGCCGAGAAGCGGTGAAGGCCTGGCCGCGCACCGGTCGCGTAGCGTGGCCTTCGCAACACTTGTTCGTGAATTCGTTCGCCAGCGCCCTCTCTGGTTCATGCGTAGCCATCGCTTCGGCACGTTGTAGGCATCACTATTGAGGTGGAAACGCCAGCGCCTTAATGAATGCTTACCCGTCTATAATCGTTGTTGGCCACCTGACTGAATTTCCCCGGAGAGGGAACGAATGATTCGTACCTTTGGGAGTTGGCCGCGCCTGGCGGCGTGCGGCGCGTGCGGACTGATATTTCTGATACTTTTCGTAGTTCCGTCACGGGAAAGGGCGGACGAACCTTACGCCCGGAGCCGCGATTATGACTTGCAGAATGTTCGAACGCACTTGTGGTTCGATCTCGACCAACGCACGATTCGAGGAGAAGCGACTGAAGATATTTCGACGCTGCGCGACAACGTTTCCCAACTCCAGTTCGATTCGGTAGATCTCAAGATCGAGAACGTGAGCGTCGACGGCAAGCCGGCCAAATACTCCACGACACCCAACGATCTGGTTGTCTCCCTCGACCACCTCGCGCGGGTGGGAGAACAGCATGAAGTTCTTATCCTTTACGACGGCCATCCCAAGAAGGGCGTCTATTTCATCCTGCCCGACAAAAATTACCCGCAACAACCCAAGGAAATCTGGACCCAAGGTGAAGCGGAAGACACGCGGTATTACATCCCGATTTACGACTATCCGAACGACCGCACAACCTCTGAAATGCTGCTGACGGTCCCGGGCCCCTGGATCACGATTTCCAATGGCCGGCTCATGGGAGTGAAAAACGAGCCGGACGGCACGAAAACGTGGGACTGGAAACAATCGGAGCCGCTTTCGACTTACCTGATTTCAGCCATCGCCGGGGAATTCGCCGAGAAGGATGACTCGTGGCATGGCATGCCGCTGCGGTACGTGGTGCCGCGCGGAGAGGAAAGTAAAATCGACTCGACGTTCTCTCGCACGAAACAAATGCTCGATCTCTTCTCCCAGAAATTGGATGTTCCGTATCCCTGGGCGCAATACTCGCAGGCTTTTGTGGACTTCTTCGTGGAAGGCGGGATGGAGAACACGAGCGCTACAACGCTCACGTCCCGCGAATTGGTAAATCCGAGCCTCGCACCGGAAGAACGCACGGGCGCCGATACGGTTGAATCGCACGAACTGGCGCACCAATGGTTCGGCGATCTGGTGACCTGCAAGGATTGGGCAAACCTGTGGCTGAACGAAGGTTTTGCGACATATTTCGAACACTACTGGATGGAACAGCATTACAGCGTGGACGACGCCGACTACGAATTCTGGCGCGAACAGGCGCAGTGGTTCCGGCAGCGCCGAATGTTTCCCGCGCCGATCGTCAACCACGATATCAATGATTCGGTGCAATACGAGGGGAACGTCTACACAAAAGGCGGCTGGGTTTTAAGGATGCTGCGCGAGCAGCTCGGGGACGATAATTTTTTTCACGCGCTGCACTATTACCTGGAAACACACCGCGGGCAAAACGTTGTGACCGCCGATCTGCAGAAATCAATCGAACAAGCGACTTCGCTGGACGTCGACGAATTCTTCCACCAGTGGCTCTATCGCGCCGGCGCTCCGCAATTCGATGTCAGCTACAATTACGATAGCGGTTTTAACCAGGTTGATCTCAGCGTCAAGCAGGTGCAAAAAATAGAAGGCTTGGTCGGGCTTTTCGACGTTCCGGTGACTGTCGAAATTGCAACGGCAACCGGCAACAAGACATACCCGATACGCGTCAGCCAGACGAGCCAGAATTTCACGTTTCCGGTTGATGGCGCGCCGCTGATGGTGATTTTCGATAAGGGCGACAAAATTCTGAAAATCTCCGATTTCAAGAAATCGACCCCGGAACTCGTCTACCAACTGAAACATGCCGAGACAGTGCCCGACCGCGCGGACGCAGCCGATGCGCTCGGAAACCTGAAGGGCGATTCCGACGCCGTGGCCGCGCTGGGCGACGCCGCGCTTCACGATCCGTTTTGGGGAATTCGCGTGGAGTCTCTTAGAGCACTCGGCCGAATCGGCGGCGCCGCGGCGGAAACGCAGATACTGGCAGCCAGCAACGATGAAAAACCGTGGGTGCGCGATGTCGCGGTTGGCCAGCTGGGGCATTTCAAGGATGATGGCTCACTTCCTTCGGAGTTAACGGAAATTGCCGCAAAGGATAAAGCGTATCGCGTGCGCGCGGCCGCGCTCAGTGCAATGGGCCAGATACGCGCTCCCAATGCGTACGATACGCTCGTGGCGGCGGTGAGATCGGATTCGCCCGATGACGTGATTCGCGATGCCGGACTGGAAGCCCTAGGCACCCTTGCCGATGACCGCGCCGTGCCGTTGCTGCTCGAATGGTCGGCCCTTGGAAAACCTCTGCGCAGCCGACAAGCGGCGATTTTGGCGGTTGCGAATCTCGACAAGAAAAACAAAAACATTACGAAAACTCTCGTTTCGTATTTGCATGATCCCTATTTCGATGTGAACTTCTGGGTTCTTTACGGGCTGGGCTCCCGCGGTGATCCCGATGCGATCGGGCCTCTCGAGGAATTGCTGAAAAGCGATGACTTGAGCATGGGCGAAAGATCCGTCGTGGAACGCCAGATCACAGCGCTCAAATCGGGCGGCGCGAAATAGCCGCCGTAATTTGGCGCGCTATTCCATCAGCAAGATACGCAGGTCACGAAAATTATTGCCGGTTGGCCCGGTTACAACCGCATCACCCAATCTCGCGAAGAAATTATAGGCGTCGCTGCGCTGAAAAAAGTCGGCAGGGTCCAAATCGGCCGCACGGGCGCGAGCCATCGTTTCGCCATCGGCAACGGCTCCGGCCGCGGGACTATTCCCGTCGATTCCATCCGTACCAGCGCTGAGAACCGCAAGTTTTTTCATCGCTATTTTCCGGACGCATGCAAGCACGAAAGCGGAGTTGCGTCCTCCGATACCGTCGCCCGTGACCGGACTTTTCACTTCTCCATCCGCCAGCACGGCAACCGGCCGCGTGGGATTCGCTTTTTTCTGCGCTTCCAGGAGAGCGAGCAAATGGTCGGTGGCCCGATCAATCGGCCAGTTGTCGGTCGAAGTGTCACAGAGACAAATGAATCCTGCCGATTCGCAAGCGTGATGC
>Ga0182024_10027007_pt1 | contig 10066 bp, 13 predicted proteins | sample P32metaG_FD_120480 | JGI IMG/M metagenome (GOLD analysis project Ga0182024, IMG submission 120480) | Permafrost microbial communities from Stordalen Mire, Sweden - P3-2 metaG (Illumina Assembly) | ecosystem: Environmental > Terrestrial > Soil > Wetlands > Permafrost | place: Sweden: Stordalen...
GGATGAGATAAGTACTGCGAGCTTCCGAATAGCTCGTCAGCTTGCGCTTCGTGGAGCGGGCACGTAAGACAGGGCTCAACCCTCTAAACCGCTGAAAAAATGGTGGGCGCTATAGGATTCGAATCCGTACCCCAATAATGATTCAACAACTTACAGCGCATGGACGGCATTGTAAGATGATCTTAGCAGATGTAGCAAGGTGCGAATGGCAGGTAAACGGCAGGAAAGAAATGGCCCTGCATATTGCAGGGCCATTTTCAGCGCACCGGGGAACTTGGGGTTACGGTTTAGGCTTTACCCGGCGGTCAGTATCCTCTACGGGTCCATGTCCGGTCCCTCTGTGTTTAGGTGGTCCCACGTCTGTCACTTTCGGACCCTGATCATCCGTTTTCTCTTTTGGTTTTTCTGTCACAGCATCTTGCTTTGCATCTGTCATGGGGTAGACCCTGATTCCGTCGTAATGATCTCCTGTGCTGACTTGTGTTCTCACCACTCGAAGCTTCCTCTGCTCTTCCAGACGATTTATGGAATCTAAAACCGTATCGCGGTTTACAAGTTTGTGTTCGCGCATCAGTTCGCTAACCGTGATCCCTTCGGGGTGGGTTCGGACTATGGCGAGTATAGTGGCGTCAGCTGCAGACGTTTGATCGAGTGTCATACACACAATTATCTCACCAAAGGAACCCCATGTATCTCACCAAAGGAACCCCATGCCAATACCTATTGCTTCTCACCGTCGCGGGCGCCTGCGCTGTCAATCCCTGATTTGCTTCCAAAAAGCAGAGATGGCTTTTCCGGCTTGACCCAAGGCTTTTTCCAGTGCTTGCTTCTGCCCGGTGGTGAGCCGTCCCTTGTCTTTGATAACCTGAGCGGCGCACTTGGGCAGCCCTGCTTCCAGATATACCAGCAGCTCCGTCAAGTGAGGCATGTAGGGTTGTGGGTTTTTAGCCGCGTGCAGTGCAGCCGCTTTGACGAGCTTGGCTTCTGCCTTGCGTGCGGTTTCTGCTTCCTGTTTTCGTTTTTCGAGTTTCTCCTCTAGCTCACGCCGTTCCTTGGCGAAAGCTTTGACCCTGAGTTTTTCCTTCGCCTGCTTGGCTCGATACGCCGCCATCTTTTTAGCGTCTTCTTCTTTGTTGGCGTCGTATTCGAGTTGCGCCATTTGCTGGATCTCCACGGCGTCGGCTGTCTGTTTTGCTTTGAATACAGCGGCCTGTGCATCTAGTTGTCGCTGTCCTTCGACAACAGCTGCACTCGCGGTCATATGGTTTATTCGTGCGGTGACTAAGCCTCGCGCCGCACGTTCGAGGATACTGTTCATCTCTCGAAGTAGGTAATCCGCACTTACTAGCTCGGCAATAGGTGTGGGAGAACTCAAGCCGATAACCTTGTGGTACAGACCATGCTCCCAGTTTGTTTGAATCCCAAAATCCTCAACCATCAATACTGCGAGTGCAGCATGGACGGATGTCCGTGCCCGTTTCTTGTCCTGTCCGTCTGATTCAGTTAAACCTATTTTTTCAGCTACAGACATGGCAGTGTACGCATGCGAGGTACAACCGGGCAACCCAGCGGGTAACCCAGCAATGAAGGACGGCGCATAGCGTATGTACTCGCGTTTAGTGTGCTTGTCGATGTCGGCAAGTTTGATCTTGCCTTCAGCGAAAGCTAAGACAGTAGCGCGAACGCCTTCAATAATCTCTCCAATACCGTGGCTGTAAGCGGGGTCATTGTCCGACACCATCTTTGATAGCATCTCATCATCGGATAAACCGGCCACGATGAATTCGGCACTCTCGAACTTGAGTTGCTTCAGAGCTTCTACCCGATGGTGACCATATGCCAGTTCTAGCTTCCCAGCACGGACGCGGCCTAAGACGTTGCCGTCGAAGCCCGTGGCTTTGATGTTCTCCATGAGTTTGTCGACTTTCGTCTGGTCCAATGGGAGTTTGTTTAAGGCACGGAATGGGTTGGGCAGCACGTCGGTTAGCTTAAATGTCATTGTTGGCATACGTTTCCTCCGATTATACGTTGCAGCAGATGCACTCCGAATTTCTTACCGCATCGGGTGCTGACGCCTTCGGCGTTCAATGCCCATGCGATGCGGTAGAGGCTTAGGTTGTCCTTGCTTCGCCATTGCAAGATGCGTTCTACTACAGAGCGCTCGTGGTCGAATTCATGGCTGGGGTGCATACCGAATGGGTGTCTTCCGTCCACCCGCTTCTGACCGCGCCAATGTGCCTTACCCGCGCTTAGCCGTTTGACCGTGGCGTCACGGTCCATTTCTGCCATTAATCCGTTGATTCCGCCCTGCACACTTTCACAAAGGTTGACGCCGGTCGAATCCAGTACTGTGATACCGGCATCTCGACAGAAACCTATGAAGGACCAGAACGCCGGTTGTGTCCGGCCAATTCTTTTCCCGCAGTATGTAATGACTGTCTTCACGTCCGAAGACAGCAGAGCGGAGATGAGGAGTTTTCCGGCTGGCCGGGCAGACATAGGTAGTTTGCCGGTAACGCCGTCGTCAGTGAATTCCTGCTGAATATCGTACTTCCCAGCAGCGAAGTTAGTACAGGCGTCCCTTTGAACGGGTAAGCCCTGCTTTGTCTTTCCATCGTCACCGGATGTTCTGAGGTACACGTAGCACGGTTTCATGGTGTTTGATCCTTTCATAGGTTGTAAGTTGGGCTAACTGTTGGTGTATAGTGTGCGTTGAAACGGATTCACGATTCCCGCCAAACATTGATTCACCTAGTAGGTAAGAGAGCAGGTATAGTCCAATGGCCAGGCAGCGCTTTGCCATCGCTTAGACGCAGCCTAAACGCTCAGAAAGGCCATTTTAATAAGTAGTCGGTAAGAAGACAGAGCACCCCAGCATTGCCATAGCATTGCGTTTATCATTCCATGTAGACTGCTTCCGTTTTCCTGCTGACCGGCTGGTTCTGCTGCTGGTTTGCTTATACCCCGGACAGTGGTACGATATCTGGGGATTGGCGCGATTGGGGCTTTGACGAAGATCCGCTTGCGCCGACGCTAACACCGCAGGACGAATTGGAGCTTGCTTGTCTAGGAGACGTATGAAATACACTTTGCTGTTTCTCACCTTGGCACTGGTAGCTGCGCCAGCGCAGGACTCCGTCACTACCAAGACGGATGGAACCACCACGAAAACCGAAGTGGTTAACGGTAGCCAGCACACGCAGTACACAACCACGTGTGCTCCCGACGGCAAGTCCTGCACTACACAGGACACTACGTTAGATCGAGACCTGACGGGTACACACGACTACAGAAAGTACATAGCAGACCGGAAGCAGTGGTGTAAAGGTAGAGGGTTCAAGGGACGAACGTGCAACAAGCAATGGGCGGCAATGGTGGGTCCATTCCACGGTTCGCGCTACGATTCTGATTAGACTTTGGGGTTCTTTGCAACCCTTGCGGCCCGCGCTCGCAATTGGGTGCGGGTTAGTGGGTTAGTGCGCAGATAGATTGCAAGAATTAGTCGTCTACACGTTCTAGTGAACACAAAAGCACAGCGTAGACGGTCCCCTGCTTCGACACCTTCCTAGGGACGTGTAAGCAGACCGGCGGACCACGTACCGGATGAGCAATCAATCACAGGAGTATGTCCAGCACGCGGAAGGAACCAACACCTTACCACTGCTGGCCGGACTTGACCCATTGATCTAGCAACACGCTATTAGCCGCTTGGCTTGACCAACCCAGCCACAGGAGATGGTTACTCACGGCACGTTGTCAATGAACTCTTGGGAATTTTTGGTGCGTTATCTGTGTTGATATGACACCAGTATGTAAACAAAGGACTTATGCAGCGCACTTACTGAGTCGCGCACTCCTTTATATGTGCACGTGAACCCGAAAAGCCTCACCGCCAGAATCCCCAACGGGAACCTTGTAGCTGGGAGAACCTTTCACCCTGTACCTTGCGCTGTGGGTTGTATTACTGTCAACGATGGTACGGTGACCGCGAGGTTACAACACACGCTCGGCATGGCCTAGACTTTCTTACTCCAACACTGACTGTCTCCAGGGTATTTTTGCGTGACTTATCCGCATGTTGTCTACACCAGCATGTATAGCACTTTGAAGTGCTATAGGTGCCTGTTACTGACCACCTATTGACAGACCATAGCTACCCGTGCGAGATGGCTGCACAAAGGTGTGCGAGATGCGGACCATCTGTTAGAAATGCGGACCATGTGGTCCGCATCGTGTATACGAGTGTTTAACTGAGTCAGACAGGGGAGGGGCTTGACTTTTCCCTGTTAAGGGTGTACACTATAGATAGTGATAATTTCAGTGGGGTTTCACCCCGCTGTCGTCCCCTCCCGTAATTCCATCTACAGATAATTGACCCGGCTGGCCTCTGAGCCTTCTTGATATTTTCACCGTAGCTACAAATTCAACAACAATAGGAGAACTATGTCATTGAAACGCAGATCCTCGCCAATTTTCACGGCGAGCACACCGGCGCTCACGCCGGACATCCCTGCCAAACGGGCAGGGCTAACAAAAGACCAATCCATACACGTCCTGCAAGGCATGTTGGCCAGCGAGCGCAGACGACACGCAAAACTCATGACCTTAGTGCTCAAGACTCTGGATGGCGTTACAAACGAACTAGTGGCGGCCAGAGCGGCTTATTTTGCTCAGTTGCAACTGCAATTCAGGCCCACCCAATCACGGAAGGAACAGTAAGATGACCGACGAGCAACTAAAGGAAGACCTAGCCATCCGCAGGGCGCTTAACTCCGTATTCCTTCAGTGTGGGATGCGACCCCGACCCGACGCAGAGTCACAGCTTCTGAACAAGCTGCGAGAACTCGGATGCACTCTCGATATCTCATCCGGCTACCTTAAAATCTTTCAATCAGGTACCGAAGTTGCTCCTAGTGGAGCAGCCGAGAGAATCCGAAAGGACAACCCGCAACTGTTCGCGGCCGATCCGAAGCGGGATGCAGTTTCGAGTCTCGAAGACCTAGAACGCGGGACGAGCAAGGAAATTAGTCAGGCGAAAAGTCAGTACATTCGTGACCACGGTATGAGCGCATTCGCCGCGTTGCCACGAACCAAAGTACAGGCCGCACACCAGAATGCTGAAGTAAAACCAGACATGAGCCGTGCGGAATGGTTGGCATTGCCTGTCTCAGAACGTGCGAGATTGTCAACTATATTTGACCCTGCGACTCTTTCAAAGATCATTGCGCGGCGTGGATAACTACATAGCTACTTCAGTTTAAAACCTCCCCATTGCGGTTTCGCGTGCCTCTCCCGCAGTGGGACGAGTGGGCCGGTCCAAAGTAACCGGCCCACTTTCCAAGGCACGCAGAAGAGGCAAAGTCAAAATGTCAGAAGATCAAACGAAGATTCAAGTCAGTTCAAAGGAAGAGTTGGCCGGTGGTCAACACAGCCTAAAAGATGAACGGGTTGGTACTGAAGGATTAAACCAAAACACCCTTTCGTTTTGTCGGGGTAAAAATGTCGAAAGTAGTTCCAACCCATATTCAGGCAAGGCGAGAAACGATTTGAACCACGGCGCTCAAGTAGCTGGCCGACAACTAGAGCGCGCGAAGCCAACTGACGCAAAAAACGTTGGCGACGGTAGTTATCCGGGAGACACAAGGCAGACAACTAAAAAGCTGGGCGATGTTGCTGGGCCGTCGATTACACAGGCCGCGAATGGGCAAGGCGGGCCACGATCACCACGCGGCCAATTTCCTCAAAACAGGGCTGACACGAATAACAGAGGAGGTTCCTTCGGGAATCAGCACGCCGATGGATCGTGGCCCGATCCAGCCGACGCTAACAACTAACTACGTAGTTAGGTAGAGTTTGCCTTCGCTGCGAGATGCGAAGGCTTGGGCAGGGGTCCATTTTCTCCTAACCCTGCTCATGGAAACCCGGCACCGGTTTAATCCTCTGATTGCCGGGTGATCTTTTAGTGATTTTTTGAACAACAATCGTGTTGCAAATAAAGGTACTTGCAAGGGTGAAAATTTGTGATTTGCCCTGTGCGCGACGAAAACAAGAAAGGGTAACAGCTATGGGTCTGAGCGATGAACGACAGTCACAGGCAGAGATCGAATCGACAGGCGCGGCGCTAGGCGAATACTGGCGCTCGCAAAAGTCGAAAGGTACTCAGATGGCACTCCACGGCGGGAAGCCAGCCGATACGTCTTATGCGAACTCCTGGCATCCGGCCAGCCGTAACGAAATTCGAGTGTGGCGGCCAGCACTAGAGGTACCAGTCGGTCAAGATGTTCAAGATCATAACAGCATGGTAAGTAGTCTGGGCGATCCCGAAAGATTTCAGCACTTATGGAAGGGCGGGAGATGACAATTCAAGAAGTCGCAGCAAAACAACGATGCTCCACACGCAATGCGCGGCGATTCTGCACACGTGGCTTAGATGGGCACATTCTGAAGTCATCCAAAGGAACTAAGTCGATTTACATAGAACCGGCTGACTTCGCAGAGTGGCGCATCCTTTGCGGGTTCGAACCAAAACCACTAAAGGTATCCAAAAAGCCGACAAAGATTGCGATTAGAAGCCCGCACAGCGACGAACGCAAGCCGGTTGATGTACCAGTACCTCCTGAAGTAGTAGCACCACCGAAGCTATCGCCCGCTCTGGTACACGAAGTCGCGATACACGAAACTCTAAAGTTCCTCGATTCGATTCCGGTGGAACAATGGCCAAACGACCTTGATCAGTGGTTTGAAGAAGATATATCTGTGATGGAGCGCGGGCGCGTCCTTTGGTTACAGCCCGCATGTCCAGGCGGACCTATTACGAATCAACCGCACGCAACTAGCAGCAGTATGCCAAGCCCGGAGAACTATGCGAAGTACGTGCGAGCAGGCGCAATCATTTCGATCTGGCATGCAAGGCACGATCCACATCCTGTAGTAAGACGATCACGCTTTACCACACAGCAATTTTCACGATAGAGGAGCTTATATGACAGACACAAAGATGTTTTCACGCGATGAACTTGCACAAAAGTACTCAGTGAAACGCGAAACAATTATTCAATGGGAAAAAGCGGGAAAGCTGAAGCCCATTCGCCTTTCCGCGCATACTGTACGTTTTTTCCAAGCAGATGTCGAAGCGTTTGAAACTGCACAGAAGGCCGCGCAATGACCACGGTAGTCCTTTTGCTTTGCGTCGCTTGGTTGCTGGTCACCTATAAGGTGACCAGATGAACTATAAACTGGTGATCGTGAATTTCAGGTATGACGACCGGCAACAGAGTGCCAGTGACTTTGCCGAGCAGGTATTGCTGTTGCTCCAGAACTCAGGGTATTACGTGGTAGGTGTCAACGATACCGTGATTGTGCAAGCAACATACATTGCAGGGATTTTCTACAACGGACAAGAGCAGATTAGTGCACTCATCGGCACCTATTCAACGGACATGTCTGACAGCACCATCGGAGCGGCGGTAGCGGCTCTGGTGATTGGCATCCCCGTTTATACAAGTTCCACGCCGTTGGAGCTAATCTCCGTTGCCTGCACCGATGCACCCGCACCCGCTGCTGGGGCTGGAGCACCCAACCCGAGCGCCGAACCTTCGCCCGGAAACCCGTAATTGTGTGTTGGTACATTTGTTCCAACACACCATCGCTCTTGTGTGGAACATATGCGCCACACGGTGTGAATTAGATGTTCCACACCAAACGGGCTGTGTGGAACATCTGTACCACACAGGTACAGTTAACCTCAATGTTTGTGGGGGTTTAATGGGGAGGGCGCAAATGCCTAGATTTCCCTTAACGGGAAAGTGTTTCTGCCTGAGGTTATTTTACTTGTTTTTTGACTGGTGAGTAAGTAGCGCGAAATTGCTGGAAAATCAAACGGGAATCCAACTGGGGATCTTTAGCCCTGCAAGATGATTGACCTTTCTGAGTGTTCCTTCTGATTTTTTGCTTCTGGTTCACCAGAGGTGATCCAACTATTACACAAGGTGATCCTATAGGAGTGCTAGGCATGGGCCACGGAAAAAAAGGAGAGTATGAAAAGTGAGAAAACAGGAAGTTACAAAAAAAGTAATAGACAGGGTAGCACCTGCATTTTCAAACGCAGTTGGCACGGTGTTGCTTAAGATCATCGGCCTGACCAAGGTTCCCGACTGGAAGACCAGTCACATCGAAGGATTCTATAGTACACCGACAACAAATCAGAAGCTGGGTTGGCTAGTCCGTCTCGAAAGGCACACCGTGAGAAGGGCAATCAAGAAACTTTTGCATGAAGGGTTGATAACCCCCAGCACCAGCACGAGAAATTCATACATAGTGAACACCGACAGGATTTCAGGCTTCCGTTCCACATATAGAGCGAGCCTAGCGCACGTTCTAGGTGAAAAGATTCTAAACGCTGTGCGGATGAAATTTCACAGACACCCCGATAGACAACCGGCCGCATTCGCGAGTATTCATCCGCTCCAAGACGGCAAGTGCAAGTGTGAAGGCTCTTTTTGTTCACATCCTACGGCAGAAAACATCGAAGATGAACCAGTAGCAGTAGCAGCATAACAAGCAACACCCACCGGATTTCCCGCCGGTGGGGATCTTATGGAAAACCTAAATTCGAACTGGCTCACGGCGAACGAAGCCGCGAGCTATCTCAACGTCAAACCGGCCACGCTGTTAATGTGGGCACGGCAACAAAAAGTTAAGGGCTTCATTCTTTCGGGAACCAGCCGCCACGTCTGGAGATTCCAAACGGTTGACTTGGATGCTATGCTGTCCTCGCCGTCCATTGCGCTCCCATCGAAAGGGGAAAACAATTGAGAGCGCACGGCGAAGGAAGCGTAACACTCGACAAGAGAAGCAAACGCTGGAATTTTTTCTTCTGGGAGAACGGTAAACGGCGCAGCAAGCAGGTAGGCACGTTGGCCGAGTATCCCACGAAGGCGGCCGCGTGGAAGGCAGCGAAGCCTTTACGTGAAGCTGTCGAAACCAAAACAACAATCACCACCAGCACAGCACCAACCGTGGCCGCGCTGGTAGAGCAATACCGAGCAGAGAAGATGCCAACGCGACATGACACAAGAGTCGGGTACGAATCGTGGATTCGCGTTTACATTCTTCCAAAGTGGGGGAACCACAAGATCACGGAGCTACAGGCGCGACCTGTCGAACTGTGGCTTGAGTCTTTGCCACTTGCACCGAAAAGCAGAGTCCACATTCGCGGCATTCTCAATTCGCTGTGGAATTTCGCGATGTGGAAGCAGGACATTCCACTCCAGATAAACCCCATCAGTCTGGTGACGATCAAGGGCGCATCGAAGCGGGTGCGACAGCCGCGTATTTTGACGGTTGAGCAGTTTCGCTTGCTGGTGCCGCATCTTCGGGAACCATTCAACACGTTAGCACTGATGTGCGTTTGTTTCGGGCTACGCATCAGCGAAGCACTCGCGTTGAAGTGGGGCGATGTGGATTGGCTGAACGGACTGCTTCGGGTAGAACGCGGCATCGTGCAGCAACGCGTAGACGATGTGAAAACCGATGAATCACGCCGGACACTCACAATCGCCAGCGACCTGCTAGAAATGCTGAAGGTCTGGAAGCAAGCAACACAATTCTCCGCGCCAGAGGATTGGATGTTTGCCAGCCCGGTACAGCTTGGTCGGCTGCCTTGGTCATATACGGGAGTCAAGGAAGAGTTACAACGGGCCGCTGATGCCGCTGGTATTGGGCATCTTCGCAGTCATGCCTTCCGGCATACGTATCGCACGTGGCTGGATTCAGTCGGTACGCCTGTAGGTGTACAGCAAAAGCTGATGCGTCACTCGGACATCCGAACGACGATGAACATTTACGGCGATGCTGCAACGCCGGACATGCGCGAAGCCAGCGGTAAGGTCGCGATGCTGGCCTTGAACGGCAGGTAAAAACGGCAGGTAATCCCGCTAACCTACTGAAAAAATGGTGGGCGCTATAGGATTCGAACCTATGACTTCCACCGTGTGAAGATGGCACTCTACCGCTGAGTTAAGCGCCCACTATGATGCGGTAAGTTCATCATTATACACATGTTCCC
>Ga0182024_10027008_pt1 | contig 10066 bp, 8 predicted proteins | sample P32metaG_FD_120480 | JGI IMG/M metagenome (GOLD analysis project Ga0182024, IMG submission 120480) | Permafrost microbial communities from Stordalen Mire, Sweden - P3-2 metaG (Illumina Assembly) | ecosystem: Environmental > Terrestrial > Soil > Wetlands > Permafrost | place: Sweden: Stordalen...
AATCCGCGCTCCGCGAACGAAGGCGGCCAGATCGTAATGCTCCGCCAATTTGTACAGGTAAGGATGAGTCGCCCGATCCGCTGTTGCCAGATTGTAATCGGTAACATTGCCGAGCTCGAACAACACCAGAGCAATCGCAGCCACGCCCACACCCCGCGCCGAGAATCGCGCCATCAGCAACCCCGCCGCAAGAAACGCGCATAGCGAAGTAATCATCAACCGATCCCCCGAAATCGCCATCGGCACTCGCGCCGCATAAAAAGCCAAACTGCCGAATGCCAGCACCGCCCCAACCCCCGCCAGAACCCATGAAACCCGAGTAGGGTAGGTCCCCGACCCGCCCTCTTCAGTTTTGCCGCCTGCCCTTATCGCATCCAGCCCAAAAGCCGCCAGCACCGCAACCCCGACCGCAAACAGAACAGTAGCCGCAGCCGGCACCCGAGCTTTTTCAACCAAAGGCGCCAGCGCATAGAACATCCCATGAAACACACTGTTCCCTCCCAGCGCAAACAGGATTCCGCACAACGCAAGGGTTGCAAGCCAGCGAACATACCGCTCGTGCCACCACAGAATCGCCCCAAGAATCGCGAGCGCGAACGCGGCAATTCCAACAAACGCATCAAACGCGCCATGCTCCATACCCGCAACAAAAATTCCTATCAACGAAATCGGCTTCATAGCATATTGAGAGTGGACCAAATAAGGCACTGTCTCCCCGAGCCCTTGCGGCTCATCCGCTCCAACCCATCGCACCGCCAACCGCCCAAACTCCGCCGCAGGCAAGGTTTGAAACGCGCTAGTCAGCCCTGTCATGAGGAACGCCAGGACCGCGCAAAACACCAGCCTGCGGTTCCGCACGCAAATCCACAACCACATCCCGGCCACCGCCAGCGACAAGAAAATCTGCATCTGGTGATGTCCCGCCAGCCACGTAACCCCTAGGAAAAATCCCGATAACACGGCGCTGGTAAGTTGTCCAGGGGCTATAACCCCGTCCCGTAAGGGCGGGGATTCGGCGATCTGTTGCCGGAAACGATTTTGCGGCGACAGGCCCCTAGCAACCCGCTCTCCTCGCTCCACCCGAAACAAAAACAAAAAAACGAGCGGAGCCCAAATCGCCCCATGCAGCATCTGCGGCGAATCCGTATACGCTACATAACCAGCCAGTGAGTAAACAATCCCACCCAAGATCGACGCAAGGCGCGACCGCCCCAGATCCCTGCATAGTGTGTAAGCCGTCAGCCCCGCCAGATAATGCACCAGGACATACCACCAATGCAGCACGTCCTGCCGCATCCATCCATGGTTGAGAGGCATCCAGAACAGCAGCCAGTTAATCGGATAAGCCGCCCCGGGTTGCGCTTGTCCAAACAGAGGCTGCCCCGTCCAGCTATACGGGTCCCACATGGGAAAACGCCACTGATGCCACTCGCCCGCCTGAAACTGGAACCACGGCAAAATGAGGCTCCCAATATCCCCCGCCTCGAGCCAAGTGTATTGATTGGTGAGCACCAGCTTCCAGTGAAACAGGATGCTGATAATCAGCAACACCCCCGGCCCCGCCAGACGTCGAAGGACGTTATCCGCGTTCATCCGTGTTCATCAGCGGCCAACGATTTTTAGTGCTTGTGGCTGGTCTGGTAATGATCGCCGAGCAGGTCCACTCCGAAATCGCCCTCATAATCCCGCCACACCGAGTGAATATGATTCGCGTTGTTCTGCGTATCGTCGTATTCGATCAGAAAAATCGGCGTCTGAATGCGATAGTAGTGCGGCTCGCCCTTTTCGATCCCGCCCGCCCACGCGAAATAGAGACCGCTCTCGCTCTTCTTAAACTGCTCCATCCGAGCCTCGGCAATTGTCGGCGGAAAATCGTTGGCGTATTCGGCAACCAGGCTTTCCAGCAGCTCGCGTTGTTTCGGCGTCAGCTTGGCATAAGGCAGGCCGCTGGGCTTCCCTTCGATCGCCGCCTTGCGCGAAGCCATCGTGATGATGTCTTTGTACGCTTCTTTATCGACGATCGCCACAGTGCGCTGCGCATCCGTCAGCGATTTCACCAGGCCGCGCCCCAGGTCCTCTTCGCGCGCCAGCGTCCGCAATCCATTCCGCGACGTGCCGCGAACCTCCGCCGGATTCGCTCCGAAGAAACTCGGCGTCGACGCGAGGTGTCCCTTCACGATCGTAAAATTGAGCGCCAGGTGATGACCTTCCACGCGATACGCCCAGGTGCCGGTTTCAGACGGCTCGCCGAAAATGCTGAAGTAATATTTTTCGGGATCGCGTTCGTTCGTGGGGTTGACCTCGATCTCCTTCAATACCTGATCGAGGCTCATCACCGTATCGGCTTTGATCACGCCCTGCTGGCTCAATCCGGCAGCAAGCAATGCGTGAGCAAGCTGGCGCGGTCCCGGCGCCATTTCGCGGAACGCGAGTCCTTTGCGCACGCGAGGGATGAAGTGCCAGTTGAACCGCTCTTCATCGGTGAAAGCGAAACTCGCGCGAGCTTTCTGATCCGGCGGCAGCGAAGCCAGGAAGTGGTTCGCCGCGTCGGTCATGACGCTGGGTGAGTTGATTTTGTAGTACGCCGCGGTGAGCATCAGGATGCCGGCGGAAGCAAGCAGCAAACGAGGGAGCAAGCGCATAATTGCCCTACAGTGTATCAAATAAGCTCGTTTAAGCTTCTGTCAAGCGTATATTAGCGCGATTTAAGGGCGATTAAGAACTCTAAAATGGCAGATCCGAATGCCCCGCGGGCATCATCGCCGAGCGGATCAGGTAAGGATGCGGGTTCACAGCGGCTCCGCCCAACCGAACTTCGAAGTGCACGTGAGGAGAAGTAGCGCGCCCCGTCGCCCCCGAAAATCCAATGATGTCCCCGCGGCGAACTTCCTGCCCCGGCACAACATCGAAGCGCGAAAGATGTCCGTACCGTGTGCTCATCCCGTTGCCATGGTCGATGACAATCAGCTTGCCGTAACCGCCATAGTATTCAGACCGTGAGACTATCCCATCCGCCGCCGCATGAACCGGGGTTCCGCTCGGAGCGGAAATGTCGACCCCGCAGTGGATGGCGCCTTCGCCCGAGAACGGGTCCGTGCGCTCGCCAAACCGGCTCAACAGGACTCCGTTGACCGGCCACATGCTGGGAACGATGTTTTTCTGCCAGGTCCGGGCATACTCATGATGCAAGCGCGAGAAGCTGGCTGATTTGAGGAAGTTGTATTCTTCGATGGATTCTTTAAAGGAGGGAACCAAAGGGCCTTCGTCGGAGATATCGGCGGTACCTTCAAGCTGCCGTTTCAGCCCGAGTGCGACGCTGATCTCACTCGCCATCAACTGCAGCGATGCCAACTTCTCCTCTTTCTCGTCAATTTCCCGTTGCTGAACCTGTAACTTGTTGCGGAGCGTGCCTACTTCAGAACGAAGGGTATTATAGTTCGAAACCTTCCAGGTCATGCGAAGGTAGCTGGAAACCGCCCCAAACAGGGAAAAAGTTCCGAATAGGGCGAGAGCTACAACAAGGTATAGCGCCTGGTGCGGGATGTGGATACGTCGGAGGCGTCCGTGTAAAGAATGGGCTAGGACGACTACGAAATAGTGCTGCTTCATCTATCTCCTAGTTTTTAATTCGACTGGGATCCCAGAAGAGATCATAGCCGGAGAGTACTACGCGCAGAACCAAAAATTAACGAATCCTCACTATATCCAAGTTACGACCTCATGTCAAGGTAAAATGGCCGTGTCATTTCGACCCGGCCAGGAAGTCGAGCCCGGCCTTATTCGGCAACGGAATTGCTTGGATTTCATCACCCAATCCTAATGCAAGATCTTTGTTTTCATCGTATTTCTGCCAATCAGGTAAAGTTTTACTGTTCGGGTTTCCGGTAGCCGCGAAGTTCACCCAGTACCAAGATATGACATCGCTCAGCGTGCGGTCAGCCTCCTCCCAGTTGCGCCCTGTACCAAAGACATAGGCAATTTCTGATGCGTGGTATGCCCCATAATGTTTCGCGCCGGGCGGCACGTGGCTGAAGTAATAGAGAAAAGCGGGAGATTTGCCGGTTTTGGTTTGCATGCGAGCCCATGTGCGCATTTGCAGACCGAAAGTCTGATCTCGCATGAGATGCGCGGATGCTGTCCACGCTTCTTCGTCTGAAGTGGCGGGGTAGATTTGCGAGAACTGGTCAACACTCGCTCCAAAGCGTTGTTTCGCGGTCGCTTGCAGCCCGGCGACGGTGATCTTTGGCGGCATGAATGCTGTGCCTTCGTCGGCGTTCGATCCGATCAGGATGGGCACGTCGTTCTGTTGACCCTTTTCGAAAATCGACATGACGTCGGTGGGTAGCAGCCAGCCGTCGACGTTGACGGAGAATGCGCCCTGCGTTTTCATGACGTCTTCGGCGGATTTGGCGCGGAGTTCCTTGATGCTACCGGCGCGTTCTCCGGATTTTTCGAGGTCGGCCAGTTTCGTCATCTTATTGAAATTAGCGCCGCTTTCGCCGATCGCGCGTTGGAACAAACCTTTTGTAAGCGGAGACGCAACCAGAACGTTGACGGCCCACGATCCGGCGGATTCACCGAAGATCGTGACGCGTTTAGGATCGCCTCCGAACGCTGCGATGTTTTTCTGCACCCATTGAAGCGCGGCGATTTCATCGAGGATGCCGTAATCGCCCGATGAATGATGTTCGGATTCCTGGGTGAGCTCGGGATGCGCGAAGAAGCCGAAGATTCCCAATCGATAATTGACCGTGACCAGAACGACGCCCTTTTTCGCGAGCTTCTCGCCGTTATAGATAGGCGTGGAACCGGAGCCCCGGGTGAACGCGCCTCCGTGAATCCAGACCATGACGGGCCGTTTATCCGATGCCGATTTCGCAGCGGTCCATATATTGAGGTAGAGGCAATCCTCGCTGACAGGCTGCGGCTCGGAGCGATAGAGCGAACCTTCCGGATACGGCGTCTGCATGCAGGTGGCGGAGAACTGGTCGGCTTTGCGAACGCCGGGCCAGTCGGCCGAGGGTTTCGGGGCACGCCAGCGCAGATCGCCGACAGGAGGCGCGGCGAAGGGGATTCCTTTATACACGCGGACGTCGGGATCGGAGCCGGGGACGCCGGATAGTTGTCCTTGCTCGACGCGGACGGGGTCGGTGATGGCGGCGGCTAATGGAAGGACCGCGGCGAGAATAATTGCGAGGGGCAGACGGGGCATTGGGGTATGATAGCCGTTTTAGAGGCTCGATGTGCTATTTGAAACGCGCCGCCGCCGTGTCACAGCCAAGCTCGCTATGCGAGCCGAGGCGCACAAGTTCGAGGCTGCGCCAGATCGTAGGCTGCCTGCATGCGAATCCAAACGTCGGGGTAGCGCCGAAGGCTTTGGCGAGGCGAATTGCCATAACGGGGGACACGCCCGCGTGGCCGTTAATCAGGTGCGAAGGTGTGGTCCGGCTTACTCCCAGCACCGGGAATTTCGGCGGCGCCGCGCAGGTACAGCATAGTAGAGGTCAAGGCACGTAATTGCCGATCATCCTCCATTATGAGAGGGCGGTATAATAGTTGCTTACAGGACTGCTTAGGAGTTTTGCGCATGAAGACCTACATAAAGTTCGGATCCGTGATCGTTGTAATTCTGGGAACGCTGCTGTGGCTCGCGATGGGCGGCATCAGCGAGACGAAGACTTACTACAAGACGATCGCCGAATTGAACCAGTTGGGCGACAGCGGCCAGGATCACCGCTTGCGTGTCGGCGGCGACGTGGCGGATTCGATCCATCGCGAGGGCCGCGAAGTGCGGTTCACGCTGACCCAGGATAAGCTGGTCTTACCGGTGGTTTATAGCGGGATCGAACCGCTGCCGGACACTTTCAAGCCGGGCGCGCAGGCGCTCGCGGACGGAAAGCTCGGCGCGGACGGCGTGTTCCACGCGACGAAAATCCAGGCGAAATGTGCATCGAAGTACGAAGCGAAGCCGATTCAGCAGCCGGCATCGACTGGTCCTCGCGCTTCACTATAAGGCTCTATGGAAAATATCGGCGCGCTCTCGGTTTTGCTCGCGTTCTGTTTCGCAATCTATTCGATTCTCGCCTCGGTCATCGGCAAGTTGACCAAGCGGCCGTTCCTCACGCTGTCGGCGGAACGTGCAGTGTACTCGATATGGGTGCTGGTCACGATCGCAGCCGGCATTCTGATTTATTCGCTGATGACCGGCGATTACCGCATGGCGTACGTCGCGCACTACACCAATCGCGCGATGCCAAGCCGATATAAGTACACGGCGTGGTGGGGCGGTCAGGAAGGGTCGCTGCTGTTTTGGAACTGGCTACTGGCGAGTTACGGCGCAGTGGTGGTCTTTCGAAACCAGCGCAAATTCCGCGAGATGATGCCCTACGTGGTCGCCGTAATGATGGCGACGCAGGTATTTTTCCTGACGCTGATCGTGTTCATCGAGAGTCCGTTCAAGGTGCTGATGCAGGGCGGTCGCGTTATCGATGTCGGCGACGGTCAGGGTTTGAGCGCGCTGCTTCAATACTGGACGATGATCATCCATCCGCCGATGCTGTATCTGGGCTACGTGGGATTCGTGGTGCCGTTCGCGTTCGCAATCGCGTCGCTGATCACCAAGGCGCCGGGCGAGGCGTGGATCCACGTGACACGGCGCTGGACACTTGTCACCTGGATGTTTCAGACGACCGGAGTTTTGCTAGGCGCGGGTTGGGCGTACGCAGTGCTCGGTTGGGGCGGCTACTGGGGTTGGGACCCGGTGGAGAACGCATCGCTGCTGCCGTGGATCACGGCGACGGCCTTTCTGCATTCCGTGATGATGCAAGAGAAAAAAGGCATGATGAAGGTCTGGAACATGGTGCTGGTATCGTCCACCTTCTTCCTCTGCATCTTCGGCACGTTTTTAACGCGCAGCGGCATCGTGAACTCGGTCCACGCGTTCGCGAACGGGCCGATCGGGATGTACTTCGTGGTGTTCTTGAGCATCGGCATCGCGGCGACAGTGACGCTGATCGTAAGCCGGCTCGATTTTCTGAAGAGCGAGGCATCGATGGAGAGCGTGCTGTCCCGCGAGTCGAGCTTCCTGTTCAACAACCTGGTTCTTCTCGCTAGCTGCTTCGCGATTTTGTGGGGCACTCTGTTTCCAGTGATCTCCGAGAAATTCACGGGTGAAAAGATCAGCGTCGACGCGCCATTTTTCAACCGGATCAATATTCCGATCGCGATGTTCTTGCTGTTGCTGACCGGCGTGGGGCCGCTGATCGCGTGGAGAAAAAGTTCCTTCGACAGTTTGCGACGGGCGTTTCTGTGGCCGACGGTCGCGGGCGCGATTGTCTCCGGCGGATTGTTCGCGATGGGCGTGAGGAGTTTCTACGCGCTGGTGTCGTTCGGACTATGTATGTTCGTTCTGGCTAGCGTCGCGATGGAGTTCGTGAAGGGTGCCAATGCGATCTCTTCGAAGGATAAGTCGAGTTTCATCACGTCCGTGATTGAGCTGACCCATCGCAACACGCGACGCTACGGCGGATACCTGGTGCACGTCGGCGTAGTGATCATGTTCATCGGATTCACCGGCAAGGCATTCGATATACAAAAGACGGTCGAGATCCAGAAAAACGATATCGTCTCGCTCGGCAACTATAAGCTCCAGCTCGTGGATATTCAAGAGGGGCAGAACGATAATTACCGCTGGCAGAGAATCATTGTCGATGCGAGCAAAAACGGCCAGCACATCTATACGCTGAAACCGGAAAAGCGGCTCTATCTGGCGAAGAACGAACCGGCCAGCGAAGTCGACATCCGGCGGCGTCCCAACGAGGATTTGTACCTCAACTTCGCCGGATTATCGGACGACGGCCAGAAAGTGGTGATGCAGGCGTACGTGTTTCCGTTGGTGAGTTGGATCTGGGTCGGTTACTGGGTGGTACTGAGCGGCACGATCATCTGCCTGATCCCCAGCAAGGTCCGGCTGATCTATCCGCGCATGGAGATCGTTGGCGTCGCGGGAAAACATGCGAAAGTTTAGCCTGATTCTGGCCTTTGCCACCGCTCTTTGCTTCGCGCAAACGGCGGTCGATCTCGATTCCGCGCCGGTCAACCGCGTGGCGAAGAAGCTGGCATGCAACTGCGGATGCGCGCAGGACATGACATGCCAGATGGAGCCGGGCTGCGGGATCTGCAAGCGCGCGAAGACGAAAATTTTCGCCGAACAGCAAGCCGGTAAAAACGACTCGCAGATTATCGACGAGTTCGTCGCCGAAAACGGCAAACAGGCGCTGTTCGTGACGCCCGCTTTGTTCGGCACGGCGGGGCCTTTCGTAGCGCTCTCCCTGGGCGCGATTGTCGTATTACTGGTGATCCGCAGATTGCGCAAACCGAGCCCTGCCGGAAACATTCCCGAGATCGATCCCCAAGTTCTGGAGCGCATCAACAAGGACATGGCGAAGCTCGACTGATGATACTTATTTCCGTGGTCGTGCTCGTGATCGCCGTCACCCTCTTTTTCACACTGACGATTCGAGCAAAGGACCTTCCGCCGCCCGACCCGGTATCTCCGACGCAATACCTGGAAGACCGCAAGGCTCAGATTTACGAGAACCTGCGTGACCTGCAGTTTGAGTATCGGGTGGGAAAACTTTCCGACGACGATTATCAGCAGACCAAGCTCGGATTGCAGAAGGAGCTGGCTGTGGTACTGGGAGAAATCGAGAAGTTCGGAACTGGCCCGGTGCAGGCAGTTCCGGTGCAAGCGCCGCCCGGGAAAGGTCCCGCGAAGGTCTGTCCGCACTGCAACGCGCAATTCCCCAAGCCGATGAAATTCTGCGGAGAATGCGGAAAGGCCATGGCACAATGAAGATCGCATTCTTGCTGTTGGCTACTGGCTCCTGGCTACTGGCTTCCGTCGACGGCACGGTGATGAACGCGACCACCGGAAAATCCCAGGCATCGGTCATCGTGACGCTGGTGCAGCCCGGCGCGCAAGGCATGCAGACGATCGCCACCGTAAAAAGCGACGCCGAGGGGAAATTTAAAATCGAGAAAGAGTTTCCGCCTGGCCCGGCGCTGCTCCAGGCGATTTATCAAGGCGTGCTTTACACTCTCGTCCTCCCGCCCGGCGGCCCGACCACTGGGGTTCGCGTAAAAATCTACGATACGACCGCGAAAGCTGGAGTCGCGAAAGTATCGCAACACATGATTCTGATCGAGCCGAACGCGAACTCGCTCGATATCAGCGAAACGTTCCTGATCGAGAACGACTCGACGGCAACTTTTTTGGATCCGGCGAAAGGCTCCATTCAGTTCTATCTCCCCGAGGCTGCGAACGGCAAGGTAGGCGTGACCATCAATTCTCCCGGCGGCATGCCGATCCAGCGGTCCGCCGAGAAGACGAAAGAGAACAACGTTTATAAAATCGCTTATCCGGTGAAGCCTGGAGAGAGCCGTTTCGATGTGAGCTACTCGCTGCCGCCCACAGATACGTTCGCAAGTAAGATCCTGCATGGTGAGGGAGTGACGCGCCTCGTGACGCCATCGTCGGTCACCCTTGAAGGCGAGGGCGTGCAATCGCTGGGGCAGGAGCCGCAGACCAAGGCTCATATCTACGGAGCCGGCGACGCCGATTACACCGTGAAGATTACGGGCACCGGCTCGTTAAGAAATGCGGATGCGGCTCCGTCCGACGACGAGGACACGGGCCAGCCTCAGATCGAGGAAAAAGCCGCTCGTGTCTATTCCCGCATGTACTGGGTGCTGGGCCTGGCGTTCGCGATTCTCGGCCTCGGAGGCGTGCTCCTTTATCGCAGGAGCGCGGCATAATCGCCCGCGACATGGACGCCCTCGAAATTGACGCCGTCTGGAAGTACTTCGGCGATTTCCCCGCCCTCCGCGACATCGGGTTTAAAGTCAACGCCGGCTCAATGGTCGCGTTGCTGGGCCGGAACGGCGCCGGAAAAACCACGCTATTGAGGATTCTCGCGGGGCTCGCCAAACCGTCGAAAGGATCGGTAAGAATCTACGGCTCCGAGGTTCGCGAGGAGTCAACCAGGCGGCGGATCGGCGTGCTCGG
>Ga0182024_10027009_pt1 | contig 10066 bp, 6 predicted proteins | sample P32metaG_FD_120480 | JGI IMG/M metagenome (GOLD analysis project Ga0182024, IMG submission 120480) | Permafrost microbial communities from Stordalen Mire, Sweden - P3-2 metaG (Illumina Assembly) | ecosystem: Environmental > Terrestrial > Soil > Wetlands > Permafrost | place: Sweden: Stordalen...
CCGTCGGTAACGACGAACGGCGCATCGAGGGGCGCGTATAAGTCGCGCATGACGGCCTCGGCTTGCGGACTGCTGGTCCCAATTACGATGCGGCTGGGGTGCATGAAGTCCGCGACCGCCGAGCCTTCGCGCAGAAACTCCGGATTGCTCACGACGTCGACGCGATGCCGCGCAACGGCGTTCTCGGCGATCATCGCCGAAACCATCTCGCTGGTTTCGACGGGCACCGTCGATTTCACGACGACGATCTTCGGTCCGTTCAGCTCGCGGCCGATCGTCGCGGCAACTTCCCAGATGGCCGATAGATCGACGCCGTCGTCGTGACGCAGCGGCGTTCCGACCGCGATGTAGACGATCGCCGTATCGCGCACTCCTCCCTCGACGTCTTCGGAGAAGGAAAGCCGGCCGGCGTGATGGTTGCCGACCATCATCTCGAGCAGCTGCGGCTCGAAGAACGGGAGTTCGCCGCGCCGAAGGGTCGCAATCTTTGCCGGATCGTTATCGAGGCAAACGACTGAGTTTCCGAACTCGGCCAAGCACGTCCCCGTGACCAGCCCCACGTAACCGGTCCCAACGATCGCGATCCGCCGTTGACCGTTGGGGTGATGCGAAGTCACCGATCCGACAATGCTTAGGCGGTGCGGCCCACCGTTCGTCGAGCCGTTATGCGAACCGTTGTGAGAGCCGTTGGATGCGCCGTCCGTCATGCGGGTGCGGCCAAGTGAGAAGAGCCTTTAAGCAAGACGGTACTCCCAATAGCAACGAACGAGGCGGTTCTGTGCCGGCTTCATCCAAGTCGATGGTAGGGGATGGTAAATCGAGCGTGCATCCTGGAAATGGGAGAAATAGTTAAGGCAAGTTGAGCAAACGTTAATGTTTGCAGGCGCCGCAGCTTTGGCCTCCGGCATTTCGCGCTTAACTCTCAGTTGTTATCCGGCGGCCGCGGGTCGGGCGGCTGGTGCAGGAAGTAGTTTTTGCCGTAGGGAGCTTGAATCTGGACGAACTTGCGCGGCGACTGGGTGAAGTCGAAGGCATCGTCCGGCGGGTTGGCACGGTGGTCGCTGGCGGCCAGCCAGTGCAGGCTAAACTGTTCCTCGACGAACTTTAGAATGCTGCCGTGCTCGTAGTGCGTGTGCGAAACGTAGCGCTTCTTGGCGTATGGCGAGATGATCAGCAGCGGGACGCGAAACCCTAAACCGTCATAGTCGACATAGGCGGGAGGTTCCGGATCGTACCAGAGACCCGGATCGTCCCAGAAGACGAAGATCGCGCTGGTGGACCAGAACTTCGATTCACCGACCGCGTTGACGAGCGAAGCGACCCACGAGGGGCCGGTATTCCCGTTACACATCGCGTGGTCGGAGTTCTTGCAGGTCGGCGTGATCCAAGTCACCGTTGCGAGCTTGCCGCTGGGAACGTCGGTGAGGAACTGCGTCGCGTTGGTGATTACGTCTTTCTTCCAGTCCGGTCCATAACAAATATGGTGAATCGCCTGGTAGGCGCTCCAAATGCCGTTGGTCTCCGTGAAGGTGGGGCCCACGCCCATGTCGCCGCGGCAGGGGTCTGGTGCGGTGCCGATGGGATACGTGTAGAACGCCCAAGGCAACTTGGCATCGTCGAGCTCGTCGCCGAGTGTTTTATTATCCAAGCAAACCGGGATCTGCTTTGTGTCCTCGCGATCCTGGCCGATCGTCCAGATCTCGTCGGTTTTACCGCCCGGACAGCCCCAGTCGGTGCCGGGATAGTTGCTTGTGGCGCTGGCCTGACCAGCGATGATGTACTGGTGCGAGACGAAGCTGCTGACGTCGAAGTTCGACGCATACATCTGATCGGCCAAGACATACTGCTTGGCCATCGAAAAATACGGCGCCGTCTCACTCTGCGGAACGTACGAGTACGGCGGATACTCGATCGGACAACGCGGCTTCCCCGTCTTTTTGCAGGTCCACCCAATCTTATCGAAGCCGTTCATCCGGCAATTCTTGCCCGGCATCTTTGGAGTAGCGTTGCACGCCGCAAAAAACGCAGCAGCGTTGTGCGAGACGTCCCACGTCGTCGCCAGGCTGATCGGCTTGAGCGTGATCTTTTGATTCTTTGAGTCGAGCCCGTAGGTCGCGGTCTTGGCGCCGGGGTAGCCGTAAAAAAGATTGTTGAAGCTGCGATTCTCTTGAATGATGATAATGACGTGCTGAATTTTTTTCGGGCCCGCAAGCGGTTCGATCGCCGTTTGGCCCGGATGGAGATCGACTACCGGAACCGCGGGCGATGAAGCTACACTACCCTTACACGCGCAAAGGAGTAATGTCATCGCCGCGATCGCGAGCGGAAGCTTTCTCACGGCGCTCCTAGTCGTTATCCGGCGGACGCGTGTCGAGCGGCTGGAGCATGAAATAGTCCGCGTTATACTTCGCCTGGATCGGAACGAACTTCCGTGGTGACTGGTTGAAATTGAAGGCGTCGGCCGGCGAGTTCGCGCGCTTGTCGCTGGCGGCCAGCCAGTGTAGGCCGAACTGTTCCTCGACGAACTTTAGGATGCTGCCATGCTCGTAGTGGGTGTGCGAAACGAGCCCTTTTCTTGCGTATGGTGAAATAATGAGCAACGGAAGGCGGTATCCCAGGCTATCGTAATCGCTGTTCTTTAGGTAGGCCGGAGGCTCGGGGTCGTACCAGCCGCCCGAGTCGTCCCAAAAGATGAAGATCGCAGTGGAATCCCAGAACTGCGATTCGCCAACCGCATTGACGAGCGACGACACCCAGGACGGCCCCGTATCAGATCCATTGCCGCCGTGGTCGGAGTTTGCGTACGTCGGCGTGAGCCAGGTCACTGCCGCAAGATTGCCGCCTTTCACATCGCTAAGGAACTTTTGCGGCGGCGATTTGACGTTGTCCCAGTCCTTACCGTAGCAAATGTGCTTGATAGCTTGATACGCGCTCCAAATTGCGGTTCGGTAGCCATTGCCGTCCGACTCGGTGCCGCTGCCGCAGGTCGTCCCGCTGCCCTCGGCCTTGAGTGGAACTGCGTAGAACGCCCACGACAGGCCTGCCTTATCGAGCTCGTCGCCAAGCGTTCCCCCCGGAGGATCCCAGCAAGGGAAGATCGTCTTGGAATCCTTTAAATTGCGGTCCGCGCCAAGGACCTTAATGGCATCACCCGGAGCACCCGGACAGCCCCACAATGCATCGGGATAGTCATACGTATGATCGGGGTTTACGCCCGCGATGATGTACTGGTGCGACTCGAAGCTACTGATGTCGAAGTCCGAAGCATACATCTCGTCAGCTAAGACGTATTGGCTTGCCATAGAAAAATATGGCTTGGTCTGGCTTTGCGGTACGTACGCGTACGGCGGATACTTGACTCCTTTCGGGCATTTCGGATGACCGTTGCCGCCGCACCCCCACGTCTCGTTGTTGAAGCCGTTCATCCGACAGTCCGTGCCCGGGATCTTGCCCGTGCCGTTGCAGGAGAGCATATAACCGTTGGCATTATGCTGGAGGTCCCACGGCGTTGCGATCGTGACCGGCTGCAGCTCGATCTTCTGGCCGCTGGAGTCGTAGCCGTAGGTTGCCGTCTTAGCCCCGGGATAGCCGTAAAAGAGATTGTTGAAACTGCGATTCTCTTGAACGATGATGACGACATGCTGGATCTTGCTCTGCGACGCACGCCGCTGGATCGGCTCGCCTATTCGTTGCAGGGTGAGACCCGGAAGGCCCGGCGACGAAGCGAGCCGGCCGTTTCCCCCGCAGGCGCAGAGAACGGCCGATACTCCTATCGCCAGAGCCAGGTTCGGCAACGAAATGCAACGCACGGGCTTTGTCCTTTAAAGCGGGTGAACGGAACGCGGTTTCCTTCGCGATTCTCCCGCGTCCTGTATAAATACGCTTGCACTGCTCGAGAAAGGTGAGGAGCGGCGGCTAGCGCACCGTCAGCGGTATCGTGCGCTCGACCGTGTCGCCGCGCGTATTTGTTGCAATGACGCGCATGTTGAACGTGCCGCGAATGAACCACGGCAGCGGCGCGACGGTGTAGGTCAGCGCAAAGCGTCCCACGCCGGTCTTTACAAGAGTCATCGCATAGCCCCCGATGCGCGCCTGCACGCTGGCGACGTTGGAGGTCGTGACGACGCTGCCCGAGACGGTGTCGCCCGGATGGACGGTCGTCTCGCTTATCGCGACCGCGAGAATCTGCGGCGCCGCGTTGGGCGCCAGGCGCGGTACCTTGACTGCGAGCCGAGGAGGCGTGACGACCGGCGACGGAGGTGCCGTCGAGGCGGGCGAGGCCGAAGGAGAGGCGGCGGGCGGCGTAGCGGTGGCCTGCCCTGGTTTAGCGACGCCGGCCCGCTGCGAGGCGCCCGGCCGCGGCGGGGTCCTCGGCGCCGGCGGCGGTCCCGCTCCGCCGGAATGAGCCGCATGGCTGCAACCGGCAAACCAGAGCAAAGCCGCGCCGATCGCTAGGGCGGAACGGGCGTTAGGCATGCACGCTAGTTCTTGGGCCCTCCGCGCTTTCCGCTCGGGGTGACAACGACGGCGACGCGTTGAAAACTCCAGCCGCATGGCCGAAACTAAGCGCCCCACCTTCAGCGTCGTGGTTCCCCTCTACAATGAAGCCGGAAACGTCGCACCGCTCTTGGCGCGAGTCTCGGCGGCAATCGAGCCGTTAAGAGCTCAGTTCGATCACGAGATCGTGCTGGTCAACGACGGCAGTACCGACGGCACGCTCGCTGCAATCCGCATGGAGATGCAGCGGCAGACCGCGATCGTGCTGGTCAATCTCTCGCGCAACTTCGGCCATCAGCTCGCGGCGACCGCCGGCATCGAGATCGCGACCGGGGACGCCGTGATTTTGATGGACGGCGATCTGCAAGATCCGCCGGAGCTTATCGAAGATTTTTTGCAAAAGTGGCGCGACGGGTACGACGTCGTGTATGCGGTACGCCGCACTCGCAAAGGCGAAAGCCGTTTCAAGCTCTGGACCGCGCGCGCGTTTTACCGGATTATCAAACGCCTGACCAAGATCCCAATTCCGCTGGATACCGGGGACTTTCGTTTGATGAGCCGGCGCGCCGTCGAGGCCGTACGGCGGCTCCCCGAGCGCCATCGCTTTCTGCGCGGGATGGTGAGTTGGGTCGGCTTCAACCAAGCAGCGCTCGAGTACGATCGCGACGTGCGCTATGCCGGCGAGACGAAGTATCCGCTCTCCAAGATGGTTCGCTTTGCGATGGACGGCATCACCTCGTTCTCCGACGTCCCGCTGCGCTTTGCATCCTATTTTGGCTTCGCAGCCAGCGTCATCGCCTTCGTCTATGCCGTGATCATCATCGTTCTGAAAACGTTCAGCCTGAAGCCGGCCTTTTACACTCCCGGCTGGGCCTCGACGATCGTCGCCGTGCTCTTCTTGGGCGGCGTGCAGTTGATGAGCCTAGGGATTCTCGGCGAGTATCTCGGGCGCGTCTACGACGAAGTTAAAGGGCGGCCGCTCTACATTATCAGCGACATCGAACGATCTTGACGTATCGTCCGGTCGTCGACTCCATCGCCGTTCCGACTCCGCTCGATCCGTTCTCCGCCGTCTTCTTCGTCGCCGCATTCGTTGCGGCCGCGATGCTCACCGCGCGGCGCCCGGCGTACGGACTCTGCGCGCTGCTCCTGACGACGCCGATTGCCTTCGCGCACGATCTTGCGGCAACGACGATCACGCTGCCAAAGTGCGTCTTGCTCGGCGTGCTGCTGGGACTGACGACCTATTCCGGCGTCGCTGGGAGGTTGCGCCGCCGGCCGGCGCCTCTGCTTGCGGGCGCCTTTGCGTTCTATATACTTGCGACCGCACTGTCGTTGCTCGACGCAACGCATCCGGCCGCGGCCATTCGCGAAACCCTTAAATGGCTCGAGTACGCCGCGTTCTTTGTCGCGGCATTCTCCTGCTATGCGCTCGACGCCGACGATGCGGCGCTCGTCGTCGCCGCAGCCATAGCCGGCATCGCGGTCGCGCTCAGCGCGCTGGTTCAAGAGATCGCCGGCGCGCCGTCGGGACTGTACATCGGCGGCGCGATCGTTCCGCGCATCGCGGGCCTGCTCGAAGGCCCGAATCAGCTTTCGGCCTATTGCACGATCGCCGTCGCGACGCTCGGCGCGTGGACGCTGGTACGGCGAACGACGTTGCTCGACGTCGCGCTCGGCCTCGTGGTTTTTGCCGACGTCTTGACGTTCTCGCGTGCGGGCATCGTCTCGCTCGTCATCGTTGGCGCAATCGTCGCGTTCTGGGCGGGCCGCCGGGCATGGCCGGCGCTTGCGCCGGCTGTGCTGGGCGCGATCGCTGGCGCCGGCGGCGCGGTCTGGTGGGCGATTTACGCGCATACGCCGGGCATACTGCGCGTTTCGCTTGCGTCCAGCGCTTACGCGGGCGGCGTCGGTAATCGCGGCGAGCTCTGGGGTGCGGCCCTGCGAATGTGGCGCGATCACCCGCTTTTTGGCGCCGGCGCCGGCAACTTCGAGCTCGACCTGCCCGAGTACGGCGTCTACGGCGTTCGCACGCATGCAAACAGCTGGTATCTACAATCGCTGGCGGAGGGCGGCATCGTACTTTTTGCCGCGACGCTTACGATGGTGGGCGCATCGATCGGAGCGTTCCTCCAAAAGCCGTTGGTTGCGCGTTTGCGCGCCCAATCGCCGTGGGTGGTTGCCGCGCTGGCGGCGAGTATAGCCCTGGCGCTCCATCAGACCGTCGATGACTTCGTCTTCTATCCGAAGGTCGGCGGCGCATGGTTTCTGCTGCTCGGCATCGCCGCCGCCGCCTTCCGCGCGTGACCGCGAGTTTATCCTGAGCGCTTCGACTACGCTCAGCACAGGCTTCGTCGAAGGGCAACCCTTAGCCGTCGTTACCAACTGGGGCGCCGCGGGCGCACCATTGCTCGGGGGAGTCTTGCTGGCGATTTTTGCCGCAGGCTTCATGTACTGGCGGGCACTGCAGCAGGCGCAGCCGGTCTCGTTGCAATCCGTCTGCCTTACCGCTGCGGCGGCGCTGGCCGCAGCCTGGTTCGTGCCGGTTCTTTTCTCGAGCGACGTCTACGCGTACGCCGCTTATGGAGAGATGGCGCGAATCGGCCTCAATCCCTACGCGCTCGCTCCGGTCAACAACGCCGACGCGCTGGTGCGCGCCGCACAAGCTCAGTGGGTGACGGCTTTTCCAATTTGCCTATACGGACCAGTCTTCGTCGCGTTGGCCCGGCTCTTGGTAACGACGCTTGCCCCCTTGGGACCGCTCGCGCAGCTCGACGGGTTCCGCGTCACGGCGTGCGCGGCATTTCTGCTCTGCATACCGCTGGCGTACGGCGCCTTTACGGGCGACCGCGCGGCGCGTTTGCGCGCGGCTGCGACGATCGGACTAAACCCCGCCGCGGTATGGTGCGCGGCGGAGGGGCATAACGATGCGATCGCGTTAGCCGCGGTACTCGCAGGATTCGTTCTCATAAGCCGGCGATTCGTCAATGCCGGCGGCGCGGTCATCGCGCTTTCTTCGCTGATCAAACCGCCCGGCATCGCGGCTGCGTTCGTCCTTGCTTTCGCCGATCGCCGCGCGCGTTTTGGCACGGTTGCGGGAATCGTCGTTGCAATCGCCTTGTCGTGGCCGCTGATCCGCGGCGTAATGACGCAACTCGCACCGCACGGCAGCTATGCGCCGCAAGCCTCGCTGCAGGCCGTCTTTGCGCCAATGGGTCCATTCGTCGCCGTCGGCCTCGCCGGCGTGGTCGCGTCTCTCTTCGCCCTGCGCGGCACCGCGCTGCTGATCCGCCGGCTCGATGAAGGCTGGATTTGGCTGGGAATCGCGGTCTGGCTGCTCGTTCCTAATCCTTACCCGTGGTACGGCCTGTGGCTCGTCGCGCTCGCCGCTCTCGCACCGCGCACGCCCGTGGCCAGGGCAGCGATTTTGCTCTCCTTGACCTCGGTGCTGCGCTACATCCCCGACGCCATCGGCACACCGCATCCCCCGCTCTCCGTGGCGCTGGGGGTCGCCGCCGTCCTTCCGTTGGTCGTACTGCTACGCTATAATAAGCGGCCCGCATGACCGTGCACGTAGTCGCCCCCGACAAAACAGAGCTTCTTGCCGAGCTGACCGAGTCGAGCCGCGCCTTTGCGAGCACGATCGAACGACTGCGGGCGCTGCGCCGTATCACCGGAAAGAAGCCCGGCGGATACGCCTTACACGAAACGATCGCGGCGGCGCGCCCTGCGCTCTTAGCGGCGCTTCACGGAGAGCTGGGCGGCTCGATGCTCGTCGTGCTTCCGACTCCGGATGCGGCGGAACGGACCTTTGCCGACCTGCTTTACTACCTCGGAGACCGCAGCGAACGAGTCGCTTTGGTTCGCTCACGCGACGAAGCCCTTGGCGCAATCGAGAGCCCCTCCGAGCGCAGCGCGCGAATGACCTTGCTCGCCGACCTCGTCGACGGCGCCCCGCGAATCGTGTTGGCGCCGATTGCCGCGGTTCGTCAGCATCTGATCGCGCGCACGCGCTTCGACGAGCTCCGCTTCGCGTTGCGTCCCGGCGACGAACCTGGTTGGGAGCGTTTGCAGCAGCAGCTCTTCGATTTGGGCTACGTCCGCTGCGACGTCGTCAGCGCGGTCGGCGAGTACGCGGTGCGCGGCGGCATCATCGATCTTTTTGCGGCAACTGCCGACACGCCCGTGCGCATCGAGTTTTTCGGCGACGCGATCGAGTCTCTACGAAGTTTTTCCATCGAATCGCAACGCAGCAGCGCGTCGATCGATAGGCTCGCGGTAACGCCCTGGGAGGATCCGCTCGCGGCGAGCGCGACCATTTTTGATTATCTACCGGCCGACGCCACGGTCGTGCTGGACGAACCGTCGACGATCGCGGCGGTCGCCAATGCGCTTGACGAAGAACGCAATCGCGAGCGTCACACGCTGCTTGCCGACGAGGACGCCGGCGAAGCGCTGCGTGCCGAGTTGTCCGCCACTCCGATTTCGCTGGCCGACGTGGGCGCGCTCGTCGCAGCACATGCCACGCTCACCTTCCCGGGCACGATCGAGATGGCAGAGCACGGGACCGTTTGGGCGCCGCGGTCCATCGAGTCGTTCGTTTTCGAGTGCCGGCCGGTCGAGCATTTCAATCGTCAGATCGGGCTTTTCACCGAAGCGCTGCGCGAATGGATTTCAAACGGCGAGAACGTCTTCATCGTGAGCGCCGCGGTCTCGCGCACGATCGACCTCTTGCAGGCCGCCGGAATTGACGTTGGCCGGCGGGCGCGCGGAAGCGTTCTGGTCGATCATGGGTCGATCGAATCCGGCTACTGGTTGCCGGGCCTGCGGCTGCGCGTGCTGGGAGATCGTGAGATCTTCGGCGCGCCGCCCAAGCGCGTTAAGATGCGCGCCGTCAAGGAAGGCGTGCCCGTCACGCTGGCAGACCTGCGCGTCGGCGATTATGTCGTGCATGCGGTGCACGGCATCGGCCAGTATCTCGGCCTGCGCGCCGAGACGATTCTCGGCGCGACGCAAGATTATCTCGATCTGCGCTATGCCGGAAGCGATCGGATGCTGGTGCCCGTCACCCAGATGCATCAGATCGCGAAGTACTCGGCCGCCGAAGGTCAGAGCCCTCGGCTTTCGAAGATGGGCGGCGCCGACTGGTCACGCACGAAGACGCGCGTCAGCGAATCGCTGGCAAAAGTTGCCGACGAGCTCGTCAAGCTCTACGCCGAGCGGGAGATGTCGCGCGGCTTTGCGTTTGGTCCCGACACCACGTGGCAGGCCGAGATGGAGGAGGCTTTCCCTTACGAACCCACGCCCGACCAGCAGAAAGCCTTCGACGCCACCAAGTCCGATATGGAGGCTGCGCGGCCGATGGACCGCCTCATTTGCGGCGACGTCGGCTACGGGAAGACCGAGGTTGCGATGCGCGCGGCCTTTAAAGCAATCGCCGACAAGAAGCAAGTCGCGGTGCTCGTGCCGACGACGCTGCTGGCAGATCAGCACTACCGCACCTTCAGCGCCCGCTTCGGCGCTTTTCCGGTGCGCGTCGAAGGGCTCTCGCGTTTCACTTCCAAGCCCG
>Ga0182024_10027010_pt1 | contig 10066 bp, 16 predicted proteins | sample P32metaG_FD_120480 | JGI IMG/M metagenome (GOLD analysis project Ga0182024, IMG submission 120480) | Permafrost microbial communities from Stordalen Mire, Sweden - P3-2 metaG (Illumina Assembly) | ecosystem: Environmental > Terrestrial > Soil > Wetlands > Permafrost | place: Sweden: Stordalen...
CGTCGCCGAGCTCAAAGCGCTCGGTCTGGCCAGCTACTACGGAATTACCAATGAAATTGACGGGTATGTCTATCTCAACACCTCCATCATGAACCTCTCCCGCACCAACATCGATCCGTCCAAATTCGATCTCATCGCCGTGGCCGAGCACGAGACGGATGAAGTCCTGGCCTTCGGATCAGCCCTAGACGACCTTGCTGATCTCGTCGATCCCTTTCCCCAGGACCTTTTCCGCTATGACTTGAGCGGCGCGCGCAGCTTTACGACTAATGGTGATGACGCCTACTTCTCCTTGGATGGCAAGAATCTCCTGGTGCAATTCAACCAAAATCCCACCGGCGATTATGGCGATTGGTGGAGCTTCAGCGGCCCCTACACGCCGCGGGTGCAGGACGCCTTCGCCACGCAGGGCGCGACGCCCAACCCGAACGTCGAACTCATCGGACTCGATGTGATAGGGTATGACCTCGTCCCTCCGCCGCAATCGCGCATACTCAACATCGCTTTGTCCGGCACCAACCTGGTGCTCAACGGCACCAACGGTCTGGCCACTGGCGTCTATCATCTCTTGGCGAGCACGAATTTGACGCTGCCCTTGAACCAGTGGTCGTCGGTGGCAACCAATGCCCTGAGCGCCAACGGCAGCTTCACCATCACTGCCACCAACGCCGTCAAGCTGCATTCCGCCAGCCAATTCTACGTCCTGCAACTGCAGTGACCCAACAAAGCCCTACAGGCAGCTAACGAATGGTCTAGGGACCAAAGGCATAGAGTGTAGATTGGGTGCGCAGGTAGAGCTTGTCCCCGACGAGTGCCGGCGAGGCGAGAATGCGCTCGCCGAATTCCGCCTGATGAAGGATTTCAGGCTTGTCACCGCCGGCTTTTACTACCGTAAGTTTGCCAGTGAGTGATGCGACGTAGAGGCGGCCGCCGCCGGCCACCGGTGAGGAATAATAATCCCCGGGCGCGTCCAGACGCTCCTGGGTGTAATAGGGTTGGCCGGTTTTGGCATCTACCGAGGTGAGCATGCCACCGGTCTTGATGAGGTAGATGCGGCCGTCGTAAAAGAGCGGCGAAGACACGTAGGGCAGACCGCGCGTGAACTTCCAAGCCACGTGGCTCTGAGTAATGTCCCCGTGGCCCCCCGGGTTTACGGCAACAAGGAGGTTTTCGCCCTTGGCGGCATTCGCCTGAATCGCCTCCCATTCGGTTTTGTCGATCTTCCCATCGCCGTTCAGGTCAAGACCGCGCATGTAATCGCGGATGGCGGGGTCGAGTTCGTCTAGGGAAACCACACCGTCTTTGTTCTTGTCATACGCTGCCAGAAACTTTTCCCACGAAGGCCAGGGCGAATCGGCCTTGCCGTTGGACCAGCCCGCGAAGAAAAGCTCTCCATCGCCGACCACTGGCGTGGTGCAAGCGAACGAGGCCGTGCCTTGGATCACCCAATCTTCCAGACCGGTCGTGAGCGCGTAGCCTTTCAGACGAAGGGACCCAGGCGTGACCACTTCATCGACATCTTTGTTCCGCCACAGAATAGGCGTGCCGAAGCTGCCGTGCGCTTCGGGGCGCGGGGTTTCCCAAGCTGTCGCGCCCGTGCGCAGATTCACCGCTAGCATGGACGCGCCTTCATTCTGGTCGCGGAGGATGACGACTAGGTTTCCCGCGATAAGCGGTGAAGACGCGGTGCCGTATCCGCCGGCGCTGAGGGCAACCGGCAACGGATGGCGCCAAAGCTCCGTGCCCTTGAGGTCGTAGCAAACCAGCCCGAATGAACCGAAATAACTTACCAAACGCTGGCCGTCAGTAGCGGGTGTCGGGACGGCAGGACTGCTCTCGGTGCTGTGAAACATCTCGAGTTTGTCCGGCTTCAATCCCTTGGACCAGGCCAGTGTGCCGTCGTGCCGGCGATAACAGCGGGTCTGGAGTTCGTTGTCGCTAAACGTGGTCAGGAAGATCTGATCGTCCCAAATGCACGGCGATGACGGCGACCAAGGCACCTGGACCTTCCACAAGACCGAGTTGGTGGGACTAATGTCCGTGGGCGGCGTGCCTCCGTCGCCGACACCCGAACTATTGGGACCGCGAAACGCCGGCCAAGCCGGAGTCGCGCCGTTGGCTGTGAAAGTGGCGGCCGCCACAAGAACACTGAGCAACGCATCAATTCTCATAAGTCAAAGCCAAATTTCCGAACGCAACCTTAGACCGCAGGCCGAGGCCGGGCAATGCTTTTATAGCAATTTGAGGTTTTGGAAGGCGGATTGGCGGTGGCATAAGCGCATATTGCATATTGGCGCCGGATTTATCAGCCCATTCGCAACAACAGGGGGACGCACCCTTCCTTTACAGGAGCATATGTATTGAACATAACATACAGATCAAGCACAAAATTGGGGGAGTGGCCCCGACCCTGTTAATAATCCCCATTTTGTGCGAAATCTGCCCCTCTTCACCCTCTAAAAATCACCCGCGTCCGAGGGGACCGGGCAATTGAAGATAACCGCTTCTCTCTTGACAGAAAACCACGCGCCAGCCGTGTCTGCCACCTGCCGCTTGGACTGTTTGGCCGCGCCGGCAACGGCCTCCAACTGAGCGCCTGGGACGAAGAGCAGGGCCACGTCCACCAGGGCCTCTCCGTTCTTTCCAGCCTGGTCTCTGGCGCGCTGGACCCATGCTGCCTGGTAATCCAGCCATGCCAGTTGAAATTGCTTGGGGCAACTCACCGCTCCGACGTTTTGGATGAGCCGGTTGAACTTGGCAGGAGAGAAGGCGCGACCGTTTGGGGTCCGCGACCTGCGGTAGGCCGCTTCCCTGGCTACCAGAACCCGGCCTACGAAGCGCCGGGCGTCCAGGGAGCGGGCGCGGCTCGGATCGGCGGGGTGGGGCCAGGCCATCCAGAGGCCCAGGGCGCCCAGGGCGGCTAAAATCGTGGCGATGACAAGTGCTCTTTTCATAATTACGCTCAATCGGGGATGCAACCCCCTGCTGACTGCGCGTTTCTCAGAGCCAATACGCCCTAACCCCGTCTATCTTGCAAAATTATTTTTGGGCGGCCCCCCCCCCCCCTGCTGAAATCAGCAGCTTATTAAACCCCATAGACAACGGCAGACTGTGGGCTTAATGAGCGAGGAAAATCATGTTTCAACGGAAAACACCCCGATCGGCGTGCTCGATGAACTCTTGGGAGAGGCGCCGGCTCCTGTTCAAGATTCACTGCTCCAAAAAATTAGGGGGGTGGGGCGCGGCATATTTGAAAAATACGGGGTCCGCTACAAAGCCGGTCCGGGGCGCCCCCGTCTGGACGGCGATCCGAAGAGCAGCGATGTTCCTCTCAACGCCCCTGCGTCGGCTTTGCCGGCGGGCGGGGCGCCTGGCAATGCCGACGATCATCCGCCTGGCCGTTCCGGTGTTGTTAGGCGGTGCTACAAGGCTCTGGCAAAGGCGTTCGCGGGGTGGGCGGACAAAATCATTTTCCGCAAGGTTGTCGAACTCAGCGGCGACAAGGCCTACGCCAAAGAAGTCGTCGTCGAAATCTCCCTGACCGATCCAGAGGCGGACGCTTTTGGCGAGCTGGTGGAGGAACTGTCGGCCATGTGGGGGGCCGACGAGAAATTCATGGCCCTGGCTGCGAGCATTTGCACCGTGACGGCCGTTGGCGGCCGTTACTACATGGTCAACCGGGACCTGGACAAGCAGCTCGCGACGCGCCGGGCCAGGACGATGCAGCCGGGAGGGGTGAAGCCGTGAGAGCTGTGGTTCTGATAACCAATGTTACCGTGCAGGAGGACGATGCCCCAAAAATTTGACCATCCTCCGAAAAAGATTCTTGTCACCGGCGCCAGCGGCTCCGGCAAGACTACCCTGGCCGAGAAGCTCATGCGGTCGGAGCGCGCGCGCCTCAAATTCGTCTTTGATCACGACGGGCAATTCTCTTCCCGGTTCGGAGTCGAGCCGGTGTGCGGCTCCGGCCTGTTGGATGAAGCAGTGGCCAAAGGCGGCTGGGTGTGTTATGATCCTAGCGAAGACTTCGAGGACGATTTCCCAAAAGGGCTACAGTTTTTTTGCGCCTACGTGCTAGCCCAGTCGAAGCAGCTTCGCGGTCGCAAGCTCTTTTACTGCGATGAAATCGATCTTTTGACCACGACAACTCTTTACCCCCGTGAGCTTGTCGCAATGCTGCAGACCGGACGGCGCTACGAGATCGATGCGGTGCTGATTGCCGGACAGCCGAACCGGCTCCACAACTGCATCCGCACGCAACTGACCGAGCTTTACACTTTTATCCACACCGATGAACCGGCTCTCAAATTTTTGGTCGAGAATGGAATTCCCGAAGAGACGATCCGGTCTCTTGGAAAACACGGATGGTGCTACCGGCACCTGCGGACCGGCGAGTGCAAGAGCAGTTCCCGAAAATATGTCAACCTCCCCGACGTTGAAAAGCCGGATACCGGAAAGGCTTCGACGCGAGTGCCAGAAACACCGGCTGACGCCCAGGGAAGTTGAGACGTTGGTGGCTTTGATGGACGGCGAGACAACCAAGAGCGCCGCCGTGCGCTTGCGCTGCTCAAATTTCACCGTCGAATTCCACACGCGCAACATTCGGCGCAAAATGCGCGTCCAGTCGAACCTCCAGGTCGTCTGCATCCTGCTACGGGAACCTGCCAAAAACAGTAGCTACGCACAATAGTAGCTACAGAAACCCGCAGCTACACGGCCCGGCTGGACCGTGCGATTCTCGCCACGCATGAATTTAAAGCTCATCCTCTGGGTCGTGGCTGGACTCGCTGTTGGACTGCTCATCGGCGGCTACTACGACAATTCACAAGGAGTCTAACCTATGGCCAAACATCACATCATCCTGTTTGCCGTCGCCGCCGCCGCCGCGTTCTTTTTGCGCGCTACTTTCAGCGCGTGGCCCGGCTTCTCCACCGTCTATAACCTGACCTACTCGGGCGGCTCCGGCAGCTCGAGCACGTCGTCCGCCACCGGAGCTTGATATGGCTGCCAAAAAAACCAATCTCGGGCGCATCGTCAACTTCTTGAGCGGCTTTCAGGGCGTCGCGCCCGGCTCCACGGCCACGATCAATCCGCCCGTCAACCAACGCTTCCACCGCCTGGTGTTGAATTGCGCCGCGCTCTGTCTCTACACCGCGCCGGTCGTTAAGCTCTATACGCTCACAGGGCAGCCCGTGCCGGGCGTGCAGCCGGTCATCACGTTCACGAACTCTTTGGGCCAACTTTCGGGCGCGACCATTCTTTATGCGGGCGCCGGCTTGACCAATGGCAGCTACATTCAGACCGGCGGCACGGCCGGCTATGCGATTATCCAGGACCCGACCGGCTACGGCCAGGTTCTGTCCATTACCGTTGCTGGCAACGTCGTCACGGCGGCCACCGTCACTAACACGCCCGCGGTAGGCCCCGTTTCCCCCGCTTCCTTTTTCACGTCGCTCCGGCTGCTGGTCAACGGCGTCGTGATCCGCGACATTTTGCCCGCGCAAATACTGGCCATCCAGGCCGCGAGCGGTTATGTCCCACAAAACGGCTCGCTCCCGATTTTGTTCACCGAGCCGCTCCGCAACGTTCTGCGTGACAACGAACTGACTTCCTGGGACCTCGCCGGCCAGAGCACCTTCCAAATTCAGATGGGAATTGCAGCCGGCCTGACCGCTCCCCAGTTGTCCGGCGTGATGGAATACGACTTCAACCGCAACGCTCGCCCTGTCAAGAACACCGCGCAACTCGCATCCGCGATCGCCGCCGGGCTTTTGCCTGCTGGCACGTCCCTGGCCAGCAATCCGCGCGTGCCGTTCCTGCAGCCCGTCGCGCAGCACTCTTTCGGCGTGCCGATCTCGGCCGGCCGGTTCGATATCACCACGATGCCCTGGAACAATCCTCAGACGCGCCTTTGGCTCTCCGGTTCCGTCCCTGGGAACATCTACCAGGTCGAAGTCATGTGCGACGGCAACATGATCTACCAGGCCAACGCCCAGCAAATGTATGAGACCCTGGCTGAATACGGTTTTTGCATCGGCAATGCGCAGTCGGCGCCCGTAACGGGCGGCGGCATGGGCGCCAATTCGGCCGGCGTCTTCACGGGCGGCTGGATCAGCGAAGCGGCCCTGACGCTGCCCAACGGCGCGATTCCCGGCGCCAACATCATCGCGCCGGGAGGCAATCAGTTGCTCTTGGGCGGCTTCCCCCTGGATGGCGCAGTTATTTTCGATCCCGACAACCGGCCGTGGAAAGCTTGCCGCACCGCGCAGAGCTTTATTCTCAGAGTTTACAGCAATGTCGCGCAAAACCTGACGGTAGTTCAGGAGACGCTGCCCGGCGCATTTTCAGGATAGACCGCTGACGAGCGGCCTGGACCTGGACCGGACTACAAATCCCGTCCAGGAAACAATTTGACGGTCAATACTATGGCTCGCGGACGACACAAAAACGGCCGGTTCAAAAAGGGCGCCGTCGCTCGAAAGATGGGGCGGCGCGGGCACAAACGGTACTGCGTCCGTCACAAACGCAGCTATTCGTTTTCCCGGCGGTGAGCTATGGAACCGATTGAAGCATCGTTGGCCAACAGCCAGGCCTTGAACAGCAATCCCTTTGAAGATGCTGCCACAACCTTCGTTTTCGGCAACGGAAACACTGCGGCGGATAACCCGACTGCTACCTCCACTCAAACTCCCAGCGCGACGGCAGCCACGTCGCAGGGCGCGAACAGCCCCGTCCAGGCTTCCAGCGCGCCTGGGGAAACCATAGTCCAGGCGGCCGCGGCTTCGACCTCCAGCCTCTCGCTGCCTTTGATTTTGCTTTTGGCGGGGGGGGCTTTCATGGCCATGCACTTTCTCCACCACAAATGAGCGCGTCCAAAAAAATCAAGCTGACGCCTGAGCAGGTGGAGGCGTTTCTGGCTGACCTCGAAAAGAACCTCGGCAAGTCCGCCGAGACGGACGCTCAGATCGAAGCGGCAGTGCAAAAAACTTTAGAGGAGGAAATGGGAGAGGCGCCGGATCCCATTGCCTCCGCGAACCAGGCGCCCCCCGATACCCAGGAACAGCCCATTGAAACGCCGGCCGCGGCCTCCGTCAAGCAATTCACGCGCGACCAACTGGCCGTCTTTAACACCCTGGACGGCCCCGGCCGCGACCGCATGAACCTTTTGCTCGTATGAAATCCATCCCTGTCCTCAAAACCAACATCGGCCGGCTGCCCGTGCAGTCCAAAGCCGGCACCGGCCTCAACGCCAACGGCGTCCCTTACGCGCCGGTCGCCAAGATCGGCGCCATACCCAGCCCGTGGGCGCGGCGGCCCACCGGACGCAAATGAGACTGATGGACTGCAATGAAATGCTGGAAATTACTGAAGCAAGCCTTGAAGCGCGAGCGGGACTCGCTGCTCAGATGGCTCCGCTCTACCAGGGACGGCCGGCCGAGTGGCTCGCCGCTGCTGCCAAGAATGGGAGCCGCAACGTCTATCAAGTCCGCCGAGGCGAGGTTGTTATCGCGGTTTTCTGGGCCTGGCTCTCCAAGGCCAACAAAACCCTCGTCATCAATGCCGCTGGCAGCCTGGTCAAGTTCGACATTCACTCCGATCTTTTCGCGGCCATCGAAGCGGCGGCAAAAATTGTCGGCGCAGAAGCGGTGCAGTTTCAAACGGCTCGGCGGGGCCTTGTGGAGAAAGCAAAAAACCTGGGCTATGTCCCGGAGGGAGTTGTTCTGAGCAAGCGAGTATGAAAGGAAATTTCAAAGACGCGGTGCAGTCGTTCCAGTTCTGGGTCCTGGCGCTCTCGGCCGCCGGGCTTCTCTACGTCAATTACAAAATCCTGTTTGCGGTCGGCAACCTGGCGCAGGCCGTCCAGGACGCGATTGCGGCCGCCGGACCAAGATGAACGATCATGCCTTACTTTTTGATTCTCGGTGCAGCCTGGCTCTTTGCCTCGCTCACAGCGCCGTCTTCTTCGCCCGGGAAGAGTGGCTCCCGGTCGCCGACGCCCGCGGCGACGGCAAAAGCGGCGACGGCACCCAAAGCCAGGAAACCACCAGTGAGCAAGTCGGGGCGCAAAGCCAAGGGCCGGAAAGCCCGATCACTGCTGCCAGCGGCAACGCGAACATCGGCGGCGTCGGCGTCAGCGGCCAAGGCGGCATCGGCCACCAAAGCGGCGGCGTAGGAGACACGGATATCACGACGATTGAGTCCAGCGATCCAGCGGTCGCTGAGAGCGCCATTGCCGGCGAACAGAGCACGGCCGGGGAGGCTCTTGAGGCCAACAGCTACGTGGTCGGCCAGGCGGCGGCAATGAGCCAGGCGGCCATGTCCGACACCGAGAGCAGCGCGACGGCCTCCATTGCGGCCAGCGTGGACATGACCGCGCTCAATGACCAATTTGGCGAAGACGCCCTGCAAATGGCGTCCAACGCAGAGGCGGCGTCCACCACAGGCCTGGAAGCCGGCGCGAGCGAAAGCACGCAATTGGCCGACAACGCGCTGGCGGCCGCGCAAAACGAAACGCTCGCCGGCGTCACGCCCGCGCAACAGTTTCAAGCCATCCAGGGCGAAGGCGCGGCGGGCGCGGGAACCATCGACGGCTACAGCGTGTCAACGATTGCGACCTGGCTGACGGTCATCATCGGCTTAATCAGCCTGGCCTATTTCCTCAAACACAAAAAGCTCTCGTGAAAGACCTCAGCACAATTTTTGTTGTCCTGACCATCACCGGCGCGGTCCTGGTGATGACGCTGGTCGGGGCGGAGGTCGGAGTCATCATTGCGGCCATCGGCGTGTTCGGCCTGGCTTACGAGGTGGCCAAGTGAAAAAAGACGTGAAGTCATGGGAATTCTGGGTGGTGGTCGCGTTGCTCGGCGTGGCGGTCTATGCTCTTTACCAGGCTTACCAACTCGCAGTGGAGGGCGTCTCCTGGGTGGAAAACTCCGTTGGCAACGCTGAGAGCGTGGCGGGATCGGTAGCAGGCGGCTTTGTGGCCGCAGTCCTCGTCCTTCTCGGACTTGGCGGATCCTCGACCTCGAACAACTCCAGCGGCAGCGGCTCAGGCAGCGGCTCCGGCGGTCCTTAATTTTTTATGTCCAAAACATTTACAACTTTCCTGTGGGTCGCCCTCGTCGGCGTGGGCGGCTACTACCTTTACACCTCCGGCGCCCTGGCGAATCTGACCGGGACAGCCAATAACTCTTCTCCGCCCGGCAGCGGGTCCACCACCACCAGCAACCCGCAGAACGCTTTCGGCAACCCGCAAAGCAGCCTGAGCCAGTTCGGGAGCAACGACTCCACCAACAGCGGCGCCAGCGGCAACACCGACAGCAGCGCGCCGTTCGGCGATCCGGGTTACAGCATGTCCGGCTCGGGCGGCAGCGATAGCTCAGGCGGCAGCGACAGCCTGAGCCAATCCGCCGCAGACGACAACGTTGGCGAATAGCCCATGAGCGACCTTGTTCCCATCCGGCCGCCGGTGGCCTTGCGCACGACGGCGATCCTGCCCGATCAGGCCGTTCAGCCTTCCAACCTAGTCAAGGCGCCTCCCACGCCCGCGCCGGTCGCGCCGGTCGTCGTCTCGCCACTCCCGATCGCGCGCACCACCAACGCCTCCTTTCCGACCGCAGTCCAATCGTCCAGCTCGACGGTCGGGAAGCGGTCCTCAATCCAGACCTACGTCATCCCGGCGCGGCAGACGCTGCCAATCTCGGCTTACGGCAACCGGTTCACCCTAATTCAATCTCCGTGCCCACTACCGATCCGCTACCACCTCCACGGCGGATTTTCCACCTATGGCTGTGGCACTAGGGTGACGCTGGAAACCGAAGAGGCCATCACGGTTATCGAGGTGCAAAATCCTCTCAATTTTGCGATTACCGTCATTCTCGGATTCGGCTGGGACGATCAGCAACACTACATCACGGCCGCCTTTCGCGTGCCCGTCATGGAAGGCTACGCGGCCTTTGCGGGTGGAGTGGCCCAGACATTTGCCACGGCGCCGGCGTCGCTCTTTGTGGACGGCGTCCAGGTCTTGGCCGGCGCGGCCATCGGCCATCTGTTTTTCCGCTACGGA
>Ga0182024_10027011_pt1 | contig 10066 bp, 9 predicted proteins | sample P32metaG_FD_120480 | JGI IMG/M metagenome (GOLD analysis project Ga0182024, IMG submission 120480) | Permafrost microbial communities from Stordalen Mire, Sweden - P3-2 metaG (Illumina Assembly) | ecosystem: Environmental > Terrestrial > Soil > Wetlands > Permafrost | place: Sweden: Stordalen...
AAGACTGCTTCAGGGGCCCACCGTCGGCCCCCAAAACTCCAGCCCACAGAAAAAAGAATCCCAGGGAAACTGATTCAGGCGACCTTCAGCCTGCTCGCACTTACTTTTTCAGCACCATCACTCCTGCGTGCCGCGTTGGCACTCCTGCCAACGCCCGGTCCCCTACCTCGCGGCGGTGTGCGTCGGCGATGGCCCGGCTTCTTCCCTTAAGAACTTCAGGAGCGCCGCGTTAAAAACTTCAGGCGCCTGAATGTGCGGGACGTGCCCCAAACCCGGGAGCAGAGCCAATTCCGCGCCCGGAATCGTATCGGCGATATGCTTCGCGCGTTCCGGAAAATCCGGACCATCCTTGTCCCCACCCAGCACCAGCGCCTTCACCTTGATCTTGGCCCAGTCATAGACCACTGGGTCGAGATAGGTGATCTGCTGCAGGATCGCGCGTACCATTGCAAACCGCGGCCAATCACTGCTGAGCGTGGGGGCGTAGAGAATCTGAACATACTGCTCGTATTCCGGCTTCCAGGCGCCAGGAGTCGGGAAGTAGCGATGAATGCTCGCTGAGAATTGCTGATAAAGCTGATCGTGAGAAGCTTCCACCATGCGTTTGTAGCCCTCATCCGCGGTGTGCCACGGCTGCTGATACCGCACGTCGGTGAGCCCGATCGGATTGTAGATGACGACGCGTTCGGTAATGTCGGGATATGAAGCGGCGAAGCGCGCTGCCAACATCCCTCCCATGGAGTGTCCGATGATAACGGCTTTGGTTACGCCCAGCGACTCGAGCAGCTTGTGGCTGTTGTAAGCCATGTCGTTAAAGTTGTAGGGGATGATAGGTTTCGAGGAACGTCCAAAACCGATTTGATCCGGCACCACCACGCGAAAGCCTTCTTTGCGCAACAGCTCAATCGGCCCTGAGAAGTAAAAGCCCCCAAAGTTCATTCCGTGAAACAGCATCGCAGTGCGGCCGTTCGCCGGGCCCGAAGGCGGCACGTCCATGTACGCCATACGCACGTCCTGGCCGTAAAGCGTGAGCGGCAGGAACTGCACTGGATATGGATAGGGGATCTCCTCATAAGTGATGCTGCCGGGCTTCACGTCGGTGGGAGCATGCACCATCGCAGTGGAAGCCTGACTTCCGCCTTGGGCCAGCAAAGGAGCGGCAGCCAAGCAAATGAGTGAGGCAATGAGGACGACAACTTTCGCCATATGCAAGAGGACCTCCGTGCCCCATGATACGTGGCCGACGAAGTCCACGCAACACATCTATCGCGCACGGGCGCTCCCATTCACAACAAGTGACTTAACCACGCACTCTATCATGCTCGACAGTCGATCTCCCGCGTTTCTTGGCTTGGCTGTCGCTCTGGTCTGCGGTCCGGTTTACGGCCAATATGACAAGGTAGCCGCGCTTGGTTCCGATTCAACGCTCACCCCTTCAGCGGCCCCGCCTCTTCGCCCCCGATATCAGACGACCCGTACGACCTGCCGGACCTCCGGCCTGTTGGCAAGCTGAACGACCAGCTTCCGCAGCGACTACCGTTATGAGCTGGTGCTCGAGCAGCGCTCGGCCCAACTCCTCCGGCGGAGTGATCCTGCGCGACCCCACCGGCAAATCCGGTACGCACCTTGGCCAGGAATTGGACGCCTACGCCTGGTATGAAATCAACCGTGAGGTGCACGTCGGAGCTGGCATCGGCCACCTGCTCCCAGGCGAGTTCATCGACAAAGCAGGCAAGGGCGCGGCCTATACTTGTCCTGACTTCGTGGTCGAAATGTTCGACGGAAAACGCGTTCGCTAGTAGCGCAGGTCTCCTTGTGGCGCAGGTCGCCGACGTCTCCGACCTGCCAAATGAGCTCTTTCAGCAACCCCCTAGTGAGTCAGATCATAGACGAAATAGTTCGTCGCGATCCGGTACGCCAGCGATGCCCACTTCTCCAGGTACCTCTGATCGTCGGACCATTCCCAAGCATCGCCCAAATCCATGTTGTGGCAAATCGCCACCATGATACGGCCTTTGTCATCCCGGATTCCCCGCCAATGAGGCACCTTACCGCTATCACCCTTTTCGTAAGTAATGCCCGTTTCAAAGTACTGCGCTCCCGGCACTTGAAATCTTTCATCCAGGTCGAAAAGCGTGTGGAAAATCGGATCCTTGTTGTCGATCTCCTCGATGGGCCGGTCGGGAAACACCTTCCGCATGCTATCGGTGAATACTTTCCATTCCTGATCGCCGTGGAAATCGTCGCACATGAAAAAGCCGCCGCGTAATAGGAATTCTCGCAGCTGAGCGGCCTGCTCGTCGGGCAACAGCCAGTGCCCTACTTCAACGCCGTACACGATCGGCCAGTTATAGATGTCATCTGAGCCGTCCAGATCCACCACCTGTTCGACAGAGCGCGTGTCGATGCGCGTCAACCGCTTGACTCCCGCCAGCAGGTGCCGGTCCGACCGTGGATAATCCATAGTCCAGTAACCTGGAAACGGGCTGCCGTCCCGCATCCGGAAGCGGCTATGGTCTGGATAGCCGTAGACGTCGGGATAGCGCAGGCGCGCGCGCACCCACTCGGTCTTTTGGTTCGCGTCTTTCGGAATTGGGAAGTTCTCGTACTCGAGAGCCGGATATTCTTTAAACGGCCTCTGGGCGCGGAGTACGCCCCACGCAAAGACCAGTCCAAGGACACCAACAGCGAGTCCGGGGCGGAGACGCATAAACAACATTTAGACCATCTTTAGAATAACAGATCGATCGAAAAACAGGCTACTTCTTGGGCGCGTCAAACGACCGCTCCACCGTATCGCGCACGTCGGTCGAAACGCCATGGTCGCGCCATAGCCAGCGCATCATCTCCGGGAACACTGTACCGAGCATCTTCTGGCCATGCCGTTGAATGCCCCAGGAGTAGTTGACCTCATAGCCTTTGTCAGTCAGCGCCTGCTGCATGCGGACGTTCTGATAGAACCAGTCGCGAGATTGGTCGTAGGTTCCGTCCGCTCTCAGTCCCCGATTGTCATTGCGGCCATCCACCAGGAAAACACGCAGCGGCTTCTTATCGCTCTTGCGAATGATGTCGGGATAAGCATTTCCGCCGCGAATATTGGTGAAGCTTCCGACGTTGCTAAGCACCTTGCGAAACTGATCCGGGCGCTCCCAGGCTACCGTGAATGCTGCAATGGCGCCCGAGCTCGACCCGCCTATGCCATGCCTCTCGGGGTCCTTGGAGATGTTGTAGTCCTTGTAAAGCACCGGCAGCAATTCATCGACGATCACGCGGGGGTACTTGTCATCCAGCGTGTTGTACTCGGTGGGACGGTTGGTGTCGCGGTCGCCCCAATTGCTTGGGATGGGCTCGGGCTGATCGGGTCGGCGGCCGGGATTGATGAAAACTGCGATCATAACCGGAATCTCGCGGCGGTAGATCAGGTTGTCCATCACCATCTGCGCTCGAATATCTCCCTCTGGAGCCATGAAAGCTTGCCCGTCGTTGTAGATCATCAGACTGGCGGGAGTCGCGGCGTCGTACTGCGCGGGCACGTAAATCCAGTAGGTATGTTGAGTGCCTGGATACGCCTGGCTCGGCAGCGTAAACGGTCCGCGAATCTCGCCTTTGGGAACGCCATCCTGGGGGATTGCGTCGGGCGCCAGCCTGTAGTAAATGTCCGTGTTGGGCGTCTCTGCCATGGGCGCTGGCGTCGCCGCAGGCTTACCAGTCTGTGCCGCTGCAGTGATCGCCAACAGCCCGAACAGCCCGGCGATTGTTAGGTTCGGCATGTTTACTCCGTCTTCCTGGCCATCAGTTTCTTAATGAGATTTCCGGTTACGTCGATGGTGCGCCGATCGCATATCGCCAGCGGCGTCAAGCCGCGGGAATCCTTCATATCGAGCTTCGCGCCGTGGTCTGCCAGGAACTGAATTACTTCATCGATTCCAGTAGTCGTCGCACCCGGATGACTAACGGCGGCATGCACGGCGGTCTGTCCGGATTGAGTAGTCGCGTTGATATCGCCGCCCAGCGCGAATGCGGATTTCACCGCTTCCAGGTTGGCGCTCCCAGCCGCCGCGATCAGCGCCGTTGTGCCATCGCCGGTTTTGAGTGACGTATCGGTATGAGCGTCGATAAGCGTGCGCATCACGTCCGCATGTCCGGCGCGCGCAGCCAATAAAAACGGTGTCGCCCCGACATTGTTCAGCCGGAACGGCCCGTCGCCTCCGCCCGGAACCGGGGGCGTCTTTTCCAGGCGCGCGTTCGGATCCGCGCGGCGCGCGAGCAACTCCCTCACCAGTGCGAGCTGCCCGGCCTGCGCGGCCATATGCAGCGGCGTCATGCCGAATCGATCTTTCACGTTAGGTTCGGCGCCCTGCTCCAGCAGAAATTTTCCCAGCGCTTCGTGTCCGCTGGCCGCCGTCACAATCAAGGCGTTGGACCCGTTCGACATCTTCGAGTTAATATCCACGCCGGCCGCCAGCAATGCGCGCGCCGACCCGACATCGCCCTGCTGCGCCGCAAACAGCAGCGGCGTAAATCCGCCCTTGGATGCGGCTTTCGGATCCGCGCCGTGGTCGATCAAAAGCTGCACGATCTCTGGGTGCCTGCCCGCCGCCGCCCCCATCAGCGCCGTTTGCCCCCGCTCCGATTCGGTGGCATTCGGGCCGGCCCCGGCTTCGAGCAGCAGCTTTACCGATGCCGTGCTTCCAACCCGAGTCGCAACCATCAGTGGCGTTTCGCCGGACCAACGTGCCGCATTAGCATTCGCGCCGGCCTTGAGCAGCATGCCAACCAGCTGAGCGTTGCCGTTGGCGCACGCCAATGACAGCGGCGTTTCCCCATACTCATTCGCCCGGTTGACATCCGCCCCGGCGCCGATCAGCAGCGCGGCCGTTCCGGCGTCGTCCGCGTGTGTGGCTAGAGCCAGCGCCGTCGCTCCATCCGGTTCGGCGGCGTTCACGTCCACATGCTGGTCCAGCAAAATGTGAACCTCTTTGACGTCGCCATCCCGAATCGCATCCAGCAGCCGGAGATCGGCTCCCCGGACGCTCATGGACAGGCCCACGACAACCACTACCGTAAATGTTCTAAACCGAGTGAACACAAGTAATTACCATGATACAATTCATGCTAGATGTGGAGGTTTTCCCTGCTTGGCCGGCGGTGCCTCGTGGCTGCCGGATTCGTCGGCTCTTGGTGTGTCTCCTCCGCTCTGGCCCAGCAACCCGCGGCATCCGAGAAACCTCTTCTGGCCCGATATTGTGCCGGATGTCATAGCCAGCAGGCGAAAATCGGCGGCATCGTTCTCGATAACGTAAACCCCGACAAACCCGGCGAGAACGCCCCGGTTTTGGAAAAGGTGCTGCGCAAGGTCGGCACCGGCGAGATGCCTCCGCGCGGTCTTCCCCGCCCCGAGCCCGCGGTGGCAGCGGCCTTTACCGCATCGCTCGAAGCCGCTCTCGATCAGGCTGCCGCCAAGAACCCGAATCCTGGCCAGCCCGCCATCCATCGTTTGAATCGGATTGAGTATAGCAATGCTATTCGCGATCTGCTCGCGATCGACATCAATCCCGGTTCCAGCCTGCCGCCCGACGATTCCGGCTATGGCTTCGACAATATCGGCGACGTGTTGTCCGTCTCGCCAATTCTGCTCGAGCGATATATTTCGCTCGCGCGCAAAATCAGCCGGCTCGCCGTGGGCGACCCTGGGATCCTCCCGTCCGTCGAAGAATATGCCGTGCCGGTGGGTTTGTCGCAGGCCGATAGCGTGAGCGATGATCTGCCGCTCGGCTCGCGCGGCGGAATCGCGATCCAGCATGCCTTTCCCCTGAATGCCGAATATACGTTCCGCATCCGGATTCGCGGCTTCAACACTCGCGCTCGCGATTTGGTCCAGCATCTCGACCTGCGGCTGGATGACGTCCGGCTCAAGGAATTTGAGATCCTCGCCAAGTCGGCCGACGCCGACGAAGAATCGCCGACCTTCGAAGTCCGCGTGCCGGTGAAAGCGGGCGTGCGCATGGTCGGCGTGAATTTCGTGAGCGAGCATGCCCTGCAGGAAGGCGTTCTCCCGCCACCGCCCGCGAAACCATCGGCGCCTCCGCGCAATCTTCCGGGCCGGCTCGGGGTGGACAGCGTGCTCATCGGTGGGCCGTTCGACGGCACTGGCTCGGGCGACACGCCGTCCCGCGAGCGCATATTCGTTTGCAGGCCCGCCAACGGCAAAGATGAAGCGGCCTGCGCGAAGAAAATATTTTCAACGCTCGCCCGCCGCGCTTACCGTAGGCCAGTCACGGACGCGGACTTGAAGCCTTTGCTTAGTTTCTTCGACTCCGGCCGGCACAACGGGACGTTCGATTCCGGGATCGAAAGCGGCCTCCGGCGGATGTTGGTGGCGCCCGATTTTCTGTTCCGCGTCGAAAGAGATCCGGCCGGCTCCGCGCCCGGCGGCACCTACCGACTAAACGATTTCGAACTGGCATCGCGGCTCTCGTTCTTCTTGTGGAGCAGCATCCCCGACGATCAGCTCCTCGATTTGGCGGATCGCGGAAAGCTCCAGGACCCCGCCATTTTCGAACAGCAAGTCCGCCGCATGCTGGCCGATCGCCGCTCGCGGACATTGGTGTCGAACTTCGCCGGCCAATGGCTGTATCTGCGAAATTTGTCGCGCGTGCAGCCCGATCCCGATGTTTTTCCGGAATTTGACGAGAACCTCCGCGAAGCCTTTGAGCGCGAAACAGAGTTGTTGCTCGAAGACATTGTTCGTGAAGACCGCAGCGTAGTCGATCTTCTCAATGCCAACTTCACGTATCTGAACGAGCGGCTGGCGCGGCATTATCAGATCCCTGGTGTGCATGGCGCGAACTTCCGTCGCGTGAATCTAACCGACAGCGACCGTTTTGGGTTGCTCGGTCAAGGCAGCATCCTTACCGTGACTTCGTATCCGACGCGTACTTCGCCGGTGTTGCGCGGGAAGTGGATTCTGGAGAATCTGCTGGGCACTCCGCCTCCGCCGCCGCCCGCCAATGTTCCGGATCTGAAAGATCACGCCGAAGACGGCCGAGCGCTTTCGCTCCGCGAGCAGATGGAAAAACATCGTGCCGATTCTACCTGCGCCTCTTGCCACTCGCGCATGGATCCGCTGGGTTTTGCCCTGGAGAGTTACGACGGCGTCGGCAAGCGCCGGACCAAGGATGCCGACGGCGTCATCGATACCTCGGGCTCCCTTCCCGATGGAACCAAGTTTCAAGGCCCCGGTGGATTGCGCGACCTGCTGCTGAGCCGGCGCGATCAATTTGTCGAAACCTTCACCGGGAAGCTGCTTACATATGCACTGGGCCGTGGCTTGGAGTATTACGACCAGCCCGCCGTTCGCGCCATAACGCGTGCAGCCGCCAAAGACGATTACCGGGTATCCAGCGTTATTATTGCCATCACCAAAAGCACACCTTTTCAGATGCGGAGGTCTCAGGACTAATGATCGTTACTAAGAAATCGTTGCCGCGCCGTACCTTCCTGCGCGGGATCGGCGCCACCGTGGCGCTCCCATTATTGGACGCGATGGTTCCGGCCTTCGCGGCCACGCGCAATACTCCTGCCAACGGCGCCAATCGGCTCAGCTTTGTGTACGTGCCCAACGGCGTAATTATGGACCGCTGGACACCCGCCGGCGAAGGCGCGGCTTTCGAGCTAACGCCAACCCTGCAGGCGCTGTCGCCGCTTCGCGATCGCGTTCTCGTTTTATCCGGCTTGGCCCAAGTCAACGGCCGCCCGCTGGGTGACGGGCCGGGCGATCATGCGCGCGCCGGAGCCACGTTCCTTACCGGCGTTCATCCCAAGAAGACCGAGGGCGCCGACATTCGCTCCGGTGTTTCGGCCGATCAGATCGCGGCCCGTGAATTCGGCAGGAAAACGCAGCTCGCTTCCCTGGAACTCACTTTGGAAGCGCCCGGCTTGATCGGCAATTGCGATTCCGGTTATAGCTGCGCATACACCAACACGATCTCCTGGCGCACTCCCACCATTCCTATGCCCATGGAAGCGAATCCGCGCGCGGTTTTCGAGCGCTTGTTCGGCGATGGCGACAGTACCGACCCTGCGGTCCGCCGCGCCCGTAGCCGTGAAGATCGCAGTATTTTGGATTCAGTCACTACCGAGATCGCTAGCTTGCAGCCCGGCCTCGGCCCACGCGACCGCGGCAAGCTCAACGACTACCTCGAAGCCGTTCGCGATATCGAGCGCCGCATCCAATTGGCCGAGCAACAGAGCGCCACGTTGAAACTCCCCGTGCTGGGGCGTCCCATGGGCATACCGGATTCTTTCGAGGATCACGCCAAGTTGATGTTCGACCTCCAGGTCATCGCGTTCCAAGCCGATTTGACCCGCGTCACCTCCACCATGTTGGGCCGCGAAGGCAGCAATCGAACCTACCGGGCCATCGGCGTGCCCGATCCTCACCATGGGATCTCGCATCATCAGGGTGACAAAGTAAAAATCGACAAGCTTGCCAAAATCAATGCGCATCATGTCGAGATGTTCGCCTATTTTCTGGACAAGCTCCGCTCGACGCCCGAAGGCGATTCGAATTTACTGGACCGATCGATTCTCGTCTATGGCAGCAGCCTGAGCGACGGCAATATGCACACCCATGAGGATCTGCCGATCTTATTGGCCGGTGGCGCATCCGGCCAGATCAAGGGCGGACGCCATCTCCGCTACGCCCGCGAGACTCCCATGGCGAATCTGCTTCTCACCGTGCTCGACCGCGTAGGCGTGCCCGAAGAGCGGATCGGCGACAGCAACGGAAAACTGGAGCACCTCACCGACCTCTAGTCAGGACTTTGGTAATGAAGCCTGCGATTGTCGTGCTGGTGACCACACTCGCAGTCTACGGACAGTCGGGCGTAGAGCCGCCGAAATACGAGGTAGCGTCAATCAAGCCCAACACCGACAACGATTTTCGCTTTGCGTTTCGGATCGAGCCCAGCGGACCGCTTGCCGCTACTGGGATCACTCTGAAAAGGCTAATGATGACGGCGTATAACGTCCAGGGTTTTCGCATTGTCGGAGGCCCCGATTGGGTGGTTTCCAGGCGATGGGACGTACAAGCGAAGCCCGACCGAGTGGTGTCGCCGGACCAAATTCGGGCAATGCTCCGAACTCTACTCGAAAACCGATTTCAACTTCATTCCCATTCAGAAAAACGGCAGTTGCCGGTCTATGAACTCAGCGTTGACCGCAAGGGTTCGAAGGTTCAGAGAGCGAAGGACGGCGAAACTAAGGCTGACGTGCGGGTCGGAGCTGGTTTGATTCAACTTACGAAGGCTACGGCAGCTACTTTTGCCAGCCAGCTTTCGTACGCCTTGGCTCGGCCTGTGATCGACAAGACAAGCTTTTCAGGCGAATTCGATTTCGCGCTAGATTGGACCCCTGAACCCGGCGAGGATGGCGGACCCACAACCGCTGGCTTGCCTCCCGGGGCCAGTGATCAGCCCGCTTCAACCCCAGATGGGCCCTCAATTTTCACAGCAATCACGGAACAGCTGGGGCTTCGCCTCAAATCCGCGCGCGGTCCCGTCGAAGTGATCGTGATCGACGACGTACAAACGCCAACGGCAAACTAATAAGGAAAGATCACAGCGCCGCCGCTTGTCCTTAATGCCAGATCGCGAGCGACACAGCGGAAGGAAGCCTGTTTCCAGAGAGGCCGCCGGGCCTGGTCGCTTTTCGATTGGGCGACAAGAATGAAGCCGCTGGCGGGCACTCCGCCGTCTCTTTCCATGACAGCCGCCCCGCCCAACGGGCTAGGAAGAGCATATAAGCTTTGGTCAGCGTGCGTTTGCCGTCGCCCCCGGGACCTTGGCTACAGAAAACCGATTGAGCACGGGCAGTGGCCGGCCCTTAGGGCTTCGCGGACGGCGGCTGCCAGAGCTCAATTTTATTCCCGTCCAGGTCATAGATCCAGGCAAAGCGACCGTAGGATTCATTCATTCGTTTGGCGTCAATCTTTACTCCCTCTTGTTTTAAGCGGTCGAGCAAAGCATCCAGATCGTCCACGATGTAGTTGACCATGAACGGTTGC
>Ga0182024_10027012_pt1 | contig 10066 bp, 7 predicted proteins | sample P32metaG_FD_120480 | JGI IMG/M metagenome (GOLD analysis project Ga0182024, IMG submission 120480) | Permafrost microbial communities from Stordalen Mire, Sweden - P3-2 metaG (Illumina Assembly) | ecosystem: Environmental > Terrestrial > Soil > Wetlands > Permafrost | place: Sweden: Stordalen...
ATCACGCCGCTATCCCAGCGCGAAACGTCACCTTGCGCCACCCGACCAAACCCGCCGTCGGTCTCTTATCGCCTTGAAAAACACCCGTTTATGGATGGGCACTAGCTATGTCGAAAAACCGCCGCCCATGGTTGGTTAGGCAACAATCCCGCACCAGCGTGATCGTCTCCTCGCCGACCTAAAGCGGGCGGCGGGTGCGCGCCATCTCGGGCAGAAGGTGGCCGCTGCGCTCCATCCCCGGCAGGAGGCGGCCGCTGCGCTCCATCCCCGGCAGGAGGCGGCCGCTGCGCTCCATCTCCGGCATGAGGCGACCGCCGCTTACATTGATTGTGGATCCTTCTTTGCCGTTCACCCGAAGGCGCCGGCCATTGACGAGCAGCGAGCCGAGCCCGCTCTGGTCAAGGTCCCAGTTGCGCACCGGCCCGGTGTCGATATGGAAAAAGCCGGAATGCGGATACCAGCCGACGCCGCCGCGCTGCATCGCCCGGGCCGCCTTCATCGCGTCCTCTATCCGCCCCCCGAGATGAACGTCGAGCGCGCGGCCGTAGATATGCTGGCTGTTATCGGCGACCCCGAAATTGGTGCGCGCCAGCACCGCATTGGTCTCGGGCGTCCGATAGGCGGAGAGGATGGTTGCGCTCTGCGCGCCAACCGCATCCATCACTGCGGCGAGGAAATCGATGACCCCAACTTCGATCTTGATCGTCGCCTCGGAATGAAAATCGCGCAGGAACACCGACAGATCGGCCATTGCGCCGGCTAGCGGCCCTGAATCGTCACGATACGAACCGTCAAATGTCTCGCCGGTATGCGGATTGACGAGGCGGAGACGGCGCCGCGCCGATGGCGCGGCCGGTATGGCATGTGCCAGTCCTGGCAAAGCCACGAGACCCGCAATCAGCGACAGCATCTGCCGGCGGTTCATTCGGTTTCTGGTTCGGTAGGATGGGTTGCTCGCATTATGGCGGCGAACGCATGGATTTGTGCTCACCGCGATAGCGCCGTCTCGAGCGCGTCGACAAGCTCCATGATGTCGTCTTGCGTGGTCTCGCCGTGGGTCACGCAGGCGCGAATGACCTGACGCCCCTCGAAAGTCGCCACCGAGATCCAGGCCCGGCCCGACGCAAGCACGCGGCTGACGATCGCCCGAGCGTCGTCGGCCCCGGGCGGCGGTTCGACGCACAGCACGGCCAGCGCCGACTGGTTGGCGATAGTCCAGCCGCGCGCCACCAGCCTTTCCCTGAGCAGCGCGGCCAGTTCGGTCGCCCGTTCGACATGGCAGCCATAGCCTTCCCAACCGGCCGCCGCCAGCGACAGGAAGAGCCGCAGTCCGAGAAAACGGCGTGACCACTGAACCGACGTCACATACGGGTCGACACCGGCGACATTGGACGGCATGTAGCCGGTCGAGACCTGGAACGCGGACGACAAGGTGGCAGCGTCGGTGGTGAGAAACATGCCGCAGCCCATCGTCGTCGCGAACCACTTATGCGCATCGATCGTGACCGAGTGGGCCTCTTCGATGCCGGCGAGCTCGGTGCGTCGCGCGTCGGACGCGATCAGCGCACCGCCCCAGGCGGCATCGACGTGGTACCACAGCCCCGCGGCGGCCGCGATGTCGGCGCAGGCGGCGAGCGGATCGATCATTCCGGCGTTGGTCGTGCCGGCGGTGGCCGCGATCATCACGGGGGCGCAGCCCTCGTCCCGATCGGCGGCCACGGCTTCGCTAAGGGCGCTTGGGTCGATCCGCCCGGCGCCGTCAGTGGCGACCAGACGCACCGCATCGCGTCCGATCCCCGCCTGATGCGCGATCTTGAACCAAGCGAGGTGACTTTCCCGCGAGACGTAGAAGACCGGAGGTCCAGCGAAAGCCCTGGCGCCCTTGGCCGCAAACTCGGGGTTCGCCCGGGTCAGGGCGCAGATCAGCGCAGTGTAGTTCGCTTCCGCGCCACCGGTGGTGAAATGGCCGGTAGTCTCGGGTGGAAGCCCGGCGCGCCGGGCCACCGCGCGTATGACATGGGCCTCGATCTCGACCGCAGCCGGCGAGGTCGTCGATGTCGCTAGTTGCGGGTTGAACGAGGCCGCGATCCGGTCGGCACATTGCGCCGGGAAACTCGGCGCCGGGTTGAACAGCCCGAAATACCGCGGATGCGTGATATGGACGACGCCGTGCTCCAGCTGTGCGATGACCCAGGCGAGGAGTTCGCCGAGCGGAAGCTGCGCGCCGAAATCGAAACCGGCGAGCTCGCGCCGGAATGCGGCCAGGTCGAGCACCGGCATCACTCCGCCGGCGGCGACGCGTTGATCGGCGGCGATCAGCGCCTGCGTCAGTAGATTGTCCAATGCTTCGCGCTCGCCGCGATCGGGGAACAGCGCCGGGACCGGGCGGGGTGGTGAGGTGCGCCCCGCCGCCAGGGTTCGTCGGGTGCGCGGCGTCACACCGGGAGGCGCTCCAGCGATCTTTGCGGGTTGCTGACGCGGACCCGCGCGGCACGACGCGGTGCAGCCCGACCGGTCCGGGCGTCCCTGCGTTCGGCCAGATAGGACAGCCAGTTCGCGTAGAGGCGAGTGGCAGCCGGGCGCCACGGATCGGTGAGCTGACGACCCGCTTCTGCGGCGGGGAAGCTCGGCAGCAGGGCGATATCCCGCTGTCGCAGCGCCCGCTCGCGGAACGCCTGCATCGCCTCTTCCGTCTCGCGATTGAAATACCCGTGCGGGAGTTTGGGATAACAATCGCTCTCGCCAGAGAGGAATCGCCGGATATCCCGGCGGTATTCGCCGAACAGCGCCGTCGAATCGTATTCCGGGTGCCCCTGCAGAAACAGGAAAAGGCTCTTGCGCTCCTTGACGAACATGTCGGCGCCGACCTCCGGCGCCCGAGTCAGGACGCGGTAGCCGGCGCGCGTCAGCGCCGGTTCCGGCAGCTCGTTATGCCGCGAATGAGGCACGAACCAACGCGGCGGGCCACCATTCAGCAGCGGGTGGTCGGTCGCCTTGTCGCATGCGAATACCCCGCACAGCTTGCCGTCGAGCGGCTGGCGCTCGACGCCGTCGAGATAGTGGGCCGCGGCATGCGCCGCTAGACACGACCAGATCGTCGAGATCGTGTGCTCCTCGGCCCAGTCGACGAGCCGTACCAGGGTGGGCCAGTAAGGTTCATCCTCGAGGGTGACGGCTTTCGGTTCGGTTCCGGTGACGATCAAGGCATCGACCTGGCTTGTCCACAATGCCGCAACCGGTTCGTGGAATTGGTCGACATGGAGCCGGCCGACCTCCGAACGCGGCAGTTCGGGCAGGGAGAATACCCTGAGCGACACCGGCAACTCGCCGGCAGCCCGCGACAACAGATCGCGAACCTGCCGCTCGGTCATCCGCAATGCCGCGTCCGGCATGTTGTTGACGAGCCCGATGACGATCGGCCGGATGGCGTCTCGCGATCGGCGGTCAGTCGCCATCATCCGCCGGCGCCCTTTTCCGATGCGTTGAGGGCCTGATCGAGGTCGGCGATGATGTCGTCGACGTGTTCGATGCCCACGCTCATCCGGATCGTCTCGGGCGTCACCCCCGCCTTTTGCTGTTCTGCGGCGGACATCTGCCGGTGTGTGGTCGATGCCGGGTGGCAGGCGAGCGATTTTGCGTCGCCGAGATTGACCAGCCGCTTGACCAGTTTCAACGCGTTGTAGAACCGGGTGCCGCCTTCATAGCCGCCGCGGCTACCGAAGGTGAGCAGCGAGCAGGCCCGGCCGCCAAAATATTTCTGGGCCAAAGCATGATGGGGGTTGTCGGCGAACCCCGCGTAATTGACCCATTCGACACGCTCGTCGTCGCGCAGGAATTCGGCGACACGACGCGCATTCTCTACGTGACGCTCGACCCTGACCGCGATCGTCTCGATGCCCTGCAGCAGCAGGAACGCGCTCATTGCCGGGAGGACCGAGCCGGTTGTCCGCTGATAGAGGCTGCGGCAGCGCGCGATGTACGCCGCCGCGCCGAAGTGTTTTGTGTAGACCAGCCCGTGATAGGAAGGGTCGGGCTGGTTGAACATCGGGAACCGCGCCGCGTGTTTCGTCCACGGGAACTTGCCGCTGTCGACGATGGCGCCGCCAAGGGTTGTGCCATGCCCTCCCATGAATTTCGTCAAGGAATGCACGACGATGTCGGCGCCGTATTCGATCGGTCGCAGGAGGATCGGTGTCGCAACCGTGTTATCGACGATCAACGGAACGCCGTGCTCGTGGGCAACTGTGGCCAAGGCTTCGATATCGCAGATATTGCCGGCTGGGTTCCCGACGCTTTCGCAGAAGACAGCCCTCGTGTCCTCGTCGATCAGCGCCGCGATGTCGGCGGAATGATCGCTCCGGGCGAAGCGCACCGTGACCCCGAGGCTTGGCAGCAGATGGGCGAACAGGGTGTGGGTGGTGCCGTAGAGTTGTGGAACGGAAACGATATTCTTGCCGAGCTCGGTGAGGTTGAGCACCGCATAATGCAAAGCGGCCTGCCCGGTGCTGACGCTGAGCGCCTGCACGCCGCCTTCGAGGGCGGCAACGCGGCGATCGAGGACGTCGGTCGTCGGATTGCTGATGCGGCTGTAGCGATAGCCCTCGGCTTCCAGATTGAACAGGGCGGCACCGTGCTCGGCGCTATCGAAGGAATAGGCGACGGTCTGATAGATCGGAACGGCGACAGCCCGGGTTGTTGGATCGCCGTCATACCCGCCGTGCAATGCGATCGTTTCCCTGCGCATCCGACGCACTCCGACCGCGTTTATCTATTAAGGAATCATCGTATCGCACCGACAATTTCAAAGATAGACGGCATCGACCAAATGTGAATCGCCTCGTTCGTTCCTGATGGCTGACCGGGTCTCTGCAAGAATTGGGGCCGCTATGGTCAACAATTCTTTAAATTGGGCCCAGAGAGGCAGGATATCGTCGTCCAGCTTCAAATGGCGGCTCAACGCGCCGTGGCCTTCGTCAGCGTCCGTGTCGAACCTGATATGCTCTTCCAGAAAAAACCGAAATGCTTCCTGCCCGGCGCCCTGCCAACGCGGTGCCCGCAGCATCGCCATGAATACGCTGCTCAGGCCTCCATCTTCGTAACTCGCTATGCTTCGTGCCCGTATGGAGTCATCGATTTGGCGGATGTTCCGCAAATATGTCGCGCCCGCTTCCTCTAAGATATCTTCTTGCTGGATGGATTGAAGCAGAAGCAACCTGTTCACGAATTCGTCGTGATTGACCTTTTCGCCAACGGCGGTAATACCCGGAAACGGTGACAGATTGTCCGTATGGCATTCTTCTTTATAAAGCTTTCTAAGATTTACATCTCGTGGATGAAGGAGGCAGGCGATTGCCAAATTCTCGCGAAACTGCACGGAGAAGTAGTAATATGCTTTGGCTACCTTTAACACTTCGTGGTTCGAAATTTTCTCCCACGGCATCCGGCAGATCTGTTTAATGACGCTCTCAAAGGCAAACCCGCCCCTAGCATCGGATTTGTCAGCGATATGATCGGGTTGGTACATAGTCATCAAATGCCCAAAGTGCTGCACAGGCGCTTCCCTAAGAGACGGTTTTCAGCCTCCGCTGTCAATTACCCCTTCCAGGGTACTCCCCCCTTTGGGTACATTCACGGATGGTGGTCTCAAAGCCTTACGCACGGCGTGTGTTCCCCTTGTAATAGCGCAGCCCCAATACGCAATAACATCGTCGATTCCATCTCTGGGCGGATCCACGGAATAAATGCGAGTCGATTGGGATGCTCCGTGTTCGTTGGCCAAGTCGCATCGAAATGCATCCCTGAGCAGAAATTTGCGGGGTGATCCATGCCGGGGTGCGCCGCCTCCGGTGATTGACGCGCCGCGTCGGCGTTCATACCTGAGAGGGCGAATGGCGCGGGCGCGCGGAGCATCGGATGGACGACATCCGGGATTGCACGATCGAGCAGAACCGGTGGGAATACAGCGCGGACGAGCACGCGGTCTGGCGGCTCCTGTTCGACCGTCAGCAGCGTCTGCTGGTCGGCCGCGCCTGCCGCGACTATCTCGACGGGCTTGAGGGTCTGGGCGTCGCCGCAGCGGGGATCCCGGATTTTCGCCAACTCAGTGACCTACTCGACCGGGCGACCGGGTGGCGCATCGCGCCGGTGCCCGGGATCGTCCCCGACGCGTTGTTCTTCGCGCTGCTCGCGCGCCGCCGTTTCCCGTCGACCTGCTTCATCCGGCGTCGCGACCAGCTCGATTATTTAGCCGAGCCTGATGTCTTCCACGACATCTGTGGTCATGTCCCGATGCTGATGAACCCGGTGTTCGCCGATTACATGCAGGCCTATGGCGAAGGCGGGCTTAAGGCGCTGCGGCTGGGGCATCTGAAGGAGCTGGCGCGGCTCTACTGGTACACCGTCGAGTTCGGGCTGATCGCGACGCCGGAGGGTCTGCGCATCTACGGCTCGGGCATCCTCTCCTCGGCCGGCGAATCGGTCTACAGCCTCGACGATCCGCGGCCGCATCGGCTGCGGTTCGATCTGCGCCGGGTGATGCGAACCGGCTATCACATCGACCGCTATCAAGAGACCTATTTCGTGATCAACGATTTCGCCGAGCTGTTCGCCGCGACACGCCCCGATTTCGCGCCGATCTACCGCGAGATCGCGGCCCTGGCGGAGATTGCCCCGGATGCCGTGCTGCCGGGAGAACGGCCCTGGAAGGCCGCGCGCGCAAAAAAAGAAGGGCCGCGCGTGAGCGCGGCCCGAGTTTAGGGAGGAAACGCCTAGAAGACGTACGGTAGAACCACGCCATGGCCCATACCGCACCGCACAATTTAGTGGATGGGCCTGCGAAGTCAACCCCTTTGCATAAAACCGCTAGCAGAGGTTGCGATTTCTCATAGCTCGGCGATTTGCGGCCGCATGCCATTGTGTGCGCCGCACAAGGAGCGGCAGAGAGCTTCGGCTGGCGAGCACGCGGAGCGGGGAAGGATGGCGACACTTCGACGCAACGATCGGCGGACTGCGCGCCAACGCTGTACCGCCGGCGGGCTGGCGGTGGAGGAAGCTGCGTGATGCCCATGGAACACACTGGCGCGACCTGGCTCGTCGGCGATGTCGGTGCGACCAACGCCCGCTTTGGGCTGGCCGCGCCCGACGGCGCGATCCTGCATTCGAGCATTTTCGCCTGCGCTGATTTTGCCGAGATCGGCCTGGCGGCCGAGGCCTATCTGATAGGACGCGGCAACCTCGCGATGCCGCGCCGCGGGGCGCTGGCGATTGCCGCGCCGATCACCGGCGACGAGGTCCGGATGACCAACCACCCCTGGAGCTTTTCGGTCGCCGCGCTGCGCGACCGGCTGGGTCTCGATCGGCTCCTGGCGATCAACGATTTTACCGCAGTAGCGCTGGCGTTGCCGCACCTGTCGGCAGCCGACCGGATGGCGGTCGGCGGCGGCGCGCCGGTCGGGGGGCGGCCGATCGCGGTGCTCGGCCCCGGTTCGGGGCTGGGGGTTTCGGGGCTGATCCCGGCCGGCGCGGGGTGGATCCCGCTGGCCGGCGAGGGCGGTCATGTCACGATGGCGCCGGGAAGCGAGCGCGAGAACGCGGTGCTCGGCGAGATGCGCCGGCGCTTCGGCCACGTCTCGGCCGAACGCTGTGTTTCGGGTCCGGGGCTGGTCAATCTTTACAACAGCCTGGCGGCGCTCGATTCGGTGCCGGCCGCGCCCTACACCGCGGCCCAGATCGCCGACCCCGACACGAGCGCCCGGGACCCGCTCTGCCGCGAGGCAACGGCGATGTTTTGCGCCATGCTCGGCGCGGTTGCCGGGGATCTCGTGCTGACCCTCGGCGCGCAGGGCGGCGTCTACATCGCCGGCGGCATCGTGCCGCGTTTGGGCGCGCGCTTTGTCGACAGCGGTTTCCGCGCGCGGTTCGAGGCCAAGGGCCGGATGAGCGCCTATCTCGCGGCGATACCGAGCCATGTCGTGACCCACCCGCTGCCGGCGTTTCTCGGCTGCGTGGCCGCGCTCGCCGCGGCATAGCCAGGCGCCGCAAAAGGCGCGACAATAGGCGCATGGATGTCGGCGAGTGGCTGCGCAATCTCGGCCTTGGACAATACGCGGCGGCGTTCCGCGACAACGAGATCGACGAAAGCGTATTACCGGGTCTGACCACCGAGGATCTCAGGGACCTCGGGGTCACCCTGGTCGGGCACCGCCGGCGCCTCCTCGATGCGATCGCCGCGCTCGGCCAGGAAGCGGTCTCCACCTCATCGGCTGCTCCCGTTCCTGCTGCTGCCGCGGAGGCTGAACGGCGCCAGCTCACCGTGCTGTTCTGCGACCTGGCCGGCTCGACCGAGCTCGCCGCGCGGCTCGACCCGGAGGATTTGCGCGCCATCATCGCCGCCTACCATCAGGCGGTGGCTGCGCTATTGACCGGGTTCGGCGGGTTCGTCGCCAAATACATGGGCGACGGCATCCTCGCCTATTTCGGCTATCCGGAGGCGCATGAGGAGGATGCCGAGCGCGCCGTCCGCGCGAGCCTGGCGATTGTCGAACGGGTCGCCCGGCTCGATCTCGCCGAACCTTTGGCCGTGCGCATCGGCGTCGCGACCGGGCTCGTCGTGGTCGGCGATCTGATCGGCGCCGGGGCGGCGCAGGAGCAGGCGGTGGTCGGCGAGACGCCAAACCTGGCGGCGCGCCTGCAGGGTCTCGCCGAACCGGACGAGATCGTGATCGCCGACGCGACCCGGCGCCAGATCGGCGGCCTCTTTGAACTCCGCGACCTCGGCGCCCAGGCCCTCAAGGGCTTTGCCGTCGAGCAGCGGGTCTGGCGCGTCGTCGGCGAAAGCGGCGTCGCCAGCCGCTTCGAGGCCTTGCGCTCGGGCGAGACGCCGCTCGTCGGCCGCGACGAAGAGCTCGAGTTGTTGCTGCGGCGCTGGGTGCAGGCCAAGGCGGGCGAGGGGAGGGTCGTCCTGATTTCCGCCGAGCCGGGGATCGGCAAGTCGCGGCTGGCCGAGGCGGTCGAGGAGCGGATCGCCGGGGAGCGGCACGCCAGGCTGCGCTATTTCTGTTCGCCGCACCATCAGGGCAGCGCGCTCTTTCCGGTGATCGGCCAGATCGAACGCGCCGCCGGCTTCACCCGCGACGATTCGGTGCCGACAAAACAGCAGAAGCTCGCCGCGCTGCTCGTGGAAACTCCGCCGGACGAGCTGTCGCTCGTCGCCGAGCTGTTGTCGTTGCCGGCAACGCAGACGCCCAGCAAACTCGAGCTGACGCCACAGCGCCGCAAGGAAATGACCTTCGATGCATTGCTCGGCGCCCTTGAACGGCTCACCCGGCATCAGCCGGTCCTGATGCTGTTCGAGGATCTGCATTGGATGGATCCGACTTCGCGCGAATTGCTCGATCGCACGATTGCCCGGGTCGAGCATTTGCCGGTGCTGCTGGTCGCCACCTTCCGCCCCGAATTCGTCGCGCCCTGGACCGGGCTGCCGCACGTCACGATGCTGGCGCTCAACCGGCTTGGCCGGCGCGACGGCGCGCTGCTCGTCGAGCGGCTCGTCGGCAATACCGGGCTGCCGCCCGATCTGATCGAGGAGATCGTCGAGCGCAGCGACGGCGTGCCGCTGTTCCTCGAAGAAGTGACCAAGGTCTTCATCGAGACCGCCGCCGGATCGGATGCCGCAGTGCGCGGCACGCTTGCCCTGATCGCCGGCGCGCGGCTCGCCGTCCCGCCGACGCTGCAGGCCTCGCTGATGGCGCGGCTCGACCGGCTCGGTCCCGGGCCCAAGGAAATTGCCCAGATCGGCGCCGCGATCGGCCGCGAATTCTCCTACGAGCTGCTGGCCATCGTCGCACCGCACGGCGAGAGAGAAACGCAGGCCGCGCTCGGCCGGCTGGTTGCCGCCGGCCTGGTATTCCAGCGCGGCACCCCGCCCTCGGCGGAATACCAATTCAAGCATGCCCTGGTGCAGGATACCGCCTACGGCACGCTGCTGCGCGGTCCGCGCCAGGCGTTGCATGGCCGGATCGCGGCGGCGATCGGCGAGCGCTCCCCCGATATCGCCGAGCGCCAGCCC
>Ga0182024_10027013_pt1 | contig 10065 bp, 8 predicted proteins | sample P32metaG_FD_120480 | JGI IMG/M metagenome (GOLD analysis project Ga0182024, IMG submission 120480) | Permafrost microbial communities from Stordalen Mire, Sweden - P3-2 metaG (Illumina Assembly) | ecosystem: Environmental > Terrestrial > Soil > Wetlands > Permafrost | place: Sweden: Stordalen...
CCGCATAAAAATGATCAAAAGACAAATGTACGGACGAGCGAAACCAGACCTGCTGCGCAAGCGCGTCCTGCTCGCGGACTGACCCATCACGGAAAGTGGGCCAGAGCCACTTTCTCATGGCCACGGACAATCCGCTCATGAGTCTATAGACGATCTTTCAGGTAGTTGAGGCTGAGATGGCGGATGTGACATTCTTCGGGAATAAGGCGTTCATGGGAGGGATGGCCCTGTGCCAGCTGGGGTGGGCGCTCGCCGCCGGACTGTCGGCGTGGGGGACGTGGCCGTGTTGTTCGGGTCATCGGGTAAAACGCTGCTGCTAGCCGGTGTACTACCTCGGCAGCCACAGGCCGCAGCTGCCGTTCTGATGGGCGGCGGCAGTCGATCCGCGTTGTTTCTGAGCTGGGCTGCGTGTCACCCGGAAGAGCTGACCCTGGCCAGGATCGCGGATGACGGCTATGCCACGGCCAGCGACAGCCCGGCGTGCCCCGGGTCGCCGGGCGAGCCGGCCGGGTGGCTGTGCAACTGGGAAACTGCCCAGGCGAGCGAGCCCGGCGGGCGGGATCTGCCGGCCGGCCCCGGCTGGAACGCTCTGATCAGCAATCGGGCCTGGTCTTTGCTGGTCTGCGGCGGGTCCGGGTCCGCGGGCCTGGACGCGGTGCCCGGCGGGCTGTGCCTGTCGTCAGGTAAGCCTTCGTGCCAGGATCAGGGCACCCCCGGCTACTACCGGACCGCGGCCGCGGAGATTCCGGTGCAGTTCCCCGGCAACGGCCGCGCGATCCAGCGCCTCGGCAGCTGTGCCGGCCCTGGCACCCAGATGGCGGCGTGCTGTGTCGGGCATCTGTGATCCCGTGGCCGCCGGGCGGCTGCACCTGACGGAGGAGGAGGTTGGTGCGTTCCTGGCCCGCGCCCGCAGGTTCGGCCACGACCCCGCCCGGCTGCTGGCTGGCGAGGTGACCGAGACTCTCACGTCCATCCCGTCCCTTGAGCGGGCCCGCCAGCTCAGCCAGGTGAGCCCGGCCGGGCGCCGGGCGCGGCAGGCGGTCTTCTTTCATCCCGCCATCGCCATCAGAAGCCGCCTCGGCCAGGGCGTGCACGACCGGTGCGAGGCCTACGTCTTCGCCGACGGGAGTATCGACGACGCCGACCGGGACCGGCTGGCCATGCACCTCCCGTTCCCCGCCCGGCTGCTGAGCGTGCTGTACCGGCGCGTGGCCGCCGCCGAGGTCTGGGATCTCACCGTGGAGCACCGGGTGCTGGGCATCGACGAGCGCGATGACCTGTTCAACGTGGTCAACGTCGGCGAGCTGGTGATCGAGCCTGGCGGGCGCGTCATCGTGCAGGGCAATCTGCTCGTGCTCGGCTGCCAGCATCTGCGGCACCCGGCGCCAGCGCGGGAAGCCGGGGACTACCAGCTCGGCGTCCTGCCGACGCCGCGCTCGGTGGACCGCCGGGCCGGGCCGCTGCACGGCCTGGCCGGCGGGCCCGGCGCCCACGGGGGACCCGGCCGGGCGGGGACACGTCCGGCCGGCGCGCCGACGATGATTGGCGTTGCCCTCAGCGAGCCGCCGGGCGACCGGATGAACGGGGCCGACGGGAGCGGCGGCGCGCGGGGCGGCGACGGCGGCCCCGGGCGCACCGGGGGCGCCGCCAAGACCGCCGAGATCACCATCGGCCGCCTGACCGGCCTGCTCACCCTCGTCACGTCCGGCGGGCGCGGAGGGGACGGCGGGACCGGCGGTGACGGTGGGGACGGCGGCGGCGGCGGCGACGCGGCACCGGGGTTCCGGACTACGGCGGGACCGGTCCGCCCCGGCATGCCCGGCCGTGGCGGGCGCGGCGGCGACGGCGGGAACGGTGGACGCGGCGGGAACGGCGGCATTAGCTCGAACGTGTTCGTGACACTGCCGGAGCGGATGACCGGCCAGCTGCGCGTCGTGACCTGTCCTGCGCCGGGCGGCACGGGCGGGGCCGGCGGCCGGCCGGGGCGGGGAGGGAAGGGCGGCAGGAACGCCGGCCCCGCAGTGGCGGCGGCCGGCGGGGCACCGGGGAAAGCCGGGCGCGATGGAGTGCGGAGGCCGGCGCCGGAAGTGTTCGTCAACGGGAAACCATTCGAGGGAAGGACGGCCAGCCAGTGAGCGTCAGCGAGATACTCAGCAGCCTCGGCGTGCCCGAAGGCACCGCCAGCGACGGCACCGCGAGCGACGGCACGGTGCAGACGCGCATCAACCTGCACAACGAGACCCAGCTGAAGGACCTGCTCGACATCGGCCTGTCGCCGGAGCAGCGCTCCCAGCATGCCGGCGCGCTGCTGGACGGCATCACGGTGCCTGGCGGCCAGCCGGGCGTGCCGCTGCTGCACCGGCTGATCAGGCATGTCATCGGGAACGACGAGCTGAGCGACGAGGATCGCGCGCAACTGGCCCCGGCGCTGCCGATCACCGCCCACGTGACCACCCAGGCGCCGGCCGGCGGCCCGGTCAAGGGGCCGGGCGGTGGGACCAAGCAGCTCCCCATGCAGGTGGGCTACGTGTGGGATGTCTCGACGCCGGACGGCAGCCTGAAGGTGATCGATCTGCCCAACGGCATCGAACTGCTGAACGGCGGCTGCATCGTCGCCCGGTCCACGCCGCTGCATTTCACCTGTGCGTTCTTGACCCGCGAAGGCGCCCCGCCGGCCGGGTACGGCGACTTCAACATCCTCGGCGCCACGGGGGCACCCGTGCCCACCCCGCCCACTCCGCCGCCGGCGGCCCAGGCGGCGGCCGGCGCACCGGGGCAGTGCAGCTCCGCCGGCATCGCCGGGGAAGGCGGCGGCCCCGGCTCACCGGGGTTGCCGCAAGGGACGGCGGGAGCCGCGGGCCTGGCGGGCAGCAACGGCATCGCCAGCGCCATCGCCACCATCTCCATCAGGGGCACCCTGAGCTTCCACGCCGCCCCCAAACAGCAGCTCGTAGTGGCGACCCAGTCGGGTCCCGGCGGCCAGGGCGGCGACGGCGGCCAGGGCGGTCCCGGACAGCAAGGCGGCAACGGCGGCAACGGCGCGACCTGCGACTGCACGGGCAACAACGGCGGCGCCGCCGGGCCCGGCGGCAAGGGAGGCACGGGCGGCCGGGCCGGCGACGGCGGGAACGGCACCGCTGCTGCCGGCAACATCGCCGTGCTCCTACCCAGGGGGACCAGCACGAGCGTGGTCCAAGCGGTCGCGACCCCGGCCCCACCCGGCCAGCCGGGCAATCCCGGCCCCGGCGGCCCCAGCGGGGCGGCCGGCCAGCCAGGTGCGGCCGGCAAGCACAGCACCGCCGGCGCCACCGCCGGCCCCGGCCCCGCCGGTGACCCAGGCGCCCCCGGCAACGCCGGCACGCACACCGGAGCCGCAGCGCAGGTGACCGTGACCAGCTCGTGAGCAGCAGGCAGGCGGGCGGATCCCGGCCATGGCCATCGCCCTCCCCGAATCCCGCAGCGTCAAGATCCGGCTTGGCACCCCATACCCGGGCACGCTTCCGCCGGGGGCCGCGTCCGGCAGGAGGCCGAGAGTCTTCGGCCGATGCTGACAACCCCGTCCGTCCGGTATATCTGGGCGCGCGGGGGACGCGGACGGCCACCGTGAACGCGGCCCCCGGGAGCATGACGACCCAGTGGACTCCGGGCGGGCGGCCGCTTGCTCGCGCGAAGATGTCAGTGCGGCCGGAGCATCTGGGCCGGCGCGGCGCCCCGGGCCCGCACGGCCGGGGCGTCCAGGGCACCATGCGCATACCTGCTAAAACGAACGGCCGTCCGCTTGAAACCGGCGCATTGAACGTTCTGATCTGTCTCGCCGAGCGGACGGAGCAGCTGCCGATGACGGCGCGCCAGATCGGCGGGAGTGTGCGCAGTGTCGGCGCCGCAGAGAATCACGCTGGGTGATGCGACGCCGGGCGGGCGTGTCGTCGTGGAACTGCTGCACGTCGGCGTTCAGCAGGCCGCGCGCTGCCTCTCCCGCCAAGAGTCCCAAGGCATGACGCGAGTGGCGCGATCCCGCTGATGGTCCGTAGACACGTCGGCCGACACTTGACTGGGGACTGCTGGCCGTCCGTCTACGGCCCCGTGACACCGTGCGGCTCGTCACCCATGCTGTCAACATGTCTGAGCCGGTAGCTGACAGCGCTGAGTACACCGTCCTTTTGAGAAGCCGCTCGGGCGCTCGCGTGCGCCTTGGTTACTACATTGACCTCAGCGACTTCCCCGATGGCATGGGCGGCCAAGTCCAGGTTCGGATATCCACCCACTGGGATGATCTTGGTCTCGACTACCCAGTCCCCAGAGAGCTCTGGATGGCGATCCGCTCGAAGGCACAAAGCGTCGATACCGCTGTGCGCAGTGCCACGAACGCCGCTTCGGCTCTCGCGATGATCATCAGTTTCTGTGTCGACGCGGTGGTGGGGCCGCCTGCGGTGCACGTGGTGTTCAACTCGACGGAGGGCCTGTCCCGGCGCGAGTTCATGGAGGTGTTCGTGCCCGCCGAGAGCGGTCACCCACGGATGGGGAGGTGGATCGACGCTGACAGCCTGTTCGCGTTCGGCGAGGCGGCGTTTGCCGGTCCTGAGGCGCCGCGCTTCTTTCGAGCCCTGGCGCAGTATCAGGCTGCCTTGCGGTACTGGAACACGGGATCGCGGGTGCTGGTGCTGGCACATCTATATATAACGTGCGAAGTACTGACCAAAGCTGTTCAGCGCGTGCATCAAGTGCGTCTCGGGCTGACGGAGGAGCAGCACGCGCAGCTTCTCGGCGTCGATATCACCGAGAAGAACTGGCGGATGATGGCAGGGAACTTCGCGCGCCGTGAGTACATCTTCGAGGGCGACAAGCTGATCTACGACACGGCCCGGCACGCCAGCGACGACTTCGAGCACGGCAAGGCCGACCTCGGCGGCGTCCGGCAGGCGGCCGACAGCGTGACCCGAGACCTGTTTGACCTCGTTCGCTCCGCCATACTGTCGGTCGTTCCCTCGCTGGATCAGGCCATTTCCGACGCGATCATGTCCAAGAGCCCGGTGGACGTCTCCCCGCTGTACAAGCAGGTAACCGGCTACATCGTTAGCGAAGAACCCTCTGACCCGCTGACCCTCGGTCCCGACGGCGAACTGTTCCCGACATTGAGATGGACCTCCCGCATAAAGGCCTGCAGGCTCGAGGACGACAAGGTGATCGTCGAGCCCGACGAAACATTCACGGTCCAGTTCGCCCCAGGACTCGGGTTCGAGACCCGCGACCTCGCGATCTACTGCGGGCTGAACCCAAGCCCGGCGGATGTCACCATCCCTCGCCCGAGCGGCTGGGGGCAGGGAGACTGGGCTGCCAGACAGGTCACTGCAGGCAGCATGGAGCCGGTGAAGCGTGACCTGCTCGCAGCTGTGATGCCTCTCGTGGACGCCGCCGCGGCGAGCGGCGCTGAAATCGGCCAGACCCCTCCTCAGGTACTTGCCTTCAACCTGTTCGGCCAGGGCGTCGCCTATTTCCAGAGCGCCCAGACCCTGATCGCCGACCGCCAGTCTGCCGAAGCGTTGCCGTCGCTGCGCGGGCTCGTGATCATTGCAGCGCGCTTTGAGCAGATGACGGAAGAACACGGTGAAGGACTAGGGCTTGTGATCCGGCTAGCCCTTGACTCGCTCGATGACGAGACCCTGCAACACATCACCGACTGGGCAGATGCTGCCAGGAGTGGTCTTCTGCAAGTAGCCGCTGGCGCAGGGCTGGTGGTCCCTGACGAGGTACGGCCCGCCGAAAGCTCGACGATCTGGCATGGCCTAACTGCCGAGATGCAAATGGCCCGGCGCTCCATCGAGGGCAGCTATGGAATGGTCGGGCTGCATGTGAGACCCGTCGATGGAGCCAACACCGTAGGCTTCGATACCAGGCTGAAACCGGGTCCATTCACTGACCTGATCACGTCCGCCTGCGTCATCGCGCAGCTAGAGCTGCTGAAACACGCCGCGCCGATATTCGGCTGGACGATCAACACCGAAATTTTCGATGCGTTGCTGACCGAGGCGAAGAAGCTGAACGAAGCATCGGCACGCTCTGACGCCTCCGGTTCCTCCATCACCGAGGCGATCGAAAGTTGACGGCATCGGCGACCCGATCGCACTGAGGTCGCTGCAGCCGATCATGGTGGTCACCGCCTCAGCGGGAAGCGGTCGGCGGCAACTGCGTCGGGCTCAGAACTGTCATTCTGGCGTTACCCGGAAGGCAACTCCCGCGCCATGGGTGCCGTGCAGATCGGCGGGAGTGTGCGTGTTATCTGGTGTCCTGAGCTGTTACGCAGCGTGGTGGCCGTTCACTGAGCGGGGGTCGCCAGGCCGTGCTGATAGGCGTACCGGACGGCCTGGGCGCGGTCGCGGGCGCCTGTCTTGGCGAAGATCCGGTTGATGTGGGTCTTCACCGTGGCGTTGCTGAGGTAGAGGCGCTGGGCGATCTCGGTGTTGCTCAGGCCCGAGGCGAGCAGGGTGAGCACCTCGGCTTCACGGGCGGTGAGCCCGTCGGGCGGTTTCTGGCCGGGGCCGGATGGGCCGGCGGCCGGCGGCTGGCTGATGACCGCGGCCACGAGGCGTTCCTGGACGGCGGGGTCAAGATGGGTCTGGCCGGCGTGGACCGCGCGGATCGCGGTTTCGATCTGCTCGGCGCTGGCGTCCTTGGTCAGGTAACCCCGGGCCCCCGCCTTCAGCGCGGGGAGGATCGCGCCCTCGTCGGCATAGGTGGTCAGCACCAGCACCCGGGCGGCCGGCAGCCGCTGGCGCAGGTCCGCGGTCGCGGCGATGCCGTCGACGCCCGGCATCCGCAGGTCCATCATGATCACGTCCGGGTGGTGAGCCCCGGCTAGCCGCACGGCCTCGGCTCCGTCACAGGCCGTGCCAACGACGTCGACCCCGTCGATGAGCGAGACCAGCATGCTCAGCCCCTCACGCACGACCCGCTGATCGTCGGCGATCAGGACCCGGATCGTGCCTGGCCCGGGCGCGGCCGTCACGCGGGCACCTCCAGCTCGACGAGCCACCCGCCGGCGGCCGGCCCGGCCCGCGCTGCGCCGCCCGCCCGCTGGGCTCGCTCACGCATCGCGGCCAGTCCCTGTCCGCCTCCCGCGCCCGTGAGGACGGGAGGGCGGGGCTGAGCGGCCGGACTGGCGCCAGTCACGAGCTGGCGCGCATGGTCCTCGACGGTGAGAAGGGTGCGGTCCGGCTGGTAGCGCACGGTGATAGTGACGGCGGCGCCGGCCGCGTAGCGGGCGATGTTGGTCAGTGCCTCCTGGGCGCCGCGGAACAGCGCCAGGCCTGCCTCCGCCGGCAGCGGCCGCGGGGTCCCGTCGATCCGGAGGGCGGCGTCGGCTCCGGTGTCGCGGCGGAAATCCTCGACGAGGGCGCCCAGCTGGTCCAAGGTAGGCAGCCGGTCGCCGCGGAGAGCGCCGACTGCCTGGCGGGCGTCAGCCAGTCCTTCCCTGGCCAGCTCCGCGGACCGGTCGATCGCAGCCCGAAGGCCAGCGCTGACCGGCTCACGCCCCGCGAGCTTGCGGGCGCCCTGAAGCTGGATGGCCAGCCCGGACAGCGAGTGGGCCAGCACGTCATGCAGCTCGCCGGCGATGCGGCTGCGTTCGGCGACCGCGGCCGCGGCCGCCTCGGCGTCACGCGCGTCCTGCAGCTGGGCCAGGAGCATCTCGGTGCGGTCCTGGCCCTCCCGGCCGCGGCGGATGAACTGGCCGGTCACCGCCAGCAGCAGGCACACGAGGGTCGCGGCGATGGCCGACTGGGCCGCCGGGTGCTCAGTCAGGCCGACCGCCACGGCGAGCGCAGCAGTGATCGCTCCCGCGGCGGCGGCGGCCGGGGCGGGCGGCAGCCTGACCGACGCGATCCAGACACCGATGGTCGCCGCCAGCCCGGACGGCCCGTGCGGCTGCAAGACGGCCAGCGCCACCCCGCAGCCGCCGATCAGCCCGGTCACGACAACCTGCGCGGCCAGGCCGCGCCGCGCCCAGCGGACGGTTATCGCGGCGGCGACCGCCGCGACGTACACCGCCAGCACGAGCGTTACGCCCAGCCGGGCACCCTGCAGACCCAGCGCGGGATGGGTCTGCGCGCTCGCCGTCACAACGACCGCGATGAACACCCAGCCCAGCGGCCGCAGCGCCTGCCGCTGGCGGTCACCGCGCTCGCGGGCGCGAGATCGCGCCCCTGCCACCCGGGCCGAAGCTGGCTCCCCTGCCCGGGCGCCCTGAGGAGGCGGATCAGGCCGGGCGGTGCCATGAATAAGGCCCGCCGCTGCCAGCCGTGCCTTCATGGGCACAGTCTGGCCCGCGGCGGGCGGGGACGGAAGATCAGACACGGGCGCCGGCCGAGATGGGCGCCGGGGCGGCCGCCGGGGCCGCGGCCAGCCGGCGGCCGCGCAGGTAGACCACGACCAGCCGGGTAAGCACGTCGGCCAGCGCCATCATGACCAGCGCCGCCACCCAGGCAGCGGAGCCGGTGATCTGGTGCGCGATGCTGAAGCGTGCGATCACCGGCCCGGCGCCGTGCGTTACGGCGAAGGCAAAAGCCATCCGGGCCCCTACGCCGCCGACCCACATGCTGGCCGCCAGAGCGCCCGCGCGGCCCAGCGGTGCGCCGTCGGCACCGACGCGCAGGCGGGTTGCCAGGCCGCCCGCCGCGCCCATGGCGGCGCCAGCCGACAGGCAGACCAGCTCCAGCGCGACGTCGTTTCCCCCGCCGGGCACCGAGTGCAGGAAGAAGGCAGCGGCAGCGCCCACCGCGACCACCGGAATGGCCAGGCTCGCGAGGTCCAGCCGGTGCTCGCGGATCTGGCGGACGACCATCAGGACGAGGAATGCGTTGATCACGTACATGCTTGCGTTCATGCCGTCACAATGCCGCGCAGCACCCATCCGAAGCATCCGCCCGCGGGTGGGAGTCCGGGTTGACACCGATCTCCACCCTCAGGCTGACCCGGGCCGCGAACCGGCCAAGCCCAACAAACGACGGGGCCGCGAGAGGCTCCGGCCGCACCAGGGCTGGCCCACCTCGCCGCCGGCAATCGTCAAAGGGTGCCCCACGGCGAGCACTGCCACTCCTCCGTGATCCCCTTCCGCTGGTGACGGCCCGGTCGGCGAACCCGACTTCTGAGCCGGGCACCAGCATTTTCACGATGCCGGTCACGATGCCGGTCACGAGGACGTGAGCGCGTCGCGCTCTATCGCCGCTCGATGTCACTGCCGCAGGCCCCCGGGGGGACCGTTGACTTGCGGAACGGCGCCCCGCCGTCTCAACGCGGCCCGCAAGACCGGCATGCCCAAGTCTCTTCCGGCCGCAGCCGCGGCGGCGCCGGCCCGGCGATCCCTGCCCTCGCCGAGTGGCGGGCGCGCAGAGCGCCCAGATCTGGACGGCCAGGGTCTTGACCGGCACCAACCTGGCGTCCGCCCAGATCGGCGGATCCGGCGAGCCCGCGCCCCGTGTCCGCGGTCACGTTTCGTGACATGCGGACCGTCACTGGGCGGCTGCGGCGGGCAGATCCCGAGGGCTGCCGGAAGGGTCGTCTGGCCGGGCTCCTTGGCAGCCGGAGGCTCTGGTGATCGCCCGGTCGGCGGCATGACCGTGTGTGCTGCTGAAGGGGGTGGCTGTGAAAGGCCCTTGGCTGGCGATCGAGCGGCAGCCCGTTAGGCTGACGCGCGATGAAGGGTAACCGGGTTCTCGCGGTGGTGTCCGCCGCTCAGCTCGCGTCCGGGCTCGGCGGGATGGCGCTGCGGATACGCCGCCGTCACGCGTTCGATATCCCGTTCTGGCAAGGACGGCAATCTGCTGTCGGCCGTGATTGCGTGCTGATGGGAACCGCTCTGTCCGCGCCCGTGGTGATGCTGGCCGCACAGGCATGGGCAATCGCGGCCCTGTTCCGGCGGCCGGACGCTGCGGCGGAACGCGCGCTGGGAGGCCTGGGCGCCACGATGGTGGCCGGGTACCTGGCTGAGCGGCTGGTACGGCAGCGGCTCGCACCCCGCGGCTGGGATAAAGCGGAGACGCCAGTAGTCGCCGCCGGGATATGCCTCGCCGC
>Ga0182024_10027014_pt1 | contig 10065 bp, 10 predicted proteins | sample P32metaG_FD_120480 | JGI IMG/M metagenome (GOLD analysis project Ga0182024, IMG submission 120480) | Permafrost microbial communities from Stordalen Mire, Sweden - P3-2 metaG (Illumina Assembly) | ecosystem: Environmental > Terrestrial > Soil > Wetlands > Permafrost | place: Sweden: Stordalen...
AACTCTTAATATGCAACAGACGGGCAACAAATGGGAATCTTACTTAGAGTGCTTGGTCCGCCGCCTTGTGGACTTCAGCCCTCTCCCTGTCTGCTTTATTCAGCCTTGCAAGACCCACTCACGCCGTCTTGCCGCTGTTTGGTCTGAACACATCACCCCGTATATTGCGCCGATGCCTCTAGCATGCCGACATGGTGAAGAGATGGTTCTGCTGGTTGTAGAACCTTGAGCCTTGCGACCAGGAGGTGGAATGGAGAGATATATGGTACTGGCAATACTTTTATTGTAAACCGGATTTGGTGTGAAGGAAAAGCCTAAAATAATCAGGATGAGCTGGGGCCCTCTGAGGAGAACTTTGACTTTCTACGTATTGACCTGCTTAAGTACTCGTCTAAAGAGTGGTCTCATATTTCTCAATAGGTCTGAATGTGGGCGTCTCCTGACACAGGACAGATACGTTGGGCTACGTTGCTTTCCAAGTCAACGACGTTTTAAAAGTGGTGATCCGCAGGAAGAAGTCACCTCACACCTACAGGAAGAAGCGACAAGCACTTAACCACTGTATGGACATATAGAAGGCTGGAGATGCGTGCTGTCATATGAATCGGAGCGCTTCAAGACTAGATTCACGAACCAGGATTAGTTGACGACCTATGTTGTGTGTAGGAACTTGCACCACAGATGTCAACAACAGGAACAAACAGATCTAACGACGATTCAGGGCGGCATATCTTGTCTTTGGAAAGACAAGGGTGCCGACCTGGTCCCAGATCTGTTTGTTCCTGTTGTTGCATCTGTAGCGGAAGTTAGTCGTCATAATGGACAGAGATATCCATCCCGAGACCCTCAGGGGATCCCTGGACAGCGTCAACATCGCTTATGCTGTCGTTGTCAGTATCCCGTCCATTACAGCCACGTATCTTTACCTCGTGACCCATCTGGCCATGCCCCTGAGATAAGCCCCTGACTAAAACCCCTTTAGAGGTCTTGCTTGTCATCGTCAGATCAGCCCGCCATCGCGAGAAGACCGTTTCCCTTGGAAAAGGGATCCGTCTGAGCGGGCGACGAAGGTGCCTGTGTGCAAGGCCAGATGGGCCCGATCGGGTGGGCTTCAGGGTGGGCGAAGTCGGGAGCGGATGTGCTCTTAAATACAAAAGCAATGTAACGGAAAATCCAACGGAAGGGAAACTTGGTAATCTCTCCCACATGATTGGAACGTTCCTCCCCCCTACATAATCCGTCCCTAAATCCCCGATCCCGCTGGTATTACGTATGGACGGATTACTTGCCTTGCATGGCTCGGGATGACAGTCTCTCACAGCCACGTGCATGCTGGACTGTAATTGGCTAGTATGGAGTTACACATTGGAGCGAAGGCGGGCTTTGCTGCGAAGATCACACCACACTGAATTTGCCTTGCACTGATCCACCCCCGCGACTGACCACCGACCCGAGCCCCTTGTTTCTTGTTTGTTTGTGACGATGACAACGCCAGCTTCAGAAAAAGCAGCAGCAGCACATCCAACGCCCAATCCACCACGCAACGATCCAATCACCACACGAGAGCTGTCTCTACACAACGGCCAGGATCCCTCCAAGCCGATCTGGGTCGCCGTCAAAGGCACCGTCTTCGACGTCAGCCGCAATAAAGACGCCTACGGTACTTCACACCCGTGATCCCTCTGCTGTGCTCGGCGGCAGAGGCGCCCGTCTCGCTGCAGACACTGATGGTAGCCCCGGGGAAGGGATACAATGTGTTTGCCGGACGCGATGCAAGCAAGGCTTTGGGAAAGAGCAGTATGAAAGCGGAGGATTTATCGGCGGATTACTCAGAGTTGACCGAGTGGGAATTGAAAGTCCTGGATGATTGGGTGGCGTATTATACAAAGGTATGTATCTCTGTGTTTGCCTGGGTTTACGACGACTGCGCTGTTGCTTTTTGTTTGTTCGAGTTGGCTGCTGATTTTGTAGAGGTATGATATTGTTGGGCATGTATCGGATGGACCTCAGATTTCTCGCATGTAGGCCAATCGAGGGCGGATTGGCGTGGACAGTTAGAGCACAGAGTGGATTCATTCGGAGAATTTCAGCGGAATTATAAATATCTTCGATAGCAGGTGAAGGTATATACTAGCAAATTGAGACATTCGCTTCAATCGAGGTCAACCTCTCGGGTCGGTTGATCCACCGGCCTGCATTTTGGATTGTGTATCATAACCACCCTCTCATACAAGATTAGTTCATGTGACTTCTCAAGCTACGAATTCGAAGTAGTCTGTCAATTGTTCTTCTTTTTCCTTAACATTAATCCGCTTTGGGTTGTCCTCCGGGTCAAGACTAATTTAAAGGCGCTGAAATGGGCGATTGCGCTTCCGCTTATCCTTCAGGCACCACCACCACCACTCACATCCTCCCAATTCCCACCACTCCCTCCCTCCCTCCAGTTCGCACCACCTCTCATCCTCCTTCCCATCAACCATGAACCACGACCACAGCGACCACCCCCACACGCACGAACACGGCGGCTCCCATTCCCATTCCCACGAAGCAGGCAACCACGGCCACACTCACGAAATTTGGCCCAGCCCAGGAAGTTACATCAACCGCGAACAGCCAATCGACACAGGCCGGTCCTGGGCCGAACGGGCCTTCACAGTCGGAATCGGAGGGTGCTCTCCCTACATCCCTACCTGTAGCCTTACCTTGCCTTGTCTTGGACTTCCTTGTCTCTATCCATTAGCCATGCATGCATTCCTTTACCTCTATTCGCTGGCGTACTTGTGCTAATCTAGACCCGTGGGATCTGGTATCTATCTACCTAGTGGTTCAAAAGATGGGTTGATGGGTAGGCAAAACGGCCTTGATGTTGGCTTTATGTAAAACCTTGTATCCAAAGTACAACATCGCAGCCCTCACAAACGACATCTTCACACAGGAGGTACACCACACCCTCCCGCCCCTAAACCGCCATGCCGACTGACACGCTGACAATAGGACCGAGAATTCCTAGTCCGCCACGATGCCCTTCCCCACGACCGAATCCGCGCCGTCGAAACCGGTACCCCTACCCCCTCCCTCCTACCCCCTTTTTGGCTGTTTATCATTGGGGGGTCATTGGGGGAGACTGACTTTAGGATCATGTCCGCACGCAGCGATCAGGGAGGATATTTCGGCGAATTTACATGTGCTGGAGGATTTACAACGGTTGTTTAAGACGGAGATATTACTTATTGAATCGGGAGGGGATAATCTTGCTGCGAATTACTCTCGTGAACTCGCTGACTATATCATTTATGTGGTAACTACCCACTCTCCCCTGTCTTGCGCTCTCGGAACCGGATCATCCACTGTCTCGGTCCCTCCTTTTCCTCCCTCCTGTTCCCCTGTGGAGGCATTAGTAACACACTTAGATCGATGTCTCGGGGGGAGATAAGATCCCCCGAAAGGGCGGGCCGGGGATAACACAGTCAGATCTGTTGATTATCAACAAGACGGATTTAGCTGAGATCGTGGGCGCGGATCTCACTGTCATGGAACGCGATGCTTCCAAAATGAGGTACCAACCCGCAAGCACCCTTTTGGATGCTCTAGTCACTTTTATATTATACTTTGGCTTTTATATTATACTTTAGCTTTTGAGATGAGATCGGTATGGGGCTGATTTTTGTAGGGAGGGCGGACCGACGTTGTTTGCGCAGATTAAGAATGGGGTTGGAGTGGAGGATGTAGTTAGGTTGATATTATCTGCTTGGAGGGCTAGTGGTGCTGCTGAAAGTCGATCGTAGGGATTGCATTTCTTGTCACTCACTTAGCTTGGTACTCACTCTGTCTGGAGCAAATCTGTAGTCCTATCCTCTGCTAGGGGACCAACATATCCAGGATTGAACTTGTTCATTTCGGTCCGTCTGTCCATATCCCCTCTGTTGAATTTTGGTACTTGGCCGAAATAATAATAAAAATTAACTCCCTAGCAAGTAAACCTGTGGCGAAATGCATGTATGAGTTATGTCTATCGACTTTCACCTCTTTCACTCACACCATCCTCTCACGTCAACAGTAGACACACAACACAAGTCTAAAATACACGACGACCCGAACAACTACCACCAAATGCAGACATCCCATCAGATCAGGCATGATTCACAACCTCTTCCCCCCCCTCCTGCATCACCTGGTCATTCTCCCCTTCCTCCTCCTCCTCCTCCTCCTCCTCGTCTTCTTCTTCCTCGTCTTCTTCGTCCTCGTCTTGGTCATCGTCGTCGAGGTCGTGGTCTTCTCTGTCGGGGTCGGTTTCAGATAGTTCTATTGGCTCGCCTAGGGAGGTAAAGTATCGGCGAATACTGCGGTGTGATTTTCGGGCTTCTTCGGAGGGGATCATGCGTAGCCATTGCATTCTTTGACAGTTCTTGGCTCGATCGGAGACCTTACATCAGCATCGGGTCAATTTGACAACCCCTCCCCAGTACATAGTAAACCCCGAGACTGAGAAAACTGGGGTGGTGATGGGAAGGGAAGGTAGTTGGAAAGGGAAGGTAGTTAGAGATACCTTGAATCCGTAGATTTTGGGGGTATATATTCGCATTCCAAGGGTTGGTTGAGGGCCTGCGCTGGGTAATAACTCTGGGTATGTCTGAAAAAATAAATGCGGAAACGATGTGCCAAAATAAGCTCCTAAAAGTAAGACCCTCGGAAGTATAGATGGGGTGGGTGGGTGGGTGAGGACCATCGAGACCGTGGAACCGGGTTTGAGGGGGGTTATAGATATCTAGACAGGAGGGACAGAAGAGTTTGACGGTGTCGATGGCAGGACAATCTGATCTGCCCAGGGGTAATACTGCGGCTGAATGGCAAAAGACACGGGGACAGTGTCCGAAGGAGGCGTGCTCGTATTTGTCGGCCTGTAATCGTTAGAAGGAGAGGGAAGGGGAAGTACCATGGCTTGGAGACCGCCTTTACTTATTATCCAGCGTTGGTGGATTAATCCGTACAGCATTTCTGCCGAGTTTTCTACTATCTGGATGTCTGCTGGCTTTTTATAGTCGTCTGTTAATCAGTATCGAGAATAGTAATCTGAAACGCAAGAATACAAGCAACACTGAGGAGGAAATTTGATGCAGACACGCATGCTTATCGATGCTGCATCAACCGCGACGGGAGATGTACCGTACTCGCCATCCAGTATCATAGCCATGGCCTCCTGGTAGAATGGAACCTGGCCATTGAGTCCCGTCAAGTTAAATTGGTCCTCGATGAACGATTCTGGGACTTCTGTGAAGTATTCGTGTCCGACGATGGAGCACCAATATGATATCTACCATCAATCCATCATCCTTGCAATCGAGACCATACCCATGACACGGCATCGCTTTCTTCCTCGCTTTCGTCCTCTAGTGACGCTACTCGTCAGCAGTCAACTCCCCGAGAAACATACTGTATTCCTCCTCGTCCTCGCTGCCGTCGCCGTTGCCAGCCATGCGTGCATAGAGCGCAGCCAGCTCCTCGTCCTCTTCCTCCTCGTCATCGTCCTCTTCATCGTCGTTGTCGTGGTGGTGGTGCTGCTGCTGCCCCCGGTCATCCCAGTAGGGCGTCCCCCCGGCTGTGTTGTTGTTGAGTTGCTCCATCCGGAGCCGTTTGCTCATGCCGCCTTCTTGACGTGCGTTTGATGACGTGCTGCCGTGCGAGTCGGAAGGAAGACGTCGTTTGAGATCGGCTGCAGCTGCGTGGGTCGATTGGGCCAGGACTGCGTTGTTTCCAAATGGCGAGGCTCTGAAGGGGCAGCGGTGTGGCTAGGCCTGCATTGGTGAGCACTAACAGGAAATGGTCCTCTGGCCTTTTCAGCGGCGCGAACAAGGCCGGATGCTCATTAGCTAGTTACAGGCTGAGGCTGATTTCAGGTGCAAGGGCAAGATCTGCATCGACGTAGGGTAGGGCTCGGGGTCGCTTGTGGATTCGCGCGTATCGAAAGTTGCTGGAGTCACTCGACATGGCGGACGACTACTTTGATGATGCTTCTGATGCAGACTTTCTTGTCTTGGCACAGCAGATTGATCCTGGAGGCAGTGTTGGCGGCTATGTGTCGAGCAGACAAAGTGCAACAACCGCCCCTGCAAGGCCAGCTCCCCATAGTGCCCCTGCCGCCACATCCTCCACAAATACAGGTCCACAGCGACCAGAAACACCAAAGACAAATCCGACCACACCGAAAGTGCTACGGCCAGGATTCAATGCTATTATAGTAAACACTCGTCAGGTAGTCTCTCAAACAATTTGCAAATAACTGAAATCGTAGAAAGGTAAGATGTAAGTTGATTCGTCTAAGACCAGGAAATCCACTGCTAGAGCATATCCGAAATGTTCCATGGGAGGTATCGCCCTGTAAAACAATGCTGATGAGATAGTACGGTGATATTCTACCTGGTAACTAGTCATAACACTCTGCGCTCATGTCAGATTATATACTCGGAGCAACAACATGTGCATTATTCCTTTCCCTACGTTATCATCGTCTACATCCAGAATATATCTACAACAGAATCCAGAAACTCGGAAAAGAGTACAACCTCCGGATCCTGCTGATCATGGTCGATATAGTACGTCTCCTCAAGGCCTCATTAACTTCAGGATAACCATTCAGATCCGCTCCGCGAACTCACGAAAACCTCCTTGGTCAATGATTATACAGTCATTCTGGCTTGGAGTGCAGCAGAAGCAGGACGATACCTCGAAACTTTCAAAGCTTACGAACATGCCAACTCAAATCCGTATTTCCCTGTCTGCTCTAGTCTGACACTAGAATCAAACAACATCAGGCCACAGATTATCCCACCCGTCTCGTCGAAACGTTGACCACAATCCGCTCAGTCAACAAGAATGATGCAATAAGTCTCGTTACAAACGTATCCTCTTCTCCGGCCCCGGAGTAACGGTTAGTTCGGCTCGTTGACCGCAGCGATAAATGCCCCGCCATCGCAGATTGCTACGTTAGGAGGATGGGGTCCTCAGAAAATCGAGAGATTCGAGAAAACGGTGACAGAACCGTTTATCGTCAAAACAGGCACGGGCGGGGCAATCGGATTGGGGAAGCAGCTCAAGGGAGGGAGATGGATGGTCGATCAAGAAGGCGCAGATGTCCTTGCAGAGATGGAGACATACGCAAATGCTGGTTCTGCGCCGATGATGGGAAGGCCCGCACAGCAGCAGAGACCGGTCGACGACGAGCGAATGCCGGAAGAGTGGAATAGGGCGAGGAATAAAGAGGGCGACGTGGTAGGATTCATCGGACAGAAACCGATCATTCGAAGCAAAGAGAGCGAGAATGTGCCGGCGGAACAAAGTTCGGGAGCATCGGAATCAAGTTCGGGAGTTATGGCCGCTCTAGCGCGATTGCGGCAACAGGAAAAGAATTAGGATACCAAAGGTTGCATAGAGGGGACGGTTGGTTCATACGCTTATCAAAATCATAACCTATTTCAGACACATCTGGACGCCTCCGGCGCAGCCTCGCCGGTTATCTACTTTGCAGTTCCCGAGAATAGCGGGTTATGACACCTTCTTCAGGCTTTCACCCCACCTTATTACGCCACGTTCGTCCAATTCGTTCTCCTTATCACCCTTATGGCGACCAACTCCGTCGTTGTGGACATGCGTCATTGTACCCCACTCAATGCTACCGTTCCCAACCTGGAGAATCCCTGGAACGAACACGCGGCCCGCTACAGGGATGCACGGCACTTGAGGATCAATTGCCCAATAGTTCTCATCATGCATCCTTCCGATGATATCGTCCTCGATTCTCAGTGGTGGACCAGCCGCGTGTACACATTTACCGTGCCGGGCGGGAAACCTAGTCTCCCCAAAGCAAGGTATCGTGGGGGCAGTGTCCACGGTAATTTCCATTTTTAATTACCTTGCATCACCATCCCACTCGAACCATTATTTCAAGGCATTGAGCTGTGCGTGTCTGCGGATGCAAGGTATTTTGGATAGATTTCATGATAGTTGCAGGAGGTCAGGTGGCCTCCCGATCAATTGATACTACAGAAGAAGGAAGTCGAGCTGCGTAGGCCCGCAACCTTGAATTCTTGGTTGTCTTTGTTTCCGATCTTTCGTGACTGGAAGTACGGTTCCAGGCATAGGCATGAACGTGGCTCTTTATCTCGTACACCCGCATTTAATTTTGAAGTTAGAGTGAGATCACGACGAGAGAGCTCAATCCCGCAAGCCTCATCAAATAAATTGCTCGGTGGAAGAAAGTTTCACAAGGCATGGTAAAGTTCAATAATATTTAAAGTTGGGTTGGTATGAAATTAGAGATAAAGCAACGGGAGCGTGCTTACTTACCCCTGAGTGGTCAAGAAATGCGCGTGGATGGTTTATCGTGCATAAAATCGCGTCGATATCATTCGTTGGGTCATTGCGGACACTTCAAATGCGCAATTCAAAACTTTATGATTTATCTTTAAGGGTCGCCGGTGGAACGATCTCGGCTCCACTAGACATCTGAACTCGACGTACATAGTTGGATATGTCCATCCCGCGGAAGATGGCCTTAAACGGCAGGAGATGTTCATTTAATGAAATTCCGTGGGGGATCTTCTGCACCATTTATGAAAACAAAGTTCATTCGTTTGCTAAGCCGGAACTATGTTTCAACAATACATGCCGTTGGCTCCGGCGCTTCCTAGCGATTGAACAGTCACCCAGTCCATCAACACCCAAAAAAATGTCTGTACGAAACATAACCTCCTAAGATGCACTTTTATCAGCAAGCAGCTCGTGAGGTTTCATAGAGAGGAGGTTGAGATACCAAGAAACATAGCTCAAAAAACCAAAGAAACATCCATCTGATCAATTCTGGCAACCACAGTGGCCACAACGCTGTCCACGTTCAACAAGGTGCCAGCAATCGTAGCAAACGATCAGCTCCCAGTTGATCGGCGTGCCCCTGATGGTGGCGCGTAATTTACTTCGGATTTCGAGTAACTTTCCCATTAGAGCGGCAGTGAAGAGATGAGATGTTGACTTGGAGGAAACGGAGACGCCGGAGACTTTGTGATGGGGACCAGAGGTGGGCGGAGTGGTTCCTTTTATATCTCTTCTAGCGCAACAATATTAGACTTACTTTTTTATGCGTTCATTCCTTTTTCTAATATTTAGATTCATGGCTGTTTGAGTCACGCGGTTAAACGCTCAGGCTTCCGATTTTTCCCTATCCAATGGTGTGGTGCAGTACCGCAGCATGGATTTAAACTTTCGCAGTTTCGAGCGTCGGCTAATTTTCAGGGGCACGGATGACGAATGAGGGAGTCATCCACAACTCAGGAACAAATGCACAGACCGATCTCTCCATAACATAGGACCTGGTGTGACCATGTATTCGTCACAACACGTTTCGAACTGCTAATTTAACATTCTAACAGGAGATTAGGCGCGTGTTTACAATCTCGTGTCGCAGCGGGAAACGGCTGTCCCGTACCGACGGCCCCCCGACGCAGCGTCAAGCGCTACAGATTCTAACCGCTCGCAACCTTATCATCGGATCATGCGAGATGCTCGATTTTATGATAATATATCAAGAAATCGTTAAGGCGGGCAATGGCCGCACATACCCCTTTGTCTCCGATCGGAGACGGTCCGAGCAAATTTTTGGCGCTCGTTATCACATCATGAAATGGGTCCGCTATCGGCCCCTTTCTGACCGCCAACGTTTGAACCTGCGACGACGCCTTTAGACTGGCTGTCGTAAGCGTCGCTTGGGCTACAGTCAACCAGTAAAACACCTCTATAACGCCAACGTCGCTATATATCCCAAGACTCCATAAGGGCCTAGCAGCTAAGGGCCCGGGAGGTTGGCGATCTGCACTTATGTGACTGCAGACTGTCTCCCGGAGAGAAACAATAAAATGGGGGGTAATCCACGAACGACACTAGCCGCGAACCTCCTGACTGACTATTGTATCAGGTTTGTGCTATTGTGCTACCTAGACAGCAGCTGACTGGCCGCATCCAAATGGGCTCCTTTATTGCCGGCTCGTTTCGGCCAGAATGTGGGGGCCCATGAAATTC
>Ga0182024_10027015_pt1 | contig 10065 bp, 6 predicted proteins | sample P32metaG_FD_120480 | JGI IMG/M metagenome (GOLD analysis project Ga0182024, IMG submission 120480) | Permafrost microbial communities from Stordalen Mire, Sweden - P3-2 metaG (Illumina Assembly) | ecosystem: Environmental > Terrestrial > Soil > Wetlands > Permafrost | place: Sweden: Stordalen...
CATTTCGATAACCTTAGTCTCTAAGAGACGGGGCGAGCCGCTTGGCCCATCCAAACTTAACGGCGATTCTCTTCACTCCTCGAAATCAAGTCCCTCCCCCGAAGGAATCGATTTGCGGGTGCTGGTGAATCGCCGCTTGTTGACAAGCTTACTGGTTCTGGCGCAGGTCACCATAGTTCTTGGGTTACATGGGGCAAGATCGTAGTTGTATGTTGAAGTGCGGGTGGTCGATAAGGTCAAGAACCTTTGTGGGACAGCCAGCGCCCTCACCATCGCCTTTGTGCATGGCGCAAATGGTCGAGAAGTACTGGAAATACTAGCGAAAGCTGTAGCGGTGTCTGCTAGAGTGCATGGTTATGGAACTCTTCAGTCGTTTCGCGATCGCGCGCTTGTGCCGCTGGTCGATGTTCGTGCTTTTGGTTTGCGCCACAACGCCGCTCGTGCAGGCGCAGGCGGGGAGTGCAGTACAGGCACCTGCAGTACCGGAATGGGCGCAACCGGGGTCTCCTACACACGTACAGGTGCCGCCGCCGGCAGATTTTCATCGGCCGAGCAGGAATTTCGAAACGCCGATCGGGGTGTTCCAGGGCCAGTCTGATATCGGCGGCGCGGTGGTGCCCGGGAGTGCGAGTTATGACCCCGGCACACAGCAGTACAACATCCAATCGGCGGGTTACAACATCTGGTACTCGCGCGATGAGTTCCGCTTTCTGTGGAAGAAGATGTCGGGGGACGTTTCGCTGGCGGCCGATGTCAGCTTTCCTGACCCGAAGGGCTATGGCGATCGCAAGGTGGTGCTGGTGATTCGCCAGAGTCTCGAAGATGATGCGAAAGAAGCGATGCTCGGCGAGCACGGCGTGGGCATGATCCACCTGGCTTGGCGCGCGGATAAAGGCGCGATGATGAAGGATGCGCAGTTTCGCTTTGGGGGCACGCTGGCGGGGGTCAAGGCGAAACGGGTCGGCATCGAAAAGCATGGCGACGCCATTGCCATCTTCGTCAGCCTCGAGGGTGAACCCATGCACCAGTTGGGCCCGCCCATCACACTGCACTTCGAGGAGCCGTTCTATGTGGGCATTGGTTTCTGTTCCCACTTGCCGGCCACACCGGATAGTGCTGTGGTTTCAAATGTCGTGCTGGAGAACTCGGCCGGCAACGTGCGTTGAGCGGTCTAGCTTGTGGGAGCCAGGATCTCGGTCATCAACTGGTCTTCGGGCGTCGTTTTCGGGTCGTTCACGGCAAGGTACCAACCCGGCATCGCGCAGTCAATCCATCCCTATTGATTGACATTGTCAATCAATAGGGATGACAATGTCTACCATGGCGACCACAAGCAAAATGCTACCTGGCGTGAGCGGCGAGATCGCTAAGTTCCGCCACTTCAATCGCATGTATACGCGGTATATCGGAACCTTGAACGAGGGTCTGCTGAACAGCGATTACAGCTTGGCAGAAGCGCGCGTGCTCTACGAACTGGCTAACCGCAACCGGCCCAAAGCAAGCGAGATAGCCGAAGATCTGGGGATGGATCCCGGCTACCTGAGCCGCCTGTTGGGAAAGTTTGAGCGGGACGGGTTGTTGCAAAAGAACGTGTCGGAACAAGACGGCCGCTTCGCCGAACTGGTGCTTACGACGCGCGGCAAATCTGTGTTTAAGAAGTTGAACGAGCTTTCGAATGAAGAAGCATACGCCGCGCTCCAGGGTCTGCCGCCCGCGGCCCGCACGGAGGTGATCCGGTGCATGCAGTCGATCGAAGACCTTCTCATAAAGACAGACGGGGGCCGTAGCCCTTACGTTCTGCGCCCGCATCGCGTCGGAGATATGGGCTGGATTGTTTATCGAGAGGGGCTGGGCTATGCGGAGCAGTATGGATGGGACGCGACGTTTGAAGCCCTGGTGGCTGACATCGTTTGCCATTTCATCACTCACTTCGAACCGGCCCGGGAACGGTGTTGGATCGCCGAAGTGGATGGCCAGCACGTAGGACACGTGTTTCTGGTCAAGCATCCGAGTGAAGCGCACACGGCGAAGCTTCGCCTGCTGTTTGTCGAGCCCAGCGCCCGAGGAATGGGGCTGGGCCATGCGTTGGTCAACGAGTGCGTCCGGTTCGCTCGCACGGCGGGCTATCGGAAGATCGTGTTATGGACGCAGAGCATGTTGACTGCGGCGCATCGCATTTACCAGGGTGCGGGCTTCGTGTTGGTGAAGGAGGAGCCTCACCATAGCTTTGGCCACGACCTTGTTGGGCAGGAATGGGAATTGGATTTGATTTGATGTGGAGAGACCGCTTGCCGTCAAGGACCAAGCGAAACTCGCAAAGCTGCGAGGGCAAGGTAGTCGAATCCCATATCTCGCGAAAAACGAGCGAGATACCCCGAACGGTTACGGCGCGGCTAAAGAGGCTGCTGAAAAACTCGGTTTTGTATCAGGGCACGACTTTAGTCGGGCCGTAAATGACTGAGAATACGTCAGGCTTTAGCCCCTGAGGTACGTCTTTTCTGTCCGGTCCCGAATTTTTCCGCGGCCTCTAAAGCCGTGCCCTTCGTTCCAACCGTTTTCTCCGCAGCCTGATTGGTCTTGCGGCACCGTACTTAAAACTGCAGGCGGACACCTAACTGCAGTTGACGGACGTTGAGCGCGAAATTGCTGTTGTTGATGCCGGTTACTTGCTTGAACGGCGTGGAATACGGAGTGAGTGTGTTGCCTGCTCCGTTTGTTTTTGAGCCGGTTTGGAGTATGTCATTGACGAAATAGGCTGAGGAATTGACTGCCGAGACGTTGGGGTGATTGGCCAAGTTGAAGGCTTCTCCCAGGAACTCAAGCCCGTAACGCTCACGGAACAAAACCCTCTTCGAAAGACGCAGATCGGCGACGTAGGTTGCCGGTTGCTGGACGACGTTGCGGTCCGTGATGGGCACCCGGTTCGCACCTCCAGAGCCGTTAAAGGAACCAGTATTGATAATTTTCTGGACAGGCGCTCCAGGAGTGACGGTGAGCGTGCTCGACGAGCCGCTGATGCCTACCGAATACGGTAGACCCGTTTGCGTGGAGAATGCCGGCGCCATCTCAAAGTCGTTGGCGAGATAACCCCAGGCTCCGTGCAAATGCCAGGGTGAGCTGATCACGGCAGCCAGCACCAGGCGGTTGGGCACATTCTGGTTGGAATTGCCTTTTTCCAGACGGATGTTGGTTGGGTCGAGCAAGGAGGTCGCCGAGGCTCCAGTGGTGTTGTTCTCGCCGTAATCGAGGGCGTGCGACCAGGTGTAGTTTGCATTGAATGCGATCGAATGCGAAAGCTGATGCTTGAACTGCGCCACCAGCGCCTCGTAATTCGAGGTTACGCCGCTAAAGATATCCGTGATGGAGCTGAAATTGGGATTCGGCCGCAGGTTCTTATTGGCGGTGGCGAAAAATGCATTCGCCTGGAAGGCAGTCCCATTGGGAATGGGGCCCTGCTGCTGCGGGTCCTGGATGGTAAACGTGACGGGTGTGGGCGCGGGCAGGTTGGTATCGACAAAGTCGGGCAAGCGGCGACCGAACGATCCGAGCCAGGAAACGCTGAATACATCGTGGTTGGTCACCTGGGTTTCGACCGTGAGGTCGGCCTGATGGATCTGGGGGACCTTGAAGTTGGGGTTGAGGTAGTCCACGGTCGCGTTACCGCTGGCTGAGCCCAGGCAGGCGCCTTGTTGCGCAGGAGCGACTACCTGGGGGAAAACGGGAGCGCAGTTCTGTCCGGCGTTGAATTGAGGATTGGTTTGGCTGCCTGCGGCTCCGGTGCCGATCAGGGCCTGGTAGAGAGTGGAATTGATGGCCCGGGCGAAGAACATGCCGTAGCCGCCGCGCACGATGGTCCGGCCGGTGCCGTAAGGATCATAAGCAAAACCAACCCGCGGACCAAAATTGGTCTTCATGTCGTTCAACTTGGAAGTTTGCGAAACGGCGGAATTCACCAGTTGCGCCCCGGGGAAGCTCTCATACTCCCAGCGAATGCCCAGGGTAAGGCTGAGCCGGCGGGTGGCCTTCCACTCGTCCTGGGCAAAGAGGGAGTAGTCCCCGGTCGTAAACGGAAGCCCCGCGAGACCTGCACCCTGGTTGAAGAAGGTGTAATGCGCGGCCTTGGAGGTCGTGCTTGCATTGCTCGCGAGGTACGCGTCAGAGATGTAGTTACCCAGCAGGGTGTTGCCGCTATAGGTGTAGCCGCCAAACTGGTTATACAGATTGGACAGCAGATCGTAGGTATGAACGTAATCTCCGCCGAACTTGAAGTTGTGGTTTCCGTGGATCCAGTTGAGGGTGTCAGAAAACTGCCAACGTCGCTCGTCGGGATAAGACGCACGCAAAAGGAACTGCGGTGTTCCTATCTGGAAGAAGCCGGTCAAAATCACGGCCGTGGGCAACCCCAACGGGTTGGTGTAGGTTGGCGTGTTGATCAGGGTGCTGGTTTCGTACGGGGTGGGCGCCTGATTGGTCTCGTATTCAAAATCGCGGCCGTACATGTAGCGCGCCTCGTTGCTCCAGGCCGAGGTGAAAAGGGTGTCGAGTTTACCGACGATCCAATTGTCGCGTACATAGTCGTTGCCGAAACTCGAGAGACCGTACGCGACGGCCGGGCTGGTCTGGATGCCGGCTGGAGAGGTCCAGCGCATCCGGTTCGCTTCCACCGAGACATGATTTTTTCCGTTCACCTGCCAGTCGAGTTTGGGAAAGTAGATGGTCTGATCGCCGGTTCGCGGCGCCGTACCGAGAGTGGATTGAAGCCCGGCGATGCCGGCGTTGTAAACGGTGTAGGAGCTCGCGTAGGGCAGTCCGGCATTGGTTGCGATCTGGCAGACGTTGGCGTCCTGGTAATTGGGGGCGGCGGAGCCTGCGGCGCCGCAAGTTTTACCGGCAGGAAGCGCGGCATCGGCGGGCGTGTAGAAGTTAGAGTTGGCGCTGGCTCCGGTGATGGTGGCGGCGGCCGGAAAGTCGTGGTAGAAGCGGTCCGCGGCAAAGAAAAAGAAGATTTTGTCCTTCCATATTGGGCCGCCAACCGCCAAGCCATATTGACGGCGAAGGTCGGTTGGTTTGAAGGGGACCACCTTGTAGGTAGGCGGAGTGTTGGAAACCTCGACCGGGTGAGTCACCGTGCTGTTGGTGGCCGCCCATGCGCTGTCGCGGTCGAAGTAGTAGCCCACACCATGAAAGCTGTTGGTACCGCTCTTGGTGACTGAGTTCACGATACCGCCCGCCGAGCGGCCGTACTCAACCGAGTAGTTCGACGTGTTGACCTGAAATTCCTGGACCGACTCTTTGGCGGTGGAGTAGCCCGCGCGGGTGCGGCCCCGTTCTTCGGAAAAGAAGGCCTGATTGTCGTCTGTGCCATCAATGGTTACGTTATTCAGCAGAGTGCTCTGGCCGCGGAAGCTGAGCAAGCCGTAGCCGTTGGAGTCGTTCACCACGCCAGGCGTCAACAGAGCATAACTGGACCAGCGGTAGTTACTGACCGGGAGATCGTGAAGAACTTTCTGATCAATGATGCCGGCAAAATCCGGATTGGTGGTGTTCACCAGGGGAGCGGCGCCGGTAACCTCGATCGTCTGCGAGGTCGATCCTACCTGCATATGACCATCGATCGTGGTCAGCAGGCCAACCTGGACGGTCGCGTCTACCGACTTGTATGGCTCGAAACCCGGCGCGGTGATGGTCACGCTGTAGGTTCCTGGCTGCAGGTGAATGACGCGGAAATACCCGGCACTGTCGGCCTTGGCAGTTTGTTCTGCGTTGGTCGCGTTGTTGACAACGGTGACGGTTGCGCCGCCGACGATGGCGTCTGAGGCATCGACCACCGTGCCTCCTACGGCGCCATCGACGGCCGTCTGGGCGCGGGAGGCCGGGGTAATCAAGGCGCCGAGCAGGATAAGCAGGGCGAAGACACGGAATCGAGAAGTTTGGGGCATTTGGCTCTCCTCAAAAATTGGGGTCGTTCTTCAACTGGATGTCGATCTGTCATCGAGCCCGGATTGGGGCCGGCATAGCGGGTGATGTATCCCACCCGCGACGGGTATTCGTACCAGCATTGTCGCAAACCGCTGACAAAATATGGCAGAGTTCTTTTACATGAACATAAATTTTGAGGAGGAAAAACCCTGCGTTGACCACATGAACAAAGTCCCTTACCGGCTACGCCGCAGCTTGCCCTTACGAGACAGGCTGCCGGGCAGATCGAGGTGCATTCGCCTGCCTTGATTTCTGCCTCGCCGGCCCGGTTGATTCACGGACGATGAGTTCCGGCGCGACTGCCACCTGGGGAAGGGCTTTGGCGTCAGAAGGCCGGAGTTGTTGGAGCAGTAGCTCGACGGCCAGTTCGCCCATCTGGTGAAGAGGCTGGCGAATGGTCGTGAGGCTCGGTGTTTGGAAGGCCGCCTCTTTAATGTCGTCGAATCCAACCACAGACACGTCCTGAGGGACGCGCAAGCCGGAATCATGGAGCGCACGAATGCAACCAATCGCCGCAACGTCGTTGAAGGAGACAACGGCAGTGAAGCTGCGATGATGGGCCAGGAGCTGCTTCAAGACCGGATATCCCAGCTCCGGCGAGGTCAGGTCTTTTTCCAGCTGGACGGTCATTTCGGGCCGGATGGCGAGGCCGAGATCCTGTGCCACCTGAACGATACCTTGCCACCTTGCGTCGGAGTCAGAGCTATAAGGCTGGCCGCGCATGAATGCGATGTTGCGATGCCCCAGTTCGTAAAGGTGACGCAGCGATAGTTCCGCGGCGCGGTGGTGGTCAAGCACTACATTGGTGACTCCACTCATACGCCGATGGCCGGCGATGGCCACGACGGGAAGGGGGAGTTTGTGGGCCAGGTTGGTATCAATCGCAATCAAACCTTCGGCGCCGCGGCTGATCAGCATGCGAGGGTACTGCTCGATCAGGTCCGTCCGGTGCCGGTGGTGGGCGATGAAGTAGAAATAGTTTTCCTTGAGCAACCGGTCTCCGATACCGGTCATCACTTCCGCGTGATAGCCGTCGGCCAGTACAGGCACTAAAATGCCGACGGTCATGGTGCGACGATTTCTTAAGGAACGGGCAAGGAAACTGGGCTGATAGTTGAATTTGAGCGCGGCCTTGCGGATTCGCTCCCGGGTAGCCTCCGGGATGGAGCGCCCGGGCACCTCGTTCAAGACGACCGAGATGGTGGTGGGGTCGAGATTCAGATAAGCGGCAAGCGTCTTGAGACTGACACGTGCGTCAGGCTGGCTGCTGTCACTCTTGCGCTTGGCCATTGAACTCGGATGTCCTTGTCTGTATGAACAAGATACCAGCCGTCAACCGCGTAGACAAGAGTTTGTCTATATACCTCAGCGGGTGGGCACAACGCCCTGGCCCTCTTTCAGGATGTAGAAATGGTCCACGCTTAGATTGTTCAGCATCTCGACTCTTCCCGAGGGCCAGAAGATCTCCAGCTTGTCCAGCTTTTCGTGGGCGGCCAGTCCAAAGTGGATCCTCAGGTCGCTTTGCGAAAGATAGCTGCCCCCGCTGCGAACCTCGTCCTGCTGGACAAGATCACCGGCGGTGGCACGGAGCCGGGCGTTGAGCGCGAGCGGACTACCTTTTGCCGCTTCCAGTTCAAAGCTGATCCAATGATTGCGGGGGCCGCCCTGATTGCGCAGAATCATCGGTTCACCTTCCAGGTTCTCGACCACAACATCCAGGTGGCCATCATTGAACAGGTCGCCCACGGCCAGCCCACGGCTCACCTGCGGAATCTGTATGGCTGCACCGGCAAGCTTGCTGATGTCGCGGAAGGTGCCGTCGTGCTGGTTGAGGTAGAGGACCTTAGGCTCACGGAATTTGGTGCCGATATCCTTCGTATCCACCTGTGGGTAAACGTGCCCGTTGGCGATGATCAGGTCGGGCCAGCCATCGTTATCCAGGTCGAAGAAGGCGTCTCCCCACCCCACGTAGGGCATGGTTGCGCGGGCGATTCCGGACGGGTAGGAGACGTCGGTAAAGCTGAGGGCGCCATTGTTGCGGTACAGCGCGGCATACTCCTCACTGAAGTGAGTGATGGCTATGGAAAACAGACCCTTGTGTTCGTAGTCGCCTAAGGCCACACCCATATTGGCCTGTTCGCTGCCGTCGAGGTTGACGGCGACTCCAGCGTCGAGCGCGATATCGGTAAAGTGGCCATTGCCGTCGTTGCGATAGAGATAGTTGGGCTCTCCGTCGTTGGCCACAAACAGGTCCAGGTGTCCGTCGTTGTTGAAATCGCTCCACACCGCGGTCATGCCAAAGAAGCGCTGCGGGTCGGCCACCCCAGCCGCTTTCGCGACCTCGGTGAAGGTCCCGTTGCCATTGTTGTGGTAGAGCGCGTCCGGCGCCCCCTTCAGGCCGCGAGGACCACACTGCACGGCGATGCCGTGGTATTGGCAGGTGGGCTTGGAGCCGAATTCCGGCAGATCCTTGAGGTCTAAATCGACATAGTGGGCGACAAACAGGTCAGCCCAGCCGTCGCGGTCGTAGTCACCAAAGGCCGCGCCTGTGGCCCAGCCGGCATCAACGCTCAGGCCGGTCTGGGCGGTTACATTCTTGAATGTGCCGTCGTGATTGTTGCGGAAAAGCGTGACCCCGCCGAAGCAGGTGACCAACAGGTCGGGCCAGCCGTCGTTGTCGTAGTCCCCGATGGAAGCGCCCATGGCCCAGCAAGGATTGGCGACTCCGGCCTTGTCGGTCACATCGGTAAAGGTTCCGTCGTGGTTGTTGTGGAACAGCGCGCTGCGGGCTTTGCGGCCGGCTAGTGCCATGTCGATGCCGGGGGCATTCGTGAAGTAGATGTCGGGCCAGCCGTCGCGATCGTAGTCGATGAGTGCGACTCCGCCGCTCATTGACTCCACAATGTACTTCTTGGCCGGGGAAGACAGATGATCAAACTGAATTTTCGTGGAGCGCGTGACGTCGACGAGTTGAGGGATTTGCGAGTCGGGCTGCGGCGCGGGCGCCTGGTTGGCTGGTTGTGGGGTAGGGTGCTGGGCTCGACTGGCGTGAGGCGGGCAGAAGATTGCAAGCGAGAGGCACGGAAGAGCTACGTTTCGAAACCTTTCGGCTCTTCGCATCCATCGCTCCCGCGGATTTGTGCCGGCGGTCGTTACTTGTTCTCATCCTCGGTGGACATTCCGGCTGGGTGGAGCCGCATTTCTTTGAAAACCGCCTCCAGCTTTTCCTTCATCAGCTTGTATCTCTTGTACTCCTCTACTTCGTGTTGTGAGTCGGCGGTGCGGCCCATTTCACGGTAGAGGGTGCTGAGGCGAAAGTGGGCGGCAGCGTTTGTGGGTTCCAACTGCACCGCACGCTCGAGGATAGGCAATGCCTTGGCTTGCTCGTTCATCGCGATCAAGGTTTTGGCTAGTCCGAAGCCAGCCTCCGCATCTTCGGGCTGCAGACGCAAAGCGGTGTTGTAGTACTGCAGGGCCTGGGCAGAATCCCCTTTGCGGCTGGCCAGGTCCCCGAGCCTGGTCTCTGCTTTTTCGTCCAGGGCGTTCTCGGCGATCGCCGCCTTGTACTCCGGCTCTGCTTGCGCCTTGGTCTTTGGATCTTCGGAGAGGCCCAGCAACTCTCCCATCTCAAAGTGAATGCCCGGGATTTTCGGGTCTATCTCGAGGGCCTTCTGGTATTGCACGCGAGCGCCGGCGTTATTGCCCTGTTTTACCTCTTCATGGGCCATGACAAGATGCATCTGGGCGGAATCGGGAGCGGCCAGTGCCAGGCTCAGCATGGCTTCGCCGGCAAGGTCGGAGTAAACGCGATAGGCCGCATAAAGTACCGCGGGGTTGGCCGGGTCCGCCTGGCGCATGGCGTTCACCACTGAGCTGGCCTTTGCCAGATCCTGGCTGGCTGTGTACACCTCCACCAGTTCCATGCCGATTTGCACTTTTAGCTTTGGTTCGTCCACCGCGGCAAACGATGTTTCGAGGTGGGTGCGCGCATTTGCCATGTCGCCGGTTCGCTTCTCCGCCATCCCTAACAGGGCTTGAATTTTGGTCAGGTTCGGTTGCATGTCGAGGGCCGCGCGCAGATGGGGC
>Ga0182024_10027016_pt1 | contig 10065 bp, 11 predicted proteins | sample P32metaG_FD_120480 | JGI IMG/M metagenome (GOLD analysis project Ga0182024, IMG submission 120480) | Permafrost microbial communities from Stordalen Mire, Sweden - P3-2 metaG (Illumina Assembly) | ecosystem: Environmental > Terrestrial > Soil > Wetlands > Permafrost | place: Sweden: Stordalen...
AAAAGAATTAAGCCGCGGCGCCGGTTCATCGCGGCGGCACTTCATTCGTGCCCCGCCAGCGGCCGTAGCGCCAGGGCGCCCACCAGTGCGCGCGCGCCGGCAATGCGGCCGGCACGAAATCGAGCCCGTGCGTGCCCCACGGCTGGCAGCGCAAGATGCGCGTGAGTGCCATCCAGCCGCCCGCCCATAGCCCAAAGCGGGCGATCGCCTCGTCGGCATATTCGGAGCAGGACGGCAGATGCCGGCAGCGCGGGCCGATCAGCGGCGCCAGCGTATATCGGTAAAGGGCCACCAGGCCGCGCCCGGCGAGTCGGGGCAGGCCGCCGGCACCACTCGCTCGATTTTCCCGCATGGCAAACGCCGTTAAAGTTCCAGTGAAACTTGCGGACCAGCCGAAGTCTTCCGCCTTTTCCGGTGTTTGCCGGCATAGTTCCCTTGCAATGGAACTGCTGCAAGCGTTGGCAAAAAGCTTTACGACCGCGACTTTTTTACACTAGACCCGAATCCATGCACTGCATAAAAATGAGACAGAACGGGGGTTCTTAAAGTCGCCAAAGCCCGGCGAAAAGCGCGGCAATCGACCGCGCCAAGAAGAAGGGCTCGGCGGCGATTAAGGGGGAAGAATGGCTCGCTCCCTTGCGATGGCCTTTGCGCTTGCCTCGGCGGCGCTAAGTTCGATATTGCCGGCGTCAGCCACGGTCGTCGATCGGACGCTTCCGATGCGTTTCGATCTGCGCCTGCAGGGTCCCGCCGCCAACTGCGGCAACAAGTGCCAAGTCTGGATTTCCGCCAGTGGCGCCATCACGGCGGAGACGCCGCACGACTTCGAATTATTCACGCAGGCTCACGATCTCGCCGGCGCCACGGTCGTGATCGATTCCGACGGCGGCTCGGTGCTCGGTGCCATCGCGCTCGGACGCGACATTCGCCGCTTGGGCCTCGACACGACGGTTGGCCGCGTCGTCGATGTCGATAGCCAGGATCACGGCGCGCCGCGCGGAAAGTTCGTACCGCGCGCCGATTGCGAATCCATGTGCGGCTTCGTGCTACTCGGCGGCGTGCACCGCACGGTGCCGAGCGAAGCGCGCGTGATGGTGCATCAGATCTGGCTCGGCGACCGCCGCGACGATCCGACCGCGGCGAACTACTCGGCTGAAGATCTCGTGCTGGTACAGCGCGATATCGGACGGCTTGCGAAATACACCATCGACATGGGCGGTTCGGTCGATCTGCTCAATCTGGCGCTGCGCATCCCGCCCTGGGAGCCGATGCATGCCTTGACGGCGGACGAGACGCACCGGATGCGGCTCGCGACCGATGCGCCGCCTGCGCCGGCGGCGGCGGCCACGGTCGCCGCGTCTCCGGCGCCGTCTTCGACCCTGCCGGTCGCGCGCGTGACCGACGGCGCGCGCGCCACCGAAATCAGCGAGCGGCGCTGGACCATGATCGATCGCGCCGGGGTCGCGGCCCTGGCGCGGCGCCAGCCGCTCACCGTCGAAGGCGAGGACATCGGCAGTTTCGATCTCATGCTCGCCTGCGGCAACGGTGACAGCTACGATGTGAGTTACGTCGAGCGGCGCCGTGAAAGCGGCCGCATCCGGGTGCCGCCCGAGCTCGGCGCGGTGACCATGGCGGTTGGCCGCATGTCGGCTCCGCTAAAGGTGGTGTCCTCGGAGCGCCGCGCCCAGCCCGACGAACTGGTCACTTATGCCGTCGGCACGGTGCCGGCCGCGCTGATCGGCGCGTTTGCCGCCGTCGGCAGCCACTCGATGCTGATCGAAACCAAGAGCGCCGGCATGGTCACTGGCATTCGCTTCGGCAATACCGGCGCGCAGCAGAATTTACCCCGGCTCACCGCAAGCTGCGTGAAGGCGCTCGGCAACCGCGCCGACCTGACGGTGCCCAAGACGCGCGGCTTGGCATCGGCGAAGTGACGCTAGGTGGCCGCTTGCTTCTGCGCGCGTTTGGCCTCGATCTGATCGAGCGCGGAAACCACCGCGTCGAAAGTCAGCAAGGTCGAGGCGTGGCGCGCTTTGTAGTCGCGCACCGGCTCGAGCACCGCGATGTCGGCCCATTTGCCGGACGGCGGCGGGCCGTTTTCCTTCAGCATCTTGCGCACGGTCTCGCGCAGTTCGCGCAGTTCGGCCGGCTTCGCTCCGACCACATGGCGGGCCATGATCGAGGACGAGGCCTGGCCGAGGGCGCAGGCTTTCACGTCATGGGCGAAATCGGTGACCACCGGCCCTTCCATTTTCAGGTCGACCGTGACGGTCGAGCCGCACAGCTTGGAATGGGCAGTGGCGCTGGCGTCGGGCCTATCGAGTCGTCCTAGGCGGGGAATATTGCCCGCCAGGTCGAGAATTTTTGCGTTGTAAACCTCGTTAAGCATTGACCTTTTACCGATTTTCCCGTTGCCGCGGATTGCCTCTGGCGCCCAAACGAATATATAGGTGCTGACCCGATGGCGCGAGAAGGGGTTCTTGCGCCGGGGCGTGGCTCTAGGAGCCATGCTAAACGGGAATGCGGCGTCCAGGCGCCCCGCATTGGACCGGAAGCGGTCCGGCGGGTTACTGGCGCGGCCACCCCGGTGACACTCCCGGTGCAGCCCTCATGGGTGGGTGCTGGTCGAAGGGAGAGACCGTTATGGACGCCAAGAATACCATCATAAAGCCGTGGCCCAAGCAGGGCTTGTCCGAGCACGTGCGCGCAGCGCCGACGCCGCCCGGCCCGCGTCCGTCGCGCGTCGAGGCGGAGGCTGCGGTGCGCACCTTGATCGCCTATGCCGGCGACGACCCGCAGCGGGAAGGCGTGCTGGAGACGCCCAAGCGCGTCATCGACGCTTACGAGGAGATTTTTCAGGGCTACCGCGAATGTCCGGCCGAAGTACTCGACCGCACCTTCAGCGAGACTGGCGGCTATGACGACTTCGTGCTGGTCAAAGACATCGGCTTTAATTCGCATTGCGAGCACCACATGATGCCGTTCTTCGGCAAGGCGCACATTGCCTATATGCCGACCGAGCGGGTGGTGGGGCTGTCGAAACTGGCGCGACTGCTCGACGTCTATGCGCTGCGTCTGCAAACTCAGGAGCATCTCACCTCGCAAGTGGCGACCGCGATCGAGGAAATCCTCAAGCCGCGCGGCGTTGCGGTGATGATCGAGGCCGAGCATATGTGCATGTCGCTGCGCGGCGTGACCAAGCCCGGCGCGCTGACGGTGACGACGCATTTCACCGGCGCGTTCCGTGAGGATGCCAACGAGCAAGTCCGTTTCATGACCATGCTGCGCGGGGCGCAACGCTAAGCCCCGCGTCAAAAACGCGAGGCAAATTTGTCGAACACATCAGAGATCGAGGAAGGCCTGGGCTTCGCGCCGCAATTCGGCGCGGACGGGCTGATCACGGCCGTCGTGACCGATGTTCAATCGGGCGACGTGCTGATGGTCGCGCACATGAACGCCCAAGCGGTCGCCAAGACCATCGAAACCGGCGAGGCCTGGTATTACAGCCGCTCGCGCCAGAAACTCTGGAAAAAGGGCGAGAGCTCCGGCCATGTTCAACGCGTGGTCGAGCTGCGCGTCGATTGCGACCAGGACGCGCTCTGGCTCAAGGTCGAGCAGCAAGGCCCCGGCGCCTGCCACACCGGGCGGCGCTCCTGCTTCTATCGCGCGGTTCCGCTTGGCAAGACCGGTACGGTCACGCTGGAATTCCGCAATGGCGACAAGACGTTTGACCCGCACTCGGTCTATGGCGGGGTACCCGCCAAACCGGGCCGCTAGCCACCAATATCGATTTCTTTAATCGATTTCCGCATGTTATGAAGAGATGCGGGTTTCGTGTGTGGCGTGGGGCGGGTCGTTATGGGTGCGTTAGCGGCAGCGCAAAGTGGGGCGAGGCGGCGTTTCTGCCTCTTGCTAGTCAAGCCGTCGCATTACGACGACGACGGCTATGTCATCCAGTGGCTGCGTTCGCCGGTCCCGTCGAATTCGCTGGCCGCGCTGTACGGCCTCGCCAAGGATTGCGCCGATCGCCGCGTGCTCGGCGATGACGTCGACATCGACATCCACGCTTTCGACGAAATCAACACCCGCATCCGCCCCGAACGCCTGGCGGCGATGATCGATGAAACCGGCGCCGGCATGGTGATGCTCGCCGGCGTGCAATCGAACCAGTTCCCGCGCGCGCTCGATCTGGCGCGGCCGCTGCGCGAGCGCGGCATCCAGGTCAGCATCGGCGGCTTCCACGTCTCCGGCGTGCTGTCGATGCTCGGCGGCATCGATGCAGATCTCCACTGCGCCCGGGCGATGGGCTTGTCGTTGTTCGCAGGCGAGGCGGAAGGCCGGCTCGAGCTGGTGTTGCGCGATGCCGACGCGGGCGCGCTCAAGCCGCTCTATAATTACATGGACGACCTGCCGGGGATCGAGGGCGCGCCGGTTCCGCTGCTGCGGGTCGATCGGGCGCAGCGCACCATCGCCGGTACCACCAGCTTCGACGCCGGCCGCGGCTGTCCCTATCAGTGCTCATTCTGCACCATCATCAACGTGCAGGGCCGCAAGTCCCGCCGCCGCTCTCCGGAAGATGTCGAACGCATCGTGCGGCTCAATTACGCCCAAGGCCTGCGCGCCTTCTTCATCACCGACGACAATTTCGCCCGCAACAAGGACTGGGAGATCATTCTCGATCGCCTCATTTATCTGCGCGAGGTGGAGAAGTTCAACACCAGCTTCATCATCCAGGTCGATACGCTCTGCTACAAGCTGCCCAATTTCATCACGAAATGCGCGCGCGCCGGCGTCAAGCGCGTGTTCATCGGGCTCGAGAACATCAACCCGGACAACCTGCTCGGCGCTAAGAAGCGGCAGAACAAGATCACCGAATACCGCGAGATGCTGCTGGCCTGGAAGAGCGCCGCCGTCCTCACCTATGCTGGCTACATTCTCGGATTCCCGAACGATACGTTCGAATCGATCATGCACGATATCGACGTGATCAAGCGCGAACTGCCGGTCGATCTGCTGGAGTTCTTCTATCTTACGCCGCTGCCGGGCTCGGAGGACCATCTCAAGCTGTCGAAGGCCGGCGCGCTGCTCGATCCTGATATGAACAAATACGACCTCAACCACATCTGCACGACGCACCCGAAGATGTCGCGCGAGGATTGGGACCGCGCCTACAACATGGCGTGGCAGCGCTACTACACCATCGACCACGTCGAAGCGATTCTGCGCCGGGTGGCGCAGACGCGGGCGAATGCCAGCAACGCGTTGTTCCTCATCACCTGGTTCATGGGCTCGATCAATATCGAGCACATCCATCCGCTCGAATGCGGCCTGCTGCGAATGAAATACCGGCGCGACCGCCGGCCGGGCTTCGCCGTCGAGCCGATCTGGTCGTTCTATCCGAAATATTTCGCGGAGATGGCGAGCAAGGTGATGCGTTGGGGTACGCTCTATCTCCGACTGCGCCGCATCTATCTCAGCATCAAGCGCGATCCGAACCGCTTTAACTACACCGATCTCGCGATGACGCCGGTCGCCAGCGACGAGGCCGAAACGCATGAATTGTTCGGTACTGACGCGGCGCGCGCCTTTATCGCGCGGACGCAGCGGGTGAAACAGGCGCAGGAAGGTCACGCGCAAGACGTGACGCCGATGGAAGCCGCCGAATAGCGTTCAGCCGATCCGCGCCAGCAAGGCTTGCGCCTGCAACAGATGCGGCCGATCGAACATCTTGCCGTCGATGCCGACCGTGCCGGCGCCGGGTTGTGCCGCGAAAGCGGCGACCACCGCCATCGCCTTGGCGACCTGCTCGGCGCTCGGCGTGAACACTTCGTTGATCACCGGCACCTGCGCCGGATGAATCGCCAGCCGGCCGGTAAAGCCGTCGCGGCGCGCCAGTTCGGTGTCGCGGCGAAGAACTTCGGCGTTGCGGAAATCGACATGGATCGTCTCGATCGCCGGCACTTTCGCCGCGGCGGCGCCAAACAGGCAGAAAGAACGCGCCAGCCGGTAAGGTTCGGTGAGCGTGCCGTCGGCTTCGCGGTTGGCTTCCGCGCCGAGTTCGGCCGATAAATCCTCCGGCCCCCAGGTCATGCCGATCAGCCGCGCGCTCGAATTGCGGAAGGTCCCGGTGGAAAACAGGCCCGCCGCGGACTCGACGGTCTGCGCCAGAATCTTGATGGTGCCGTCCGGCAGGCCGGCGATGGCTTCGCGCACGGCGAGCTTGGCATCGAGATGGGTCACGGTCGCGCCGCCTTCGGCCTTCGGAAACAGGATCGCGTCCGGCTTTCCCGGCACCACCGCCTCGAGATCGGCATCGGTCATGCCGGTGTCGAGGCCGTTGACGCGCACCAGCAGGCGAGGGCGCGGTGTCTTCGATTGCACGGCCCTGAGAAATTCCAACGCGACCATGCGTGCGTGCACTTTGCGCTCCGGTGCGATCGAATCTTCGAGGTCGAGGATCACCGCGTCGGCGCCGCTCGCCATGGCTTTATCGAGTTTGCTTCCGCCGTCGGCGGGGACGAAGAGGAGGGAGCGCATTACTTTCGCTTCACTTCGGCCGCATGTTGATGAAGACGTTGCGGTGGCAATCCGCCACCAGCGTGCCGTCCTGCTTGAACGCCTTGTGATGGAATTCGACGATGCCGGCGCCGGGACGCGACTTCGATTCCCGCTTGGAGACGACCACGGTCGAACAGTGGACGGTGTCGCCCTCGAACAGCGGGTTGGGGAAGCGCACGTCGGTCATGCCGAGATTGGCGATGGTGGTGCCGACCGTCATGTCGGACACCTGGATGCCGATCATCAGGCCGAGCGTGAACAGCGAATTCATCAGCGGCTGGCCCCACTCGGTCTCCTGCTCGCAGAAATGCCGATCGATGTGCAGCGGCTGCGGATTGAGCGTCATGTTGGAGAACAACATGTTGTCCATCTGGGTGACGGTGCGCGTCAACGGGTGCTCGTAGGTCTTGCCGATCTCGAAGTCCTCGAAATAGAGCCCGCCGCGCTTATGCCGCTTGATTGTTTCCGCCATCGTCGTCCTCCGCGTCGTGACCGGGGCGGCCCGCCGCCGCCGTTAATGATTCATTTACCATAATTATCCAGGATCGACATTGCTCGCGAATGTCTGCGTCCGGTTGGCTAAAGGTACGGCCCGCGACCCTTTCGGCCCGTCTTTTCAAGGCCAGACATGGCGATCGATTCCATCTTAGCCAATGCATCGGCGCGCGTCGCCAGCGCGATCCGCGACGCGGCGCGCACGATGGGCGCCAGTTTCGAGTATCTGCTGACCGCCGAGCGCATGGAATCCAACCTCAATCCGGCCGCCCAGGCAACGACCTTTTCGGCCCAGGGGCTCTACCAGTTCATCGATCAGACCTGGCTCGCGACCCTCAAGAATGCCGGACCAGCGCACGGCTAAGGTCAGTATGCCGACGCCATTACGGTGAGCGCCGACGGCCGCTACGAGGTCGCCGACCCGAACCAGTGGGCGGCGATCATGCGGCTGCGCAACGATCCGGCCGTGAGCGCGACCATGGCGGGCGCCTTCACCCAGGCCAACGCCGCGCAACTGGCGGCCGGTATCGGCCGCCAGCCGTGCGAGGGTGAACTCTACATCGCGCATTTCCTCGGCTCCGACGGCGCCGCGAAACTGATCAACGCCACGTCGAGCCAGCCTCTCGCCAACGCTGCGACGATGTTTCCGCAAGCGGCGGCGGCCAACCCGAGCATATTCGCGAGCCGCGGCAAGCCGCGCAGCGTGGGCGAGGTCTATGCTACGCTGACCGGCCGCTTCGCGGTTACGCGCGCCATCGCTTTTGCGCCCAGCCTAGGCAACAGCGAGGCGCTGGCCGCTTCGCCCGACCCCGCCGGGGTCGCACGAGCCTATGAGCAGGCCAATGGTCCGGTGCCGGTTCCGGTGGTGCCGCCGGACCGCAGGCCATTCCTTCAGAGCATGTTCACCGATCGCGGCAACGGCGCGCTGACGCAAACCGTGACCAACCTGTGGACGCCGGCCGGGTCCGAGGCTCGGGCCGCGAGCGAGCGCTCGCTCATCCTCAATTTGTTCAGCGATCCGCCCGCCGCGGGCCGCAAGCCGTCCGGCGGCAAGATCTGAAGCGGCGAGGGCGGCTTACCGTATAGTTAATCGCGCCATAATTTCTATGGTGAACGCTTTGTTAAGCGTCGCCGGCTAGATTAGGCCGCGCCGTCGATGTGCACGATGGCGGTTGCGTCAGGTAGTGCCCATGATCGTCCGTCAGTTTCTGCAGTGGATCCGCCACGTTCCGCCCGGGGAAAGGGCCGAGGCCACATCGGCGCTCGCGCGCGCCTACCTTTATTCCGATCTGTCGCCCGACGACATCGCCGCCGCCGAAGGCGCGATGATCATGCTGCTGGACGATCCGTCGCCGCTGGTGCGCCGCGCGCTCGCCGACGCGTTCGCCGCCTCCGAGAACGCGCCGGCGGTGGTGGTGCGCGCGCTCGCCAACGATCAGCCGGAGATCGCGATGTCGATCCTTGCGCTGTCGCCGTTGATGCAGGAATCCGATCTGGTCGACCTGGTGGCGACGGCGCAGCCGCCGGCCCAGGCCGCCATCGCCAGCCGCGCCATGTTGCCGCGTCCGCTCGCTGCGGCCATCGCCGAAGTGGGCTGCGCCCAGGCTTGCCTAGCGCTCTTGGAAAATTCCGAGGCCGACATCGCATCGTTCTCCATCGACCGCATCGTCGACCGCTTCGGCGATCTGGCGGCGATCCGCGAACCGCTGATGGCGCGGGCCGATCTGCCAATGGCGACGCGCCAGGCGCTGCTCGCCAAGCTGTCGCGCGCGCTGGCCGGCTTCGTCGCCGACCGGCAATGGATGGATGCCGAACACGCGCTGGACGCCACGCGCGACGCATGCGAGAAGGCGACCGTCGCGCTCGCTGCCGAGACGCCATACGACGAGGTCGGACACCTGGTCGAGCATTTGCGCGAGAGCGGGCAACTGACCGCCGGCATGATCTTGCGGGCGCTCTTGTCGGGCAATGTGGTGCTGGTCGAGGAAGCGCTTGCGAATTTGTCCGGCGTGTCGATCGACCGCGCCATCAGTTATATCCACGACAAAACCATATCCGGATTCAAGGCTCTTTACCGCAAGGGCGGGCTGCCGGATCAGGCTTATCCGGCCTTCCGCGAAGCGATCACAGCCCTACGCGAGGGCGTGCTTGTCGGCGAACGCGGCGACGTGGTGCGCCTCAAACGGCGCATGGTCGAACGCGTGCTGGCCGCATGCGAGGCCGAACGCGGGCGGGATTTGACGTCGCTGCTGGCGTTGCTGCGCCGGTTCGCGGTCGAGGCCGCGCGCGAGGAAGCACGCATGTTCTGCGACGACCTGGTCGCCAACGACCACATCGACCATGCGGTCGATGCCGGCCGGCTCATTGCGGAAGACGAGCCTTTCGAGGAAGCAGAACCTTTCGAGGAAGCAGAACGCCTGGTGGCGTAAGCCTGCGCGGCCGAGGCAAATTCACTCCGGCGCGATCGGCGGGCCCATAATCTGTTCCAGCACGTCCGGCCGGCCGCGGTTCTCGTGCAAGAGAAACTCGTCGGTGACTTCGCGCAACCGCTTGGTCAGCACGGCGGCCAGATCCTTGGCGTCGGAGCGGGAATATTCGCGGTGGATTGCCCGCACCGCGTCGACGTGCTGATCGACCAGCTGAACCGGAATGCGGGTCGCATCGGGCGTGTGCTCGATCAGCCGACACAGGCTGTCGGCTGCCAGCGCCACCAGAGGAAAACCGAAGGTCGCGGCTTCGCCCTTGATGTCGTGGGCGGCGTGAAAGACGGCTTCCTTGTTCGTGGGCGTGAAGCCTCCGGAGGCGATATTGCGGCGGGCCGCGTCCAGCCGTTCGCATTCGGAGTCCATCCAGGACGAGAATTCGCTCGACAGGTCGGCCAACGCCTTTTCCGCGCGCGCCACCGGATCGATCTCGCCGGGCTGCATCGGCTTGACGCTGACGACCTTGCGCAGCTTGTTTTCCGGCGTGATGACCTCGTGATCGCCGAAAGTCGCGACCGCCGTCGAATTC
>Ga0182024_10027017_pt1 | contig 10065 bp, 3 predicted proteins | sample P32metaG_FD_120480 | JGI IMG/M metagenome (GOLD analysis project Ga0182024, IMG submission 120480) | Permafrost microbial communities from Stordalen Mire, Sweden - P3-2 metaG (Illumina Assembly) | ecosystem: Environmental > Terrestrial > Soil > Wetlands > Permafrost | place: Sweden: Stordalen...
CCGCTCCAGCTCGCCCAAGTCCTCCAGGGAACGCACCCCGACGGCGCCGACGCGTCCGTGCTCACGCACCTCCTCGGGGAGCACGCGACGATCCCGCCCGACCGCGGCCTCTTCCTCGAGCACACCTTCCGCCTGCACCCCGACGTCTGCGGCTACATCTCCGAGGTGTTCTACGAGGGGCGACTACGACCCGACCCGCGCACAGCGGAGCGAGCGACGCCGGTCGGAACCGGGCTGCGCTACATCCCGGTCGAGCACGAAGGAAACCGCCAGTCCTCCGAAGAGGAGGCGGCCGTCGTGGTGGCCGAGGTCGCGCGACTCCGCGGCGCGGGTGTGCCGGGTAGCGACGTGATGGTCGTCGCGGCGTTCAACGCTCACGTCGATCTCCTCCGAGAGCGCCTGCCCACCGATGTGCGCGTCGGCACCGTCGACAAATTTCAAGGCCAGGAAGCGCTGGTCGTGATCTTTTCGATGGCAAGTTCGAGCGGCGAGGACGTGCCCCGCGGCCTCGACTTCCTGCTCTCCCGCAACCGCCTCAACGTCGCGATCTCGCGCGCGCAGTGCCTCGCCTATCTCGTTTGCTCCCCGCGCCTGCTCGAGGTCGACTGCAAGACAATCGAGCATATGCGGCTTGCAAACGCGCTCTGCCGTTTTGTCGAGATCGCGGGCGAACAGTGACCGCGACCTTTCACGCTCCGCCCGTCGAACGCATCCGCGCGCAGGCCAAGGCTCAGGTCGACCAGTACATCAGGGACCGCGCAACGGGCCAGACCACCTCGCGAGAGATCAAGGAAGTCATCGAATCGATCATCTCGACCGACTACGACGGGCGGACGGTCGTCGAGCTCATGCAGAACGCCCATGACGCACACCCCAAGGAGCGCGTCGACGGCGTGATCCTCATAGACCTCCGGGAGGAGGCCGACGCCGACCACGGCGTGCTCTATGTTGCGAACGCCGGGAACCCGATCCGCGCTGAAAACTTCGACTCGCTGTGCCGACTCGGCATGAGCACGAAACGGCCCGACGAAGGGATAGGAAACAAAGGCGTCGGGTTCAAGAGCGTCATCCAGCTCTGCGACTCGCCCGAGATCTACAGCGTCGCCGATCTGGAGTCGCCCACCTTCGATGGCTATTGCTTCCGCTTCGCACTGCCATCGGACTTCGATGAGCTCGCGGCCAGATATGGCCCTGGGGCGGAGGACTTCGCCGACGAACTCCGGGAGAACGTGGCGGGTCTGAGAGTTCCCATTGCGCTTGGGGAGGTGCCGTCGCACGCGGACGCTCTCAGGCGTGCGGGCTTCGTCACAGTGATCCGACTCGAACTGCGATCGGCTGAAGCTCAAGGCAGGGCGCTGGAGCAGATCAAGGGACTACTCGACGTCGATGTGCCCCCGCACCTGTTCCTGAGTCGGGTCAAGCGGACCGAGGTTCAGTACGTGGCCGCCGGTGACGAGCGGAGCGCCAAGCTAGCACGCACGGTGACGCGCCGGGAATCGCGGGGCAGGATCCCCATGGAAGAGGTGCACCTCCAGGACGGCGAGGTGTTCCACGTCCTCCACCGGCCAGTCCCCGAGAGCATGGTGCGGGCGGCGATCTCCGAGAGCATCGACGCGGGCCGGCTCGGCCGCGCTTGGGCGTCGTGGCGCGGCGACGCGGTTGTCAGTGTCGCCTTGCCCGCCGGGCCCCCGCTTGACGAAGGCCGGCTCTACACGTTCCTGCCGATGGGCGTGGGTGCCGCCGCGCCACTCGCGGCCTACGTCCACGCGCCGTTTTTCGCGCGACTTGACCGCCAGACCCTGAAGCCGGGGGTACCGCTCAACCGACTCCTCCTCGACCAGGTCGCCGAGCTCTGTGCCGACGCCGCGAGTGACACCGGAAACGGGCCGTCACTGACGGTTCGGCAGCGCCTGGACCTCGTCTGCTGGACCAGCGCCGAGGTCGCGAGGCTGATCGCGGCCTTCACCGAACGCGGTGTCGACATTGCAGACCTGCCGATCGTGCCGACGGTGCCCGAGGCGACGACCTCGGTCTCGTGCGCGGTCCTCTGGCGCCGCGGCGGGTCGGCCTTCACGCCGGCCGCGGTTGCCCAAGCGGGGGCCGACGGAATCGTGGACCCGCGGCTGCACGACGTCCGCATCGCGCGGCTCATCAGCCTGGCCGGAGCGCTGGGCCTCGAGCTTGCGGCATCGGACGAGGACATCGCCTCCTTTGCCGAGTTGTACGCCGGGGACCTCGCGACACGCGAGTTCAACGGTGAGGCGTGGGTGCAGTTCTTCGACGATCTCGCGTCGGTTGTCCGGGACGGCGCGACCCTCAGCGGGCGTCGGATTTTGGTCGATGAGAACGGCGACCTCTTGGCCGCCGGTGGGCTTCGCAGGGATCCGGCGGTCTTTGCGCCGGGACAGGAGGAGGACACGCCGGTCGTCGCCCCGCCGGCGGTTGTCCGCGATCGCGTGGTGTTCACGCACCCCAATCTCCCGCGCCGCGAAGGACCCGGTGGACCGCTTCGACCGGGTTGGACATTCCTGGTAGCTCAAGGCCTCGTTCGCGAGTACGCGACCCGACCGGTCATGACGCTCGTGGGCGAGATCATGAACGCCCTTCAGGAGACCGACGAACCCGGACGGTCGGAGTGCTTGCGCTTCGCCTTCGATGTGTGGCGAGGTGCCCAACGCGAGCTTGGCGCTCAAGCAATGGCCCGCACAGGTCTCCTCGTGCCGACGATCAGCGGCTGGCGCAACCCGTCGCGGGCCTTCTTCGGAACCGGCTGGGATGGACCGTCGGCCGACATCGATCAAGAGCTCGTAGATCTCCTGGCCATGGGACGCGAGACTTCGGCAGACCTCGAGGACCTGGCGGGGCACCTTCTTAACATGCCGGCTGCGGTCTTCGACACCCCGCTCGTGCCCGTCGACGATCAGCGCGTGTTCCTCGAAACGCTTGGGGTGCGTCACGGCCTCCATCCGCGACGATTGCCGGCTGCGCGGTTCCGCATGCGCGGCGAACAGGTCGCCACACCCGTGTCGGCCGGGGATCTCGTGACAGGGATGCCGCGCGGCGAACTCCACAAGTGGGTGAAGTTCGCGCAGGACTCACCGCGGACGGTGCCCTCACAGAGCACGACCCAGTACACCCCCTCCGCCGACGTCGCGATGCTGCCGGGCCAGTTCGATTGGCCTGCGTTTGATGAGGAGCTGCGTCGCGCTTACAGTCACCTAGCGCTGCGCTGCATCGGCGGCTGGCCGGACGATGCCTTTAACGTCACGTTCGGAAGATCGACAGATTCGGCCGTGGGCAAGTGGCCTTCGCCGCTCACGTGGTTCCTCACGGCGAACGCTTGGCTCCCGCAGACGGTTCCGGGCCGGCGCAGCGACGCCTTTCTCGCCGAACCGCGCAGAACGTGGTGGATCGAGGAGGTCGAGACGCCGGACTTCCTGCCGGCGCAGCCGGCAGGTCTTCGACGTGACGCAGACCGACAGATGCTCGACCGCCTGAAGTCTTTCGGCGTCCGAATCTGGGACGACGACGACAGCGCGGAAGCACGCGCGAAAGAGCTCCCGGATCTCGTCGGGACGGTTGTCGGCACTGCGGGCGAGCAAGCTCTCCGGAAGGCGTACGAACAGGCGCTGGGCGAGGTCGTCGAGCAAAGCATCGCCCCACCCACCACGGTGTTGGCCTCCCGGCACGGCCGACTGATCGCCACGAATCTCCGCGAGGATGGTGAAACCGTGTATGTCGCGGATGTAGCGGGAGCAGAGCAAGAGCGGCTTATCCGGCAGACGTCGCTACTCACGCTTCCACTCCGCGACCGGAGGCTCGCCGAATCCGTCGCGGCTGCCCTGATGGCTGACGGCGTCACAAGGCTACGCCTTGCCTCTACGGCCGACATCGAGGTGGTGGCCGACGGCGTGCGAGCACGCACAGCGCCCGCCAAACCTCTTGACCATCTCGGTGGGACGTGGCTAATCCGGCTGGTGCAGGCGCTGCTCGAGCACGAGGACCGCGGTTTCCCACCAATCACCCAGAGCATGATCGGCAAAGCCGCTCGCGAACTTGGCGGCGTAGAGATCGTGCAAGCGCGACGGGTCGGGGTTTCGATCGACGGACACGCCGTTCCGGAGACCAGTACCGGCGCCGGCCTCGTGGTCGTGGCGGAAGTCTCTCGGATCGTCGTCCAGGTGCCTGTGCAGGCCGACAGGTGGCAGGTGCTCGAGGCGGCCAGCGGGCCCATCATGGAGCTGAGTGGGCGCTCGGCGATGAGCATGCACCTTCGGATTCGGCTGATCGACCTTCAGCGACGGTGCGGTGCCATTGCGCCGACGCTCACCGACGTCGCGGCGGTGCTCGGACTCCGGGTGGAGGAGATCACCTCCCTCGGCGAGGGTGTGGGCGACGTCTCGGATGTCGTGCCCGTGCTGGCGCTTGTCGATCTCGATCTCGCCGAGGCGCTCAGGGACGCGGGACGCGAACTGGCATCCCGCGAGGAACTCGTCGTGTGGGTTCGCGGCCGACTCCGCGATACGTCGCTCGACGCCGACCTCATACTGCGATTGGCGGACGGCAACGATCTGCGAGCCGCAGCCGACGGACTCGGGGTCGCGTTGAAGGATGCGAACTCGTCGCTGAGAGCCCTCGGGCTTCAACCCATCCACAACGAGAACGGACACCGGCGCGAAATGGCCGCCTACGTGTCTCAGCGGACCCCCGAGATCCAGAACCAACTCCGGGATCACTTCGTGACTGCGGCACGGCGAGGCGACGACTTGCAGGCCTATGTCGGTGCGCGGGAACTCCCGGAGATCCCGCCCGACCCGGCCTGGCTCGAGGAGTATTGGGAGCTTGCTCCAGAGGTCATGCGCTCCCGCGTGGAGAGTTGGATCCGTTCCGTAGCCCCAAACGACCCACCGGTGCGCGGCCTGCCGGACGTCGGAGCACTCCGGTCGCGTGGGCAACGCACGATCCAATCGACCATCGGCGCGGTGCGTCCCCTCGTCGAGGCATGGCTCCTGCGGCACCGTGCCGGCGAGGGCGACCGGCCGGGAGGCACGTCCGACATAGCCGCGAGCGTCACGCAGCAAGGTCTTCTGGACTTCGGCGATTTCCAGTCGCGGGACGTCGTCGACTGGCTCGCTGGCAACGGGCACTGGCCAGAGGGGATGACCCTGACGACCTCTCGTGAAGCGTTGGGTCTTACGGAAGAGGAGGTCGAGCGAGGACGACAGCTCGTCAAGGATTCTCAGGAAAACGCACGCCGTCACGAGGTCAGCGTCCAGTTCAAGGATCGGACCTACTCCGACGATCCGCTCGATCTCCGGCTGCTGTACGAGGCGTTGAAGGATGATGCCGATGAACACCCGCTCAAGACGGACATGACTCCGGTGCAACTGGAGGAGGTCGAAGCCGTTGAGGAGGGCGACCGTGACGGGCACCGACGGCGCAGGCGCGGCACGTCGGCGCGGGCGCCCCGCGAGGAGAAGACGAAGGCGGTTGGACTGGCCGGTGAAGTCTTCGTCGGCGCCTGGCTGCAGAGGGAGACTGGGCTCGCCCCCGAGGTCACGTGGCGCTCGGGCTACCGGAACGATGTCCTTGCAGATGGGTTGGGCGACGACGGCCTGGGCTACGACTTCATTGTCGAGCGGGGAACGTCTCGGGTCCTCGTGGAGGCAAAGTCGACGACGGGTGACGCGCTGGAGTTCATGCTCGCCGAGTCCGAGGTCCGCCGCGCGCAGGATCTCGCACCGGACGAGGAGTACCTCATCGTCCTCGTCACCCACGTGCTCGATCCGGCAATGCGTGGCTCGGTGGTTTTGCCCAATCCGTTCGGCCCTGGCGGATTGAAGCGGTACCGCGTCGCGGGCCGGTCCATGCGGCTGCAGTTTCAGAACCCGGACGGCGAGTAGACCGCACCCGCGAAGAACCGAGGCAGACCGTGGCCCACCAGCGCGGCTGCATCTCGACCTGCAGCAGAATCTCACAGTCCGGGTACGGCGTCGGGGCTACTGCATTCCACGCGCAACTCGGGCGCGCGGGCGGTCGTGTCCAGCAAACGCGGCGCGCCCACCTCCGTGTACGCAAGCGAGCGTCTCCCGAGTTCAGGCATCAGACCCTCGCCCCGGACGAGGCGCGGAAGCACGGACTACCGATGAGCTGACTCCTGCTCCGCGGCGACGCGTTAGCGATGTTCGCGCCGAGGCGAAACGAGGTCTCCGCGCAAGACACTCCCCCCGGCACCTGGTATTCGCCAGAAGCAAGTCCGACGGGCGCTCAGTCGTCGTGGGCGAAAGCGAGAGCAGCTGAGGCACACTAGGCTGCAACTATGGCCGATCCCGAGGTCGTCGATGCGTTGGGGCCCGCGGGACTCCCGACGAGCGGACCGGTCAAGCTGTTCCACGCAACGTCTCGGTCGACGCGATCGTGGAGATCGAGATCGACGCACAACCTGTTCTTCGAGAGAACCACTCAGTCGAGCGTGGACAACAGCGACCTCGTCTACGCGTTCGATCCCGTAGGTGGGTGTCCCGAGAGGGAGCCAGTCTCATGAAGGCAGTCGAAGCGAAGATGCTCGCCTTTCTCAAGAAGACGCCGCAGTGCGTCATTCCGATCTACCAGCGCACTTATAGCTGGACTGAGCGGGAATGCCGGAAGCTCTGGGATGACATCTTGCGCGCCGGAAGCAACGAAGAAGTTAGTGCCCACTTCATCGGCTCGATCGTCTACATCGAGAAGGGCCTCTACCAGGTCTCCAGCCAGTCACCGCTGCTTGTTATCGATGGCCAGCAGCGACTGACGACGATCTCGTTGATTCTCGAAGCCTTAGCTCGCAGTCTCGGCGATACCGAGCCCATCGAAGGGTTCTCGGCCAAGAAGATCCGTAACTACTACCTGCTGAATCCTCTCGAAGATGGCGAGCGCGGCTACAAGCTGATTCTGACGCAAAACGACAAGACGAGCCTACTGGCGCTCGTTGAGCAGAAAGCTCTGCCGGCCGAGCACTCAATTCGGGTCAAGCAAAACTTTGAATTCTTCGAGACGCAGATCGAGAGTTTGAATGGTGATCTTGTCGGTCTGTGTAACGGGCTCGCCAAGCTCATCGTCGTGGATATCTCGTTGAGTCGCGATCAGGACAACCCACAGCTGATCTTCGAGAGCATGAACTCGACCGGACGGGAGCTCCGCCAGGCGGACCTGATCCGCAACTTCGTGTTGATGGGCCTCGAGAACCAGCATCAGACGCAGCTCTACGCAGATCAGTGGCGCCCAATGGAGGTCGCGTTCGGCCAGGAGGCTTACGGCACGCACTTCGACGGCTTCATGCGTCACTACCTGACCGTTCGGACCGGCGACATCCCGAATGTGAACGAGGTCTACGAGGCGTTCAAGCAGTACGCGCGCGAGCCGGTTGTTGAGAGCCGCGGTGTCGATGCGCTCGTCGCTGATGTTCACACTATGGCCGTGCACTACTGCGCCATTGCACTCGGCCAAGAACTGGACAAAGACCTCGGAACGGCTTTTCGTGACCTGCGCGAGCTCAAGGTTGACGTTGCGTATCCGTTCTTGCTTGAGCTGTACGAGGACTACGCCGCCGGCATCCTCGCGAACGCCGAGTTTGTCGAGGCCGTGCGGTTGGTCGAGGCCTACGTATTCCGCCGTGCGGCCAGCGCGATTCCGACCAACTCGCTCAACAAGACGTTCGCCACTTTCGGTCGTGCCCTCGAGAAGGACCGCTATCTCGAAAGCATGCGGGCGCACCTGCTACTGCTGCCGTCGTACCGACGGTTTCCTGGGGATGAGGAGTTCAAGCAGGATCTCAGCACCCGAGATCTCTACAATTTCCGTAGCCGCAGCTATTGGCTCCGACGGCTTGAGAACTACGGCCGCAAGGAGCGCGTCCCGGTCGATGAGTACACGATCGAGCACATCATGCCCCAGAACGAGAACTTGTCAGCCGAGTGGCGAGAGGCGCTCGGGCCGGATTGGGAGCGGGTCCATCAAACTCTCCTCCATACTCTCGGCAACCTGACGCTGACCGGCTACAACTCCGAATACAGCGACCGACCGTTTGCCGAGAAGCGCGATATGCCAGGGGGCTTCAGAGCCAGTCCGCTCAAGCTGAACGAAGGTCTCGGCGAACTCGATACCTGGGACGACGCCACGATCAAAGCACGCGCGGCCAAGCTGGCGAGCCAGGCGGCACAGGTCTGGGCTGCCCCAAAGCTCGCGCCGGGCGTGCTCGATGCCTATCGGCCGGCGGCTGCGCCGGCGGCTCAGTACACGATCGTGGATCACGAGCACCTGACGGATGGCAGTCCGATGCGCCCGGTGTTTGAGGCGTTCCGCCAGCAGGTCCAGGAACTTGATCCGGTCGTCAGCGAGGAGTTCAAGAAGCTTTACGTCGCCTACAAAGCGGAGACAAATTTCGTCGACGTGATCCCTCAGCAGAAACGCCTCCTGCTGTCGCTCAACATCGACCCCCACGAGCTGTACGACCCTATGGAAATCGGCAGAGACGTGACGAATCTCGGGCGATGGGGAAACGGCAAGGTGGAAGTGTCACTGGCGTCGCTCGACGAGCTGGCTTACGTGATGGGCGTAGTCAGGCAGGCCTTCGAGAAGCAGATGGGCGGCGTCGAGGCAGCCATGTAGTCTGAGTTGACAGCCGCCGGCCCGATCGCGTCGAGCAACTCGCCGGTGCGGGCGAGCAGGCGCTCACGCGACAGCGCCGGATCGGTAGCAGCGGCGCGCCGGATCGCGCGCGGTATCTCGCTCAACACCAGCTCGCATCTGATCACGTCGGCGCCGTCGAGGTAGGTCCGCAGTACCGAGCTCTCCGGTTCATCGAGCACGAGCTTCACGAGCGCCGACGCGTCGGCGTAGAACAGCGCCACCCCAGCGGTCGCCGCGGATCACGTCCAGCCGCGCCGAGCGAGGTCGACCGGTCACGGGCAGAGTCGACTCAGCGGAGCGCTCCCGATACCCGCCGACGAGCGGCGAGGTTTCATTGGGCCACGAAGCCCTATCTCGTGGCCCAATGGCCCGATAAAAGCCGCAAAATGCGCGCAAAATCTGCGAGCCAAATAAGCACTAAACAACCTGCTAATTAGCCACTTCTGGCCCCTCCTCCGGGGCTCCTGAAAATCGTGGTGTCCCCAGTTCGAGTCTGGGTCTCGCCATTAAGAAACTGCCCGCACGACGCCGTGTTTTGGCACTGTGGGTGAAGCGGAACAGATTCCGCGGGTGCGGGCGTGACCTCGCGCCGGCCGCGGCGCCTGCCATCTTCATTCATCTGTCCACACGCCACCGCTGCGATACCGGTAATGGAATAGGCGAGTCGGATGATGGGTTAGGAGTGCTGGGTTGGCGTCGCGACGTGGGTGGCCGCGGCGCCAACTTGTTCGCGCTGCGGGTCGGGTGGTGTGGTTGGAGTGTCCGGTGAGGAGCCTCGTGCTACGCCGACTCCTCGGCGGAGTTCGACCTGAGGTATGAGCCAGGATGCGAGGAACGCGATGGCGCCGATTGGCGCGGCGATGATGAACACCGTTTGGATCGACTGCGCGTAGGCCGCGGCAACGCTGTGTTGGACTGCGTGTGGAAGCTTGTCCAGGATCGCGGGAGTGATGCCCGAACTCGACAGCCCGCCCGGCAGTTTCGCGTTGCCGAGGTGTCTGACGAGGTTGCCGGCGAGCGCGTTCGAGAAGATGGCGCCGAAGATCGCGGTGCCGAACGATCCGCCGATCGATCGAAAGAAGGTCGCCCCGGAGGTGGCGACTCCGAGCTCGCGGTAGGGCACCGCGTTTTGCACGATCAGCACGAGCACCTGCATCACACAGCCGAGTCCCACGCCGAGCACGAACATGAAGAGCGCTGCGACGATCAAGCTCGTCCCGACGCCGACCTGCGACAGGAGCAAGATCCCGACCGTTATGAGCGCGGTTCCGGCAATCGGGAAGATCCGGTAGCGGCCGGTCAGGCTGATGACCACCCCTGCTCCGGCGGAACAGATGATGAGGCCAGCCAGGAGTGGCAGCAGTTGCAGGCCGGAGGTCGTTGGCGACTCGCGGTGCA
>Ga0182024_10027018_pt1 | contig 10064 bp, 10 predicted proteins | sample P32metaG_FD_120480 | JGI IMG/M metagenome (GOLD analysis project Ga0182024, IMG submission 120480) | Permafrost microbial communities from Stordalen Mire, Sweden - P3-2 metaG (Illumina Assembly) | ecosystem: Environmental > Terrestrial > Soil > Wetlands > Permafrost | place: Sweden: Stordalen...
GAAAGCAGCGCTGCTGTCGCTCAATGGTGTCGCCGGCAAAATCACGTGTCCGCTTTATGTCATCGCCGCCGGACTGGATCGGATTTGCCCGCCGGACGACGCCAAGCGACTGGTTTCGGAGGCCGCGGGACCGGCTGAGCTGAATGTTATTGTCGATGGCAACCATGTCGCTCACAATCGGTTCTATAAATATCGCACTCAGTCGGCGGATTGGATGGCGAAACAGCTTGCTGGTTGAGAAATAAAAAGAACAAGCAGTGGAGGATGCGATGAGCTCGAATCAGCAGGCGCATATTGCATATTCCGATCTACGCGAATGGCTATCCGAAGCCGAGCGGCTTGGCGAAGTTCGCATTGTCCGAGGAGCCAACTGGCAGGAGGATATCGGTCTCGCCGCCGAGGCGGTCCTGCGTGCGGAGAACGGCCCTTGTGTGGTCTTTGAGAGCATCGAAGGTTCGCCGCCGGGATTTCGCCTGCTGATGAACATGTTTGCCGGTAAACGCCGCAATATGACGTTGGGCTTTGCCGATCATCTGGGGAAATGGGAGCTAAGCGATTCGTATCGCGAGGCCTTTCTGAAAGAACCTACGCTCATTCCGCATGAAATTGTCGAGACCGGCCCGGTCTTGGATAATATTATGGTAGGCGACGACGTTGACGTTTTGAAATTTCCCGCGCCGATTTGGCATGAGAAGGATGGCGGCCGCTATATTGGCACCGGGACATATTCGATCACCCGTGACCCGGAGGAAAATTGGCTCAATGCCGGCGCTTACCGGGCCCAGGTCTTCGACAAGAACACCGTAGGCATTCTGATCGCGCCGGGGCATCATGGCGACATTCATCGCGCAAAGTACTTCAAAAGCGGCACACCAATGCCCGTGGCGATGGTGGTGGGCGGCGATCCTCTGGCCTTTTTCTTCGGTGGCCTAGAAGTGCCGTACGGCACTTTTGAATTTGATGTCATCGGAGGAATGCGCGGCCGCCCCGAAAAGATGGTGCGTGGAAAGATCACCGGTCTGCCGATACCGGCCAACGCAGAAATCGTGCTTGAGGGCTTTGTCCATGCCGATCGTCTTGTCGTGGAGGGTCCGTTCGGCGAATGGACCGGCCACTATGCCGGAGGCAGCAAGCCATGCACGGTGATCGATATTAAGGCCATCTACCACCGTAACGATCCGATTTTGGTTGGCGTTCCCCCAATGGGAGCCGGGCCGGACGAGATGGCCCGTTACCGTGCGGTCATGCGCTCGGCGACGATCAAACAGAACATGACGAATGCCGGAGTGCCCGAGGTGCAGCAGATCTGGTGTCATGAAGTTGGCGGCGCCCGCATGCTGCACGGCGTCTCGATCAAACAACGCTATCCAGGCCATGCCATCCAAGCCGGCGTGATTGCGGCGGAATGCGGCGCGTCTGCCTACGCTTCGAAGTATGTCGTCGTGACCGATGAGGACGTCGATGTCACCGATCTCGATGCTCTGATTTGGGCAATGTTGACGCGTACCGATCCGAAAGAATCCATCCAGTTTATTGAGGGGTCATGGGATTCCCCCGCGGATCCCCGAATCCCGCCGCAGCGCCGCAGTTCAGGTAATCTAACCCACTCGGTCGCGATCATCGACGCGTGCCGGCCGTTTCATTGGCGTGATAAATTCCCGCAGACTAACGCTCCCAGCCCTGAACTCGCGCGCAAAGCGCGGGAAAAGTTCGGTTGGCTGTTGGAGAGTAATGTATCGAAGTGAAAGTGCAGGGGTTGCGATGTCTCCTCCGGGCCCGTCTCGGCCGCGCCGACCGTCCGCCTTCGTGTCCGTTATGAGGCGGGTGGCGACTCATCGCGATGATCCGCCCGGCGCCCATTTGTTTGGAGAAGAGCACGCCGAGCAAGCCGACCGCGCCGTCACCCACAACAACAACCGTCGCGTCCGGCTTCACGTTAGCCGCGGCAGCGGCGAACCACCCTGTGCCCAGCACGTCGGAGCAAGCAAGTATGCTCGGGAGTAAGTCATCCGGTGGGACATCGGGCGTAGCGACCAGTGTGCCATCCGCAAGCGGGACCCGCAGCAGCGGCGCCTGCGCACCACCAACGAATTCCTTGTGTTGGCAGGAGGTCTGGTAGCCGGCGTGGCAATGCGGACAGGTATTATCCGAGGCGAAGAATGAGCCGATGACGAACTGCCCTCGCGTGATCGTTCTCACGGCGCTACCGACCACTTCGACGATACCGCAGTATTCGTGTCCCATCGGGGTCGGCCCGGCGACTGCTTGAAGGCCGCGGTAGGGCCACAGGTCGGACCCGCAAACGCAGGCGCCGCCAACCTGATGATGGCGTCCGTTGGATTGATGATCGCCGGCTCCGCGCAGTCTTCGAAACGGATGTCGCGCGGACCGTAAAGAACCGTGCCCCGCATGTTGGTCTCCTGTGTCTGACTATTCTCAGCGCGAATCTATTTGCGGTATTGCTCGTCACTCACCTGTTCCATCCAGTCGACGACTTTGCCGTTGCGCGCTTCCTGAATGGCGATATGCGTCATCGCCGTCGCCGGCGACGCTCCATGCCAGTGCTTTTCGCCGGGCGGGAACCAGACGACATCGCCGGGCCAGATTTCCTCGACGGTGGCGCCATCGCGCTGCACCCGGCCGCAGCCTGCGGTAACGATCAGCGTTTGACCGAGCGGATGAGTGTGCCAGGCCGTTCGCGCGCCTGGCTCGAACGTGACGCTGGCACCGCGGGCGCGCGCCGGGTCGGGCGCTTCGAACAGCGGATCGATGCGCACAGCGCCGGTGAACCAGTCCGCCGGCCCCTTGCCGGACGCTCGCGAGCCGTTTCGTGTGATGTCCATGGTCGTATTCCGTCTTTCGCAATGGCCTTGGCTGTGATGTAGACCCGCTTATTGCCTCCGATTAGGCGCTATAGTCGGCATGGACTTATGAGCGGAGGCCATAAATGCAGCGCGGTCACCTGGACGATCTTCTCGCCTTCCTCGCGGTGGCGCGCGAGCAGAGCTTCACCAGGGCGGCGGCGAAGCTCGGCGTGTCGCAATCCGCGCTGAGCCACACCATGCGTGCGCTCGAAGCGCGGCTCGGCGTCCGGCTGCTCACCCGCACCACGCGGCGCGTGGCGCCGACGGAAGCCGGCGAGCGGCTCCTGCACACGCTCGGCCCGCGGTTTGAGGAGATCGAAGCCGAGCTGTCAGCGATCAGCGAATTGCGCGAAAAACCCGCGGGCACCGTTCGTATCACAGCGATGGAATATGCCGCTGAGGCGATCCTGTTGCCGAAGCTCGCGAAGCTCTTGCGCGACTATCCGGACATCAAGGTCGAGGTCGCGGTCGATTACGGGCTGACCGACATCGTCACGCAGCGCTACGACGCCGCTGTGCGCAGCGGCGAACAGGTCGGCAAGGACATGATTGCCGTCCGCATCGGGCCGGATATCAGCATGGCGGTGGTCGGCGCGCCGTCCTATTTTCGCAAGCATCCGGAGCCGAAACGGCCGCAGGATCTGATCGTCCACAACTGCATCAATCTGCGGCTGCCGACGCATGGCGCGCTCTATGTCTGGGAGTTCGAAAAATCCGGCCGCGAGTTGAAAGTGCGCGTTGAGGGCCAGCTCACCTTCAACACCAGCGCGCTGATGCTCGACGCCGCGCTGGCGGGACACGGTCTGAGCTATGTGCCGGAAGGTCTGGTTGAGCCGCACGTCGCCCGCGGTAGGCTCGCGTACTCGCCGATTGGTGCCCGCCGTTTTCCGGTTATCACCTGTGGTATCCGAGCCGGCGTCAGTCTTCGGCGGCCTTCGCGCTGGTAGTCGAGGCACTGCGCTATCGCGGCTAGACCGACGTGTAGCCAGGCTTTTTATAAATCTGGTCATGCTTTCCGAGGATGTCCGGCTTGTAGACCTGATCCATCCACACGCCCGGTTCGATCTCTTCAAGCGCGACGGAGACCGAGTCTTCGCCGTAGTTGAGAACGTGCATCACGGCCTTGGTGATCTCGTTCGCAAGTTTGGCTTTCTGCTTTTCCGACTTGCCGGGCCACAGTTTTACGATGACATGAGGCATTGCTCTCTCCCTTCAAAGCAGGTCGAACACAGAAGCCGCAACACGATGGCCGCCGAGCCGAGCACGATCAGCGCGCTGGCGAGGAACGCGGTGTCGAGGCCGAACCGCCCGGCGATCAAACCCAGCGCCGGACTGCCGAAACCGAGAGCGATGTCCAGAAAAACGGTGTAAGCGCCCATCGCGAGGCCGCGGCTTTGCGGCGGCGCGAGGCGCACCGCCTCAACACCGAGGCCGGGATAGACCAGCGAATAACCGAAGCCAGCCAGCGCGGCGCCGGCCGCGGCCGTGAGACGGTCGGGCGCCAGCCAGATCAGCGCGAGTCCGGTCGCTTCGATCAATACGCACGCCAGCGCCACCTTTGCGCCGCCGAGCCTGTCCGGCAGGTGACCGAAGAACAGGCGCGCTGCGATCAGCGAAATCGCAAAAGTGCAGAAGAGGAGCCAGATCGGACTCCATCCGCGCTGCGCAGAGAGGAGCGCTCCGAACGTAATCATCGCGCCGAGGCCGATGCTGCTCAGCGCCGAGCCCAATCCAGGCATCCACACCGCGGCAGCGACCGTCATAACGGATGGCCGCGTGCCCTGCTGCGGCGGAACTGGAGACAGGCGCGCGACCAGCAAGAGGGTCACGAGCGGGATGATCGTTCCCGCAATGGCGACGGTGGCAAAGCCACCGTACGCGTAAAGCGCGGTCCCGATCGGCGCGCCGAGCGCAAGCGCGGCGAACATCGCCATTCCGATCCAGGCGATAACTCGTCCTGCGTTCCTGGCGCCAACCAGAGCCAGTCCCCAGCTCACCGCGCCTGTGATGATGTAGCTCTCGGCTCGGCCGAGCAGCGCCCGTCCGAGCAGCAGGATGGTCACGGAGACAAGCGGCAAGCCAGTAAAACGAAGCGACAGAATATATAGAAGCCCGGCCGCGATGGCGGTCAGCAGGCCAACGACAACCGCGCGCTTCGGGCCTCGCCGATCGGCGTAGTGGCCTGCCCACACCCGCGACAGCAGCGACGCGCCGAACTGGCTGCCGGTGACAAGCCCAACGGTAAATGCGCCGAAGCCGAGTGCACGTGAAGCGGCAGTACCGGCAAGGCGAGGCCGATGATGAGAAAGGCGATCAGGACGATCGCCATGATCGGAATGAGCGGCGCGACAGAGGCGGGTTGCTCGTCCGTATGGACCGATAGGATGCGGTCGCGATCGAGAGGTCTATACATGGCTTAAAGCTGTCCGGCGGTGCGGCCGGACGGCATTCCTTTGGTGTGTTGACAGCTAAAGAGTACTCAGCCCATCGAGAGCTGTGGCGTCGCCTATTTATAATGCCGGCACCGGCCTGCGATTAGTCGCCAGAATGCGCATGGACTTATGAGTTGATTTCATAGATGGGCGCGACACAGGCCGTCTGCCGAGAGAAAAAGAATGTCCGTTATTGGCCGATTGTGTTGAAAAAGTCGGCGGTTGCGCGGGATGATATTCGCTGATTCAGTCTCTGCGAGAGGCAGGACTGAAGATCATGATGGGACATCGGCAAGTCGAACAGGCTGCTTTGATCTATGAGTTCTCGTTTGAAGGGCACATTCCGGCCGATCATCTGCTGAGGTCGATCGACAGGTTCGTCGAGCTCGGCGAGCTGAGGCGGGAGTTATCCTCCTTCTACAGCACAATGGGCCGGCCATCGGTCGACCCCGAGCTGATGATCCGGATGCTGATCGTGGGCTATTGCTTCGGCATCCGCTCCGAGCATCGACTGTGCGAGAGGTTCACCTCAACCTGGTGTACCGCTGGTTCTGCCGGCTTGGGCTCGACGGTCGCGTGCCTGATCATTCCACGTTCTCGAAGAACCGATACGGCCGCTTCCGCCAGAGTGACCCCGATCCTCAGGTTGGCGAGTGCGAGAATTTGTGGATGAAGCCAATCCACACTATTTCGGAGGGACTGGGTTGGCTTCCAGGGCCTGGAGCCAGTTCGTATCCAACACTTGGCTCGCCACTTCCTGATCTATGTGCGGAGTGATTTCCTTCTCGAATGCACGCACCAGCTTTTGGTATTCATACGAGCAGTGTGGCGCTCGTGTTGCGGGTAAATAATTCTCCAGATTGGCAAATCCCGCATGGTCGGCACCGAGGGCGAGACAGATTAGATTGTAGAACCGCTCTTGGGGCAGGCCATGATCGCCCGCAAATGCGCTCAGCCGGGTTGGCACCACGGGGTTCTTTTTGTAGTCGCCTAGGTAAGCCCTCCAGGACCAGGCTGCCCCTCCGATTAGCCGGTGCGCTTGACCCTCGCCAAATTGCAGCATGATGTACGTTGCAAAATTGTCAGCGGCGTCTTCCTCATGGCCAAACATTGGCACATTGAGAATGTCGAATATCGCGTGTCCTACCTCATGCAAAGTGGCGAAGAAAAACTGGCCGACTGCTGCATCAGCTGGCGAGAGCCCGTCGGGATTATCCTCGTTTGGCAAGGATCCGAGTATGTGCTTCAAGAGCTCGTAACATACCGTCACAGTGGGCTTGAAAGTTTCCCGTCGATACCAGGCGTTTATGGCCTTGCACTCAGCTGTCTTGATCGTCAGCGCTTCCGGCGAGCGAAAGGGCATCAATATCTCTTGGATGCTCTCCAGGGCGTGACGCTCCCGCAAGAGATCGTATAGGTCCTGAAGAGCGGGATTTTCCGGTGGCTCATAAATGACGGATACCCACCTTGGGTGATCAATTTCCACGGGCGAGACATTCGACTGGGCGAGTCCCTGATCGGGGCCGATCACAACAACAAGGACGAGCGCGCCCGCCAAGATTGCTCTCCATCCGAAGCTACGCATCAGACCACCTCGATTGCCATGGGCCTTCACACAGCGGCGGCTGCCGCGTGATGGTTGAGCTCAGGCTGTGCCGCCTCGGAAGCCCGCTCCGGCGATCGAGCCGGCGCTTTGATTCGAAACCACGCCACATAGAGCGCCGGGAGGAACAACAGCGTGAGCACGGTGCCGACGATGATGCCGCCCATCATGGCGAACGCCATTGGGCCCCAGAATATCTCCCGTGCAATCGGAATAAGCGCCAGACTGGCCGCAGCGGCGGTCAGCATGATTGGGCGCATGCGATGTTCCGTTGCCTCCACCACGGCCTCCCATATCGGACGGCCGGCCTCTTTCAGGTGCTCGATCTGGACAATCAAGATGACCGAGTTGCGGATCAGGATGCCGATCAATGCCAGAACTCCAAGGATCGCAACGAACCCCAGAGGCGCCCCGCTCGGCAGCAAAGCCAACACCACGCCGATCAGGGCGAGCGGCGCGACTGCGAACACCAGAAACAGCCGAGCAAAACTTTGCAGCTGAATCATCAGGATCGTGGCCATGATGAAGAGCATCAGCGGAACGACGGCTACAATCGGGGCTTGGCTTTTGGTGCTCTCCTCGACAGCGCCGCCGATGGCGACCGCGTAGCCGGCCGGCAGCCCCTTTGCGAACTCCGCCACCTGTGGAGCGAGTTGGTCCACGACGGTTTTCGGCTGCGCAGTGTCGAGGATGCTAGCTTTCAGCGTGATCGTAGGAATGCGCGACCGCCGCCATATCGTAGGCTGCTCCAATTCGTAGTGGAGGGTGGCGACGGCGCCGAGCGGTACCGACTGCCCGCCGAGGCCGATCAATTGCAAGTCGCGCAGCGTATCGATCGATGCGCGTTCGGGTGAGGTGGCGCGCCCCACCACATTCACCAGGTAGATACTGTCGCGAACCTGGGTGATCGACGCGCCGTCAAGCACGCCGTTCAGGGTCGTCGCAATGTCTTCCGAGGTGATGCCAAGTTGGCGAGCTTTATCCTGCAGCACGTCGACCTTGACGACGCGCGCCGGCTCCATCCAGTCGAACACCACGTTGTCGAGGTGCGGATTGGTGCGCACGATGGCAGCCAGGCGCTGCGAAAGTTCACGGACTTTGGCGATGTCGGGTCCGCCGAGGCGATACTGCACGGGCCGCCCGACCGGAGGTCCGACTTCGAGCAATTTGACCAACGTGTCGGTGCCGGGAAAGGTCTTTTTTAGATAGGCCTCGAATTGCGCCTTGAGGCGATCGCGCACCTTAACGCCGCCCTTGGTCACCACGACCATCTGACCAAACCAGGTGTTGGCGGTCTGTACATCGAATGACAGAACGAAACGTGGCGCGCCGGTTCCGACGTAGCTTGACCAATGGTCGACGTCGACATTGCCTTGGAGCTGCTCATGCTCGAAGCGAGCCATTTGCGCGTTCGTGTCGGCAATCGAGGCGTTCTGAGGCAGGTTCCAGTCGATGATAAGCTCGTCGCGGTCCGACGACGGAAAAAACTGCTGCGGCACGAATTGCATGCCGACCAGCGCGAGGAGAAAAGCTCCACCCGTCACGCCAATGGTGGTCCAGCGATGCTGCATGCACAGGACAAGGAGACGAGAGAACCGCCGCGCAGATTTTCCCTTCGTCTCATGATGCGCTTTCATCTTGGCCGGCAGGATCGTAACGCCCAGCAGCGGCGTGAACAGGACGGCGACGATCCACGACACGACCAAGGACACGGCAATCACGACGAACAGAGTGAAAGTGAATTCGCCGGCGTTGCTGCTGTTGAGGCCAATCGGAATGAATCCGGCAACGGTAACGAGCGTGCCCGTCAGCATCGGAAAGGCGGTAGACGTGTAGACGTAGGTTGCCGCCTTCGTTAAGGCATCGCCGACTTCCAGCCGCGCCACCATCATTTCGACAGCGATCATGGCATCGTCGACCAGAAGCCCGAGCGCGATGATCAAAGCGCCGAGCGAAATACGCTGCAGCGAAATTCCGGCATAGGCCATCACGACAAAAGTTATGGCGAGAACCAGCGGAATGGCGATCGCGACAACAAGCCCGGCGCGAAGCCCCAGACTGAAGAAGCTGATGGCGAGAACGATGGCTACAGCTTCGAATAGCGCTTCCGTGAACCCCGATACCGCGTGCTCGACGACTAACGGCTGATCCGCGACCAAGTGGACGCCCACGCCGATCGGCAGATCGGCGGTGATTTCCGACATTTCCTGCTTTAGCGCATCGCCAAACTTCAGGAGATTGGCGCCGCTTTTCATGCCGATGGCGAGAGCGATGGCGGGCTGGCCGTCGAAACGAAAAAGCGTCGCCGCCGGATCGGCGTAGCCGCGCGTGATGGTTGCCACATCGGTCAATGGAAAGAACCGATCATTGACTCGCAAATTTATTGCCTTCAGGCTTGCTTCGGACGCAAATTGCCCGTTGACCCGCACGCTGATGCGCTCCGGCCCCGCTTCAAATACGCCAGATGGAGTGACGGCATTTTGCCCCTGCAGGGATGCAATGATGGAGCGGATGTCCAGCCCGAGTGCGGCGATTTTTCGGGTCGAAAAGTCCAGGTAGATTACTTCGTCCTGTGCGCCCAGAATGTCGACTTTACCGACATCCGGCACGGTCAATATTTTGCCGCGAATTTCCTCGACTCGATCACGCAGCTGACGTTGGCTCAAACCATCGCTGGTAAAAGCGTAGATGTTGCCGAACACGTCCCCGAAGCGGTCATTGAAGAAAGGTCCGATGACGCCTTTGGGAAAATCGCCCTTGATGTCGGCCACCATGTTGCGCACGCGAACCCAGGTCGGGGTGACATCGCTGGCCTTGGTGCTGTCGCGCAAATAGACGAAGACCGTCGTTTGCCCGGCAACGGTTACGCTTTTGGTGTAATCGAGCGATTCCAGCTCTTCGAGCTTCTTCTCGATGCGCTCGGTGACTTGGCGGGTGATTTCCTCGGCGGATGCGCCCGGCCATTGCGCCTGGATCACCATGGTCTTGATGGTGAAGTCGGGATCCTCTTGCCGTCCCAGGTGCAGGTACGAGAACAGGCCGGCCGCCATGAAGGCGATCATGAAATACCAGACAAGCGAACGATGTCCGAGTGCCCAGTCGGAAAGGTTGAATGACTTCATGGCGTCGCGTCCTCTTGGATTTTGACTTGCTGCCCCTGTGTGA
>Ga0182024_10027019_pt1 | contig 10064 bp, 12 predicted proteins | sample P32metaG_FD_120480 | JGI IMG/M metagenome (GOLD analysis project Ga0182024, IMG submission 120480) | Permafrost microbial communities from Stordalen Mire, Sweden - P3-2 metaG (Illumina Assembly) | ecosystem: Environmental > Terrestrial > Soil > Wetlands > Permafrost | place: Sweden: Stordalen...
GATGCCACCGGAGCGACGGTCAGTAACGAGGCAGAACTCGTGGCCGCCAGCGCGCGGCTTTCGTGGCCGCTAGCGCGCGGTTATCTGGCCGTGTCCGTGCAGGATCTCATGGCCGCTGACAATGGAGGCGACGTTCGGTCGAAGGCGTCCCTGCGCCGAGTGCGCCGGACTTCTCGTCGACAAGCGCAAGTTCCTTCGCGGTCGCCACGGCAGATGCGCGGGGCAACTGCTGGAGCTTGAGGCGAGGACGGACCAGTCGTGAGCGCCGATCGGATTGTCTGGCGCTGCTCTGCTTGCAGGAAGGTCATCGACGACGACTTCGGCTATGTCCTCGTCGACGTGAGGGAGGCGACCCGAGTCCTCGAGGAACGGGCTGCCTGGGACGAGGCGCACCAAGGCGCGCTCGACGGCAAGACGCTGAGGGTGATTGACGGCAACGAGCTGATGACGTACCCGCGGGACGCCACCTGGCGGGCACTTCATTCTGCGTGCGATCCCCGTCCCGACAGTGAGAGCGAGTACTGCATCGAGGTCGACCGTTGCCGCAGCCCGTGGGACCTGATCCATTGGACAGCCCACTTGTGGGAGAAGAACTGGATCCGAGCCACTGACTGGGATCACGTGCTTCGCGTGGGGGCCGAGAGATGAGTGGCGACCTTGCTGTCGCCGCCATCGAGCTCGCGAGCGCAGGCTGGCCCGTCATGCCGCTTCATGGCAAGGTGCCGATCACCGGCCACGGCCTGCTCGATGCCACCACCGACCTCACGATCGTCTCCTCCTGGTGGGACAGATGGCCACAAGCCAACATCGGCGCCCGTGTGCCTGAGTCCCTGATCGTCGTCGACGTCGACCCTCGTGCAGGCGGCCGGGAGAGCCTCGCTCGCCTCGAGGCTGCGCACGGAGCGCTCCCGACCACGCTGACTGTCCGGACCGGCGGAGCCGACAGGGGAGAGCACCGGTATTTCCGTCGGCTGCCCGGGTCGCTCACGATGGCGAAGCTCGGCGCCGGCATCGACCTCCGACTGCCAGGCCGCCACTACTGCGTTGTGCCGCCGAGCATCCACCCGGACACCGGCCGCGTCTACGAGTGGGTAGACCCGACTGTCGCGCCGGTCCTTCTGCCGCCGTGGCTTGCGACACTGCTCCGCTCGCCGGCGCAGCCGGCCGTTCCCGCCAGGAGGCCGGTACGAGGTGAGGCCGAGCGCCCGGGCGACCTCCTCGCCGCCTCCGTCACGTGGCGCGAGATCCTTCTCCCGCACGGCTGGACCTTCGCCGGGTCGAAGGGCGACGTCGGCTACTGGCGCCGGCCAGGGAAGCTCCGCGACGGAATCAGCGCCACCACGAACGCTCTCGGCACCGACCGCCTGCACGTGTTCTCGAGCAATGCGGCGCCGTTCGACCCGGACATGAGCTATTCCAAGTTTGGGGCTTTCGCGCTGCTCGAGCACGGTGGAGACTTCACTGCTGCGGCACGAGCCCTCCGCACGGAGGCAGTCTCAGCATGACGACCACCGCTCCTGTCGTGCCGCCAGTGATGGCTGACGAGCCCATTCAGCCCGAACCCCGGGCGAACTGGTTCCCCGCAACGGATCTCGGCAATGCCCGTCGCCTGGTCTCGTTCCACGGTGCCGATCTCCGTTACGCGCCCCAGCTCGGGACGTGGCTCTGCTGGGACGGGCGGCGCTGGGCGGAGGACGTCACGGGCGAAGCCGAGCGGCGCGCAAAGGCCGTCGTCGATGCCCTCTTCGACGAGGCGGGCAGCTTCGAGGGTGAAAAACGTTCAGAGCAGCTGAAGTACTACATCAAGTCGTCGAGCGCCGGCCGGCTGCGCGCCATGGTGGAGCTCGCCCGGACCGAGCCCACTGTCCCGGTCACAGTCGACCAGCTCGACTCAGAACCCTTCCTGCTGAACGTCCGGAACGGCCTCGTCGACCTCCGCACGGGCGCTCTGCTCCCACACGATCGGGCTCGTCTGCTGACCAAGCTGGCCGGGACCAGCTACGCCCCGACCGCTCGAGCACCGACCTGGTCCCGGTTCATCGACGACATCTTCAACGGTGACGCCGAGCTCGCCGGGTTCGTCCAGCGCTTCGCCGGCATGTGCCTGACGGCCGACGTCAGCGAACAGACGATGATCTTCGCCCACGGTGTCGGCGCCAACGGGAAGAGCACGATGCTCAACGCCCTGCGGGCGGCCGCCGGTGGCTACGGGCTCCAGCTCGATCCTCGCATCCTCACGGTTGCCGCCCACGAGGCTCACCCGACCGGGCTTACCGACCTGCGGGGCGCCCGGCTCGTCACGACGATCGAGACCGAGGCGGGCAAGCAGCTCGCCGAGACTCTCGTGAAGCAGCTCACCGGCGGCGATCCGATCCGGGCCCGGCGGATGCGCGCCGACTACTTCGAGTTCATGCCGACGCACAAGCTGATCCTTGCCGGCAACCACCTGCCGCGGATCAACGGCACCGACCATGGCATCTGGCGGCGAATCGCCGTCGTGCCATTCGAGGTGACCTTCGAGGGAGACCGCCAGGACAAGCACCTCCCGGCCAAGCTCGCCGCCGAGTCGCCCGGGATTCTGCGGTGGATGGTCGAAGGCTGCCTCGAGTGGCAGCGGAGCGGCTTGTGCGTCCCCGGCCGCGTCCGTGCCGCCACCGCCGACTACCGGCGGACCGAGGACCACCTCGGGCGGTTCATCGGCTCGTGCTGCGTCGTCGGCGACACCTTCTCCGTGACCTCAAGGGCGCTCCGAGAGGTTTACGAGCAGTGGTGCGAGGACGAGGGCGAGCGTGCCTGGTCGGCTCACGCCATCGGTCGGGAACTGCTTGCACGAGGATTTGACAGCGCTCAGGTAGGCGCCGCACGAACTCGTTCGTGGCTCGGAATCGGGCTGCTCAGCGAGGGGGGTGAACGCTTATGAACGCTTTTTCCCTTAACGCACACGTACGCGCGCAGGTGGGGGGAACCGGAGCAACCGTTCATAAGCGTTCATGTCCTGGTCAGCGGAATCTCGCCACTGCTCCCTCTACCTGTCTGTTCGGGCGCGCTGCTCCGTCGTCCACTCTTCGATGCGTTGGTGGCTCTGCGCAGTCCTGGCGCGTGGTTCTGGCAGTCTCGGAGCAGCCGCCGACAGGGCAACTGCTTGCAGAGCATGACCCGCCGAATAGGCCGCTGACCTGCGCAAACGGTCGTCAGACCCCCTCAGGGTCAGATAACTCCCTCCCAGCAAGCACCAGCAAGCACCAGGGATGGGGTCGCAAAAGTGACATGGGCACCCGTGCCTTATGTTGCCGGAGCCGATGTGGAGGCCGATCAGCCGGTTTTTGGGACGTCCGTTTACGCCAGCAATTCTCCAGCCTTTTTAGGAGCAAGCGATGACCGACAAGCCAACCGGGAAGAGGCCAGCACGCGGGTACTCCTGGCCGCCGTTCGAAAAGGGCAACCGGGCTCACCTTGTCCACGGCGCCGAGAGCGAACGAGTCATCGCCGAGACCATGTCCCAGATGCTGCCTGGCACGATCGAGCGCGCCCCGTGGCTGGGCGACCCGCTGTACCGCGACGAGCGTGAGAGGTACCTCCGCAACGCCGCCAAAGAGAAGCTGCTCGGCGAGTACATCCTCCGCACTGCGGAGGAGCAGGGCATCGAGCACGTGCCCGCTCGCTGCCTCGAGCAGCACACCGCCAGTTCACGCCTGGCAACCCAGCAGGCGGAGGGCCTCGGGATGACGCCCAAGGGGTACGTCGAGATCCACTTCCGCCTCGCGTCGATGCGGACCGGACCCTCGGTGTCCCTGCAGGCGATCCTGGATGGCGGCCGCCGATCGGTAGAGGCGCGGGAGGCGCGCCTGGCCCAACAGCAGGAGCCCTCAGCGCCCGTAGGACCCGGAGACGCCCAGAGCGTCCCAGCCGTGGAATCCGAGCCCGACCCTGCCGATCCTGAGGACGCCTCCTGATGGCACGCTGCTCGGGCTGCGGCCGGCAGTGGACGGCGCCGACCCAAACGCACTGCAAGGGCTGCCACCTGCACTTCTCCTCGGCGAGCGCGGCCGATCTCCACCTGCGGACCCACGACGACGGCGAGTGCGTCGAGCACCTGGCCCGGCGCTGGTCGCGAACCGCAAGACTGCCGAGCCGCTCCTCAAGCTCGACGCAGACCGGTACGGGTCGTTCTGGCGCTGGGCGAAGGATCGCCCCCAGATGGCAGGAGAGCCGCGACGTAAGCCCGATTTAGCCCCTCAAACGTCCGGGACCACCGAATGACTACCCCGGCCTTCCCGATCGCTTCTACGGCGGATCCGTGATCGTCTCCCAACCCGGCGTCTTCGTGCCGGCGGAGCTCTGTGGCCGGCTCGCCCACGTGCTCGAGCAGGAGCTGGCACGTCTCCGTCGTGACAGCGTCACGATCCGCCCTGAGGTCGAGCGCCTGGCCGCCGAGCTCGGGGCCTTCGACTCATGTTCCGACGTCGGAACACGCGATGTTCCGTTGGTTGACGTCGAGCATTCCGTGCCGGGACCATCGCTCACGATGACTACGACAGAAGCCGGCGACGAGCTCGGCATCGGCGAGCGGGCAGTGGTGGGACAGATCCACCGCGGGTCGCTGATCGCCGAGAAGGTAGGCAATGCGTACCGGGTCGACGCCGCGAGCGTCCGGGCCCGCGCCGAGAGGCTGGGGCGAGCCTGATGGGACTCCTCGGCAATCGACAGCAGCCCGCAGCAGCCGAGCAGCCGGCGCCGGCTGAGACCCCCGACCTCCAGTCCGAGCTCGCCGCCGCCCAGGCCGAGCTCGAGGAGGCACGACAGGCGCAGACAGAGTTGTACGGCGCAGCGCAGGCCTCAAAGGCGAACGTCGCCCATCTCGTCGAGCAGGTACGTACCAACAAGTCGCTCATCATTGACGGCGTCGACGCGTACGGGTCCGAGGCCTTTTCCAAGGCCAAAGCGACCGCCGAGTTCGATGAGCTGCGGATCGAGGCCGGCGTGGGTCGGCTCCATGCCGCCACGATGGCCGAGCGCCGAGTCCGGGCCAAGATCCTCGCCGCCCAAGTAGCGGCCGAGTTGCCAGCGCACAACAACGCCATCAACGCCGCCATGGAACAAGCGAAGCAAGCCCTCGACGCCCTCCTGGTGGCGCGAAACGCGCGAGAACAGAAAATCAAAGTTGTCTCCCGCCAGGCGGACGACCTGCGAAGCGACGATGACCGCTCCGTGATCCGCTGGGCGCGGATCGGTTTAGAGCTGAGCGTCGGCGGCACGAGCGTGGGTCAACGGGACGTTGCCGGCGAGGCTCAGCAGTATCTACAGCCCGTGCTCGCCGATTTGTTCCGTCCGCTCCTCATGTCCGGGAGGATCTGATGACCACCCCATACGAGACGCGCCTCTTCGAGGCCATGCGCGCCGCCATCCGCTCGGATCCCGCCGGCCGCCCACTGCCTCCCGGCCAGCGCCGGCAGCTCTCGAAGGCCGAGCAGCTCGCTGTGACCGAGAGCGTCAGGCGGCAGGCGATCGCAGAGTCCCGCGCTCGCCAGCGTGGCGGCTTCGTGGAGGGCCCCGAATCTGGCGCCGGGCCCGGTACGACGCGGCCGCGCCCGGCGTCGGTTGTTCCCGGCAGCGTCGCCGAGACTCACCCGGAGTGGCTCGAGGGCGGTTTCATCGACGGCATCGTCGCCGAGGTCGCCGCTCGCACTGCCGGCGTGGCGAAGCTCGAGACGGACCGAGGCAAGCTCGCCGAGATGTCGAACGAGGCCTTCGCCGAGCACGTGGGCGCCGTCGCCGAAGCAGCCGAGGCCGCAGGCGCACCGCTCCCGCCGGCGCGGCTCAGTGACCCGAAGCAGCTCAGCGAAATGAGCGACCAAGAGTTCCGGGCCTACTCCATCGCGCTCCTCAGCGCGCCGGCGCGTCTCGAGGCAGCCCCGCGCAAGCGCCAGCTGACCGAAGCCCTCGACGTCGACAACCTCGCCTCCCTGTCCGAGTCGGCCCGGGTCGCGGCAAAAGGTGGACCGACGCTCACCGAGGCCGGGGAGAAGGCAGCGAACGAGTCCATCCTCGAGGCTCACCGGTCCGCGCTCCGCAGCACGGGACGAGCTCGCAGTCCGTTCTGGCGGTGACAAAGGTGTCCGGGTCGTGGTGGCAGTCCCGCCGCGGGCCCGGTGTCGCGTTCGTGAGCCTGTTTACGCTTGGGCAGGTCTTCACGCCGCGACCGCTCGACGCGCTCGGCCGGTTTTGCTTCGGGCCGGCCGGCGCGCGTCGACAAGGGTCCAACGTCCCTGGTCGAAACGTCTCGTACGGCCGCCAGACGTTGGAGCCGATGATCGCTGCACCGGCCGAGTCGTGTCTCCCGGTGCAGCGTGTCCGGGGGGCAGCCAGCTGTCTGTTGGGGCCAGCTGGCTGCCCCTTCGGAAGGGCCTGACATGGCCGGGATGAGCGAAGAGCAGATCGGAGCCCGGCTCACCGTCCTCGGCTCGGCCGAGTTCGTCCGCAACCTGGCAGCGGGGGCAAAGGCCCTCCAGGACTACGCGAAGGCCGCCGACGAAGCCGCCGCCGCCTCTGCCCGCGCTTCTGACGGGCTGAAGGCCTCAGGCGCAGTTGCCGCCGACGCAGCCGTGACTCAATCGGCGGCCGCGGGTGAGACGGCCGCGGCAGCCGACAAGCAACTCCTCCTCGGCGACGCCGCCATAGCGTCGTCTGGCAACCTCCGCACAGCCACCGAGGACGTGAAGGCTCACTCCTCCGCTGTGAAGGAGATGGCGGGCTCGGTCGCCAAGTGGGGCTCGCTGGTCGCGACCGGCGTCGTCTACGAAGGCATCAAGAACTACATGGCCTTCAACCAGCAGATGCAGCAGGCCGCCATCGACGCAGGGCTGAAGGCAAGCCAGATCCCCGGACTGTCGAAGACCGTGCTCGGCCTCTCCAGCCAGTACGGCATCAGCGCGACCAGCATGTCCCAGGGTATCTACCGCATCGCCTCAGCGGCGCCTGGTATTCACCTGACTAACAACGCGCTGAAGGCGCTCTTGACGTCCGCCGCTCAGCTCACGACGCTCTTCGGCAACACCGGGAACATGGACACCGTCTCGCGGATGTACGGCGCCATCGACTCGACCAAGATCGGGCTGACGGAGCACGCGAAGGGCGTCATGAGCCCGCTCCAGATCAACGAGTGGGCCAAGGCCGTGGCCGGTCACGGCGATATGTACGGCGGCGACCTCGTCGCTGCTCTCGGCTCGGGCGCGCTCACCGGGTCTAAGGCTTACGGTTATTCGCTCAATGACTTCGGCGCCTGGCTGGACACGCTCTCTCCTGCGATGAACGCATCCAAGGCCGCATCGCTCATCAACCACGGCATGGGGATGCTCGCAGGTCCGACCGCCCAGGCCGGCGAGATGATGTCGCTGATGGGTTCCAGCGTCCTCGGCTACAACCAGGCGAAGTCAAAGGGCGGCCTGCTCGGCCAGATCCAGCTCATCCACAAGATGCTGACCACGCCCCTCACCGGGAAGAACTTCTACTCGAAGTTCTACGGGTTGGGAATGGGTTCTGAAACCGGCGGCACCGGCGGCACGCCCACAGGTGGCACCGCCCTTCTCCGTGCCATGCAGTTCAGCCCGGCCGACATCACACAGGCCATCAAAGGCGGCATGGCTTCGGTCCCGGGCATGGAGCAGGCCGTCCTCGTCAAGATGTTCGGCGGGGCAAAGGGCGCCACGCCGATTCTGAACCTCGTCAACAATCCCGGCATCCTCGCCAACAAGTTCAAGCAGATACAGGCGCAGGAGAACCCCCAGTCATACGACGCGTCCTTGAAGCTCGCCATGAAAGAGCCGATCGTTCAGTGGCACATCTTCGAGAACACGCTGAAGAACATCACGATCACTCTCGGCAAGGAAGTCACGCCGGCCTTCGTTGACTTCCTGCACGGCATCGAGGGCGCCGCCAAATTCTTGAGCAAAGAAGGCTGGGCGCGCGACCTCCTGCTCGGCGGCAGCGCTGGAATACTCGGGGCCTCGATCCTCTACAAGGGCGGCTCCGAGGTCACAAAGGTCCTCCGGGGCGTCACCTCCATCGGGTCCAAGATTTTCGGCGTCGGCGGCAGCACGGTGGGTCTTGACACCGCCGGCGTCACCATGAACACGGCCGCTGACAAGATGCTGATCGCTGCCGACCGGATGGACGTCCGTGGGCCCGGCGGCGGTATCCCGGGCGCCCCGGGCGAGAAGGTGCCGGCCGTCGTTCCTGAGGGCACCCCCGGCAGCACTATTCCGAAGACGGTCATCCCCGCGCTGCCCGGGACGGACGTCAATGGCGTTCGGCCGGTCGACGACATCCCAGGGTCGCTCGGCGGCCTGTCGAAGCTCCTCGGGCTCGGCGGCGCGGTCTACATCGGCTACAGGCTCTACAAGAACCCGAAGGCCTTCAACACCGGTCAGTACAACTGGTGGGACGCCAACTTGAACAAGGACCTCAATGTTGTCCAGCCGGCGACGGCCGCAACGTTTATGGCGCCGGCAATGGGACAGGCCTACCAGCGAGCACGCACCGTTGGTTACCCAACGTCTGCCGTGAACGCCTTCCCTAACGTGCAGGCGGTAGGGCAGTCCCAATCCATCACGTCGATCCTGGACCCGTTGGGTAGGGCCTCGTCGACGCTCTCCCGGGCTGCTACGGAGTCGCAGAGCCTCTTCAAGACGGCTGGGAGCGACCTGACCAAGAGCGCCACGGACGTGAGCAAGGGCGGTACGGACGTCAGCAAAGCTGGGACGGCCCTGTCGACGAGCGCGAGCGCCCAGCACACGGCCGCGTCGGCGCTCAGCACCGCAGCGACCGACCTCAGTGCCGCGGCGGTGCACCTGGCGAACGTGCAGCTCAACATCGGGGCTATCACGGCCGCTCTGCGGAACAAGACGGCGAGAAGCTGATGGCGCTCGACCCGGCCGTCGTCGAGTTCACCGACTTGTGGGCGAGCTGGCTGCCGCGCCTGGCGGAGGACCCGGTCGACCCGTTGCTCGGCGTCGAGATCGAAGCCGCCGCCGCGAGGCTTGCAGCAGCCCCATCGGCTTTCGGCGATGACCTCGTGTGGGCACTCCTGCTCGGCCACGTTCGCTCCCTCGGCGTGTTCATGGTCGACGGCAACGCCGTGGGCGCGTGGGGCGCGTTCCTCCTCCTGAATGATCTGCTCAGCGGTGCCACGGCCATAGCCGTGCAAGCGGCGCTTGACGGGAACTAGGAGGGATCTGCGAAACCATCGGCGAAACTCGCTCTCGCGACCCCGCGTTGCGACCCGGTCGCGGCGCCAGCCATACTGGACGTGTGACGAACGTCCCTGGTCAGCCCGCCGTGATGCAGATTCGGACCCCTGAACGGTGGACTGCGGGTGTGTACGCGAACGGCGTTGGAGTCTGGTCCACCCAGACGGAATTCACGTTGGACTTCTACGTAAGCCTTCCTGCCGAGATGGGTGAGGACGACCAAGGGAATCGTATGCCTGTCAGTCCCCTTGAGGTGGTTGCTCGCGTGAAGATCCCGCCGTCTCTTGCCTTCCAGGTTGCTCGTAACATCAGCGACCACCTCAGTCGCTACGAGGCTCAGTGGGGTACGCCTGCCGACTTCGCTGGCCCATCGATGGGACGGCAGGAACCGGAATTCCCGCCGAGAGAGGAGTGACGATGCCGACGATGACAATTATCGCCGACCCGCGACAACTTGAGATCCAGATGGACCCACGATACGTGTACGCGCCGACCAGGCACCGGGGCACCGTGCACTGGGTGACAGTGCAGCGGCCCCCGACGAGCAAGAAGGCGAACGGAAGGACTGCTTCAGGCGGCCGATGATTCGACGGAGCGTGCTACGCGCTCGCCCTCCTCATCCTGCGCCGTTCCTTGGCAGTAGAGCCGCCCCAGATCCCTTCAAGCTGATCGTCGGCCAGGGCGAAGTCGAGACACTCATCGCACACCGGGCACGACTCGCAGAGGGCTTTAGCGGTGCGGCTATTGCCGCCGACGTCGAGCACGAACGCGGCGGTCCCGCGCCCCCTGCAAGCTGCCTGCGCCTGCCACGGAGGGCGC
>Ga0182024_10027020_pt1 | contig 10063 bp, 7 predicted proteins | sample P32metaG_FD_120480 | JGI IMG/M metagenome (GOLD analysis project Ga0182024, IMG submission 120480) | Permafrost microbial communities from Stordalen Mire, Sweden - P3-2 metaG (Illumina Assembly) | ecosystem: Environmental > Terrestrial > Soil > Wetlands > Permafrost | place: Sweden: Stordalen...
CTTACCTCCCCGCGCCTCACGCTCGCGAGGCCCTCGCACCCGGGATCCGCCGCCTCTCCATCCGACAGGCTGAGCACCCTCACCTCACGACCGCCTGCCGACCACGTCCTTATCAGGCCGCCGGCTCCTAGAATTTCATCGTTCGGATGGGGAGCGATGACGAGCAATGCCCCATCCTCCGGTGCCCACGCGGGATATCTCGCGAGCATAGCCGTCGATGGGCGGCGCGCGAAGTCGCATCCCCAAGAGCACAGAGCGGATTGCATGCGGTCCCCTCCAAAGCACACTCGCCAGGCCGAAGTGTCGGCCGCGGGTTCGGCATGAGCCTATCGGTGAGCGTGCTGTCCAGCTGTAGGAAAATCGCTAGCCGAATTGAAAACCAGAGATCGGTTTGCCGGCAATGGATTCGTTGAAGATGCGGACGCCGACATCGCCGCCTCCGGCCCCGGCGGCCACCATCAACGGGATGAGATGCTCGGAGCGCGGGTGCGATTCCCGGCCTCCTGGTGCGCTCCGCCACGCCGTCAACCTCTCATCGCGCGAATTCGGGTCCTTCACCGCTTCGCCCAACCACGCATCGAAGGCCGCCGCGGCCTCCGCCCCGCCTCCCGAAAACATCGCCGCAAGATTGTGATAGCTCATGCCGCTGCCGACGATGAGAACACCCTCCTGGCGCAAGGGCGCCAACGCCCGGCCGAGCGCAAGATGGAGGCTCGGATCCAGGCTGTGCTGCAGCGACAACTGCATCATCGGTACGTCTGCGCGCGGGTAGATCAGCATGAAGGGCACGAATACCCCATGGTCCAGCCCCCGCTTGGTCTCCACTCCGAGATCGAACCCTGCCTCCGCCAGCAGCGACCGCACTCGGGGCTCGAGGTCAGGAGCGCCAGCGACCGGATATTTGAGCCGATAGGTATGTTCGGGAAAGCCGTGGTAATCGAATAAGAGGGTGGGCCGTTCCGCGACGTTGACCGTGGGCCGCTCCGTCTCCCAGTGCCCCGAAATCACCAGCACCGCTTTCGGCCGGCCACCGAGACTCGCATCGATGCCGCGAAGATACGACGCCAATCCGTCCCACATGTGTGGATCGTTGGGCGGAGGATCGATGAAGAAACACGGACCGCCGCCATGCGGAATGTACAGGGTCGGCAGTATGTCGTTGGCGTCCACGAATCGCGTCTCCCCGCCAACTTACGCGTAGTCGGGGCATCGTGCAACGCTACTGCGGCAGCATTGCCGCCGGCGAAAAACTACACGTTGGCGTTCACGTTGTTGCCGATGCCGCTCAGCGAGTGAACACCGCCGCTTTGCAGATTCTGGAGCAGATTGTTGAGAAAGTTCTGAAGGCCCCCGGCGGAGGCGCCGGACGTGGCTCCCGTGCCCGAGCCGGCTCCGTTCGCCAAATTCTGATAGGCGGCGTTCAGATTTGCGGATCCCGCGTTGCCCGACTTGCCCACTTGTTGAACGAGCGTCTGAAGCGAGGACACCAGATTCGCTTGGTATTGCCCGCTCGCCGCCGCCGCCGCCGTGCCGGCGCCGGAAACTGCCGCGGATGCGGCGCCCGAACTCGTGCTGCCACCGAGGCCATCCTGTTTCAACGCCTGGAAGAGCGAATGCATGAACGCCTGAACGTTCGCTACCGTCTGGGTGGTGCCGGCGCCGCTCGCCGTGCTCGTTGCGGCGGCGGTGCCGCTGGTGCCACTCGAGCCGGCGGAGCTCGCCGCACCGGCGGCCGGCGCAGCCGCCGTGACCGCGGCCACCTGCGCACCTAAGGTCTGCGTCAGGGATTGCAGTATGTTGTTGAACAGCGGCGTGGTGGCTCCAACCGGCAATTGACCGATGGGGATGGCGCTCGTGCCGCTCGACGTGCTCGAGGTCGCAGACGTGCTCGAGCTGCTGCTCTGATCCGTATGCGCCCCTTTTCTGTGACCATGGGGATGAATGTTGAGGGCCGGCAGTGCGCTGGACGCAGCGGCGGAAAGGGCGCTTAAGCTCATGGGAGTTCCTTCATCGTTGAAAGGGTGTCACCGGCGGCGGGGCGGCAACGATTTGCCGCCGTGGCCTGCCATTCGCGGCCACGAATTGCCACCGTGGCGGCGTATGTGCCGCGTCGGCGTGTTCTGGCCTGCGAATGCAGCATGTGTAGACCTCATGACTCGGTGAATCGATCGAACTTGCCCAAATCCATGGATGGGCCTGTGTAATAAAGCAGCTTCCGTGCCAACCAGCCGATCGCAGCGCTTCAGATTTCAGGACAGCGGCCGTAAGCTGCAGCGGCCACCGCCGGACCCCTATTATGTCAACTCACCAGGTCTCCGATACGCGCTCCCGCTCGCGCTCTTTGCGCCTTCAACAAGGCAAGGTCGTCGCGCTGCTGTTCGCCGGCTACGGGGCACTGTACTTTTGTCGGGCCGACCTCTCCGTGGGGGCGCCGCTGATCGTCGATCAACTCAGCCGTCACGGCATGAACCACGACGACGCCATCGTGCGAATCGGAACGATCTCTTCCTTGGGAGTGCTCGCTTACGCGCTGGGCAAGTTGTTCCTGGGGGGACTTGGCGATTACTGGGGAGGCCGCGTCAGCTTTTTGATCGGCCTCGCGGGTGCGACGGTCTTCACTTTGCAGTTCGCCGCCGGCGCCACGATTCCTGTGTTCATGACCGCCTGGTTCGGCAATCGCCTCACGCAGTCGATCGCATGGGCGGGGCTCATCAAGGTCTCCTCGAAGTGGTTCGACTTCTCCTCCTACGGCATGATCATAGGCATCCTGAGCCTCAGCTATCTGGTCGGGGACGCCGCAGCGCGGCAGACCATGGGAATGCTGATCGAGCATGGCTTTGCGTGGCAAAGTCTCTTTTGCTACGCAGCTGCCGTGACCGCGATTCTATTCGTGGCAAACTGGTTCTTGCTGCGGGAATCCCGGACGGAAAGCGGTTTTTCCGAGGCGCGGACCAACCCGCTCAACCTGTTCTCTTCCGCCGAATCTCGCGCTCCGAGCCTGCGCGCACTTCTCGGCCCGTTGCTCCGGAGCCGCGCCTTCGTTCTCGTCTGTTTGCTGTCTCTCGGCTGTACCGTCATCCGCGAGACGTTCAACATCTGGACGCCCGTCTATCTGCGCGACTACTTGGGTTATTCGATGGCCGGCGCCGCAGGCACCAGCGCGATCTTTCCCGCCGTGGGCGCGGTATCGGTGTTGCTGAGCGGATGGCTGAGCGATCGATTGGGGCCGAACGGGCGCGCGCTGCTTCTGTTCGTGGGCCTGGCAGCCTCTTCGGCGGCACTTTTGATGCTGATGACGTTCCGGCCCGGCGCTTCTCATTCTTTACTTCCCTTGGTGACCATCGGCCTCATCGCTTTCTGTCTGCTCGGACCTTATTCTTATTTGGGCGGCGCCTTCGCACTGGACTTTGGCGGCAAGCAGGCATCCGCGGTGTCCTCGGGTATCATCGACGGCGTAGGTTACTTGGGCGCCGTGGCAGCGGGCGACAGTGTCGCCCGAGTCGCGGTCGCGGCCGGTTGGCAAGGGGTGTTCATCGCGCTCGCAGCGGTGAGCGCCCTGGCGGCGGTCGGCGCAGGCCGATTGTATTTCATCGGCAGCAAAGCAGCGGAGAGAGGCAGTCATCTTCCATGAGCTCGCACGGCTCCATCAAACGCGTCTCCACGACGCCTGAAGCACTCTGCGTGGAGTGGGCCGACGGCACCCTACACGAGTTCGCCGGCATATGGCTGCGTGACAACCTCCCGGAACACCGTGATGCCCATAGCGGTCAGCGGCTGATCGATGTCGTGGACTTGCCCGACCTGCCCCGGATCCGGACGGCCGCCGCTCGCGATGGCGGAGTTCGCATCGAATGGGACGGCGAAGAGCGCGAATCATCGATCGATCTGGAATGGCTCGCCGCGCAGGCCGATCGCATGAGCACCCGCCGCCCCGAGCTCAAGGTGCGCCCGTGGCTTCAGGGAGCGGCTCTCTCAGCGTCCGACTTCGCTTGGGCCGGATTCGTACAGGCCCGCGAGGACGGGGCATTGCGCCTGGAGTGGCTCACCCGGCTGCTTCAGGACGGCGTGGCGTTCTTGTCGCAAGCGCCGCCCGACGAGGGCGGCATACTCGAGGCCATGAGGCTCATCGGACAGGTCGCCGAGACCAATTACGGCCTGGTGTTCGAAGTACGGTCGGTGCCGCAGCCGGAGAATCTGGCCTATTCCGATCTGGGGCTCGGTCTGCATACAGACAACCCTTACCGCGAACCCGTTCCGGGATTCCAGGCGTTGCACGCGCTCATTGCCTCGCCGGACGGAGGTGACAGCCTGTTCGCCGACGGCTTCGCCCTCGCGGAGCATGTGCGCAACACCCACCCGGACGACTTCGCGCTGCTCACCCGGACCGCGGTGCCCTTCCACTATCGTTCGATGAACGTCGAGCTTTATGCCGAGCGTCCGCTGATCCAGCTCTCCTGCCGCGGCGAAGTGACTGCCGTTCACTACAACAGCCGCTCGATCGCCCCGCTCGATCCCTCGGCCCCCGGCACCGCCGACTATTATCACGCCTATCGGCGCTTCGCGGCACTGCTCCGCGAGCCTCGCTTTCAATTGAAGTTCAAGCTGGCGGATGGACAGATCGTGGTGTTCGACAATCAGCGGATTCTGCACGGACGGACGGCTTTCTCCTCCGCGCGGCATGCGCGCCACCTGCGCGGTTGTTATCTCACGCGCGACAGTGTCTACAGTACGGCCGCGGTTTTGCGGCGCGCGCTCGATCGAGGGACCGGCCATGGCAGTCATTGATGAGATACTCGCGCTTTACCGGCGGCATGGCGACGAGGCCTATTTCGGTGAATGCGTGTCGATGACCGAACATGGGCTGCAGGCTGCGCATTTTGCCCGCGAGGCGGGGGCGCCGCCGGCGCTGATCGTGGCCGCTCTGCTGCACGATGTGGGGCATCTGGTCGAGGATGTCGCCAAAGACATCGCCGAGTGGACCACCGATGCCGGACATGAGCGGGTCGGCGGCGAATGGCTGGCGCGGCGCTTCCCGCCGGCGGTTGCCGAGCCCGTACGGCTTCACGTGCCGGCCAAGCGCTACCTTCTGGCGACCGACGCCGGCTATGTGGGCATGCTCAGTCCGGCGTCGGTGATCACCTTGAAGCTCCAAGGCGGTCCCATGTCTGCGCGAGAGGCGGCGCAATTCGAGACCGAGCCGTTCCACCGGGACGCCGTCCTGGTCCGGCGTTGCGACGATCAGGGCAAGGTCGCCGGATTGAGGACGCCCCGGCTCGAGGACTTTGGCCCGATGATTGAGGCCTTGGCGCTCGGATAAACACTCGGTGCGCCCGCGCCCGGCCGTTCGACAATTTTCGTCGCTGTAGCGTCAATTGACAAAAAACTGTCAGAATCTGTCACATGATCAAGGACCCCTGGCATTTCGCGCGCCCAGAGCTCGCCCACGCGTACCTGCAAAGCTTCGAGCTCGGATTGACGGCGGCGCGCGGATTGTTCGCGCGGCGCCGGATGGGGAAAAGCGAGTTCTTGAAGCACGACCTCCTGCCCGCCGCGCTCCAGGCGGGTTATGCCGCGGCTTACACCAACCTGTGGGATGCCACGGAGCACCCCGGCCAGGCCCTGGCAAGCGCCATCCTGCTTGCCACCAAGCCTCGCGGACTGCGCCGATTCTGGAACGACTTGAACACGCCCATTCGCAAGCTCACCGGCGGCGGCAAGCTTCCGCTCGGCATCGAGGGCTCGTTGGAGGTGGAACTGGACCCTGGGCAGCGGGAAAAGATGGCGATACCCGCCATCCAAGCCGCCCTGCAGGCGGTCGACAAATCCAGGAAGCGCCTGCTGCTGGTGATAGACGAGGCCCAAGTGCTGGCGTCACCCGAGCATACGGCGCTCGCCCACTCGCTGCGCGCCGGGCTCGACATTCGAAAGGCAGAGATCAAGGTGTTGTTCGCAGGCTCGTCGGAGGCGGCCCTTCGCGAGATGTTCTCGCGGGCGGCCGCACCCTTTTACAACTGGGCACCGGTCGAGCCCTTTCCGCTCCTCGGCCGGGAGTTCGTGGCGGCCATGGTCAAGCAACTTTCCAAGGTGGCGAAGCATCCGCTCAAGCTGGAGGATGCGCTCAAGGCTTACTCCGCGCTCAAGGAGACGCCGGAGTTCTTCCGCTGGTACATCGAACGCTACGTCATGTACCAATCTCAAGGCTCGGACCAGGCGCTCGCCTACACCAAGGCACGCGTTCACGATGACACCAACTATGCGAAGACCTGGAAAGAGCTGGGCCGCGCCGATCGCGGAGTGCTGCTTCTGGCCGCGCGCGGCGTACAGGATCTGTATGGCGCCGCCGCGCTGGATCAGTTGCGGGAACTCCTCGGCTCGAAAGAGGCGGGCGCCAATGTCACTCGCGCGTCTATCCGTCGGCTCACGGGCCCCAAATTGCAGCTCATGGCGCGCGTCGATCACGGCGCGTACCGATTCGAGGATCCGGAATTTCAGACCTGGGTGACCGCGCGGCGCACGGTCGATTAGGCCAGCTCTGCGTCGATCAGCTCGCGTCCGGCGTCGGCGAGCTTGCGGCAGCCGGTCAGAATCATCGCCACCTCCAACTCCGCGCGCATCGCGGCCAGCAGTTGGGTGACCGCGGGCTGGCCGCCGGCGCCGAGCGCATACACCCACGGTCGGCCGATGAAGCATGCCTTCGCTCCGAGCGCCAGCGCCTTCAGGACATCCAGCCCGGATCGCACGCCGCCGTCGAGGAATACTTCGAGGTCGGCGCCGACGGCGTCCACGATGCGCGGCAGTGCAGAGATGGAGGACCTGACACCGTCGAGCTGACGGCCGCCGTGATTCGATACGACGATGCCCTGCGCCCCGACCTTGACCGAGTCCCGCGCATCCTGCGCATCGAGCACCCCCTTGATGACGATCGGCCGGTCCCATTCGGCGCGTATCCACTCGAGGTCGGACCACGTAACCGATCGGTCGAAGTTGTTGGCGATCCACGTGAGATAGTCGCTGCCGGAGCCGCCCGCCCCCAAAGCATCGGCAACGCAGCCCAGGCTGTGCGGGCGCCCGTGCAGCCAGACGTCCCAGACCCAGCGCAGGTGAGTGAGGCCGTCCCAGAGGCGGTTTGCCACGGCCGGAAAGCCGGTAAGCCCGCGGAACCCCGAGCGCACGTCGCGATGGCGAGCGCCGGGAACCGGCAGGTCGACCGTGAGCAGCAGTACCGGACTGCCCGCCGCCTTGGCGCGATTCACCAGCGCCCGCATGTATCCGCGATCCTTCAGAACGTAGAGCTGGAACCACGGCGGCGCGGCATCGCGTGCGACCTCTTCCACAGAACAAATGCCCACCGTCGACAAACTGAATGGAATGCCAGCCTGCGCTGCGGCGCGCGCCGCCTGCACTTCACCGCGTCTGGCATACATGCCGGCCAATCCGACGGGCGACAGGCCGACCGGCATGCTGAACCGCTGTCCCAGGGACTCGATGCCGGTATCGAGTAAGCTCATGTCGCGCATCACGCGTTGACGCAGGGACATCGCCCTCATGTCCTCGACATTCCGGCGCAACGTCACTTCGTCGTAAGCACCCCCGTCGAGATACTCGAAAAGGATTTTCGGCAATCGCCGACTCGCCGCTGCGCGGAAATCCGACACCGATGCCGCACGCGTCAATGAGCTCATGCAGCGCCGCGGATCAGGAGCCGTAGCTCGCCGAATACGGGCTTTTCCGACCCGATGCGCCCGTGGCGAAGCAATTTCATGTCCAGACCTCGAATCCGAAGACGTTGAGTCCGCGACCCGCCCAAGGGCCGCCTGCGCTGAGCGCCGCAGTTTAATACGGCGAGCGGGTGCCCGATACCATCGTCGCGCCCGGCCGCAACTGCTTATCAATCGTTCAATAGTCGCCTGCGTCTGCGTTAATATCGCGACTGCCCCGTATGAAGGACTCCGCCATGCATGACAGATTCGCCGGTCTCTGCACCATCCTCGCGCTTCTTGCCGCTTTCCCTTCCGTGGGCGTCCGCGCGCAATCGGCCTCGGGGCCCGACACACCCGACGAGGCCGCCACGAAAGAGATCGCCGCCGCCACTACCGAACCCCAGTTCCTGTCCCCGTGGGTCTCCTATCTTCCCGAGTCGGCGACCGTTCCCTCGCCGCGCGCGTTCCTGCATCGAATCCCCGGCGCTCCGGGGGAGCTGGCCGATTCGGCCACCGCCTATGCCTACAGCCGGGCGTTGGCGGCGGCGTCCCCGCGCGTCCGCCTGTTCACCATCGGTCGCTCCGAGGAAGGGCGCGACATCATGCTGCTCGCCATTGCCGACGAGCAAGGCATTAAGGACCTGGACCGTTTGAAGGCCGCGACCGCCGCGCTCGCGGATCCCCGCAAGACCGATCCCGCGGCCGCCAAGAAGATCATCGAGGACGCCCGGCCGATCTACTACTTCAATGCGGCGCTGCATTCGGACGAGACCGGCTCGACCGAGACCATGCTGGAGCTGGCGTACCGGCTCGCCGTGTCCGAACAGCCGATGATCCGGCGGATCCGCCAGAACATGGTGGTGCTCATCAACCCGGTCTGCAATCCTGACGGGCGCGACAAGCAGGTCGAATGGTTCTATCGATACCTCAAGGGTAAGACGGATCTCGCCACGTTGCCGAGACAGTCGCCGCCCTACTGGTCCCGCTACGCCTTCGTCGACATCAACCGCGATGCAATCCAGTTGGCCCATGAGACCACCAAGGCGGTGCAGCGCATGTTTTTCGACTGGCATCCAACCGTGGTGCACGACTTGCACGAGAGTGTCGCGCTCCTCGTCACGTGGAACGGCACGGGTCCAACGAACGAGGACGTCGATCCCGTGACCTACGACGAGCGCCTCGAGATGAGCTTTCACGAGGTCACGACGCTGACCGGATTCGGCATGCCGGGCGTCTGGAGTTGGAATTTCGGGGACGACTTCGCGCACCTGTTCATGGATTCCATCGGCCTCAACCACAACGCTCTCGGCCGCGGCTACGAGACCTTCGGCAACGGCACCGCGGAGACCTTGATGCAGACCTCCCCCTCCGACGAGGTAAGCCGCGACTGGTATCGCCCCTCGCCCCCGCCGGCCGAGCCGTTCCGATGGTCGGCCCGCGACAACGTGAACTACATGGAGACGGCGGCGCTCGCCGCGCTCGATTTCTCCGCTCAGCAGTCGAAGACGATGCTCGAGAATTTCTACCGCACCGGCTTCGATTCGTGGCGCAAGGGAGTCGAGCAGGCGCCCTTCGCTTTTCTGATCCCGAGCGATCAGGGCGATCCGACGCGTGTCGCTCAGATGATGTCGCGCCTCCTGGCGCAGGGTATCGAAGTGCATCGCTCTACGGCGGATATCACGCTCCAAGAAGGCACCTTCCCGGCGGGGACCTACGTGGTTCGGCTCGATCAGCCGTATCGAAATTACGCGGTCGACCTTCTGGCCCCGAAGTTCTACCCGAAGGATGCCAGCGAGCCCTATGACGACATTTCCTGGGAGCTGCCCGCCAACTTCCATCTCCAGGCGGTTGCAACCGCCGACCGCCGCATTCGCGACGCCGCGCTCTCGCCCGTCACGTCCCCGCCTCATCCGGCGGGACACACGCAAGGGTCGGGGCCGGTCTTCGTGCTCAAGGACACGGGCCAGGAAGGCCTGCTCGAAGCGCGCTTTCGGCTCGCCCGCTTCAAGCTCGAGATCGCCGAACAGCCGTTCACCGCGGACGGCGTGGCATATCCCCGTGGCTCATGGATTTTCCGGGCGCAGCCGGGGCTCCCGGCCGCGCTCGGAGAAACCGCCGCGCACTTGGGCCTCGATTTCACGAGCCTTGCCGCGGCGCCTGCCACGCCGACGCATGCGGCGCCCGTGCCGCGGCTCGGCATCTGGGTGCCGTGGGCGGATACCGACACCATCGGCTGGGAACGCTACTCCCTGGATCAGCGCCACATTCCCTACACGTACGTGCGCGACGAGGACATCCGCAAAGGGAACTTGAGCAAGAAATTCGACGTGATCGTCTATGGACACGTGGACCTCGAACTGGCC
>Ga0182024_10027021_pt1 | contig 10063 bp, 4 predicted proteins | sample P32metaG_FD_120480 | JGI IMG/M metagenome (GOLD analysis project Ga0182024, IMG submission 120480) | Permafrost microbial communities from Stordalen Mire, Sweden - P3-2 metaG (Illumina Assembly) | ecosystem: Environmental > Terrestrial > Soil > Wetlands > Permafrost | place: Sweden: Stordalen...
CGACACGGATCACGATGGCCACGGCGAACACACGCACCCCTTCTGCCGCTGCCCGTGTTACCAGGAAAAGGCCCGCGGTGAGCGAGCGCAGCCTTCCACCGAAGCGGCGCTCGATAAGCTGGTAGGCCGTCACAAGCTGGCCTCGGAAATATTGCGGGATGAGAACAAAGCTCACAACAATGCGTCCGACAATATAGCCGATGACCAGTTGCAAAAAACGGAAGTCTTTTTCAAAGGCCAGGCCGGGAACGCTGATGACGGTGAGCGTACTGGTTTCAGCGGCAACAATCGACAGCGAAATCGCCCACCACGGAATCGTGTTGCCGGCCAGGAAGTAGCCCTTCAGGGTTTGCTGCTTGCCGCGGAAACGCAAGCCGAACAGAGTTACTCCGCAGAGATAAGTGACAATCACCAGGAGGTCAAGCATGTTCAGTCCCATGAACCGTTTTCCTCCTGAATCGAAGGGCAAAGATGATGTTGGATTCGAGCGCAGAGAGTCCGCTGATCTCACTTCAATCTAACATCCCGTCGCGTGCAAATACAGAGCAGTTGCGCATCTCAGTCGTTGCAAGAGAAAATCCAAATGGAGACTCATGTGAGACATATTCTTGGATGCGGACTGGCCGGCTCACTGTTTCTTGCAATGGCGGGTTGGAGTTTGCAGACTTGGCCGCAGACATCCGCAGAGCAGACTGCAGCGACGCTTGAGCAACAAGGCAAAACGGTGGAAGCCGAAGAGGCCTGGAAGGCCGTTTCCAAGGCGCAACCCGCGAATCCACTTGCCTTTGCTCATCTGGGACTTCTCGAAGCCCGCCAGGAGCATTACGCGCAGGCCATCGCTTTTTACCGCAAGGCCATGGCGCTGAATCCAGACCTGCCTGGTTTGCATTTGAACCTTGGACTGGCTTATTTCAAGAACGGCGAATACAAGAGGGCGATCGAGATCTTCACTCCGATGCTCAAGACACAATCCACCGATTCAGCCGAGAAGTACCGTCTCACTGTGCTGCTGGGGATGTCACATTATGGTTTGGGTGAATTCTCGGCGGCAGTTCCATTTCTCAAGCAGGCCTCCAGCGGCGACCCGCAGAATCTCAACCTGCTTTTGACACTGGCTCACAGCTGTCTTCTATCGAATCAGTTTCCCTGCGTCCTCGACGCATTTCACCAGTTGGTTGCGCTGAATGCCAATTCGGCCGAGGCTGACATGCTGGTCGGCGAAGCGTTGGACGAGATGAAAGACCCGGTCGGCGCTACGCGGGAGTTCCGCGCCGCGGTCGAGGCCAATCCGAAAGAGCCAAACGCCCACTTTGGCCTCGGTTACCTCTTGTGGACGCAAGGACAGACTCAGGAGGCGGCGCAACAGTTTCAGGCCGAACTCGATAACTACCCTGAACACGCGCAGGCGATTCTGTACCTCGCCGACTCATACATACAAATGAACCGAATGGAAGATGCGCGGCCGCTGCTTGAAAAGCTGGTGAAGATGAATCCGAAGAGTTCGATGGGACACCTGGATCTGGGCATTGTATACGCCGATGCAGACCGTAAAGCAGAGGCTGTCAGGGAGTTCAGAACAGCCATCGCTCTCAAGCCGGACAATGTGAATGCCCACTATCGCCTGGGGCGACTCTACCACTCCATGGGGAAATCAGCCGAGGCGAAGGCTGAAATCGAGAAGTCCAAGATCCTTAACGAAGCTGCCGACGAGAGGCTGCTCAAAGTGATGTCGACCGTCCCTCAAAAGGGCGATGTGCTCCAGGCCCGGCCCGCTGCACCGCAGGATAAATAATCGCGGCGATTCCCGAAGATACTCTCATCATTAGCAAAGGCCGGAGCTCTCGCCCCGGCCTTCGAGTTATGGATGATGTTACTGCCTGAGCTAGAACGTGACCTTTCCACCCAGTTGCAGAATTCGAGGCTCGTGGTCGCTATTGACTGTTCCGAAGCTGGTTCCGTCGCCCATATTGCTATCGACACCGGCAAAGTTCGGGTGGTTGAATACGTCGAATGCTTCGGCGCGCAGTTGGATGTTGACGCGATCGCCAACCCTGGTGTTCTTGGCGAGTGCCATGTCCCATTTCTGCAATCCGGGACCCATCAGCGAGCCGAATCCCGTGTTGCCGAAATGGCCCGCCGCCGTCTGGAAGGAAGAGGTGGAGAACCACTGGGCCACTGACTTGGTCATTTGAACCGGAGCGATCTGGTCGGGACGAGCAGAGATGTGGCTATCGGGATTGCCGATACCAATGCCTCTCAGGCCCTGCCCAGGCAGCGTGGTTGCCGGATTGCAAAGCCCGGTGCTCTGAAGCGTTGGGCATGCATAAGGATCGGAAGGCTGAACCACCGAGAACGATGTGCCGGAGAGCGCCTGGGTGATCCCGGAGAGTTCCCACCCGCCAAGGAACTTGCCTTCCACGCCGTTCTGTCCCTTGTAGAAGGGCAGAGTGTAGACGTAGTCAATGACGAGCGTCTGCGGTTGATTGAACGAAGACGGACCGTAATCCAGCCCCAGGTTGTAGGTGTCGGTGTTTGCTGTGCCACGGTCGTTGGAGTTCGTGGTCAATACCTTGGACCACGTATAGGCACCGCCCACCGTCAGGCCTTTGTTCGAGCGATGCTGCACAGCGATCTGCAGCGCGTTGTAGTTGCTCGTAAAGATCGTGCTCTTGGTATCGAACCAACTGTATCCCGCAAAGGGGCGCAGAGCGTTGACGTCCGTGTTGGCAGGCGCGGCTAAACGAGCGCCGATGGTCGGCTGATTCATGTCGAATTCGCCAATCAGATGACGAGCCTTGTTGCCCACATACGCCACCGAAACAACGGTTGAGGGCAGCACCTGGCGTTCCACGGTCAGGTTATAGTCGGCATAATTCGGGACCTTGAAGGCCGGGGTGCCGGTTGTCCACATCAGGTTGGGCCCGTAGTTTGCGGCGCCCGCCACAGCCTGCGGCTTGTCGAAGCTGGTGTTGTTTACGGTGACCGACTGCACCTCCGGCGGATCGTAGAAGGCGCTCTGTTCGAAGATTCCGTTCAAAACGCGATCGTAGAAGATGCCGAAACCGGCGCGGATCGAAGTTAGACCGCGACCATCGGGGTTATAAGCAAAACCGACGCGTGGCGCAAAGTTGGCGCTATAGGTCGGATCAATCGTCTTGCCATAGGGTGAGCATTGCACCTGCGGCGAGTAAGTCTGCGCCGTTCTGCAAGCGGACCCCTGTGGGAAGATGATGCCGTTGGCATAGGTTGCGGGCACCAACGGGAACCCGCCAATTGACTGCCCGGGATTGAAGTTGCCGCTGGTCGGGTCGATGGTCGGAGCCAATTGCGGGCTGTAGCGCGACGGATCGAAGTTGGCCAGGATGTTTGCCTTGTCGTCCGGCGATGGAAGGCTGCTCCAGCGCACGCCGAGATTCAATGTCAGCTTGCGGTTCAGCTTCCAGTCGTCCTGAAGATATGCCTCACTGTTCAGGTACTGCAGGTCGGGAATGGTGTCCTTGTTCTGCTGCGTGTATTGCGCCACATTGCCCACCAGGAAGTCGGCAAAAGGAACATCGCCCGCCGTACTGGTGCCGAAGTTGAAGCTGGCTTCACCGGCGACGGCGTTTTCGCTCTTCAGCATCTGCTGCAGTTGGAATCCCATGCGCAGTGTGTGCTTGCCGAGCGTCACCGCCAGGTTGTCGAAGTAGCTTCTATCTAGGTTGCGCTCCTTCCACGGGGTTGAGCCCGCCGAGAAGCCGGTGACACCGGTAATGTTCACTGCGGGGAGCCGGCCGTAGGGATCGTTGAACTCCTCGGTTCCCGGCTGCAGGGCGCTCAGCGCTGAGGCTGAATTCGCGAACGGCGTCCCGATGAAGCTTGAGTGATACGTGCCCTGCGAATACACAAACTCGACTTCATTCACGACTTTGGGTGAGATGGTCCAGGTCAGGTTCCCAACCACGTTCTTGCCGGGGGAATCCACCGCCGCTGCAGCTGCCGTGGGATAGTTGTTGCCGGCCCAGAGTCCCAGCGGCTCCGTAACAGGCATCTCATCGTTCATGCCGCGCACGTAAAGGTGAACTTTGTCGTTGAAGTAGTGGTCAATGCGGACAATATCGTCGCGGTAGCTGTTTTCGGCCGGAAGGTTGAGGGTCAGCTGTCCGCTGCTGGTCGCGTTGGGAGTAAACAGGTCGGTCAGATAGACCTGTGCGTTCTTGCTGAACGCGCTGCTCGGAATCGTCGAAGTGTTGGTCGCTGCGTTATAGGTTGCCTGCGGATACTGGGCCGTGATATTGCCGGGGAACGTGCCCGCCGCTTCTGCCGTAGTGGGCGTGGTTATGGTCTCACTCGAGGCAGCGGAGGTGATCTTGTGCCAGTCCTCCGACCAGAAGAAAAACGTCTTGTTCTTGGACTCGTTGTAGACCTTGGGAATGTAAATCGGCCCGCCAATGGTGAAACCGTAGACGTTGTGATGGTTCACGCCGGCTTCATTCGGCTGTCCATTCTTAATCTGGCTCTGCTTGTTAAGCCAGTCGTTGGCGTCGAACATGGTGTTGCGGACGTACTCATATCCCTCGCCGTGAAAAGCGCTGGTGCCGGCGCGCGTGGCCACCACTACCTGCCCGCCGCCCGACCGTCCAAAGCCGGCGTCGTAGTTGCCCCTCTCCAGCGTGATCTCCTGGATGGCGTCCATGCTGGGCTCATTGACCACAGTGCCGTTGGAGCCCGAGTCGTTGATGTCGGCGCCGTCCACGGTCCAGTTGTTGGCCGTGGTGCGCGCTCCGTTGACCGACATAGCCGTGCCGCCGGCTGATGGTTCGTCGCCCAACTGGCTCACAACTCCTGGCTGCAATGTGAGCAACTGCTCAAAGTTGCGGCTGCTGATTTCGAGTTCACGAATCTGCTCTCCCGAAATCGTGCCCGCCTGGCCGCTGGTCTCGGTGTCCACAGAAACGGGATTCTCCTCAACGGTAACCGTGGTACTCACAGCCCCCGCCTTCAGCTGAACATTGACTGCGCGCTTTTCCGCAACGTTAAGCACGATGCCATTGCCCTTGTACGTATCGAAGCCCGCGGCCGTCACGATAATCGAATACGTTCCCGCCGTGAGATTGGTGGCCACATAATTGCCCGCGCCGTCGGATTCCAACACGCGAGCGCCACCGTTCACTCCGTTCAACGTTATTGTGATTGCGGCGTGTGGAATCACAGCCCCGGAAGTATCTGTAACGACGCCGCTGAGGGTTGCCGAGAGCTCCTGTCCGCGCGCCGCCAAAGGACCGAACACCAGCAGAATTGTTAACAGCAAAAACGGACAAACACGTCCCATGATGAAACTCGCCCTCTTCGCGGAGCCATCCCGGGCGTGGTTGACACGTCTCGACAAACACGAGCGATCGGAAAGTCGGTTGACTTTATTCATTGCGTTCACACCTCTCCTTGAAATTCAGTGAATGCCGCTACGCTGGGGCGTAGGTACAGGTGGGTTGTGGAATCGTGGTTGAGGATGATTGCCGATGACGATTGGGATCATGCTGGGAAACTGCTGGAATGACGCGGCGCGCAGCGAGCCCACCGAAGCTGGAGAACCCGGCCGCATAGAATTTCTCCCCGGCGCCGGAAATCCAAATTGGGCCAATCTTTGTCTGCATCACACTCCCCAAAGGTGTTTCAAGCTGGCTTGACCGTCCCCATTGCACCTTCCAAGGCCGGTCTTCGTTCCGTCTCGGAACAACTGCCGTCGAAGCAAATTTGCTGTCCTGCCCGATCCGCGTTGTTCTCTATAGAAAATTGTTCGTTGAGAAACAATAGGACGAATTGCCTGTGGAATGCAAGCAAGAAATGAAAGAAATGGCATAAAACGATCAGTTTTTTGAGAGAACTAAGCGTTTTGGTGGAACGAGAGGACCGTTGTCTTGGGTGTATGGGGTGAGTTTTCAGCGTCTTAGGGCGCTGGAGGCGGCGAACTGAGCACGTTGCGTAAGGGGTCGCTCAGGCTGGATCTCCCCGGGGACGAGGTACCAGCTCCGGCGTGTTTTCAAGTTTTCAAGCGATTCAGGCGCGGATGACCCGAATACCCTGCCGTTCGAAGGGGGCAAGCGCTTCGTTGCTGGCGCCGGTATCGGTAATCAGAATGTTAATCTCGTTGGCGGGACAGATAAAAGCAGGGCTGACCTTGCCGAGTTTGCTGGAATCGGAGGTGACGATCACCTGCTTGGATTGCTTGAGCATTTTGCGCAGAACCAACGCTTCGTCCGTCTCCAAAGTGGTCGCGCCGCGTTCCGGGTCCAGACCGGTAACGCTGAGAAACACCTTGTCCATGTAGACGTCGTCAAGGAAGTTGAGCGCCGCGCTTCCGGTGAGCGAAAACGACCATGCCCAGGGCACCACACCCCCAGTGAGGTAGGTGCGGATTCCGGGCTGGTTGCACAGTTCCATGCCGATATTGATGGCGTTGGTCACCACCTGGATCTTGTCCCGGTGGCGCAGGCTGCGGCCTACGTGCGTGGTCGTGGTTCCTGCGGTAAGGCCGACTGTTTCATTGGCTTGAACGAGCTCCGCGGCAGCCAGGCCAATGCGCCGCTTCTCTTCCGCGAAGCGCTGTTCTCGTGCCAGAAACGAACTGTCGTAGCGAAATGGCTCGTAAAGCAGCGGCTCAACCAGTGTGGCTCCGCCGTGGGTGCGGCGGATGAGGCCGCGGCCCTCCAGCCGGACCAGGTCGCGGCGAATGCTGGGCGCCGAGGACCCCGCCACGGCGAGAATCTCCTCGATGGTTGCGCTGCCGGTCCGCAGCAGAAATTTGATGATCAACTCGGATCGGCGGTTAATTGACTCGGACATACCGCACCGATTCTAACCTCTCAACCAGGGAAGTTTGCAAGAGATAATTCGGTTTATTTGAAAATTTCACCACTTTTTTCTTTGAGCAGATCAATTTATTGATCGATTTGACGTTGTATGATCGATACTGAAAACAGTCCTCCGATGAGGAAACGGCCGCGGAGTTGGATAAATGCCTACCTTCGATCACGAAATGTTGCGCGAAATCTACGAGCAGCCCCTGGCGCTTCGCCACACCCTGGCGCTTTACCTGGCCAACAACGCCCTCAAACCCGACGTAGCTGCCCTGCTGGCGGGCTGGTCCATCCCCGCGGGCGAGATTCTGATTGCCGCCTCGGGTTCCAGCCGCCACAGCGGTTTGGCCGCCGAGATTCTGCTCGAAGACCTGTGCGGCCTGGCCGTCGACGTCGAGTACGCCAGCGAGTACAGTTGCCGCGGCATGAACGCCAACGCCGACGTGCGCCATCCCAGCGTGCTGGTGCTTTCTCAATCGGGTGAGACTTCCGACACGCTTGCGGCTCTGCGCGAGGCGCATCGTCGCGGAGAAAAGACCCTGGCCATCACCAACGCCGTTCAATCCACCATGGCCGGCGAGGCCGACGTTTCCATGCCCCTGGCCGCCGGCGTCGAAAAGGCAATTCCCGCAACCAAAAGCTTTACCTGCCAGTTGGCTGTTCTTTATCTCCTGGCGCTCTATGAGGGCGCGCGCCTGCACAGGTTCCATAGCGGCGCGCTGACCGAACTCATCAGGGAACTCGAGGCGCTGCCCGGCCAAATCGAGGCCCAGCTCGACCGCTGGCGCGGTCAAATGGCCGCCCTTGCGAATAAGTACAAGTCAGCCAACACCTTCCTTTACCTGGGCCGCGGAATCCATTACGCCATTGCCCGCGAAGGCGCATTGAAGCTGAAGGAAGCTTCGTATGTGCACGCCGAAGGCTACCCAACGGGAGAACTGAAGCATGGGCCCAATGCGCTGGTCAGCGACACCGTGCCGCTGGTGGTTCTGGCCACTGTCGATCGCACCCTCGACGCCTCGATCCTGCGCTACGACAAGACCGTTCAACTGCTGCGCGATATGCAGCGGCAGGGCGCACGTGTAATCGCCATTGCCAATGCCGGCGATGACGAAGTGGCAAGCCTGGTAAGCGATTGCGTCTACCTAGAGCCGGCCTCCGAGTACCTGCTCCCCATTGCGGAGGTTGTGCCTCTGCAACTGTTCTCTTATTTCATGGCGCTGGCCCACGGCGTGGACGTGGACCGGCCCAGAAATCTCTCCAAGGCAGTGGTGGAAAGCCAGACCGGCGCGTGATCGGCTCCGTAAGCTGCGCAATTGGCTTTGTAAGCTGGATTTTCACCGATCACAAATCTGTCATTCCTCCATCGTCCCCAATGCTGTGATCCTGAGTGTCCCTGGGCCTGTGGCCCACCCATGCGGATGAAAATCCTGTCATGGCGCCTCATCCCTCGCTCCCGGAGGGAGCGGTCGATAATTGCCGCGGGCAAACCCTGAGCGAAGCGTAGGGGCAGCCCCGAGAAAGGGCGTGAATTGCTCCAACAAGCCCCAGAGGGGCGACCGAAATCCAGAAGATGATTTTCGACGGAGCGAAGATCGCCGCGCCGACGGGAGTCGAAAGCCTGCCCTGAGCCTGCCGAAGGGACCTGCATTTGGTGGCTCACGATAAGCCAGTCAGTCCGAAACTAATGCAACGAACTTCTGAGACTGGACTACTAGCTAGAGAAACAGACCTTCGCATCCATCGGCTTACTCCTCACGCAGCACTTCGAGCGGCCGCAACCCTAGGATCCGATAGCTCGCAATCCATCCCGTCGCCGTCGCCAGCAACGCCGTACCCACCAGAGCCACCAGCGTCGCGCTCCACTCGATATGGAACCCCACCTCCAGCCTGCTCAGCAGAACTCGCGTCAACAGGTTGGCAAACACCACGCCCACCGACCCCGCCAGCAACCCCAGCACGCTGAACTCCACGCTGAAGGTGCGCACAATCCGCATCCGCGTGGCGCCCAGCGTCTTCAACACCACTGCCTCGCGCATGCGCCGGAAGCGCGTGCTGGCAATGCTCGAAGCCAGAATCATCAGCCCCGCAAAGATGGAGAAGCCGGCCAGAAACCGCACCACAAACGTGATCTGATTCACCACGCTCTCAATCCTCTCCAGCACATCGGCGAGGTTGATCACCGTGATGGTCGGATACCGCTGGAACAGCCCGCGCTCCATCGCCGCCACCTGTTTCGGATCGATGTGCGCCCCGCCGTACCAGGTGGGCGTCAGGTCCTTCGCCAGCCCTGACGGAATCACAAACTCAGCCTGCGTTGCCAGATGCTGCCCATCGGATCGATAAATCGCCGCCACCTTCAGCGCATGCGCCGCCCCGCCCAGCTCAAGTTGCACTGCCGAGCCCATGCCCAGGTGCAGCCGCTCGGCCGCGCCCGCGCCCACGGCCAGTTCCGCCGCACCGCCATCAGTCCACCACTTGCCCTGCAAAACCTTGTCACCCTCAGGGGCCGCATCGGCATAGGTCAATCGCGCGCTCTCCAACATGCGGCGCGGAAAATGTTGCCCCTTCAGCTCATCCAGCGTCTTTCCGTTCAGCGAAACAAACCGCCCCGTCACCAGCGGCATCAGATCAAGCCCGCCATTCATGCCACTCTGGTGCGCAAAAAAATCCTTTACACCGGCAATCTCGTCCGCCGTCATATCGATCAGGAACACATTGGGCAGCTTGGGCGATGCGGTCTCGCGCAAATCCCTCAGCAGCGCCGCCTGCATCAGATACACCGCAAGAATGAGCATCACGCCCAAGCCCAACGACGCCAGCACCGCAGCCGATTGGTTCCCTGGCCGATAAAGATTCGCCAGTCCATGACGCAGAAAAGATGGAAGCCGCAGCCGCACGCGGTTGAGCAGAAAACGCAGCGCCCAGAGCGCCGCCGCCGCCATCGCCAGCAGCACCAGCAGCGCCGCTGAAAACAGGAACGCAAACCACTTGCCCACTTTGGCCGAATCCGACAACGCCCACGCAATTCCACCCAGCGCCGCAATCACCACAACAGAAATCCCCAGTTGCAAGCGCCGCGCCCACCAGCGCGCGAACCATCCGCCAATGCCCTCGGGCCCCGGTTCCACTAGCCTGCGCAGCACCAGCACCGGCCGCACACCGCGCACGTCGAGCAGCGGCGGCAGGCAGAACAGCAGCGTCGTCAGCAGTCCCGTTCCCAGCCC
>Ga0182024_10027022_pt1 | contig 10063 bp, 11 predicted proteins | sample P32metaG_FD_120480 | JGI IMG/M metagenome (GOLD analysis project Ga0182024, IMG submission 120480) | Permafrost microbial communities from Stordalen Mire, Sweden - P3-2 metaG (Illumina Assembly) | ecosystem: Environmental > Terrestrial > Soil > Wetlands > Permafrost | place: Sweden: Stordalen...
CAAGAACGGTCGTGCGCTCTAGTTTGGTATGGCTACCGCAGGTTCAGAGTGAGCAATTTTGCTCAGACAGCGCGCGCCTAGAATGTCTTTTAAAAAGCCCCGTCGTAGCCCTCGCGTTGGTGGGCGGGATGATCCTGCACCGCAAAAGACGAATGGGCCAATACCGCTGAGCAACCGCTCCCAGTAATGGAACCTACTTTGTCCTGAAGGAGCAACAAATGGAAAAAACTGACACAGTCACCGCAGTCTTTGCAGACCACAACGCAGCGGACTGCGCACAACCTGGTCAACTTCAATGTCGATCGTCAGAGGGTCAAAGACAGCCCGGCATACGATGCATCCACAATGGTCGATCGGGCCTATGAGACGAAACCACTACGGCAACGTCCGGTTGGGCGATCAGCCATAACGGGATGAGGTGGAGTGTCCTGACTTTTCCCATGAAAGTCCTCAATTTCTTGGCGCTGATCGGCCTGCTGGCGATCCTCGCGGGCATTGGTACAGCGACCTTTTTCTATGGCGGGTTCTTTAACGTCGCGGCCAGCGAACCGAACCCCGCTTTCGTCAACTGGTCGCTCATCCAGGTGCGCAAGGCCTCGATCACACGACATGCGGTCGATCGACCGCCGGCGGGGTTGCTTGACGATCCGGAAATGGTGGAGGCAGGCGGACATGCCTACGTCGTGAACGGCTGCACCTATTGTCACGGTGAGCCCGGCGTGGAACCAGCCACATTCTCCGAGGGGCTGAACCCTCCACCCGACCTTAGAGCAATGGTCACTGATATCCGGCCCGAAGAGCTATTCTGGGTTATCAAGAACGGCGTCAAGATGACCGCAATGCCGAGCTTCGGCGCCGATAATCCCCCGGTGCGTGACAAGAACATCTGGGCCATTGTCGCCTTCCTGAAAAATCTGTCGAGCGTTTCGGACGAAAACTTCAAGGCGTGGAGCACAGCTCCGCCCGGGAAATATCAGGCGCCTGGCTGCGGACCAGGTTTGGCGCCTGGCTGCGGACCAGGTCGAGGATAATCTTCTCCACGCGATGGCCGAGAATACGCGCACCAGGCGGCCGCGCTAAACGAAGGCAAATACTACGAGCGAGCCAGACGCTGCCGCAAGCGCAGGACAACTTGCGATTCGACGTCACTAATATTTCGGACACCACGTCGAACAAGTAGAAGCAAGCCATGCCTTTGGTCGCGCGTCGACTCGATACATTGCTGGCACTCGTTGCGTCAGGCTGATAACTCCCAAAAGGAGGTCTCCAATGACAATTAAATGGCTTAATAAACCGCAGAAGCACGACTTTCCGGCCGCCGCGTCGTATCTAAGTTTGATCATGGAGATCCCGGCAGCAAAGAATACCACCGAGAAATTGAAAAAAGCTGAGATGACGGAATTTGCGGGTAAAGACATATTCCGATCATCCGGCCTATCATTACTCCTCGGCTATCGCCGCGTTCCTCCGCTCCCAAGTTTCCTCCGCTCCCAAGTGATAAAATCGCGCGTGCGCGTCGCTTTTGTAACCTCTTGAACTTAAATCTGACGTTTATATAACGCGCTGGCCTTACGTCTCATTCGAAGACAGTCACTTAGAATGTGAATGTATCCAAATGTCGCAGTTGAAATTGATTTGCGTCAATCAGAGCTTGGGTTGGTGTCGTAGTAAGAATGAAAAATTACGAGGTTTCACATGATCAAGATCGAACTTATTTCTCCCGGCGTGCTGAGAATCGCCGTGCCGGAAAAATTGAAAGCGGATGATCTCCGGCAAATTGCGCCGCAGATCGATTCACTCATAAAGCAGCGCGGAAAAATCCGATTGCTGATCGATGCGGCAAGATTTGGCGGATGGGAGAATATTGCGGCCTTCGAGACGCATATCGGTTTTGTGAAAAACCATCATCAAAAGGTCGATCGCATTGCCGTTATAACGGCGCACGACTGGCAGCGTTGGGTGGTGGGTACGATCAAAGTATTTGTGCATCCCGAGGTACGAGCCTTTGACACGAAGAGCGAAAATGAGGCTCTGCAATGGATCGCCAGCTAAGAAACAATGATTAAAATGATTAAAAGGCACTCAAGGTCGGCATCCGCTAAGGGTCGCAGCGGTGGACCTCACGGTGGTGACCTCGAGGACCCTATAAGTTGTTGTGGAGGCACTGTGGCCTGTGGCGGCGCCTGTTTTACACCGGTTCTGAGCGTTGCAAGATGGGCCTGCAAATTTGTGCCGGAGGCTTCCGGAAGATTTGCCGCGAGACCAACAAGCGCCTTTTGCATGGCATTCAGCGGCTTGGTTTGCGTCAGCGCGGCAGTTTGAGCGCTAGGGGCATAGGGTAATGCCGGGATACGGGGTGGGCCTTTATTGTCGGGCTTGGGCAGCGCCAGCACACTATCAAGGTCTAGAGCGTTCGAGTCCCGCGCGGTGAGCGGATTACCGAGCTTCGGAAACCGCTTGCGCAGCGTGGCGATAATTGCTGGCCCGCAAGCAGTTGTACACATCGGCAATCAGTTGTTCGCCTAAGGTGACGACCGACGGCGGATGCTGGTCATTCTCTGGATGCCGAAGTCCGAATAATATTGCGGCTCAATGAACGAGTAGGCCGGCAGGTTGTTGCTCTGGCAATCGGCTTGGAACTGCCCATAGAAGTCAAAATGCTCGTCGAGCAAAAACAGCTGTAACAAAGTGTGGGCTTGCGCGATGTCGTGAAAGTAAATCTTCCACGTCAGGCCGGCCTGCTCGAAGCGGTTAAAGATCGTTGGCACGTCGGGGAAATAGATCGGGTCGTTGTTCTGCCGACGGTCAGCGGTCGCCGTGTGCACACACCAGCGGTTTTGGCCAGGTCTGGCGCGGTGCAGAGGCAAACCAGCGATCACACACCGCGAACTGCTTCGCGAGCTTGCTGAGCACCGGTAACTGATCCGGCGTGAAATAATGCATCCCGCTTTTTGGGTCGTAGTTCTCCGTCGAGTTCGGTGTTCTTTGGGCCTGATAGTTTTTGACGAACCCGGTCATGGACGCCGCCGGCGTTGGCGACGGTGGGTTCGGCGTGCCGAACAACTGCATATTGATGTCGGTCCACAATTCGCCGGGATCCGGATCGGGGATCGACATCGTCGCTTCGTCGGTGCCGGGACTGTTCCACACCGGCACGACAGCACCGTTGGCATCGAGATTCTGCTCGTTGGCAGCTAATCCATCGAAATCATTAGACTTTGGATAGAGCTTGCCCAACATGCTGTCGAACGAGCGGTTCTCCAGCATGAGCACGACGATGTGCTCGATGTTTGCCTGTTGGCCCATGTCATCACCGGTCTACGAACGGGTCGCCGCTGATTAGCTTGCGGCACACGCAGGCGAACCGACGCGCGACTGCCTAAGCCGATCACAACAGTTTAGCGCAATTTGGCGCTGCGATTGAGTCTAACAAGAGCTCAATCAGCAAGGCTTTGAGCGTGCAGCAGAACCCGCTTCGCCTAATGACACGTTACGAAATTATCGTAGTGCCGCTCGCCGCGACTAAGCGATTGTCTGCGATCATGAACGCCCGTCGTTGGGCTTCGTCGAGATGCTCATCCCGCTCGCTGCGGATGATTCGGCATTCGATTCCTTGAGCTTATTCACGGCGAGCCACAACTTGGCGACAGCCTCTTCCGGACTATCGCCAATTGCGATCTGTTCCATGTTGGGACCTTCCGCCGTCCAAATTGTCTTGATGATATACAAGCGCGCGAAGTGCTTCCCACAAGCGTCGATCAGATCGGATAGATTGGGGCAGTAATAGCCGTTCCTGATGTCCTGTAGACGGTTTTCGCGGTCGTAAGTATTGAGGATGATCCCGTGTCGCCGTGCGGCATCGGTCCATCCGGGATCGTCCTCGTGCGGATAGAACTTATGGCCGGCCCGATAGGCGCCAATTGGAAACCCGGCGTGTTTTAACTCAGCTGCAAGCTCGTGGTTCATCACACGCGCACGACCATCCCTTTAAGTATCGACCAGTGCTTCGCAAAAACGGCTCAACATTTACGATTCGACCAATTCCATTGCGCGGCCGGTTTTCGATCGAAGCGTTGTCGTCGATCCATTCTGTCTCGCGCCAATCTCGGCGGTTTGAACAGGCGGGCGCAGGTGCCTCGTTTGGTACTCTCCCCACGTCAACACTATTCCAAAAACGGCGAAGGCGAAGACAATCGTGGCAAGGACGAATACGTCGATGATCGGCATAACTTCCTCCATTTTGATTCATCATGACTTCGCAAAACGGAGTGAGCTTTGATATGAATCAAATAGGGTTGGCGCATCTCGCGGATGGTGCAAAAGCATCCGGCCGATCAAAACTGGCCAATCAATGTCGACTTATCGCCTTGACACGTTATTTTCACCACGATCGGTCGCCGTGGTCGGGGCCTCACTCCGCAAGACGTCCTCGGGGCGGGCCGTCCTCGAAAACCTGCGCCGTGCCGGTTTCCCGGGCGTGATTTCCCTCGTCAACCCGCACTATGACGAAATTGAGGGAGTTCGCGCCGTAAAATCTTACGATGATTTGCCCGATGTCCCCGACGTCGTAGCCATCGCGGTGCCGCCGCCGGCGGTTCCGGCCGCCATTGCCGCCGCCGCGCGCAAGGGAACTGCAGCCGGCATCATCGTCACCGCTGGACTCGGCCATGGGCCCGGCTCGCTTGCCGAAACATGCGAGAGAACCGCGCGCGCGGCTGGCATGCGGCTTGTCGGCCCCAATTGCCTCGGGGTGCTGGTGCCGGGGGCAAAACTCAACGCGAGTTTTGCCGCATCGTCGCCGCCCGCGGGCGATCTCGCGCTGATTTCACAGTCCGGGGCGATCGCCACCGGTTTGGTGGAGTGGGCGTCAGTGCGCGGAATCGGATTTTCCGCCGTCGTCTCGATTGGTGACAGTATCGACGTCGATTTTGCCGACCTGCTCGACTATTTTGCTTTGGATCGCGGCACGCGCGCGATCTTGCTGTACATCGAATCGATCAGGGACGCGCGCAAATTCATGTCGGCGGCGCGGGCAGCGGCGCGCGCCAAGCCGGTGCTGGTGATCAAATCCGGACGTCACGCGCAGGGTGCCAAAGCGGCGCTGACGCACACCGGCGCGCTGGCCGGTTCGGACGCGGTCTATGACGCCGCATTTCGCCGTGCCGGTTTGTTGCGCGTCATCGATCTCGATGAGCTGTTCGCCGCCGCGGAAACGCTTGGACGTTTGACTGCTCTTTCCGGTAAGCGATTGTCAATCCTGACAAATGGCGGCGGCGTAGGTGTTCTCGCGGTGGACCGTCTTGTCGATCTGGGCGGAGAACTCGCCGGCATTTCACCGGAAGCGATGAACAAGCTCGACGCGGTATTGCCGCCGATCTGGTCGCGCGCCAATCCTGTCGATATCGCCGGCGACGCCGATGAGGCAAGATACGCCGTGGCGCTCGAATGCCTGCTCGACGATGACGCCAATGATGCGGTGCTGGTCATGAATGTACCCACAGCTCTCGCATCGGCCGCCGATGCTGCGAAATCGGTGATCGCGGTGGCCGAGCGGCATCGCAAACAGTGCAGTCCGGGCAAGCCGATCTTTGCCATGTGGATCGGCGAAACCGACGCGATCGCCGAAAAGTTCGAGGCCGCCGCAATCCCGAGCTATGCGACCGAGACAGCCGCGGTCTTCGGTTTCAGTCATCTCGTCCGCTACCAGGAAACGCGCGATCTCTTGATGGCGACGCCGCCGAATTTGCCGCAGGACTTCGCGCCGGATGTTGCCGCGGTGCGTCCGGTCATCGACGGCGTGTTACGCGACAACAGAACCTGGCTCGATCCGGTCGAGCTGACGCAGTTGTTTACGGCTTATCAAATTCCGATCACGCCGGCTGTGCTGGCGCGCGACGCCGACGAGGCCGTCACCGCGGCCAAGCCTTACCTCGATAAGGGCATTCCGGTCGTCCTCAAGGTTCAGTCGCCCGACGTCGTCCACAAGTCCGAAGTGGGCGGGGTGCGCCTCGATCTCGGCAATCAACGCGCCGTGCGCGATGCCGCCGCGGATATCCTGATCAAGGCGCGGGCGGCAAAGCCCGACGCGCGCATCAGCGGGGTGACGGTATTTCCGATGATCGTGCGCCCCAAGGCGCGCGAACTCATCCTCGGCGTTGCCGACGACCCCACATTCGGTCCGGTGATTGCGTTCGGTCAGGGCGGCACCGCCGTCGAGGTCATCAGCGACAAGGCGCTGGCGTTGCCGCCGCTCGATCTCGAGCTTGCCCGGCGCCTAATCGCCCGCACGCGCGTTTCCCGCATCCTCAGGGCTTATCGCAATGTGCCCGCGGCAGACGAGCGTGCCATCGAGCTTTTGCTGGTGAAGCTTTCGCAGCTCGCGGCCGACTTTCCGGAAATCCGCGAAATCGATCTTAATCCGGTCTTGGCCGACGAAACCGGCGTTATTGCCGTGGATGCGCGGGTGTCGATTGCGCCGTTTGAGAAAGCGTCGCGGGGATCGCGTAGCGGCAATCCGCGCTTCGCCATCCGGCCCTATCCGACGGAATGGGTCAGGCACATGAAGCTGCGCGACGGCACGGCTATCCTGGTCCGCCCCGTTCGTCCCGAAGATGAGCCGCTCTATCCGCCGTTTTTTGCCGCGGTGACGCCCGAGGATCTGCGGTTGCGCTTTTTTGCGCCGGTGAGGCATTTCAGCCATGCATTCATCGCGCGATTCACCCAGATCGATTATGCGCGTGCCATGGCGTTCGTCGCCGTCGACGAGGCGACCGGCGCCATGCTGGGAGTCGTTCGTCTGCACGCGGACGCGCAATACGAGAGCGGCGAATACGCCGTCCTCGTCCGCTCCGACTTGAAGGCTCATGGCCTCGGCTGGCTGCTGATGCAATTGATCATCGAATACGCCCGCAGCGAAGGCATTCCCACGATCCACGGCCAGGTTCTGAAAGAGAACACGAAAATGCTAGAGATGTGCCGGGAGCTCGGCTTTCAAATTGCGGCCGACCCGCAGGAGCCTGCCGCCTCCATTGTCACCTTGCAGCTCTTCGGAACGACCGCGAGTGCTCATCGCTCCAGCGATTTCAGATAGGCGATCACATCGGCGACCTGGCCGGGATCGAGCTGGAATTCCGGCATCGACGGATGACCGGTGACGATGCCCTCGGCAAGCGATTCTTGCAGGCTTTCGACCGGATAGCGTTCATGCAACGTACGGAATGGCGGTGCGACGCGCAGCGGACTTTCGCCGACCCGCTCGACAGAATGACAGTGCGAACAATTGGTGCGCACGAAGATGAGTCCCCTTTGCGCAGAGGGTGAAAGCGCCTCGCTTTTTGCCGAGTGCGGCAACAAGGCTGCGAGGGCGAACACAGCCGCCGCCAGAGCTAAGCGAAGATGGCTTTGGCGGGCCGGTTGCAACGCTATTGCGGGCATGACGGTCTCTTATGCTAGTACTTGGGAAGGATTGCTTCGATGCAGACTGCCGCGTTTGCGGCGAGCACAGCTCTACGAGGCTTCCCGGTGCAACTCGGCTTCGTCCTCGGCCGACGCAAATGCCATTCCGGACATGGGTTCGACCCATACCAGATGATCATGCACTTGCTTTACGCCGGCCGAGTTTCCCGCCGTGACCACGCACGCCTGCCGTTCGCGCTCGTCGGTAATCGTGCCCCACAACTCGGCCACGCCGTTTTTGACCACGACGTTGACCTGCGGTGCCCACGGTTGTCTGACGAAAGCCGTGAGGATTCCCTCGCGGATCGCCGCGTCGCCGCCAGCCGGCGTTTGCGCGTCGCGCGCGAGGCTAACCAAAGCGTGCATGAGATTGGCGCGGCTGATGATGCCGACCATTTTGCCATTGCGCAGGACTGGAAGCCGCTTGATGCGCTTTCGTTCCATGAGCTCCACCACCGTCTCCAGAGAATCATCCTCGGCGACGGTCGCCGGGTCGCCGGTCATGACGTCTTCGACTTTGCGCCCCGTAGCGTGCACATATTCGCTGGCGAGCCGTCCTGGTCCGAGCAGGAATTCGAGCCATTTCGGTCGCCGCCGCTCGGTGCCGATCTCGCCGCGCCGAAGAAAATCTCCTTCGGTCACCATGCCGACGAGGCTGCCTTGCGCATCGACCACCGGCAGGCCGCTAATCCGGTTCTGCAACATCGTGCGCACGGCTTCGAGCACAGTCTGGCCAGCTGCTATGGAAATGACTTTGCGCGTCATGACATCACGAACTTGCATGGTCGTTCCCCTTCTTGAATCGAATGGATTCAGTCTTCCCGAAACCGGATTCAGCCGTTCAGGCGGTTCAGTGCAGAGCGATTGCGCAACACGATGCGGCGCGACGTCGGCACCTCAATAGCAGCAGCGCTTTCCAGGCAGGTCAGCGTCCGCGAGACGGTCTCGATGGTCAGACCGAGATAATCGGCGATGTCCTGACGCGACATGGGCAACTCGACGACATTGCCCGCCGCCGCGCGTTCGGCCATTTCCAGAAGAAAGCTGGCGACACGCTCCTGGGCGCTTTTGATCAGCAGCAGAACGCGGTTCTGCATGCGCCGCAGCTCGCGGCTGGAGAGATCGAAAAGCTCGCGGGCAACGGCGCCGTCACGGGCGGCCAGCGCGGTCACCGCACTGCGCTTGACCACCAGCACCTTCGCATCGGTTATGGCTTCGGCCGAGAAACTGTGCTCGTCGGTGTATTGCAGGCCGAAGATATCGCCCGCCAAATAAAATCCGCCGATCTGGCGCCGGCCATCGCTGAGGATTTTGTAGGTGCGTACACTGCCACTGATGACCTTGTAAACGTAATCGGCATGTTCGTCCTCCCCGAAAATCTCGGTGTTGCGCGGATACGACATGACGGCGCCCATGAGCTGCATGGATTGCGCCAGCGGCGCGTGCTCGGCAGTCCCGTCGGCCTGGTAACGTGCGGCTGGCGGCGCAGAGCGTACGGAGATCGGACGGCGGAACGCATCGGGATGGATGGTGGTGCGGATGGCGGGTTGCGGGAGCATGGCTCTTTACCTCCGGGAGTGTCGGGAGGTATTGGTAAGCCTCGGCCCACAAGCGAGAAATTCAGATAATCCCCCTAAGGACTATCCCGGAGGGGAGGGGACCACAGCCTCGTCAAGGCGAAGAGAGGCGTTAAATCGCGCGAATTCGATGACAGAATTCATACCGCATTCGCGATCATACGCGGCCAAGGCGGCGCTGAGGATCTCGGCGTCGAGCGGAATCGTTGCGCAATACGGCATCGCCATCCTCGCGATTGCGGTGGCATTGGCCGTTCGCGTCGCGCTCACCTCAGTGCTTGTCGGCGAGGCGTCCTATCTCTTCTTTTTCCCGGCCGTTCTCATCGCTTCGGCGCTCGGCGGATGGGGACCGGGCGTTTTGGCCACCATTCTCGGGCTCTTGCTGGGCCTGTTTTTCGTCGCCGATTTCCGCGTTGTTGCGGCTGGCGACGTCGTGAACGCCATCGCCTTCGCTTTCGTGGGCATTGGCGCCTCGTGGCGCGGCGAGCTGCTGCGCCGTTCCCGTCTCGCAGGGGCCGCGAGTGCCGAAGACGCCTTTGCCCGCGAGGCTCACGTCAAATCGATTCTCGACACGGTCCCCGACGCCATGATCGTCATCGACGAACGCGGGATCGTGCAATCCTTAAGCGCGGCGGCCGAGCGCCTGTTCGGCTATGCAGCCGCGGAAGTTCTGGGAAAGAACGTGAAGATGCTGATGCCGTCGCCCTATAGGGGCGACCATGATGGCTACTTGCAGCGCTACAAAGACACCGGTGAAAGGCGAATCATCGGCATCGGCCGCGTCGTCGTCGGTGAACGCAAGGATGGTTCGACATTTCCTCTCGAGCTCAATGTCGGCGAGATGAAAACGGGCCAGCAACGCTTCTTCACCGGATTCATCCGCGATCTCACCGAGCGCCAAGTGACCGAGGCACGGCTCCAGGAATTGCAGTCCGAGCTCGTGCATGTCTCGCGATTGACCGCCATGGGCGAGATGGCTTCCGCGCTCGCGCATGAGCTCAATCAGCCGCTGTCGGCGATCGCCAACTACA
>Ga0182024_10027023_pt1 | contig 10062 bp, 6 predicted proteins | sample P32metaG_FD_120480 | JGI IMG/M metagenome (GOLD analysis project Ga0182024, IMG submission 120480) | Permafrost microbial communities from Stordalen Mire, Sweden - P3-2 metaG (Illumina Assembly) | ecosystem: Environmental > Terrestrial > Soil > Wetlands > Permafrost | place: Sweden: Stordalen...
ACCAAATCGGGGCGCTGGGGAACGACGTAGTCGGGGTCGACACCGTGATCCTCCACGACCCATTCACCGCCGTTGTCGGTGCTCCAGAAACCGAAGCCGGGAGCGGTGACGCCTCCGCCGTCGCGCAGGGGCTGGACATTACCGATTCCGACCAGTCCACCCCACGTGCGCTCTCCAACGATGGGTCCAATTTTCTCGCGGCGGAAGAACCACGGGAAGGCGTCGCCGCCCGATCCGGCGAGTTCGTTGACGATCATGATTTTCGGACCGTAGATCGCCACCGGCGGCCACGGTAGATCTTTCGTGTCCCTGGCAGCGACGACGGCGAGCAGTTGGCGCTTGAGCTTCTCGGTGTAGAAGTCAGGAATCTGGCCGCCGGAATTGTCGCGTTCGTCCACGATAATGCCGTCTTTGTCGAGTTGCGCGTTGAAAGCTTTATCGAACTGGATGACCCCTTCGATCGCGGTGTCGGGTACGTGCATGTAGCCGATACGGCCTCCCGTAGCTTGCTCGACCCGTTTGCGATTGTTGGCGATCCAATTGAGATAGCGAACGCCGTTTTCGTTGGCGGTGGGCTTAACGGTGATTTCCCACGCGCCGTCAGTGCTGGGTTTGTTATTCAACTTCAGCGTAACGATCTTCCCGGCGAGATTCTGGAAGTAGGCGTATACATCCTGCGAAGCAGTCGCAGGTTGTCCGTTAACAGCGACAAGATAATCGCCCGCCATTACTTTCAAACCCGGTTCGGTGAGGGGCGAACGCGTGACCTCGTTCCAGTTTTCGCCTGGATAAATTTTCGCGATGCGGTAATAGCCTTGGTCAGCCTGGAAATCAACGCCCAGCAAGCCCACGCCGATCAGCGGCGGCTTAGGTTCATCTCCGCCGCCGACGTAGGTATGCGAAGTGCTGAGCTCGGCAATCATTTCGCCGAGCAGATAATTCAGGTCGGCGCGGTGCGCTACCCACGGCAGCAAAGCTTCGTACCGTTTGCCGATTTGTTCCCAATTGTGGCCGGTCATGGCTGGATCCCAGTAAAAGTCGCGCTCCAGGCGCCAAGCTTCGTGGAAAATTTGCGCCCATTCTTCGCGGGGATCGATTTTCACCTGTAGTCCGGAGAGGTCCAGATTGCCTTGTCCAACTTTGGCTTTGCCGGGTTCGGCGTCCTGGATGCTGAAGACCGGACCCGCTTTGTAGATGACCTTGTTGCCTTCCTCGTCGACATCGTAGGCATCGACGCCCGCCAACAACTCCTTGTCTTCGCGTTTCTCCAGGTCATAGACGTGGACAACATTGCGTGGATCATTGTCGTGCTCCGTGCCGGCGGCGCGGGCTTCCGGAGGCTGCGCCATGTAGAAAAGTTTTCCTTTTCGGGCTGCCAGATTGCTGTAAATGCCGGAAGCGATCGGTACCGGCGCGACGCGCGTCTCGATGCCAGCCAGGTCCACGTGAACAGGTTTAGGAGCTTCTTCTTTCTCGTCTTTCTTGGCTTCTTCCTTATCTTTAGCGGAGGCTTTCGTCTCGTCGCTCTTGGACTTCGCGTCTTTTTTGTCCGCGCCATCCTTATCTTTATCTTTTTCCGTCGATGCTTTTTCTTCATCGCTTTGGGGCGTGAACGGCGAGGCTTCGTCGCTCTTGAGGGTCAACGCGAAGACTCCATCGGTGGTGTAGTAATTGAAGCGCTGGTCAAGTTGACCGACGCTGGGAAAGAAATATCGTTGTGACAGGAAGAAAATATATTTCCCGGACGGGTCGAAAACGGGATTGGTGTCGTTGTAAAGGCCATCCGAAATCTTGTCAGTCTTTTTCTTATCGAGTGAATAGAGGTACATCTGACCCGCGCCGCGCCGGTCGTTCTTCGAATACGCGATCCACGCGCTGTCGGAAGACCAGTTGCCGTCGGTGATATCGCCATAATCGCCTTGATCTACCTGCACGGGCTTCTTATCGTCGAGATTGATCCACCAGAGTTTGTGGAGTTTGTCCCAGTACAAAACCTTCTTACTGTCGGGCGACCAAACCGGGCCATAGCGATAAACGCCGCCGTCGGTGGTCACACGAATCTCGGCACCTCCCATCTGCGGCCGCAAATAAATTTCATACTCGCCAGTCTTATCGGATAAGTAGGCAATCAACTTTCCGTCTGGAGACCATGTTGGATTCAACTCGTGAACGCTGGAATTGTCGGTGGTCAGCGTGCGGATGCTGCCATGTTCGGCGGGCACGGTGAAAATGTTGCCGCGAGCCTCCAGCACCGCGCGGGCACCCGATGGCGAGAGGCCGAAGGTCCCCACGCTTTGCGCGACATTCTTGAATTCGGGGCGCGCCTCCAAATCCTCCGAGTGCACTTCGATGGGGATGTTTCGGATAGTTCCGTCTTGAAGGTTCAATTCATAGAGCAAGCCGCCATTTTCATAAACGATAGCGTCCGGCCCGAGGCTCGGCCATTTAACGTCGTACTCTTTATAATCGGTGAGTTTCTTGGTCTGCTTGATTCCGAGATCGTAAGAAAACAGGTTCATTGCGCCGTCGCGATCGCTGCTGAAATAAATCGAGTTCCCGTGCCACATGGGAAACAAGTCCATGCCACTGGATTTGGGCAACTCTTCATAGGTGTTTTTTTTCAGGTCGTAGATGGCGATCGGCAAGCTCCAGCCGCCGTGATAACGCTTCCAGGTGCGATTTTCCTGAGAGGTTTCCAGGTAGGCGATCTTATTGCCATCCGGGGAGAAGCTGGTCAGATCTCCTCGCGGCACGGGCAACGCCTTGGGGAGGCCGCCTTGCGCGGAAACCAGGAAGAGTCTGGTGGTGCGTTGGGGAGGAGCGGTGATGCGGTCTGAGCGGAACAATATATTGTTGCCGTCGGGCGTCCAACCAAGCACGATATCGTTCGCAGGGTGGAACGTCAGGCGCTTGGGCTCACCACCGGTTGCAGGGATAAGGAAGACATCTGGGTTGCCGTCATATGCAGCGGTGAAAGCGATCCACTTGCCGTCAGGCGAGAACTTGGGATAAAGCTTTTCGCTGGCACCGGAGGTCAGCCGGTGGGCGGCGCCACCTTGGCGAGATGCCAGCCACAAATCGCCCGCATACGAGAACACCACGGAATCCTTCGATACATCCGCGTAGCGCAAAAGCCGCGTGGGTCCCGCCGGAGCTTGCTCGGGTGCTGCGGCGGTTCGTCCTAACGCTGCCCGATGGGCGCAGAAAAGCAGGAGGAAGAAAATTGCGGCACAGGCGCCTGCTCGAAGACGCAGCTTGATCATTTGCTCTCCCGTATTCGTGAGCTATTCGTTTGCTTTGATCGCCAAACGGAAAATTACGTCACTCCGTGTGCCACTCCCGTAGAGACGTTTTTTCTGCGAAATAGTTCCGTGAAACGTGAAATCTTGCAGGTTGCTTTCCTCTTTTAGAGTCTGAGCATCATCAGCCCTGTGACCATTGGCTGCCAAGTAAAATGTTTGTCTACCAAGATGGGATAGGAGAATACACGGGTTTGCCGTGAAGCAGGGGACCTCGTCGGTGGGGCTTTTGTCGTGGCCCCTATCAGGATATGCTTTCTGTCTGAACGTGGACAGAACCTCCAGACGCCCAAACGATCGCACCTTGATGCCCGCACCGAACGTCTGCAATGACGGCGACTCAGCACGCCATTCGGATGAATGTCGTGCGCTAGCTAGGGTATCGCCGATCGAAATCGGAGCGTCTCGATGAGCTTCCGCACAAAACTGTTTCTGATCTTTGTCGTAACCGTGATGGGCTCAGTTTCCGTCGTCGCTTACGGCGTGACGCGCTACACGCGAGCGGCCTTCGAAGAGTTGGACACCCAACGCACCGAGGCCATCGTCTTACAGTTCAAACAGGAATTTACCCAGAGCGAGGATGCCGTCGCCCAGCAGGTAAAGAATATCGCCGATGCGGACATCACGCTGCGCGTAGCGATCGACTTGGCGCGGCCGAACGCCGATCAATCGCTGTACGTTCACGACGCCACCGGTGCGGCGCAGGATCATCAGTTGGATTTTGTCGAACTGGTGGGTTGGGATGGAACCGTTATTTCTTCCGCACAGTTTCCCTCGCGCGTTGGGTACAAGAACGATTGGGTAAAGGCAACCAAGGATTGGAACTCGACCCAGGCGTTTTTGAAAAAAGAAGACCTTGCCGACAGCGCCGCGCTTGCTTTGACGGCGGTGCGCTCGGTGTCCGGTGGAAACGACAAGACCCTGTACATTATCGGGGGGCGTCGATTGGACCAGAATTTTCTCTCCACGCTGGTGCTTCCTTCCGGGATGCGCGCGTTCTTGTACGTCAACCTGGACCCAGGATTCAGTCCTGCAGCCCTTCTGAGCGGCGTGAAAGACGGCATCGAGCAGCCGGAGCGTTTGCAACCGCTGATCGACCAAATTCGTAAGCAGCCGCAAACCCTGGTTCGCACCATCCATTGGAACTCCGATCCAGCGTCGGCGGAGACCTTCCACACGATGCCGCTGACGGGACGCGACAACGAACTGCTCGGTGTGCTTTTGGTGGGAAGCTCGCGGAGGCAGTTGGTGCTGTTGACCAACAGGATCGTAATGACCGCGGCCGCCGTAGCGGCAGCCGCGCTGTTGATCGACCTGCTGCTGAGTTTGTGGGTTGCCGCGCGAATTACGCGGCCCGTGAGAGAGCTTGCCGATGGCGCTCGCGAAGTCGCTGCTGGACGCTGGGAGACACGAATCGATGTGCGCGGGCTCGACGAAATCGGACAACTGGGCATTGCGTTCAACGATATGACCCGGACGCTGGCGATACAGCGCGATCGCTTGCTGCAAACCGAACGCGTGGCGGCTTGGCGGGAACTGGCCCGGCGCCTGGCGCACGAGCTACGCAACCCACTGTTCCCGCTGCAGATTACAGTGGAAAACCTGCAACGCGCGAAACACCTGGACGCGAAACAGTTCCTAGAGGTTTTCAACGAGTCGACCGCGACGCTGAAGGTGGAGCTTGCCAATCTGAACGCCATCGTGGGACGCTTCAGCGACTTTTCGAAGATGCAGGTCCCGCAATTTGCGCGCATGGACGTGAATGAAGCCCTGCGGAACATCATCCGTCTGTTTGAACCGCAATTTAACGTGGTTGGCAAGCCTGCAATTGCCGCGGAGTATTCCCTCACCGAATCGCTGCCGGAAATCGACGCCGACCCTGTATTACTACATCGCGCGTTCCAGAATCTGGTGTTAAACGCGCTGGACGTCATGCCGACGGGCGGCACGATAGCGCTGCGCACTGCCGATCGCGGAACCAACGTGTTGATTGAGATCTCCGACTCCGGCGAAGGCTTAACTCCAGAAGAATGCGCGCGGCTTTTCACGCCGTACTACACCACCAAGCAGCAGGGCACGGGCCTGGGCCTCGCCATCGTGCAATCGATCATCAGCGATCATCACGGCACCATCAGCGTTTCCAGCGAAGAAGGGCGCGGCACGACGTTTCGCATCAAATTGCCGAAGAGGCAGGCGAACACGGCGGTAGCGGCGAGCGATGATTCCGCCGCGTCCAAAGAACCCAAAGGGAAAGACAACGACAAGGATGTTCCTCCGACCTTTGCAGCGGCGTCGGACTGACACGAACCTGAACGCCATCGGTTTTAGGCTACCACCCTCGACACAAAGGACGGATGCTTGCCACGTAAAGCCCACCTTCTGTTGGTTGACGACGATCCAAGCACACTCGCCTCGCTTTCCCGCGCCTTCCGCCTGGCCGGCCACGAAGCAACCGTTTGCGACAATGCCTCGCGCGCGCTGGACCTGATTCGCAACGAGGCGTTTGATCTAATCCTCTCGGATGTCGTTATGCCCGGGAAAAATGGAATTGAGTTCCTAGAGGATTTGAAGAAAGCGGGAGTGAAAATTCCTGTGGTCCTGGTTTCTGGTGAAGCGAACATTGAAATGGCGGTCCGAGCGACGAAGCTCGGCGCGATGGATTTCCTGGAGAAACCGCTCTCCACGGACAAGCTGCTCGTTACGCTGGAAAATGCCCTGCGCTTCTCGCGCCTGCAGGAGGAAAATCGCCAACTGCGCGATCGCCTGGGAAAGCACGAGCTGGTTGGCTCCAGTCCCGCCATGACCAAGCTTCTAGCGCAGATCGACCGCGTGGCCGCCAGCGAAACCCGCGTATGCATCCTCGGCGAAACCGGCACCGGCAAGGAACTAGTCGCCCGCGCAATTCACGAGAAGTCGGCACGCCACGAAAATCCGTTCGTAACGCTGAACTGCGCGGCAGTCCCTGCGGAACTCATCGAGTCCGAGCTCTTCGGGCACGAAAAAGGCGCGTTCACTGGCGCCGCCGCCAAACACCTTGGAAAATTCGAACAGGCCGACGGCGGCACTTTGTTCCTCGACGAAATCGGTGACATGCCGGTAGCCATGCAGGCGAAGTTGCTCAGGGTCCTGGAGGAAGGCGAAGTCGAGCGCGTCGGCGGGGACAAACCGATCCGGGTAAACGTCAGGGTGGTCGTAGCCACCCATCGCAACCTGGAAGACCTCGTGAAGAAGAACACCTTTCGGCGTGACCTCTTCCATCGCATTTATGTTTTTCCTCTGCTACTGCCGCCACTGCGCGAGCGCCTGGAGGATTTTCCGGTGCTGATCGAGCATTTTGCACGGCAGGTGGCGGCGCAAAACGGCTGGAAAGAGAAGATCTTCGCGAAGGACGCCATCGACGAACTGCGGCGCTACGCGTGGCCCGGCAACATTCGTGAGTTACGCAATGTGGTCGAGCGGTTGGTGCTTCTTGCGGGTGAGCAGCCAGTTGCAGCGGCTGACGTACGGTTAGTCTTGCCTTCCTCGCACGGAACTTCAAGTTCAGGAGATGCCGTCCCTGGAAGCGGAACGCTCGCAGAGCGCACCGAACAGTTCGAAAGGGAAGTGCTGCTGGCGGAAATTCACCGTCAAAATTTTCACATGACGAATGTTGCCCGCGCGATGGGTTTAGAGCGCAGCCATCTTTATAAGAAGTGTCAGCAATTGGGAATCGATCTGCAATCGATGCGCAAGCCCGAATAATCGCTCTGAGAAGGCGTTGGCTAACAACTGTCATCCCGAAGCCCCGGGGTCTTGGCGGGATGAGGGAGCTGCTTTTTGCTCTCGTACAACTGCTGCCACAAGCATCTCAACAAAGCCACTACCGTCGCGGCCTCCGACCTTGGTCCGCTAAGTCGTTGAAAACAAGCCAAATTCTGTACTTAACACGCAATAGCTAATTGCGATATAAGAATTGCATATTGCAATAACAGGCGGCGCCCGCATGACCCTCGGCGACAAACTCCGTTCCCTTCGCGCAGTCGAAGGCTCACTCCGCGGCCTGGGCCGCCCGATGACCCAGCTCGAATTGACCCGCGCCATGAAGCGCGAAGTTGGCCGCGGATTGAGCCAAGCGTATCTTTCGCAGATCGAGGGCGGCTCCCGTCCGCATCTCACGCAGGCAACGCGCGAACTGCTAGCGCGCTTCTTCCGCGTCTACCCCGGCTTTCTGGTGGACGACCCGGAAGGATATTCGCTCGGTCTACGGTCCGACCTGCGAGCCACCGACGCAAAAGTGGATCGCTGGCTCTACGCAGGCGTCCAGGAGTTTCCAGTTGACCCTGAGCTGAGCGAAGCGCTGCTGACGATCGCGGAAGTTCCAGATTCGCGGCAGGCGCTCCTGCTCCTCGCGGAGATTCTTCGTGCCCCCGGTCTCGGCGACCGGCTCAGCGAAGTCTTGCGGCCAGCGCCTATTCCGCGCAGTGACCGTCCGCCGCCGAGCCCAAGCTCCTTCCGGAACTAACCGGGGTTTTTCGCGTCTCGAATCCCAGCTGCACACTCCAAGTGCGCTCGAGGTGCTCTATGAGTTGGTCTGATTTTTATCTCTTCTGTTTTCTCGTTGGCTTCGCGTTCAGCGCGCTGACATTCCTAGCCGGCGCGGTTCACATCCACCTGCCGTTCCGTCTGCACTTGCCGGGGCATGGCGGACATCAGGGAGGTCACGGCTTCGCAGCCAAGGGCCCCGGCAGTCGGGCAGGCAGCCATATTTCGTGGTTCAACGCCTCCACGATGATGGCGTTTCTCGCGTGGTTCGGTGGTGCGGGCTACATCCTCACGCGCGCGTCGCATTTGGTGGCGCTGGTGTGCCTGGCGCTCGCTGCGCTGGCAGGGCTGGTCGCGGGCATGATCGTCTACCGCTTCGTCCCCCGCGCAGCGTTTCACGCTTCCGCCGGGGCGGATTGGGAATCTGCCCCGGCGTTCTTCTTAGGAAGATCGCCTCAGGGGGAAGGTCATGGCTGTTAGCAATTCGAAGAAGTTCGCTCTCGTTTTGTGCATCGTGGCGGCAGCACTCGGTCTGCTTCTCGCCATCCACTTTTCCAGCGACGTCCTCGTCATGCTGGATAAGTGTTTAGCGCAATGCCAGATCCACCAGACGCGCGCCATGGGTTAAATGTAAGCCCCCGCTTCAGCGGGGCATCCGCAATGTAGCGCAGGGCGGAGTCCGCGGAGCCCTGCAGCCTTTTCTGATGTCTTGAATTTCGTGAAGGGAGAATCACCATGGGACTTTTGGAACGTGTCAGCACTTTAATTCGCGCAAACATCAACGACGTCATCGATCGCGCCGAAGATCCGGAAAAAATGATCAAGCGAGTGATTCTCGACATGGAAAATCAATACATGCAGGTCAAAACGCAGGTCGCCGTCTCCATCGCCGACCAGCACATGCTCGAGAAAAAACTCAAAGAAAACGAAGACGCCGGCGCCGACTGGATGCGCAAAGCGGAACGCTCGGTCGACAAAGGCCAGGACGATCTGGCCCGGGCCGCCCTCGATCGCTATCAGACTTCCCAGCGTCTAGCCCTGAGCTACCGCGAGCAGGTCGACGATCAAAAGGCCCAAGTCGAAGCCCTAAAAGGAGCACTGATGAAACTCGAACAAAAACTGGACGAAGCGAAATCCAAGCGCGAACTATTGCTGGCGCGTCACCGCCGCAGTATCGCCCTGGGCAAAGCCGCACGCGCCCAAACCGCGCTAGGCGACAACGCCAAGAGCGCCACCTTCGACCGCCTCAAGAATCGCGTCAATCACACCGAAGCAATCGCCAGCGCGGAAGTGGAGTTGGCCACCGGCGAAGTCGGCGAGCGTCTGACGCGTATCGACCGCGACACCGAAGTCGAGCGCCTGCTCGAAGACCTGAAATCGCGCCGCCTGCTCCCCGGCTGATTTCCGCCCCGACTTGAACCGCCATGGTGCTTGCGGCAGCAAGCACCAGCAGCAGCACCAAGCGGCAACAACGATCCTTAGCCACCCAACTGTCATCCTGAGGCTACCCGACAAGGGTAGCCGAAGGATCTCAACCGACCGCCGGCGCCCAACTCTGCAAACAGCAACGTTCAGCAAAGACAGCCAACTCCCGCTTCGCCGATCGCCATTTGTCCGGCTAGATGCCGTCCACAATCTTCCGTGCTAGCGGCAAAATGTCCTCCAAGCCGCAGGGGCAAGTCATGTACATGATGCGAACCACTTTGTCACCCTTACGCACGAATAGCATCGCCCCCGCCGCGTCGAACGCCTCGTCGCCCAAGTTGGGAATCTCCGGTGTGACCGCCGGCCCCATGCGCCCCAACGTCGCCTTGTTAAGCCGCATTTGCAGCTGCGCGGCATTGTTGTCGATCGAAAAGGAAAACACCGGCGCCTCGCCCGGCTGTTCGTTGTTCAGGCTGGATGCCGCACCGGTGCCGTGAAAAATCGTCTTGCCGAAATTTTCCACATTCTCCTGCTGCGATTTGTTCAATTCGCCCTTATGCATCGCCGTGATGTGCTTAGCCGTCAGGTCCGCGGCGTCGCCGCTAACGCTGTAGGCGCATCCGGGAGTGTCGCTGCGATCGGATTCCGCGCGAATTACATCCATTTTCACCGCCTGACTCACATCCGCTTTTGATAGCAACGAACACCCGTCAATACGGCGAAGCTGCGCGCGGCTCTCGCTCATTTCTTCCGGCGATCGCGTGAGCCCGTATTCCTGCGCCTTCTGATGGATGCGGTGACCGATGTACATCATCGC
>Ga0182024_10027024_pt1 | contig 10062 bp, 10 predicted proteins | sample P32metaG_FD_120480 | JGI IMG/M metagenome (GOLD analysis project Ga0182024, IMG submission 120480) | Permafrost microbial communities from Stordalen Mire, Sweden - P3-2 metaG (Illumina Assembly) | ecosystem: Environmental > Terrestrial > Soil > Wetlands > Permafrost | place: Sweden: Stordalen...
TGCTTTGCTTCCCGGCCAGACTTCCGCCGAGGAGTTCTCCACCCTTGTGCATGAACTGGCGCACGAGATGTTGCACAAAGCCGAACGCCGCACCGCCACCACCAAGACTGTACGCGAAACCGAGGCCGAGGCAGTGGCCTTTGTGGTCGGAAAGACCATCGGCCTTCAGAACGGCAGGGCATCGGCGGATTACATCCACCTGTACCACGGCAACGCCGCCCTGCTCACCGAGAGCTTGGAAGTGATCCAGAAGACTTCCGCCCTCATTCTCTCCGCAATCGAAAACCCCGCAACAGAGACAGCCGAAGAGCAGGAGCCGGAACTGGCGCAAGCCAGCTAACTCCGGACTTGACGTTGCGGACGGCCCCGCGCCGTCCGCTCAACTCACCCGCACGTCCCAGCCGCTCAAAGGAGAGCAATCCATGAACACGAATACCGCCACCGAATACCGCAATCTCCCCCTAGCCGTCCTCACCGAGTCCGCCACCAATCCCCGCCGCATTTTCGAAGATTCCGCCCTCAAGGAATTGGCCGAGAGCATCCGCAGCCAGGGCGTTCTCTCTCCCTTGCTTGTGCGGCCTCTCACCGATCAGAGCTTCGAGATTGTCGCGGGAGCGAGACGCTACCGTGCCGCGCAGATGGCCGAAGCCCCAACCGTTCCTGTCCGCATTGTCAACCTAACCGACGCCGAAGCACTGGAGGCGCAGCTAATCGAAAACCTGCAACGCCGCGACGTTCACCCGCTGGAGGAGGCGCAAGGCTTCAAAGCGTTGCTCAACTTGGAAGACCCGAAATACAGCATCGAGCAGATCGCCGCGAAAGTTGGAAAGAGCCCTGCATATTGCGCCGCAAGGGTTAAGTTGACAGAGCTTGCCGCGCCAGTGGTCGAGGCTTTCTATGCCGAGGAGATCGGCGTAGGACATGCGCTGCTACTCGCCAAATTGCAACCCGCACAACAGGAACAGGCACTCGCCAATTGCTTCCGCGAGGAGTGGAACGGAGCCGGAGCCAAGGCCAAGCGTATCCTGCTCCCGGTTCGACACCTTCAACAGTGGATTGGGCATAACGTTCTCCTGCTCTTGAAACAAGCACCGTTCAACAAACGCGACCCGCAACTTGTCCCCGCCGCCGGAAGCTGCGTCGAGTGCCCGAAGCGCACCGGACACAACAAATTGCTTTTCGCCGATGTGAGCGGGAATTCCGATGCTTGCACCGACCCGAATTGCTATGCCGCCAAACTGGACGCGCACGTTAAAGCCAAGGTTGCGGCCAAGCCGGAACTTGTCCAGATCAGCACGGCATACAAGCAGCAGCCGGAAGGCGAGAAGACGATCCCCCGCAACAAGTACGTTGAAATCCGCGAGGAGAAGCCCGACACACCGGAGAAAGCGAAGTGGCCGGAATTCAAGACGTGCAAGTACACCACCGAGGCCATCGTCTCCGATGGCATTGACAAGGGCGAACTACGGAAGGTTTGCACCGAGCCGACCTGCCCGGTACACCATCCCAAGAAGCAGACACCCAAGGCGGATGCCAGCTTCAAGGCCGAGCAGGAGAAGCGCCGCCGTGAGGAAGCGCTCGCCAACGTAACCGGAATTCGCGTTCTCCAATCCATTGTGGCCGCCGTCCCGGTCCGATTGATGAAGCGCGACCTTCTCTTCATTGCCGAACAATTGCTCCCGTTGCTGGACGAAAAACGGCTGGAGATGGCCGCGAGGAACCGGAGCATCAAAGCGAAGGACGGCGAGTCAGTCGGCAAGCTGCTAACCACATTCACCCGCAAAGCCGACGAAGGCACAATCGGCAAGCTGATTGTCGAAGCAGTAATTTTGCTCTCTGCTGGGTCACAGTCAGATGGAGGCAAGGTTCTCCGCGCAGCCGCCCAAGCATACGGTGTTGAAACTGACGCCGTGGCTCTTAAAGTCAAACAGGAGTTTGCTGCGAAGGAGAAAGCGAGGAAGGCCACTAAGCCAGAGCCGAAGCCATCGGCAAAGGCCAAACGAGCCGCGTAAGAAGTTAACAAGTCATCGATCTTCGGACCTGCCTTCGGGCAGGTCCATTTTTCGGTCCCCGCCCGTCTTCCCACCCTGACAGTTGCTCTCGCATTCACGAGAGCGCCATGTTTTGCCCACCCGACGGGCTCGTCTCAAACTGGCAAACCCACCGAATGTGGTCGGATGGATCTCCCTACCAAAAGATGACGCTTCTTCCCGGCGTTTGCGGCCAGTCCTTGCAACCTGGAGCCTATGATCTGCGGCGTGGCAGCTGGTAGATAATTATTGTCATCGGAGAAGGAAACATGGCCAGCGAAATCGTCAGGCATCTGACGCCGGAAGAGGAGGAACTGCTTCGCAAGCGCGAGGAATTCGCCACAATACGAGCCAACCTTGCGGAGCGAGAACTTGAACTGGCGGATTTCCGCAGCCAGCTCGCCGTGTTCCAGGGGCGCTATATGCGGCAAGTCGGCGTCCTGTATGCCGAGCTGGACGATTGGCAAGCGCGGATAGCTGAGCTACAGGCAAAGTTCGATGGTTCGGAATCCGTGCGCGAACGGGCAGCTCAAGCACGGGAGCAGGCGCGCACTACATATGAGGCGGCACACGGTGAGGCATCGAGGGCACCCGACTTTCAACCGTCAGCCGACCTGAAGGCCCTTTTTAGGGAAGTTGCAAAGCGCATCCACCCGGATTTCGCCAAGGGTGCAGAAGATGAGCAACGACGCACGCGCCTCATGGCACACGCGAATGAAGCTTACAGCCGGGGAGACGCAGAGGCGCTACGCCGGATTCTCGACGAATACCGCGATAGCAACGATGCGGTCCCTGGTGAGGGCATCGGTGCCGAACTGATTCGCATTATCCGTCAGATTTCTCAGGCGAAGAATCGTTTAGCCGCCATTGAGAAGGAGGTGGGCGAACTACAGCAGAGTGAAATTGCTCTCCTCCGGCAGGATGCAGAGGCTGCCCAGCAGCAGGGCCGTGATCTTCTGGCGGACCTTGCCACAACGACACGCGCAGAGATTGCAAGAACAAAGAAGGAGTATGAGGCTCTATCTGGAAGAGGCACGAGGCATGGCTGATACGAAGGAACTACTCTATTCACCGAAGTCGGGCAGTGCTTTTCTCGTCCCTTCAAAGGCGGGTGCGGGCCTGATCGCGCGAGGACGTAAGGTGGCAGCGAGTCTTCTGCTGCGAAAGAAGGACCTGCTTTGCATCGCTGCAGTCAAGCTTAATGGCAAATGGGGATACATCGACAAGGTTGGAGAATTCATTGTCGAACCTCAGTTCGATCAGGCTTTTCCATTCTCCGGTGGCTTTGCCGCCGTGAGGTTTGGAGGAAAATGGGCGATCATCGACACGTCTGGACAGCGCGCATTCAGCACCGATTTCGACGATTGCGCTCCTTTTTCCGAAGGCTTAGCGGGTGTGAAGGTCGGAACGAAGTGGGGATTCATTGACGCAGGAGGGAAGCAAGTCGTGCGCCCTCAATTCAGCAATGTTAAAAGATTTTCAGGAGGAATTTCGGGAGTCGAAGTTCTCGCCGCTGGCCGGCGGAAGTGGAGATTTATTGATAAAACAGGAACCTTTATCGCCGAGGCTCAGTTTGATCAAGTCGAGGAGTTTTCCGAAGGTCTATGCGCCGTTCAACTGGACGATAGGTGGGGCTTCATCGACCGATCTGGAGGATTTGCAGTCCAACCCACGCTCACTTATACATTTGGGTATTTCTCAGAGGGGCTAGCCGACGCCACTGACGAGAGCCGTTCTGGTTATATCGATCGGAATGGAGATTTCCTAATCACAATCGAGCACGAAGACTCCGATATCTTTAGGGGCGGCTTGGCTGGTATTCAGATCAACGGCAACTGGGGTTTCATCGATAAATCAGGAAGTATGGTTATCCCGCCACAGTTTGAGAAGACAACTAGATTTAACTACGGTCTGGCAGGCGCGATGCTTGTCGGGAAGTGGGGCTACATTGATGGCACCGGAAAATATGTTATCGATCTTCAATTCGAGGATGTTGATTCTCTGAATGGGTTTCGATACGGTTTGACTTCCGTGAAATTCGAAGGGAAATGGGGTTTTATTGACGTGACTGGGCGATACGTCATCGCACCTCGATTCGATTATTCAGAATTTGACCTGATCAATGGATTTCGGTGCGGATTAGTTGCCGTCAGAATCGAAGGCAAGTGGGGTTATCTTGATTCAACAGGTAATCAGTTCATCATCCCGCAATTTGAAGACGCGCTAGCCTTCACAGAGGCAGAGGCGCCTAGCATTTCCGACGACTGGATCTGATTCTGAATCGAGCTAAGAAGTCATGCCAGGCTGTGGGACAGTTCATATGCAACTAGTAGATGGGAACAGGGCCTTTGGGCGTCAAACAGTCACGAATCACTTCGTCAGACAATGTATGCCCGCTGTACTGCCACTCACCATCCGCGAAGCTGAGATCCATGTCAATAAAAACTCCTCGCCCTGAGAGAGTTCGTCGTGCTTTCACAAAGAGAGTAATCGCAAAACCCAACGGAAGTGCTGGCTTGAAATCGACCATCACGCCGCTCGGCAACTCAACATGCAGAGCCGTGACGCTCAAATTGCTCGGATCATCGCAATTCTGGTCTGGGAGTGAACTGGGTAACTTCGTTTCCGTAAAAACGCCGTTCATAGTCTCGACGATTTGTTTGATGCGCTCATAGAGGCTCCTAAGAGCAGTCTCCTGGGTTTCAACGACCTCCTGATTCACGTAAAACTCCTTTCTTCATGCAGCCAAAAGCAAAAGCCACCAAGAGACTTCTCCCGGTGGCTGTAGAGTTCCGGTCCAGCGGTGCTGGTGTACCCTTCTCGGCCTGCATTCTCAGTTAACCCCGAATTCACCGAGCCGCGCAACACGAAAATGCATGATCTTCAAATTCTTTTGCGGAAGAACCAATATCCTGACCATCCGATTGAGAGAATGCTCAGACACAGGTCGATTGGCTGCCACTGCGCGCGTTGCATCCGAATCGGCAAGAATGGATTGAGAAGAAGAGCTACGTCAACGAAGGTCGTCTCACCCGCAAGCAGCGTCTCTGAATGGCTACGCCAATCAGCTGGGGGCCAATCCACGAAGAGACCCTTACGCCGTGCCGTAGAACTGATCCCGCAGTAGTATATGTGCATGCATGGGGCCGATGTACGATCAACTGAAGACTGCGACCCTGCGGACCAATGCCTGAACCCGCTGTCATCCCGTCTGAAATGCGAGCGGCTCTCGATAAATTCCGAGGCGAGGCTGAGGAAATTCTTGCGTCCTTTCTGAGATCGGTTGATTCAGCGCCGCCGCCGGCGATCATCTATCACTACACGGATGATGCAGGGTTGAAAGGGATATTGGAGACAGGAAAGATCTGGCTATCGGACATTTTCAGCCTGAACGACCCGTCTGAATTGAGCCACGGATTCTCTATCTTTTTGGAGACTTTGAAAACCAGCGCCGCCTCAGGACCACCGGAGGCCAAAGTTTTCGCAAATTCAATGGACCAATTCATGGATCGGATTCGGGACACTGCGCAGTATTTTAGTTGTTCCTTCAGTGCGACCGGAGACGATCTCGGCCAATGGCGTGCATATGCTGATAACGGTCATGGCTATGCGTTAGGATTTGATGCAACCCTCCTTGAGAGTTCATTCGAAAAGCAATCTCAAGGCCCGATTCCAAACACTGCCTCCTTCCCCATCACCTACGAAAATGCCAAATTGGCTGCCATTCACAGCGATCTGGTCAGTCGCATGTTCAACCTTATTTCACTACCGCGCGGGAGGAAACTTTCAGACGCGGTTGTCAATGCCTACATGGGGGAACTTGCTGTCATGCTCGCCTCGCACGCAATGCATGCCTGTCTCTTTTTCAAACATCCAGGTTATAAAAACGAGCAGGAATACAGGTTCCTGGAGGTCTGTGAGGCTGGCCAAGCGCCCGTCGGCATAAAGGCGAAAATGCGGCCATATAGCATAGTCGAGTACCTCGAGTTCGATTGGAAAGGGAACAACTCGGACGCACTGAAGAGAATTGTGGTTGGTCCTGCCGCCGATTCCGAAAAGGCGACGCGCTTCGCGAAGGATTGCCTTCGCATGTTTTATTCAGGGGCCGTATCAGTTGATCGGTCAAAGATACCGTACCGTGGAACGTGATGTCCTCTCCGGGAAAGCTGCTCTCGCCCAGGGCAGGTAACGACTACTTTGCAGTGAGCATCACGCCCGATTGAATCTTCGGACGAAGCGATATAATTCTGGCTCATAACAGGGACCAATCACATGGACGACCGCAACGAAATTCCTCCGCACGAGTACATGGTAGCGGAATCCGAACCGGAAGACGGTGTTTCAATTCCAACACCTCGACGGGGATTGAATCCAATCGCTGCGGTTCTCGTGGCTCTGTGGTACAGCCTTACGGCGGCAGGCGCAATGTCGAGTGGGTTCCATTTCCTTTATGAGCATGGCCAAAATGACTACTTCTTGGCTCAAAACCTGATGTGGACGGTTGGAATCGGTATTGGCATTGCGATCGCGGTCTGCCTCACCCGGAGTTCGGCTGTGTTGGTGGGGGGCATTTCTTCGCTGCTAATGTCCGGGCTTCTGCTCTCTCTGCTTCTCCTCGGTACCGGGGCTGGGGACAGCGATGTATCGATATTTGGCTTCCGACCATCACCGACTCAGTTCTTAGTGTCAATCGCGGCCTTAACGCTCTTGTCAGGACTGCTTGGGACCGTAGGCGGAAAGGCTATGCGAGACGACGAATCGGTGGCTGACCCAATTCTCGGGATTCGCGGTGGTCACTGGTTTTGGCTTTGGTTGGCGGTCTACGCCTGGGTAGCCATTCTTCCGACCGGCATCTACTACTTTTGGCTGGAAATCATCAGTTCGGGGTATGTGCTGATTCACCCGAGTCTTTGGCTGAGTGACGCATGGACGGAAGGCTGGACTCTAACATTTGGATTCGCGGGCCTCGCTGCGACGGTTTATGGAGTCCAAACTTCCATCTTTAATGTCTCCGCTGCATGCAGTTCCGAAGTCCGAACGAGGAAACGCGTCCTCCAATTCCTATTGGGAACGCTGATCCTGGCCGGTCCGGTGGCGAATATCCTTTTTCGAATTGCGATCCACACTCTTAAGCACTTGCCCGACGGAATTACGACCAACCCATGGTGGATTTTGCAATGAATACAGGGGTTAAGCTTCGTTTGTTGGAGTCGTTGCCGTGAATCCCAGACGAGTCGCGGAGATTGGTCTCACCGCGCTTGGCGGCTCGCTCCTGCTGATTGCAGGTGAAGGGAAACACGCATATGGCTTTTACATGCTGCTCAGACTTGTTATCACCGTTGGTGCCATCTATTGGGCATGGAGGGTGTATCAAGCTGAACTATGGGGCTGGATTTGGGCGTTCGTCGCAGTTGCGCTACTGATGAACCCATTCTTGCCAATCCGAATGCAGCGGAGTCAGTGGCAGCCAATCGACTTCTGGCTTGGCATTCTCGTGTTCGGGTGGTGTGGATATTGGCTGATTAACCGTTCAGAATCCTCGAATCGCTAACCTTGCCAGCGCCTCATTGTCATCGGAAGGTTCTCCTCAATGAAATCAGCGAACATCTTTATTTCATCATGGCTGCTACTCTTCGCCCTTCTTCGATTTCCAATATTGCAGTTGGCCTTCCGCAGCAGGAAACTCACCATTTTCAGCGGCCTTCCTAAACCAAAAGAGAGCGAGCTCGTCATCACACGGTAGACCGCCCTCTCCTTTCACGTACATCTCGCCTAACGAGTATTGCGCTCCAGCGTTGCCTTCCTCCGCTCCCTTGCGACACATATGCTGGGCCTCCTGCATGCCTTCGGGCCACGGATCGCCGCCAGCAACGGCGTGCTTTATTATCCAACTCATGTCCCATAGGTCGTCAGGACTAGCCGACGCAGCAGCCGATCGCAGAAGGCGCAAGGCCTCCTCCTTGCTTTCGGCGACCCCCCACCCATTGAGGTACGCCTTCGCAAGCTCCATCAGGGCCTTGGGATAATTTGGCTTCACGGCTATGGCTTGCCGTAAGCAGTCAAAATATGCGTCCATGATTGCGCGGTGTTCATCGGTCTTGTACCAGGCAGCAAGCTTACGCATACTCCACTTGCCTCTCCCTTTACCCATTGATGTAAGTTTGTTGACCTCGTTTGAGAAGTGCTCTTCTGCCTTTGCCAGCCACTCATCAGCTTTCTCGGACGATTCCAAATCTGCCAGACCCCTGGTCGCTAGGCTACGAGTAGCACTACGTGCGAGCGTACTTGAGGACCGGACTACGATCTCCTTGCCTGCGTCGGTTGGACTCATTCAGTGACCTCCTTTTGACGCACCATATACCGTCCGTCGCATCTCTTCCACCCTTACGTTTATGCTGATCGCCATCTCTTCAAGCAGGTCGCGTCCATCGGCCGAGGCGGCTTCCGCTTTCGCCTTCAATTTTGAGGTATCCGAACGGAGCAATATTGAGATTTCTTGATCGAGTGCTTCAATGCGGTTTCGAACCTGCCGCAACTGACGCAAAATCCGAACCAGGTCGGCGCCGATCCCGGAACCTTGAACCGTGTCGGGACAGTTTTCGAGGTCAGCAAGAATCCGCCTCAAAGCGTCTTCGTCGCCCGCTTCGTACGCAGCATTGACCTCCTTCATGATCCGTTCTCGGCGCGCGCGATCTCGTTCATCGCTGGCTGTATCGGGGTGCACTTTCTTAGCGGCCTCGCGGTAGAGACTCTTTAACTCCAGAGAGGGCGCGAAGGGTTCGACTTCCGCCGCTTCACCGTGCGCTGCCGAGTACGATTCCTGTGCTTGGGAGCGCGCCTCGCTTGCCTCCGTTTGCGCCTCAGGTGTACCAAGTCGTTCGGCGCGCAGTTCGGCGAGCCGGGCATTCCATTCGTCGAGTTCGGCGTAGAGAACCCCGACGCGGCGAAGATAGAGTCCCTCGAAGCCTGCCAATTCGGCTCTCAGGCTGGCGAAGACAAGCTCTCGGTCTGTAAGTTCCGCTTCGAGCCGCGCCAACTCTTCTCGCCTAGCCGCAAGTTCCTCTCCTTCCGGTGACAGTCGGCGCACTACTTCAGTCGTCATCCCAAAGTCCTTAAATCACTGTTGCTGGCAATTTTACTTCCCCAGGCTCCAGCTAAAGACTCATCATCATTTTTCGACCATACGCCGGTATGCGGTTCGAAAGACTCGATTGAAAATCTCATGGGCCAAGTCGACAGATTCATCGATGGCATGGCTAGTAGGAATGACCCGGACATTAACCTGCTTCTCTCGCGCAAGCCGCAAGCCCGCAATGATGCACGCCCCGAAGTAAATTAGGGAACGATTCGGGCGAGGGATGGCGGCGTCCGGATCGAACATCTCAGTTTCCACCGGCCCGGGACTGTTTACTTACAAGGTGATTTTGAAGGCCGAGAAACACTTCGGAAGGCAGATACTTTCGTTCTTCTCCACATAAAGGGCAGGTGACCGCAATTGACCGGAAGGGAAACTCATCCACGCCGGACGGAACGTCGCGGCGGCATCGCTTGCACGTGACGACAAATTGCTTCCGAGTTGGCGCTAAGAATCCCACGACAAAACAAGGATAGGCGAATAAAAGGAGAAAGTCGATGTGCAAATCAGCGGAAGCCTGAAATGAAGATTTGGCCGCAATTCCGGCAGACAATCTCGGAAGCGATTTCAGTCAAATGCGTAGCGTGATTGAACCCTCCTGTCACCGGGGAGGTGGACACCAAATCGCCGGCTCATCTGATACACTAAATTTCGTTGTTGGGTTCGCTGATTTTGGTGTCCACCTTGGTGTCCACGTGGTGTCCACGGAAGCCCGAAATTGAGTCCACAGCAGCGAAATGGTAGAAGAGAGCGAAAATAGCGAAAGCTGCGAACCGCTTGATTCTATGTGACATAAACCTAAGTTGTTGAAAAACAATCTGGGGACGTAGCTCAGTTGGTCAGAGCGCTGCCCTGTCACGGCAGAGGTCGCGGGTTCGAGCCCCGTCGTCCCCGCCA
>Ga0182024_10027025_pt1 | contig 10062 bp, 7 predicted proteins | sample P32metaG_FD_120480 | JGI IMG/M metagenome (GOLD analysis project Ga0182024, IMG submission 120480) | Permafrost microbial communities from Stordalen Mire, Sweden - P3-2 metaG (Illumina Assembly) | ecosystem: Environmental > Terrestrial > Soil > Wetlands > Permafrost | place: Sweden: Stordalen...
CGGAGCTCGATCAGGGCGGGAAAGGCACCGGCCAGCGCTTCGGCCACATAGTTGTCGGGGTCGTGCACGTAGACGATGTCCAGCCGGTCTTTCCCGAGCCGGGCCAGGCTCTCCTCGATCGAGGTCAGCACACCGTCGCGGCTGTAGTCGTAGACCGTGGCGACCGCGGGCGTCCCCTTGTCGAAAGGCAGGCCGTCGGGACCGAAGTCGTCCGGGTTGGGCGGGGCGTCGGCCCGCAGCAGCCGGCCGACCTTGGTGGACAGCACGTACTCGTCGCGGGGCCGCCCGGCCAGGCCCGCCCCGAGCCGTGTCTCACCGAGCCCGAGGCCGTATTGCGGTGCTGCGTCGTAGAGCCGGATTCCCTGGTCCCAGGCCGCGTCCACGACGGCGTTGGCCTGGGCGTCGCAGACCTCTTCGTACATGCCGCCGATCGCGGTCGCGCCGAACCCCAGCGCCGTCACGTTCAGGCCGGTCCGGCCGAGTTTGACGATCGCGCTGTGATCCATGTCGGTCCCTCCTTCGGAGTTCAGGCGGCTGCTCAGCTGACTGTCCCGTCTGGGTTCAGCTTGGTGACGTGGTCGACGCTCTCGTAGAGGACCGCGGTTACCTCAGTGTGCTGCGTCTGGCCGGGCTCGAGGATGCGGGCCCGGCCGGCCCGCACGGCTTCGTCGAGCGGGCTCGGGTAACCCGTCCACGGTTCGACCAGCGCCTGGTAGTAGCCGCGCCAGCCGCCGTAGACGAGGCAGAACCACACCACCGGGAACAGTTCGGGGTCGAAGCACAGCCCGAACCCCCGGCGGGCAGCGGTGTCGGTGGCCGCTATCCATCCTGCGGTGAGCCCGGTCAGGTAGTGCAGGGCGAAGGCGCCGCGGTCCGGCTTCATGGCCTGCCGGAGGTCGACGCCGCCGATCACTGGCCAGGTGTACTCGTCGCCGGGCTGGCCAAGAAGACCGCCGCCGGCCTCGTCGACCAGGCCCCGGGTCGCCGGGATGTCGAACCGCCAGGTCGGCCGGACCGCCAGGCAGGGATGAATCCCCCAGTTGTAGTCGAACGGAAGGTAGCCCACGTTGCGAAGTTCATAGCTGAGGGTGAACGTTGGCTGGCCGGCGCGCAGGGTGAGCGTGCGGGAGAGGGTCGCGGGGGTGACCGGCGTGGTCACCGTGGTGCGGAGGCTCACGACGTCCGGGGCCGGCCGGTCGATCGAGTAGTCGGCACGCTGCGTCCACACCTCCCCCATGTAGGGCAGCAGGTCCCCGTAGCGGTTGCGGCTGCTGCGCCCGCCCGGGAAGGCGTCGTCCCAGCCGCCCGCCCAGTGGTCGTCGAAGTCGGCGTGGATGGCGGCGAGGTGCGGGACGACGCGTGGTGACTTCCAGAGCAGGTCGAGGTCACGGGGCTTGTCGATGAGCCGGAAAATGTTCCCGCCGCGCTCCGGAAGGACGTCGAGCGCCAGGATCTCGTTCTCCAGGCGGATGACTTTCAGCCCGTGATAGGACCATGCGTCGTCGATTCGTACCGGCATCTGCTTAGGCCGGCCGTGAGTGGGGATCGTCCATCTCGATTTCGGCCACCGTCTGCGCGATCTTCCCGGTACTGAAGACCAGCCCTTCGTCGTGGGATAGCCGGTCACCTATTCTCCCGGCCCACCGGGGCGCGGCCAGGATGGTAGCGATGGCGGCGGCCACCCAGAGGAGGGCGAGGATGGCGATGACCCGGCCGGATGTCGTGCTGGGCCAGGGCAGAACGTTGCGGTAGAGCGTGTAGCCGAGCACCAGGAGCCCGAGAACCGGCACGACGAAGTCAAGCCGGTTCGCGGGCTGCCCGTGGCGCGGGCCGCGGACGCACAGGTAGTACCACGCTCCGGCGGTGAAGATCCCGTAGGCGACGAGCAGGACGAGCGTGCCCACGGTGCCGGACCAGGCGAACAGGCTGAACGCGACCGATGTGCCCACGGCCAGGATGAGCAGGATCACGGCGGCGGCGGCCACGGCGATGGCAGCGGCGGCGACCGCCGGCACACCGGACTTCGCCGACACCCGGCTGAGGCGGCGGTCGCCGACGCCACCGCGGCTCATCGCGAAGAGCAGCCGGGCCGCGGCGACGAGCGTGGCCAGGCAGCAGCCGATCGCGGCGATCGTCGTGCCCAGCGTCACGATGTCACCGACGGCCGGGGTGACGTACTCCGAGCCGAGGGTGCCGAACAGCGACGAGGAACCGGCGAAGGCCGCGACGCCTTTGGTGGTGGTGCCGAAGCCGAGCATCTCGATCGCGGTGCCGATGGTGTAGAACACCCCGCCGAACAGCGCCACGCCGAAGATCGCGCGCGGGATAGCGCGCCGCGGATTGGCCGCTTCCTCGCCCAGGGTGGCAGCGGCCTCGAAGCCGGCGAAAGAAAGGAACCCGAACACGATGCCGAGGAACAGGGTGCTGGTGCCGACGCCGGGCGGGACGGTGAACATGTTCAGGGTGAACGGCTGATGATGAGGCGCGTGCCCGGAGGCGACCCGGACGAACACCACGATGCCGATGAGGACGATGAGGGAAGCGGTCAGGACCTCGACCCACAGCAGCGTCCGCATGGACCTCTTGACCGGCGAGATCGCGAGAACGAGGCAGACAGCTACGGACGCGAGGGCGATCAGCCAGGGCGCGATGGTGGGTGTGGTGCTCCACAGGCCGATGGCTTGCAGGAAACTCGCGCCGAAGATGCCTGCCGTCATCGACGTGGTGATCGTGAAGGCGAAATACGCGCCGAGCAGGGCCCAGCCCGCGACCACCCCGGCGCGCGGGCCGATGGTCACTCCGGTGAGCCCGAATACCGAACCGGCGTGACTCAGCCGGCCGCATACCCGGGCGAAACCATAGGCAACCAGGACGACACCGATCGTGGCGAGGATGAAGGTCAGCGGGACCGCCCGGCCGACGGTGGCCCCGGCGCCCTGCGGATTGATGTTGACGGCCAGGCTGGCCCCCATGGCCGCGATGGAGAGCGAGATTGCGCCCCAGGTGGTCAGCGTCCGCCGCAGCGCCGGCGCCTGTGAGTCCGTCGAGGGACCTTTCGTTGCGGTCATGTGCTTCGCCCCTCCCAGGGTCCGCGGCCTGCCCGGCGCTGCCGGGTCACGACGGCTGTTCTCCGGTATCAGAACCGGAGATCTGCCGGCCGGCGAGCGGCAGTCGGCACTCGTCGCTCGCTTGACTGAAACCTAGGGATCTTGGGACGTTCAGACAATGACGAAGGGCTCACACCGTTATTCGGTGGAACTGAATAATCCTCCGCAACGCCAGGCTGGCAGCGGGGTTAGTGGGCTAGCCGCGGGTTAAGCGGCGCCCCCGGCCCTTCCCGCGGCCTGTGCGACCGCCCGGGCGGTTTCGACCAGGTCGGCGACGGCAGCAGAGGCCTCGGGCCACCACGCCAAGGCTACCGAGCAGTGAGAGACGCCAGAAATCGGGATGAAAACGACACCGGGACGGGCGTAGTAGCGGCTTGCTCCCGCGGAGGTGATGCTGATGCCATCCCCGCGGGCCACCATGTGCAACTCGGCGTCACGGGTGCGTGCTTCAGCCACGATCGGCGGCGGCCCAGTCCGGTAGTCGGTGAGCAGCCAGTAGTCCCGCCACGGGCCCGGCGAGGGCGGCGCGGCGATGATCGGCTCCTGGAGCAGGTCATTGACGGTGACCGACTCCCGCTTGGCCAGCCGGTGCCCCTCGGGCAGGCATGCCACCCGCGGTTCGGTGGTCAGCTCGAGGGTGGCGATCCCCGCCAGGCCCAGCGGCGGCCGCACGATGGCCGCGTCCACCTGGTGATCGCGCAGGCCGGCGGTGGGGTCGGCGAAGTCGTATTCGACGCTATTGAGGGGCTGGTCAGGTCGCCGCTCAAGGTACGTGCGAACCAGGCGTGGCATGAACTCCAGCCCCGCGCCGATAACGTAACCTAGGGTCAGCGCGCGGCCCGAGCGGGCCGCCATCCGCTGGGCCACCCGTACCGCGTCATCGAGGTCGTCCAGGACGTGGGCGAGCAGCCCCGAGAAGACCCGGCCGACGTCGGTGAGCTCCACCGAACGCGTGGTCCGCAGGAACAGCGTTACCTTCAGCTGGCGCTCGAGTTCCTTGATGGTCTCGCTGATCCACGGCGTTGACACCATGAGACGCTCGGCGGCCCGGGAAAAGCTGAGCTCTTCCGCGACCGTGAGGAACGCTCGCAGTTGCCGCAGGGTGATGCTGGCGTTGCTGATGGATATCCCCGTCGCTCGCAGGCCGATTGTTCGGTCTTGGCTAAAAGTCTGCTCACTCGTTCGTCATTGTTCAAGGGCCCGGCCGCCTCCTACCGTGGCAAGCACCGGAGTATGCCCGGGTACTTGATCCTTTCGCTATGACACGAGGAGACCACCACTCATGCCACCCGCAAGCTGGGACCCGGTGGACGCCAACATATCCATGCTGTTCACCGAGCTACCGCTGGCGGCCCGGCCGGCTGCGGCCCGCGCGGCTGGGTTTGCCGCGGTAGAGGTCTGGTGGCCGTTCGACTCAGCTGTCCCAAGGGACACCGAGGTGGACGGATTTGAGCGGGCGGTGCGTGATGCTGGCGTGCAGCTCGTCGCGCTGAACGGCTTCGCCGGGAACATGCGCGCCGGTGACCGGGGCATCGTCTCGTGGCCGGGCCGCCAGCAGGAATTCCTGGACAACCTGGACGTCGTGGCGGACCTGGGTGCCCGGCTTGGCTGCCGCCGGTTCAACCTGCTGTACGGCAACCGGATTGAGGGAGCCATCGCCACCGCCCAGGACGAGCTGGCGGTGCAGAACCTGGCCGCCGCTACCCGGGCTGCCCGGCATGCCGGTGCTGTCGTGCTCCTGGAGCCGCTCAGCGGGGCCCCGCTGTACCCGCTGCGGACGGCCGATGATGTCCTCGGCGTGCTCGACCGCCTTCCAGCGGAAGGCGCCGACGCCGCCCTGCTGCTCGCTGACCTCTATCACCTGCGGGTCAACGGCGAGGACATCCCCGCGGTGCTGGACCGCGTGCACCCGCGGATCGGCCACGTCCAGGTCGCTGACGTGCCTGGCCGGCACGAACCAGGAACGGGCACGGCCGGCCTGGACGGGTGGGTGGGGCAGCTGCGCCGGCTGGGCTACCAGGGGTGGATCGGCCTGGAATACGCGCCGCTGGACACCACGGCTGCGGGGCTTGCGCGCCTGGGACTTGGTGGCCTGGCCGCGTCCTCGCCGCAGCGGGCCTGAACGATGGACGGTCAGCCGGTGCAGTCGGTGCGGACGGTGGCGTTTATCGGCCTGGGCGTCATGGGCCGCCCCATGGCCGCCAATCTCGTCAAGGCGGGTTTCGATGTGGCTGGTCACTCCCGCCGGCGGGAGTCCGCGGAGGACCTGCTCGCCGCGGGTGGCCGGTGGGCCCCCAGCGTGGCCGCCGCCGTGCGGGACGCCGACGCGGTCATCACCATGCTCCCGGATTCCCCGGACGTCGAGGCCGTCGCGCTGGGGCCAGACGGCATCGTGGGCAACGCGCCGTCCGGCGCGCTCTACATCGACATGAGCTCGATCCGGCCTGACGTCGCCCGCCGGGTGGCGGGCGCCGGCGCGGCGCGTGGGCTGCGCTGCCTCGACGCACCGGTGAGCGGCGGCGAGCGGGGCGCCATCGACGGGACACTGTCAATCATGGTCGGCGGGGCGGCCGCCGAGGTCGATGCCGCCCGGCCCGTGCTGGACGCGATGGGGGCCACGATCCTGCACGTCGGCCCGGCCGGCGCGGGGCAGACCGTCAAAGCCGCGAACCAGCTCGTCGTGGCGGGCAACATCGCGCTGGTGGCCGAGGCGCTCGTGTTCCTGCAAGCACAAGGCGTGGACGTCGCGGCGGCCGTCGCTGCCCTGGCCGCGGGCCTGGCGGGCAGCACGGTGCTGACCCGCAAGGCGCGCTCGATGCTGGCTGGCGACTTCACGGCCGGCTTCCGCATCGAGCTGCACGACAAGGACCTGGCCATCTTCACTGCGGCGGCCCGCGAGTCCCGCGTCGTCACGCCGGTGGGCGCGATCCTGGCTCAGCTGACTGGCGCGGCGTGTGCGCAGGGTGACGGCAGTCTCGACCACTCGGCACTCATGCGGGTCATCCAGCGGCTCTCTGGCCTGCTGCCGTGAACGATCCCCGGACCCCGGCGAGGAGCCGACATGCCCGCACCTGACCGCGGGGCCGGCGACGACCGGCTGGCCGTCAACACGATCCGCACCCTCACTATCGACGCGGTCCAGGCCGCGCAGTCAGGGCATCCTGGCGCCGCGATGGCGCTGGCGCCGGTCGGCTACACGCTGTGGAACGACGCGCTGCGTTACGACGTTCACGACCCGGCGTGGCTGAACCGGGACCGGTTCGTCCTGTCGGCGGGGCACGCCTCGATGCTCTTGTACTCCTTGCTGCATCTGGCCCAGGTGCAGCGGTCCGCCAGCGACAGCACACTGGCCGTGCCGCTGGAGGACATCAGGCGCTTCCGCCAGCTGGGCAGTGTTTGCGCAGGCCATCCCGAGCATGGGCTGGCCTCGGGCGTGGAGTGCACCACCGGGCCGCTCAGCACCGGCGCGGGCGCCAGCGTGGGTATGGCGATCGCGGGCCAATGGCTCGCGCAGCACTACAACCGCCCGGGGTTCCTGCTGTTCGACTACACCGTCTACGCCCTGCTCGGCGACGGCTGCATGATGGAGGGTCTCGGCCAGGAAGCCGCTTCCCTGGCCGGGCATCTGCGGCTCGGCAACCTGTGCTGGATCTACGACAGCAACCGCGTCACCATCGAAGGCCCGACCAGCCTCGCTTTCTCGGAGGATGTCCAGGCCAGGTTCAGGGCGTACGGCTGGCAGGTCATTCACCTCGACGACGTCGAGGACCTGGACGCACTGCGTGCCGCGTACGCGTTGTCGCGCGAGTCGCCTGACCGCCCCACGCTCATCGTGGTGGAGACGGTTATCGGAGTCGGCGCGCCCACCAAGGAGGGGACGTCAGCGGCGCACAGTGAGCCGCTGGGTGCCGAGGAGGCGCGTGCGGCCAAGCGTTCGTATGGCTGGCCGGAGGACGCGGACTTCCTGGTGCCTGGCCAGGCGTACGCCCGGTTCGCCGCGGGGGTCGGGGCGCGCGGCCGCCGTCTGCGGGAGCAGTGGGACACGATGGCTGAGCAGTACCGCCACGCGCACCCGTCGCTCGCCGCCGAACTCGGCCTGATGACCGCCGGGGCGCTGCCTTCGGGCTGGGACGACGGGCTGCCGGCCTTCCCGCCTTCTGGTGGAGTGGTGGCCGGGCGCGCCGCGAGCCAGGAGGTGATGAACGCCGTCGCCTCACGGGTGCCATGGCTTCTGGGCGGCGCGAGTGACCTCGCACCCTCCACCAAGACCCGGCTGGCGTTTCCCGGGGCTGGGGACTTTCAGCCCGCGGGCTACGGCGGGCGGAACCTGCACTTCGGCGCGCGCGAGGCGGCCGCGGCCGCTGCGGCGAATGGGATGGCGCTGTGCGGAGTCCGCCCGTTCCAGGCGGGATTCCTCGTCTTCTCCGATTTCCAGCGCGGTCCGCTGAGGCTCTCGGCGCTGATGAGGCTCCCGGTCGTGCACATCTACACGCACGACTCGATTTCGATGGGCGAGGACGGCCCGACCCATCAGCCGGTCGAGCAACTGGCCTCGCTGCGGGCCATGCCGGGCGTCGTGGACCTGCGTCCCGCGGACGCCCACGAGGTCCGGGAAGCGTGGCGCGTCCTGCTACCAATCACGGACCGGCCGGTGGCGCTCGTGCTCAGCAAGCAAGAGGTGCCAGTCATCGACCGGGCCCGGTACGCACCGGCCAGCGGCCTCGCGCGGGGCGGCTACGTCCTGGCCGACCCACCGGGCGGGCAGTACCCGGAGGCCATCATCATCGCGAGCGGCAGCGAGGTCGCGCTCGCCCTCCAGGCATATGAGGACCTGTCAGCTGAAGGAGTCGGCGTACGCGTGGTGAGCCTGCCCTCGTGGGCGCTGTTCGGGGAACAGGACCGGGCCTACCGCGACCTGGTGCTGCCACCGGCGGTGGCGGCACGGGTGGCCGTGGAACAGGCGGCGACCATGGGCTGGGAGCGCTGGACCGGTGACCGGGGGACGGTCATCGGGATGCACTCGTTCGGCGTGTCGGGCCCCGGGCCGGATGTACGGCGGCACTTCGGTTTCACTGCCGAGGCCGTGGTCGAGGCGGTGCGAGCGTGCCTCGTCACGGCGGGTACGACGGCTAGCCAGCCGCCCAATCTCCCCGCTGGATCCCTTGCGTAGAGGCGAACGCGGGCCGGCCAGGAGTACCGACACGTTCGCGACGGGCCTGCTGTGTGAGCTGACCGGAAGCCCGCCGATGGTGCGCTCGGTGTCATCCACCGTGCGAATTCAGCGATCAAGCGCATGTCCATCAGAGGTCCGCGTGCAGCGGTGCCGGTGACGACACCCTCCAGGCCGATGCGCGTCCCGGGCTAGTGAGCCGAGTCACGTACGGTCGCGGCGGCCGCATCAGGCGATCAGCAGCACGAGCTTCCCGCGCACGTGACCGTCCTCGCTGACACGGTGCGCCTCTGCGATCTCGGCGAGCGGGAAGGTCTGCGCGACCGGGAGCGAGAAGCGCCCAGACTCGATCAGCTCGCCGATCTCGGCGAGCGCGTGGACCGCCCGGCCGGCATCCCCGCTGCTGAACCTCACCCCGTGCTCCTGCGCGCCACCGAAGTCGGCGATCGTCACGACGTGCCCCGGGCCGCCCGCAAGCTCGATGAGCTCGGGCAGGACGCCGCTCCCGGCGACGTCGAGCGCCGCGTCCACGCCGTCCGGCGCGAGCGCGCGAACCCGCCCGGCGAGGCCCTCGCCGTAGGCGACGGGCTCGGCGCCCAGCGAGCGCAGGTAGTCGTGGTTGGCGGGACTGGCGGTGCCGATCACGCGCGCGCCGTGTACTACGGCAAGCTGAACCGCGGCGCTGCCGACGCTTCCGGAGGCGCCGTTAATGAGCAGCGTGCTCCCCGCCCCGGCGCCGAGCTGATCAAGCGCGCGCGTGGCCGTTTCGATGGCGGCCGGCAGCGCGGCAGCGCCGGGAAAGTCGAGCGACGGCGGGATCGGCGCATAGTAGGACAGCACCGCCAGCTCGGCCTGGGCCGCCCCCTTGGCGGAGAAGCCGAACACGCGATCGCCGACGGCCACGTCCGCAACGCCCTCGCCGAGCTCGTCGACGACGCCCGCCCCTTCGTGGCCCATGGTCTGCGGGAGCTCCCTATCCATCAGGCCCTTGCGCTTCTTCCAGTCGCTCGGGTTGACGCCGGCCGCCCGCACCGCAATCCGGACCTGGCCAGGACCCGGATGCGGATCGGGCAGATCCACGATCTCGAGAACCTCCGGGCCCCCGAACTGGCTGAAACGGACTGCCTTCAACATTCGCCCCGATCTTGACCCTGGGATGTCGCGCTCGCTGCGCGCGCCACAGTCTGCCAGCCCTCGCGTGCCGAGCCCGCACTCAGCGCACGCGCGCCCCAGGGCTGACCGGCCACCCCGCGGCCCGCCGCCATTCAGGGGGATGGGGAGCTTGACGGGCCTGCCCCCGCGCGCCCGGCGCCGAGGGCGGCGGGACGACCGGGCCAATGTCGCCACCGGGCGCGTCGTCGAGATCGACATGAGCGGGGCTTGGCCCGCTGCCTTGCGCGCCTGGCGGTCGATCCACGGATGCCACGCGGTCTATGCCACGGCGGGGTTCGCGCCACTGGCGAAGCCTGACAAGTGGATGGCACTGCAATAGCGGCTCCGGCACGAGGAGCCGCGGCGGGCGAAGGCGTCAGTTGATGTCGAACTCGTTGCCCTCGGGGTCCTTCATCCCCACCGCGTAGTGATCGAGGCCGTCGGCGCTCATGACTACGGTGAGCGTGGCCCCGAGATCCGTCAGCCGCCTGGCCTCGGCGTCGACTCGCTGCATGCGGGTGGCGAGCGGATCCGAACGGCTGGGGAAGCCGCTGGCGTGGATGTCGAGGTGGAGGCGGTTCTTGACCACCTTGGCGTCCGGCATCACATGGAACCAGATGCGGGGGCCGTCAC
>Ga0182024_10027026_pt1 | contig 10062 bp, 9 predicted proteins | sample P32metaG_FD_120480 | JGI IMG/M metagenome (GOLD analysis project Ga0182024, IMG submission 120480) | Permafrost microbial communities from Stordalen Mire, Sweden - P3-2 metaG (Illumina Assembly) | ecosystem: Environmental > Terrestrial > Soil > Wetlands > Permafrost | place: Sweden: Stordalen...
GACGCAGCGCCAGTCCGCTGCGCGGTCGGGCTGCACGGGCTTTCTCAGAAAGCCGCTCCGCAATAACGATCTGCCAGAACTGCTCGACCGTCTTAAAAGCGCTCGCACTCTGTGAAGCGCAGAGCTCGACTCTATGCAAAGTGATTTTTTGGGGCCGCGAATGAACGCGAATGAACGCAAATGTTTGACTGCCCAGAGACGCGGCTTTGCTCAAGAGTGGCCGCAGGGAACGTGCGGGGTCACACAGGGCTGCGCTTCAGGGCGTAATCGATTGCCTGCTGCGGAACCTCGAATTTCGACAGCGCCGTGTTCCCTATGTAGCCCAGATCTTTGATCCCGATTGGACTGGTGTAATAAGCATCCACCACCATTTTGCGCGCCCACTCGAAGAATTTGATCCCTGGCCCAAGCTCGGGCGACTCGTTCTTGCGATAGGCGATTAGATCCAGGATGGCCGTCTGCTGCGCTGCCGTCGCATCTACGAAATTCGGAGCGCCCCGCCTTTGCATGGCATGGTCCAGCCACGCAATCCCGCCCGTATAAATAGCCAACAGTTGCGGATTCTCGCTGGCCATCAGATCAATCCATTCGGGCGCGCCGGCCAACACGGCCCCACCCGATTCACCCTCGGCCGGGACAATATAGTCGGCCAGCTTTTCCAGCGTCTTGTATTCGTGGGCGTTCAATCCTTTGGGCTTATAAACTCCATGCGCGGCTTTTTCCTGAGCAGCCACGCCGTGGACGTGCTGGGCCGCTTCCAGGCTCAGTTGACCGGCGGTAATGGAGAGCGCGATTCTCTGCAGCAGGTCGCGTCGGGTGACTTCAGACATTGCCTTTCCTCATTTCTTCGGCCAAATACTCAGCCGTACGCCAAGCCAGCGCGATGATCGTGAGCGTGGGGTTCTTATCGGGATTGCTGACAAATGGCGCGGCATCGGCCACGAACAGATTCTTCACTTCATGCGCCTGGCAATATTTGTTCAAGACCGACTTCGATGGATCGCTGCCCATGCGAACCGTTCCGAGCTCATGAATGATCTCGCCGCCATCGGAAATACCCTCGCCCGCCATGAAATTGGGACGCGGCGTGGTAACTTTGCCGCCCATGGTTTCAAGCAGCGATTGAAAAGTGTCGTGCATGTGCTGCGCCTGCTTCAGCTCCTGATCGGTCCACTTGAAGTGAAAACGCAATACCGGAGTTCCGTACTGATCCACCACGTCGGGATCCAGCTCGCAGAAAGTATTTTCATTGGGGATCTGCTCTCCGCGGCCGGCCATTCCAAACCAAGCGCCGTATTCATTGCGGATGGCGGCCTTCAAATCCTTGCCATAGCCCTCGTGCCGGTAGCAATCGCCGTGGAACGATCCAATGCCTGGCATGTCGAAACCACCGCCGATCTCGATGTGATAACCGCGGGGGAACTCCTTGTTCTTCGAATCCCACAGCCACCACGGCACGTACAGGTGCATGCCGCCCATTCCATCCGAGTTGTAGCGCGGCAATCCGTCGAGCGCCGGAATATGAGCCTCCAGGCCATAGCCGACGCTGTCGGTCAGGTTGCGGCCGACGTGCCCGGAGCCGTTCGCAAGTCCATTGGGATGTGTGGGCGATTTCGAATTTAGCAGCAGTCGCGCCGATTCACAGGCCCCGCAAGCCACCACTACACTTCTGCAGCGAATCTGCTTTTCGGTACGCGTGGCCTTGTCGATATAGGAAACGGCGCTGACTTTGCCGGAACTGTCGGTGATCAACTCGCGGGCCATGGCGTTGGTGAACAGCTTCACGCGACCGGTCTTCATGGCGGGGAAAACCTGCACCTGGCTCGACGAATAGTTGGACGAGCTGATGCAGCCGCGTCCGCATTGCCCGCAATAGTGGCAAGGTGGCCGGCCATTGGTGGGTTGGGTGATCACTGCCAGGCGCGCCGGAATGCAGGGTATGTTCAATTTCTTGGCCGCGCGCTGAAACAGCATTTCGGGAACTCGCGGTGGTGGACACGGCTGAAAGATTCCGTCCGGCGCGCTGCGAATTCCTTCCTTGCTTCCGGTCACGCCGATGAAGCGCTCAGCTTTGTCGTAATAGGGAGCGAGCTCGTCGTAGGTGATGGGCCAATCCGTGCCAAGACCATCGCGGGTGTAAGGCGTGAAATCGTAATCGGCGAACCGCAGCGAGATCCGGCCGTAATGATTGGTGCGACCGCCCACGACGCGCGAGCGGAACCAGGAAAATTTGTCGCCCGGAGCGACGGTGTAAGGCTCACCCGCCAGTTTCCAGCCGCCAAAGCTGGCGGTGAAGTAGCCAAAGTCCCACGGCGTTGGACCGAAGTAGCCTTGACCACCGGCGCCAATGCCGCGATGCGACACCTGGTAGGGCCACATGTGTTCCTTGAAATCCTTCGCAGGGTCGAGCGGCGGACCAGCTTCCAACAACGCAACGGATACGCCGAGATCGGCCAATACTTTGGTGACCGTCCCGCCGCCCGCGCCGGATCCAATGATGACGACGTCGTAGATGGGTGAACTACCGCTGATTTGAAACATTCGTTTGATTGTAACCCCGGAGCGTGGACTGGGGGCTAGGGACTAGGGGCTGGCCGGCACAGTCGGTGAATTGTGGCGCACGCACACTTGCGTGCCGTGTTCGCACTCATGCGAACACAGTTTTCGTAGAAAAGCTTCCGGGCGTTCACATGAGTGTGAACGCGGCACGCTGAGAGCGTGCGCTACTTGTCGGGTTTCGCGAACTTTTCGTCTTCTACCGGAACGTTGTTCTTCACCTCGGCGATCTGAATGGTGAAGCGGCCATTGGTGCGCGAGAGAGTCCAGCGGAAGGGAACTTTCACGCCATCCACGGCGCGGTAGTCCGCATAATCAATCTGCGTCGGATTCCGGCCCAGCGGCGTTTCGCCATAACGCACCTGCCGCAAAAGCAAACCTGATTTACTTTCGAAATAGAGCCGAACCGGCGGGCGCCCGGGCCGCGTGCCGATCAGCGTCTGGCACTCTATTCCATTAATCGATTCCGGACGGCCTGTGCGCAGTTGCTGAAAGATCTGGGGGAGCCGCAGTGCGAGATAAAATTCAGCGTCGAGCCCCGCCGCTTCCGATTCAGCCTGCGACATTGTTCGCGGCGGCCGGCCCGTACTGCCTAGCCATCCCGAGGTTCCGTCAAACGCGGTGTAGCTTTCGCTCTTCGGCATGTGAGTGACGGAGATGCGCTTATTGGGAGCCTTCATGAACAATTCGATGGGCGTCTCGTTTCCACCCACCAGGATCACGCCTTTCTCCACTCGGCTGCTGAACTTCTTGATGGCATCTTCGCCGCCCAGCGCCGCGACGTATTTTTCCAAAATCTCGGCGGCATTCGGGCCTTCGCTGGCGGCGGGTTTGGCAGCGGCCTCGGCATGCGCGGGCATATCGGATTCCAACACGGGTGGTGTGCCCGCAGGATGCTCCGAGCCATGGTGGCAGGAATAGCACGTCACTTCACGCCGGCCGCCGAAGCTGTCCTTATTCAGCGCCGCCGTCATGGCCATCATCTCGCGCGCGGTCTTCTTGGTTTGCTTGTCATCCAAATCCATCTTGCCTTCCACGTGACAGAAGGTACATTCGACACCGAGCGAGGCTGAGATAAACGTCATCGCCGGAACCAACTGGTCGGCGGGCGTGCCCTTGAGCTGAATAATATTCTTGAAAGTTTGCTCGGCGGTCTTCGGCTCGGCGGTTTGGCCATGTAGCAGGCCGGCCGCGAACGCTACCGCGAGAATCGGTACGAAATGTGTCCTGATTTCCAGCATTTTAATTCTCCTGATGTGTTCTCTGGATTGTATCTAATCACGCCGGTGTGATGTTTCCTTGAGAAGAGCACCGACTCCCTCACGGTCGCGGTTCAGTAACGCTTTCCGAGCCGCGGCTCGCACACTAGAACCTGGTGACTTCGGTGAAATGGAAACCGTTCACCTTCATGGCGGGGACAACCATATCGAACGCCTCTTCTCCCGATGCGCGCACGGTGGGCGAGAGCGCTTCCACGTTGTTGAGCAATTCGATAAGTCCCTGGTTGAAGCGGAAATTCCGCAGCCCGCAAGTCAGGCGCCCGTCTTCAATCAGGAACGTGCCGTCGCGAGTCATCCCGGTCATGATTTTCGAGAATGGATCTACTTCGCGGATGTACCAGAACCGCGTGACCAGGACCCCTCGCGCAGTGGAAGCAATCATCTGTTCGATCGAAGTGGAACCGCCTGAGATCACTATGTTCATGGGAGCTTCGCCAATCTCGTTTGGCACGGGGAAACCATGGCCCGTGGGCTCTACCCCAGCCCGGCGGGCGCTGGAACGGGCGTAGGCGAGTTCGCGCGGAACTCCCGCGTCTACCAGCGCGAGTTTCCGCCGCCTGACACCCTCGCCATCAAAGGGAACTCCGGCTTGCAGCGGATGAGCCACATCGTCAGTGATATGGATGTTGTCGCCGAAAAGTTTGGCGCCCAGCCGATCGGTGAGGAAACTGCGCTTGTCTTCCAGGGCCGTGGCGCTGAAATCGCCGAACATTTGACCCACCAGATCGAGCACCGCCGCCGGTTCCATGATCACCGTATAGCGTCCCGGATCAACCTCGCGCGGATCGCGCGATAGCCGAGCCTTGTCGCTCGCGCGGCGCGCCATCTGGACCGGATTGATTGCGCTATACGCGACGGCCGATTCCTTGGCCCACCCAGAGCTGTCTTCCGCCATGGCCGTTATCGAGAACTGCGCCATGGTTTCGCTATGCAGGGCCGCGAGGCCAGCGGAATTGAAGATGGCCTCTACCGACTGGCCGGTGGAATAAAATCCAGCCGCGGTCTGCCCCGCCCCTTCCACCACGCGGATAGCCTCGGCAACAGATCGAGCTCGATCCATGGGGCTGGCGGAAGCAGTGGCGGCATCAAAGCGTGGGATTTGCGGAATCGCGGAAGGTGGTGACAACGGCAGTAGCTCTGGATCCGCCGCAACAGACTTCGTCAAGGCGATGGCCTGCTCTACCGCCGATCGTATGGAGTCCGCGTCGAATCGATTCGTTGTAGCGCGAGCGGTTTTTTGATCGAACAACACGCGCACGGAGATCCACTGGCCCTGCTCTGCCACATTTTGGTGGATGTTGTTGTTGGCGAAGCGGGTCAGCGCACCGCGATGCGCCGCAAAGAGTACCTCGACATCCCGAACACCGAACGAATGGGCAGCCTGTTGCACATTCTCAAAAAGTTCACGGCTTCTATCGAGCGAAAGTATCGGAATCTTGTCGACATCAGCCGGCATAAGCTGCTCCGATCTTGACGTCGTGGAAACGCGCTGGGCTCGCGCCATGACCGGTCCCGATCACCTGTTCAGGCTGGCCCTTGCCGCAGTTCGGCACGCCCCACAGCACCCAATGATCGCGATTGGCGATGGCGGCGCAGGAATTCCAGAACTCGGTAGTGATGCCGCTATAGGTGGGGTTTTTCAGCATGCGCCCGCGTTTACCGTCCCGAATTTCCCACGCGATTTCGCAACCGAACTGGAAATTGTAGCGCTTGTCGTCGATGGACCAGCTGCGGTTAGTCTCCATATAAATGGCGTTGCTCACTCCGCCCAACACTTCGTCCAGCGTCTGTTCGCCCGGCATCAGACTCACGTTGGTCATCCGGATGAGCGGCGAACGCGACCATCCGGTGGCGCGCATCGTGCCGTTCGAGCGCGCCTGCCCGATGGCGGCGGCGGTTTCGCGCGAGGTCATGTACCCGACGAATTGGCCGTTACGAATGATGTCGGCGCTTTGCGCGGGAACACCTTCGTCGTCGAAAAGAAAAGTGCCGAGACCCGGACCATGCTCCGGCCGCGCGTCGCACACTGCGTTGACGATTTCCGAGCCGTAGCGCAACTTGTTCAGCTTGTCGAGCGTAAGAAAACTCATGCCCGCGTAATTCGCCTCCGAGCCGAGCACGCGGTCGAGCTCGATGGGATGACCGATGGATTCGTGAACCTGGAGGCCAAGCTGGCTGCCGTCCACGATCAAATCGAACCGGCCTTCCGGGCATTGCATGGCGGAATGCAGCGCCACGGCCTCCTCCGCGACGCGCGCCGCGTGATCGAGCATGGCCAGCTCGTGAATCAGCTCGTAGCCCTTCAACTGATGCTGCCCGCCGAACGAATTCGGATACGATCGCTTTTGGATCTCGTCCCCACGGAAACTGTGAACGTCGAATCCGGCACCGCTCGCAGTGCGCGTTTGATCGATCACGCTTCCAAGCGATGAAGCGAAAATCTGCCGTTCCCGGTGAAAGACCATGGAGGTCTGCGCCAGCGTGACGCCGGAATTGCGTCGCAGTTCAGCATCGATTCCCAGCAGAAGTGCGAGCTGTTCGTCCACGCTCACCGAAAACGGATCAATCTGACATGGCGAGGCCCAGGTGGCTTCGTATTTGTCTTCGGGTGCGAGCACCACGTCACGTTTCTTGGCGAGGGCGCTGGCACGTGCGATTTCCACCGCGAGCGCAGCGGCCGACTTCACGCCGGCTTTGCTCAAATCGTCGGTGGCGGCGAATCCCCAGCAGCCTTCGGCCAATACGCGGATGCCCAGCCCCGCCGATTCGGAGCTGGATACCTGGCTCGGTTTACCGTTCTTCGTGGAGAGATCCCGCTCGCGGCTGTCAATCAGGCGAACATCGGCATAAGTGACTCCCGGCCGCAAGGCGGAGTCCAGCGCTTCGAGGGCGAGTTTCTTCATCAGTATTTAGGATACGTGGAATGCGGACTGGGGTCTGCACAGAGGAGCTAGTGGGCTGGGAAAAAACCGATAATCTGATAGCCTGTAGACATGACTACGCTGCTTGAGAAGGCGCTCGAAAAAGTTGGCGCGCTGCCACAAGCTGAGCAGGATGCCATTGCAGCAGAAATTCTCGCATCCTTGGCGGACGAAGCAGCATGGAAACAGCGTTTCGCCAGTAGCCGGGATCAATTGCGGCAGCTTGCGAGCGAAGCTCTTGAAGAGGATCGGCGCGGTGAAACTCGCCCCTTAGATGAATTGCTTTGATAGAATCCAATACGACGCGCCGGTTCTGGAAGGCGTTTGCCGAGCTTCCGGCTGAGGTTCAGCAAAGTGCCCGAGACGCATGCCGGCTTTTTCGTGACGATCCCACATATCCCGGTCTTCATTTCAAGAAGCTGGAAGATCAAGATGATATTTATTCAGTCAGAATCGGCCTGGCCATCGCGCCTTAGGAGTGATGAAAGCAAGCCGGATCGTCTGGTTTTGGATCGGGAGCCATGCCGAATATGATCGTTTGATGTAACCGGCGATGCTGCTCGGCTGGATGCAATAGACTTGTGAGATGCTCTCCTGGCTGTTCTCTGATCCGTTGCCCGTGGGCGAGGTAGCGCCTGACTTCACCCTTCCCGATCAGGACGGAAATACCGTGTCGCTGAGAGGTTTGTCCGGCAAAAACGTCGTTCTGGTCTTCTACCCGGCTGACGAAACCTTCGTTTGCACCAAACAACTTTGCGAATTCCGGGACAGTTGGGCGAGGGCACAGCAAAAGGACACGATCGTTCTGGGCGTAAACCCAGCCGGCGCACAGAGGCACGCCGACTTCCGATCGCACCACCAGCTTCCGTTTCCGCTCTTGGTAGACAGCGGCCAGCAGGTAGCTTCCAGCTATCACGCCAACGGGCTCATTGTGAAACGAACCGTGTATCTGATCGGAAAGTCGGGAAAAATCCGCTACGCACGGCGGGGTAAGCCGGATCCGCAAGAGGTTTTGGCTACCGCTGAATAGAATTTAGGATGCTTGGCCGGCCGACGATTTCTCGCCCGCCTCCAAGGCCTCTAATGCGGTGTCTTCGCTGGGATAGATGGGGATCACATTGGCGAGCCGGGTTAGCTCCAGCACGTCCCGCACGCGACGATTCAAATTCGCCAGGACGAACCGGCCAGTCGCATTCTTGAGGATGCTGGTATAAATTCCGATCAGAAAACCGATGCCGGTTGAATCGATGTAGGAGACTTGGCTGAAGTCCGCCAGCACTTTCGAATAGCCTGCACTTTTGATCTCTTCGGTCTTGGCGCGCAAGTATGCGGAATCCTGCCCGGTAGCAAACCGCCCGTGCAAACGCAGGATACAAATGTCGCCGTGCTGCTCGAATTCAACCAACATGGGGTCCCTTGTCATCGTACTACAAAAAAACCGTTTCTCGTTTCTCGTTTCTCGTTGGCGGCAGCCCCTAGTCCCCAGTCCCTAGCCCCGCTTGCTATACTTCGCCCATGCGACGATTACTGGCGGTGTTCCTCGGTCTGATGCTATGTGCTCTGACGCTCGCGGCGGCGGAGATTTCCGGTACATGGAGCGCGAGTGTCGTGCTGGATGCCGGCAGCGGCACGGCTACGTTTGTCCTGAAGCAGGACGGGGATAAGTTGTCCGGCTCCTATTCGGGCGCGCTGGGAGAGGCGAAGGTGACTGGTTCGGTGAAGGGCGATGAGGTGGAATGGTCTTTCGATAGCGAGGATGCCGGCAAGGTGGTCTACAAGGGCAAGCTCGACGGCGCAGCGAAGATCAAGGGGACCGTCGAGTATGGGCAATTGGGTAAGGGCAGTTTCACGGCAGAGAAGGCCAAGTAAACTCGGTTCTTCGGTTCTTCGGTTCATCGGTTCATCAGTTCATCGGTTCGGAAACAGGGATTGTCGGTAAGGATAGAGATCTCGCGGAGCAACGAACTGAATAACCGACGAACTGGATAACCGAAGTGAACTTCCGGCTTAGAGGAGCCGGAAGTTGACTTCGATGGTTGCTTGTACGGCGACGGGCTTTCCATCCTTCATGCCGGGACGGAACTTCCACTTCTCAACCGCCTCAATCGCTTTTTGATCCAGACCAAGGCCGAGCGGGCGAATCACCTTCAATTCACGGGGGTTGCCCTTTTCATCGACCACGACGAAAAGGATGACGGTTCCCTGGAATTTCGCCTTGCGCGCTTCTTCGGAATATTCCGGCTCCACTTTGAGGATCACACTGGGCGGTGAAACGCCGCCACCGATCCGATAGGCGCCGCCACCCATGTTGCCGCCGTGACCGGGACCATAGCCGGGCCCTGATCCGGAACCAACGCCGCCGCCAGGACCCGAACCAATACCGCCGCCCGAACCGGGACCGTTTGAAGCAATTCCAGACTTGGCCAGCGGATCGCCCAGAACATTCATATCCACTTTCGGGATATTGGCATCCGGCTGAATGATCAGCGTGGGTTCCATCACAAGCTTGGGATCGGGATTGTGAACCACCGCCATGGGAGGCACAAACTGCTTGTCGGACAGCCGCGGCAACTTCCCTTTGCTAGCGGGCGTGGGCGAACGATCGCCGCCACCACCGCCGCCGCCCATCTTGTCGTTTTTCGCAGTGGGCTTGTAGGGCGAAAGATCCGGAGCAATCAGATCAATCTGCTCCTTCACTGCCTTTTGCACCGCTTTGTTCGTGCCGATCAGGAACAGCAACCCCAGCACCGCAACGTGGATCGCCATGGAACTAAGCCCGGCCCGCTTCTCCTGGCCGCCGTAGAAACCCCAGATTTCCTTCACCGCTACGGGCTTCGACGTTACTTCTAACGGCGGTAATTTGGGCGGGTGGAGGAATTCTTTAAGGTCTTTCCAGAATGTTCGGTAGAAAGGCTCTTCGCCGGCCGCGAGCAACCGTTCCAGATGGAGATCGGCATGCGGGTCGCCTTGAGAATTATTTGCCCCAGGGTTTATTGGTTGGTCGTGAGCAGCCATCGTCTTCTTCTACTACGTGTCACTAGTCTTCCGAATCTCTCAAAAGGTAGACGTCTTCTCGTTGCCTAAAGTTGCGCCGATACCTACAACTGATTCTATCACTTCCATGGATTTGTCAAGTGGGTCTATGGAAAATGGAAGGCTATCGGTCCACCCACTCGTCAGGATACAACCTACACTAATTAAAGCATGTCCGACAAGCCTTTGGTGATCTTCGACGGCAAGTGCGGATTCTGCCGGATTTGGATTCGGTACTGGGAACAGCTCACGGGGCGTGAATTGGAATACGC
>Ga0182024_10027027_pt1 | contig 10061 bp, 10 predicted proteins | sample P32metaG_FD_120480 | JGI IMG/M metagenome (GOLD analysis project Ga0182024, IMG submission 120480) | Permafrost microbial communities from Stordalen Mire, Sweden - P3-2 metaG (Illumina Assembly) | ecosystem: Environmental > Terrestrial > Soil > Wetlands > Permafrost | place: Sweden: Stordalen...
GGACCGTGGGGCGACTCGAACCCGTGGCGCTGAGCACGGGCCCCTCACGCCCCGGACCGTGGGGCGACTCGAACCCCTGGGGCTGACCGCACGCCCAACCAGCACGAGCGGCCTCACGCGCCGGACGCGCTGCACCCGAGCGCACGGCAACCCGTCGAATAGACTGCCCCGCCGCATGTTCTCCAAGGTGCTGGTTGCCAACCGCGGTGAGATCGCCGTCCGCGTAATCCGCTGTCTGGAGGAGATGGGGATCGCGAGTGTCGCGGTCTACTCCGAGCTCGATCGCGACGCGCTGCACGTCAAGCGCGCCGACGAGGCATACCTGCTCGGCCCCGGGCCGGCGGCCGACAGCTACCTCAAGCTCGAGCGCATCATCGAGGTGGCGCGCGAGTCGGGCGCCGACGCGATCCACCCCGGGTACGGCTTTCTCGCGGAGAACGCCGCCTTCGCCCGGGCGTGCAAGAAGGCCGGGATCGTCTTCATCGGGCCACCCGCCGACGCGATCGACGCGATGGGCTCCAAGACCCGCGCCCGCGAGCTGATGCAGAAGGCCGGCGTTCCGATCGTCCCCGGGACGACCGAGCCGGTCCCCGACGCAGAAGCCGCGAGGACCGTGATCGACGACCAGCTCGGCTACCCGGTCGCCGTCAAGGCCGCCGGCGGCGGGGGCGGCAAGGGGTTCCGCGTGGCGCTGTCGGAGGAGGATTTGCAGGCCGCGTTCGAGGGCGCCGCCCGCGAGGGAGAGAAGTTCTTCTCCGACGCGACCGTCTACATCGAGCGCTACCTGCCCGACCCGCGCCACGTCGAGGTCCAGGTGCTCGCCGACAGCCACGGCAACGTGATCCACCTGGGCGAGCGCGACTGCTCGGTGCAGCGCCGCCACCAGAAGCTGATCGAGGAGTCGCCGGCGCCCGCGGTCGACGAGCAGCTGCGGGCGCGGATCGGCAAGATCGCCACGGACGCCGCGGCCGCCGTCGACTACGTCGGCGCGGGGACGATCGAGGGGCTGCTCGCAGACGGCGAATACTTCTTCTTGGAGATGAACACGCGCGTCCAGGTCGAGCACTGCGTCACCGAGATGACGACCGGAGTCGACATCGTGCGCGAGGGGATCCTCGCGGCTGCCGGCGAGCAGCTGTCGATCTCCCAGGAGGAAGTCGTGCTGCGCGGCCACGCGATCGAGTGCCGCATCAACGCCGAGGAAGCCGCCAAGAACTTCGCGCCCGCACCCGGCCGGATCGGCGCCTATCGCGAGCCGTCGGGACCGGGCGTAAGGGTCGACTCCGGCGTCGGCCCGGGCTCGGAGATCTCGCCGATGTACGACCCGATGGTGGCGAAGCTGATCGTCTGGGATGCCGACCGCGAGCACGCGACGGCGCGCATGCTGCGCGCGCTCGGCGAGTACGAGATCGGCGAGCTGCGCACCCTGATCCCGTTTCACCAGGCGCTGCTCGCGACCGAGCAGTGGCGAGCCGCCGAGACGTGCCGCGACCTGATCGAGGATCGCGCGTGGCTGAAGTCGCTGGCGACGCCGAAGGCCGAGCCGGCGACCGGAACGACCGGGACCGCTGCCGGCGCCGACTCCGACGCGGCGACGACTGAGCAGGAGTACACCGTCGAGGTCTCCGGGCGGCGCTTCGACGTCAAGGTGATCGGCACGGCGCCGGCCACCGCGCCCGAATTCGCGAATGGCGGCGGCAGCGCGCCCGCGGCGCGCCCCCGCCCGCGGCGCGAGCGCGCGAGCGGTGGCGCGGGCACCGGCGGCGACACGCTCTCCGCGCCGATGCAGGGAACTGTGCTCAAGGTCGCCGTCGCGCAGGGCGCCGCAGTGGAGGAGGGCGCCCTGATCGCGGTCATCGAGGCGATGAAGATGGAGAACGAGATCACCGCGCACAAGTCCGGCACCGTCGCCGAGCTGCCGATCGCCGTTGGGGCGTCCGTCTCCTCCGGTGACACGCTCGCCGTGATCACCTCCGCGGCGCAGTGACGTCCGCCCCGACTACCACCGCGCAGTGACATCCCCCGCACCCACCACCACCCCCGTGCCCTCCGGCTTACCTGAGAGGTCCCTGGGAGGACTCACCCCCCGGACAGTGCCATCCCCCGCGACGTCCGCGGCGCAGTGACTTCCGCCCCGACCTCCGCGCGTGTTTGGCGCGCCGAGCCGGACGAGGCTGAGACGGTCGCCGCGCTGATCGTCGAGTTCCGCAACTTCCTCGGCGAGGGCTGGCCGTCGGACAACGCGATGCTGGCGGCCGTCGAGCGGCTGATCGAGCGGCGCGACTGCGACTACCTGCTGGGCTCCGTCCACGACGATGCGCCGCCGGGCGGCGTCTGCCAGCTGCGCTATCGCGGCTCGGTCTGGTCGGCCGCCGACGACTGCTGCCTGGAGGACCTGTTCGTTCGCGACGACGCGCGGCGCCGCGGGCTCGGCGGGGCGCTCGTCGTTGCCGCGCTGGCGCGCGCGAGGACGCGTGGCTGCCGCCGGATCGAGCTGGAGGTCAACGAGTCCAACCCGGCAGCCGTCGCGCTGTACGAGTCGTTCGGCTTCAGCAACAGGCCCGCACGCTTCGACGGCCGCGATCTGCTGATGCGGCGCCGCATCGACGAGCCCGAGAGCGGCTGATGCGCCACCTCGCCGTGACGGCCGTCGGTCGCGACAAGCCCGGGATCGTCGCCGGCGTCGTCGCGCCGCTGACCCGACTCGGCTGCAACATCGAGGACTCGCGGATGGCGATCCTCGGCGGCCACTTCGCGATGGTGCTCGTCGTCGGCGGCCCCGACGACCTCGACGAGCCCGCGCTGCGCGCCGAGCTGACATCCGCCCGCGGCGAGCTCGACCTCGATCAGGTCGAGCTGCGCGCGGTGGGCGACCCCGAGGCCGTCGCCGCGCAGCAGACCGCCACCCACATCGTCACGGCATACGGCGCCGACCACCCTGGGATCGTGCTGGCGATCGCCGACGCGCTCGCCGGTCTGTCGGTCAACATCTGCGACCTGCAGACACGTCTCGTCGGCGATCCCGCGCTGTACGCGATGTTCGTCGAGGTGGCGCTTCCGACGGGACTGACCGCCGATGCGCTCGGCGCCGCGCTCGCCGCGGCCGCCGAGGCCGCGGGCGTCGAGCTGAGCTTGCGCGAGCTCGACACGGAGTCGCTGTGATGATCGGTTCCGCGGCCGCGTGTGCGCGGGGCCGCGCGGGATCTGACTAGCAGCGTGGCGGTTCGCGAGGTTCTGCGCTATCCCGACCCCGCGCTCAAGCGGGTTGCCCCACCCGTCCCGGTCCAGCGCAACGGCCGGCCCGATGAAGCAGCGGCGCGGGTGGCCGCCGACGTGCTCGACACGATGCGGGCGTTCCCGGGCTGCGTCGGGCTGGCCGCGCCGCAACTCGACGAACCGCTCCGAATCGTCGTCGTCGACGTCACCGCCCATCGCAAGACGACCGCGTGCCACGGGGAGCTGGTGCTCGTCAATCCGGCGATCGTCGCGACCTCGGGGAGCGAGATCGCGCGCGAGGGCTGCCTCAGCATTCCGGAGCTGACCGCGAACGTCCGCCGCGCACTCGCGATCACGCTGACGGCGATCACGCCGGACGGCGCGCCGGTGCGGATCGAGACCGAGGGCTTCGAGGCGCGTTGCCTACAGCACGAGCTCGACCACCTCGATGGAGTTCTTTTCCTCGACCGGGTGCAGTCGCTGACCGACGACGTCTTCAGGCGGAAGTCGGGGCGCCGGCGGCCCGGCGCGGACGAGCCTCGGCAAGACTGACCGCGCGCGATCCGGTGGACTCGTTCCCGGCGCGCCACCCGGCTAGCGCGACGGCTGCGCAACCGCCGAGGGCGAGCACCAGCCAGGGATACCAGCCGGCCGGCGGGCTCCACTTTGGTGCTAGGAAGAACAGCCGCCGACCTAGCGAGCCGACCGCGTTGCGCTGCCCGTTGACGAAGAAGCACCAGAGCTGGACGAGCGCTACCAGCGCGGCCGTGACCGGCACCAACGCTCGTCGCAGGTAAGGGCCAAGGGCGCTGCGCCTGCGGCGAATCAGCTCCCCGGCAAGCAGCGGCAACACGACGATGCCGGCGAGCACGTCGCGGCCCTGGATCTCAAAGTGCGAGGCGTCCCACATGACGGCCGAGAACCAGACCGAGCCGAGCAGGACGGCGAGGCTGACGCCGGGCAGGGCACAGCGAGCGCGGCGCCCGGAGACGCGGACCGCAACCGCGATCAGCGTGAATGCGAGTACGCCCCACAGAGCGACCAGCGGCCACGGCGGAAACGTGTCGAGCCATCCAAACCGCGCCACCATCGTCGCGAACAAAGCGGATCCCTCGACCACCTGGTGGTGCAGCGCGGTGTGTGACGGGATCAGCCCGATGTGCGGGTACGACGCGTAGGCCGCTTCCCAGATTCGGTTGATGACGACCCCACCCACGACTGCGGCGGTCGCTGCGGCGGCGGTCCTCGGCGTCGCTCGAGCGGCCGTCCACAGCGCTCGCCATCCGAGCACGAGCAGCACGCACGCGAGGTCGGTCGCGATCCAGCCGGGGCCGAGCGAGCGACTCAGCGCGAGCAGCAGACCGGCCATGCCGGCGAACAGCCACCGTCTCCGCAGCCGTCCCGCGGTCATGCCGGCGGAGCGCTCTCGGGACAACGCGATCAACGCCGCCGTCCAGGCGATCGAGGACGCCATCTCGATCCCGTTCTCGCTCATGCTGGCACTCACGAAGATGACTTGTGGCGTGAGTGCCACGAGCGGCCCGACCAGCCCCAACGCGTCCCCGTCGACGAGCACCAGGAGCGCGGCGGCGATCAGCACAAGGCACGGCAGCAGCGCCGCGAGGCGGGCGAGTCGCAGCGCCCCGGCCGGGTGCGAGTCCAGTCGCACGACGGCTGCGGGGAGCAGATAGGGGAGCGGCTGGAACGTTCCGGCCGTGGAGGCGAACGTCGTCGACGCGGCAGCTGGATGCGCGGCGAACTGGCACGACGCCGGAATCTGGTAGTCGAACGCCATGCACGTGTACCCCACCGGCGAGAGTCCCGCGGGAACCCTCAAGGCGCGTGTCTCGTCCTGCACCCAGGCACGGATCACCGGATCGGGTTGGTCGGAGGGCGCGATCGTGACGTGCGTGCCGATCACGTGCCCCTCGGAGACCCCAAGTGCCCGCACGTAGTGCGCGGGCTCGTCCGGAGCGCCGAAGGGAGCGTTGCTCATCGCCCACGCGACGGCGAGCAGCGTGTAGCCCAGCGCAGCGAGGGTTGCGGGGCGCCGCGCAAGCGCCAGGATCGGGGCGTGGATCAGCCTCGCGAGGCTCGCCGGGCGCCGCTGAAGATCACCGCTGCGCATCGTGAAGGGCCGCGAGATTAGCGGCGTGTAGGCGTCGCTGCTCGGCGGAGCGGGCGGCACGCGGGAGCGCGGTCTCCCCGCCGCGGTCGCCGGCGAGCGCCTCCAGATAGTCGCGATCCTCCTGCAATACGGCGAGCGCCGGCTCGCCGCCGCGGAACGCTTCGCCGTGTCCCGGGATCACCCACGCCGCTTCGGCGACGAGCGGCTCGAGGCGGTCGAGCGTCTCGCGGTACGCGACCAGCGATCCGCCGCCCGCGAGTGTCGGGATCTCCACCGGCGAGAGGTAGTCGCCGGCGACCAGGACCCGCGCCCACGGCGCCCAGATCGCAATCGAGTCGGCGGTATGCCCGGGTGCGGGGTGCAGCTCGAGCTCGCGGTCGCCGAGCGCGCAGCGCCCCGGGACGGGCAGCTCCTGCAGCTCGCCGAGCGCGAGCGCGCCTGCGCGCTTGACGTAGTGGCGATCGTCGAAGTCGCGCAACTCACGCTGCGCAACGCCCGGCTCCGCGTCGAGCCGCCGCGCCGTCGACGCACCGACGCCCAGCGACATCGCCGGGAACGCGAGGCGGGCCAGCAGATGGTCCCAGTCGCCGTGCGTGGCGAGCAGGCCGCGAACGTCGAACTCCGCCTGCTCCAGGAGCGCCGCGAGCGCGTCCAGCTCGTCCGGATAGACGGGCGAGTCGATCAGGAACGCCTCATCGCCGGCACGGATCGCGGTGGCCGTTGTCTGCCACACGCGACTCGTTACGACGATCACGTCGGCGTGGATGCCGACCGCGCGCAAACCCCGCGTCCCGAAGCCGTCGCGTCCCGAAGCTCCGCGCTCAGGCGGCGCCGAGAAGCTTGGCGGCCTCGAGCAAGTTGCGAACCTCGACGTCGGGCTTGCGCTGCGAGGGGTCGAGCTGCTCGCGCGTCCTGTTGACCCAGATCACAGGCACCTTGAGCTTGACGCACGGCTCGACGTCGTAGTAGTAGCTCTCGGCGATGTGGACCCAGCCGCGCTTGGTGCCCATGCGCCGCTCGCACTCCTTGAAGTGCGCGGGGTCGGGCTTGTAGGAGCGCACCTGCTGGGCGGTGACGACGAGATCGAAGTCGACCAGCATGTGGCGTCGCGTCTGGCCCAGCAGCTTGTCGTCGACATTGGAGATCAGCCCGATGGAGAACTTCTTCGCAAAGCGCTGGAGCTGCGTGTTGGTCTCGCGAAATGGCTTCCAGCGCTGTAGCGAGTCGGGCAGGAACCCCGAGCGCGAGGGCTCCAGCGGCCAGCCCAGCTCCTTGGCGATCTGGACCGCCGTGCGCCGAAGCACCTCGGCGTAGAGCTCGTAGGAGCCGGCCTGGATCTCGCGCTGGATCGAGTGAAACAGCGGGATCAGCTCGTCACGCTCGATCGTGAAGCCGTCGCGCTGAGCCTCCTTGGCAAACGCGTCATAGACGCCCGTCTCCCAGTCGATCAGGGTGCCGTAGACGTCGAAGGTGACGAACTTGGGATCCTTGGGTAGTGTCATCGAGCCGGGCATTCTGGCAGCACGGCGTTTGTCGGCGCTGCGGGCGGTATCGTCGGGCCGGTTATGGAACGCCGACATCCACGTCGGGGGCTCGCTTCCTACGGGGCCGTAGCGGCGCTGCTCGCGTCGCTGGCACTCCCGGGCAACGCCATCGCAGCGCAGGCCCAGCCGTGGACGTACGTGTTCGGCCCAGTGCAGGTTCCGAACGGCTCGCAGTTCGTCCTGCAGATGTACAACGCCAGCCCTACGGCCCAGACATACAGCCTCCCCGCGCAGATCAGCTTCGGGTACGCCGGCGCTCCGGACATACAGGTTGGCGGTAGCGGCGGCGAGAGCGAAGCCTTCTCAACGTGTAACGCACCTGGATCGTGCACGCTGCTCCCGATCATCAGCACGTCGAGCTCAGAGCTCTTTCCCACGCTCACGACGGCCGTCGCGGACAACACCGACGTCGGCACCGTCGTGATCGGCCCCGGCCAGTTTGGGCTGGTGGGACCGAACGGAACGGTGAACGAGGCCGTCGGCGGAGCCGCTGCGACCGCCTCGACCGCCTTCGGCTCGCTCGAGGGGTCGGCATCGAGTCTCCAGGGGCTGCTCGGCTCGACCTCATCCCAGGTGGGCGGAATCGCATCGACGCTCGGCGGCGGCTCGTCGAGCTCTGGTCAGGTTGGCGCGCTGCAGCGCCAGGTCAACACGCTCACGACCGACGTCACAAAGCTCACCGCGCTCGTCAAGAAGCTCGAGCCGAAGCCAAAGCCAAAGCCAAAGAAGAAAAAGACGAAGCGCTAGTCGAGGCGCCCGGCGCGCCCCGTGATGCCGAGCCGCGGCCCCGCTTGGCTAGAGTGCCCGCCGCGTATGGACCTGCTCGAGTACCAGGGCAAGCAGCTGCTCGCCCGCAACGGCGTCCCGGTGCCTGACGGCGCACCAGCGGACACGGTCGATGACGCCGTCGCTGCCGCCGAGCAGCTCGGCTACCCCGTCGTCGTCAAGGCTCAGGTGCTGATCGGCGGGCGCGGCAAGGCCGGCGGGATCAAGCTCGCGGCCAATCGCGAGGAGGTGCGCGAGCACGCCGAGGCGATCCTGGGCATGGACATCCGCGGGCACACGGTCGCGGAGCTGTGGGTCGAGCGCGCATCGGAGATCGCGTCCGAGCTGTACGCGTCGATCGTCTTCGACCGCTCGGCGCGTGCGCCGCTGGCGCTGCTGTCGACCCGCGGCGGGATGGACATCGAGGAGGTCGCCGACGAGGACCCGTCCGCGATCGCGCGCCTGCATGTCGACCCGTTGCTCGGCTTTCAGGACTTCCACGGGCGCCGCCTGTGCTTCGAGGCCGGCGTCGACGCCGACGTCGTGCGACCAATCGGCGCGCTGCTGGGAAAGCTCTACGACACCTTCATCGCCGAAGACGCGATGCTGATCGAGGTCAACCCGCTGATCGTGACCCCCGAGCGCGACGTGACCGCGCTCGACGCCAAGGTCACGCTCGACCCCAACGCGCTCTTCCGCCACCCAGACAACGCCGCGCTGCGCAACCCCTCCGCGGAGGATCCGCAGGAGCGCATGGCCAAGGAGCGCGGTCTCACGTACGTCAAGCTCGGCGGCGATATCGGCATCCTCGGCAACGGCGCCGGGCTCGTGATGTCGACGCTGGACGTGGTGGCTCAGGCCGGCGGCTCGCCCGCGAACTTCCTCGACGCGGGCGGCGGCTCGAAGGCGGACGCGATCGTCGCCGCCGTCGAGGTGATCCTCTCCGACGCCAACGTGCGCGCCGTACTTTTCAACATCTTCGGCGGCATCACACGCGGCGACGAGGTCGCGCGCGGGTTGATCGAGGCGTTCGACGTCGTCAGGCCGACGGTCCCATTCGTCGTCCGACTCGACGGGACCAACGACGAGGAGGGCCGTCGCCTGCTGGCCGAGGCGGCGCTGCCGAACGTTCACATCGAGTCGACGATGCTCGGCGCGGCGGCGCGCGTCGTCGAGCTGGCGGCGGCGGACGTCGCCGGGACCAGCTCGGCCGCTAGCGGAGCCCCGGCGTGAGCATCCTGGTCGGCCCCGAAACCCGCCTCGTGGTTGCCGGCCTCACCGGCCGAGAAGGCTCCTTCCACGCGCTCAACAACCGCCGCTACGGCACCGACGTCGTCGGCGGCGTGACGCCCGGCAAGGGCGGCCAGGACGTCGAGGGGATCCCGGTCTTCGACACCGTCCGCGAGGCGGTGCAGGCCACGCAGGCGAACACGGCGATGATCTTCGTGCCGCCGCGCTTCGCCGCCGACTCAATCCTCGAGGCCGACGATGCGGGCGTCGAGCTGGTGATCTGCATCACCGAGGGCATTCCGGCACACGACATGCTGCGCGTCTACACGCACCTGCACCGTGGCAGCACCCGCCTGATCGGGCCGAACTGCCCAGGCGTGCTGTCGCCCGAGAAGGCAAACGTCGGGATCATCCCGGCGGCGTTCTTCTCGGCCGGCAACGTCGGCGTCGTGTCGCGCTCGGGCACGCTCACCTACCAGGTCGGCAACGAGCTCGCGCAGCGCGACTTCGGCAACTCGAGCATCGTCGGGATCGGCGGCGACCCGATCGTCGGCTCGTCCTTCATCGACATCATCTCGCTCTACGAGGCCGACCCCGAGACGGAGCTGATCGTGATGTGCGGCGAGATCGGCGGCGACGAGGAAGAGCGCACCGCCGACTTCATCGCCGCGAACGTCACCAAGCCGGTCGTCGGCTACATCGCCGGCTTCACCGCACCGCCCGGGAAGACGATGGGCCACGCCGGCGCGATCGTCTCGGGCTCCCAGGGCACCGCCGCCGCCAAGGCCGAGGCGCTCGAGGCCCGTGGGGTGCGCGTCGCGCGCACGCCGACCGAGGTCGCGGAGATCGCGGCCGGCATCCTTGCCGCGGCGTAGCGGGCTGTGATCGCGGCTAGAGCTTCGTAAACGCGATCGCGGCTATATCTTCGTAAAGACGATCCCGCGGATCGGATTCGGTCCGATCCTCGTCGGGATCACGCCGCCGTACGGCTTGCCGGGCAGCAACAGGTGATTCTGCACGGCCTGGTTGAGAACGCCATTGCTCTCCCACGACAGCTCCTTGACGAGCTTCGTCCAGGGCGCCAACCAGAGCCCGGGGTCGATGAAGATCGGGCGCACGAAGACGAGGTGCCCGCCCGGACGCAGCGAGGCCACGAGGCTGTCGAGCTGTGTCACGAC